>Ga0207020_1020_pt1 | contig 40690 bp, 38 predicted proteins | sample Alteio_BWMinCont_48_FD_153500 | JGI IMG/M metagenome (GOLD analysis project Ga0207020, IMG submission 153500) | Enriched cells from forest soil in Barre Woods Harvard Forest LTER site, Petersham, Massachusetts, United States -... | ecosystem: Environmental > Terrestrial > Soil > Temperate forest >... | reverse complement strand
AGCAACACAAGAAGATAGGTTGGATAGTTTAACCGATCAAGATCGTGTAATTCTTGCACAAATTTCTCATCCTAGGATTGCAGAATACATGAAGGCTGAGCGTGATCAAGTTCTCCAAGCTGATAACGCTTTGTATGATGCTACTGATGAAGCATTAGCGGTAGCATTGAAGGTACGTGCAACGGGTGATGTAAAACCTGCAAAAGAAGCGCAAGTAACGCTTCTTGCTAAGTTGAGCGCATTGCAAAAACGTGTGATCGATTTTGGTAGTAAACTTGGGCAAACGGCAGATGCGGGCAAACGTCTTTATGATCTTGATCCAGCAACGGCAAATAAAGCACGTCAAGTAGAGCTCGGCAAACAAATAGCTGAAATTCAAAAGCAGCGCAATGCAAATAACTCTGAAAGAGGAGTAAAGTTAGAGAGCATTGGTGAAAAAGTGAAAAAAAGACTTATAAGAGCAATAACAGCGGATGCGATTGATGCAGAAAAATTGCAAGATCAAGATGATGCATTAGCTGCAAAGCAAAAAGCATTAGAGAAAGAACTTGAAGAGGTAAAAGGCAAAAAGGATAAAGCAGCATTTTTCTTCAATCCACCACAAAGCAATAAAAAACCAAAACCTGCAGCTCAACCGGTAGTTACCCCACCGGTGATTAAGCAACCTGTAACTATTCAACCAGTGGTTGCTCAACCTGTGACTGAAAAGCCTACAGTTTCTCAACCAGCAGGTAAGTAAAATAAGCGATAAGTTGTACATATAGTTAAATGCAAAAACCCCCGAGAAAATCCCGGGGGTTTTTGCATGCTCATTTAAGATGAGTTATTTGTGCTTGGTAGTTGAAGTAGTTGCACTGGTAGGAGAAGTAATTGCACCTGGAGAAGTAATTGCGCTGGTAGGCGAAGGAGTTACATTACCTGTGCTGCTAGGGCTGAAGGGAGTGCGAGGCGTATCAAGCTTTGGTAAATATTGTGCGACGCTGCCGCTTTTGTTTTGTTTATGTTGAACGTAAGGAATAACTGTTCTTTTCATATATTCCAGTATCTTGAGCTCATTATCGGTATGTTCCCTTAATCTTGCTATATCCGTTGCTACTTTGTCTAGCCTTGGGAGTGCAAGTCGTTCTAATTGATCTTTTAATTGTAGGTTAGTGGAACCTACTGTGCTCACATCAGTTCTAAATTTTTCAAGGTTTGCTGCTTGTTCTTTAAAATGTTGTGCCGTTACGTCTCGTTGTCGATCGAGTTCTGCTTTGTGGGCAACTAGTTTTTGATTTACTTCGGCTAGAACGCGACGATCATTTGCAAATTCTTCGGCTTGTGCTGCCAATTTTTGCGCATGTGCGGTATCTACTTTTTGCAATTCTCTGTTCATGCTTTGTTGTGTTTGGGCAAAAGCTACTAGTTTTTGATCACCATCTGCTATTGCGCGCTGTTGCCGTGCAAGTTCCTGTGTTTGGGCTGCAATTTTTTGCGCAAGCGCAGCGTTTTCTTTTTGCTGGGCTTGGTTTACATCTGCCTGTGCTTTAGTGACAGCTGTTAGTTGACGTGCAATATCGTCTTGTACTTTTTTAATGAGAGTATCCACTCTTTTATTAGTCGTATCACCTTCTTGTTGGATTTGGATAAAATGCTGGCGCAATTGGCTTACAGCGTTATCCATCTGCTTTTTATGTTGTGCGAACGCAGCATTCATTGCTTCTTTATCTGCGGCTGAGCCGGCTGCTGCTTCTTTATGATAGCGTTCTACCAGTGCTTTTAATTCTGCCGTCCGTTCTTTTTCTGCTGCCACGTGCTCATAAAGTATAAACTCTTTTACTTTGCGGTACACAATATAACCAACCACGCAGACCACAACTGGCCCAAGCAGTGGCTTGATAGCTGCAAAGGCTGCAGGAATTGCGAGCGGGAATAAACGAGTTTCTTTTAGGTTGCGCATGGCAGTTGGGGTACGGGAAGCAATCAGCGCGACGGTCGCTAATCCGCCACCACCAGCTAACCCATCTGCTGCTAACACGCCAGTAGCATTTGCATTGAGTTTAGCGAGCATATCCCGTTCTATGTTTGTTAAACTATCATCACAAGTTTCTTGTGCATGTGCAGTGAGCTGTTGCATTCGCTCTAAACCACGGCGAATGGTATGGAGTTCTTTTTCGATATCTGGCGCAGACTCACCTGGAGTATCGCCCGCGTCAAGTGGCTGACCCAAGATAATGCGCCACAGGTTAGCGATGCTTCTGCTAATGCTATCCATAAGCGTGCGGACCTGATCAAAAACTGGGTGGCGGGAGGTTAATACAACGTGATTCATTTCACGAATTGCGGCTTGGGTTTGTTCATCACTATCACTCTCGTAATCGCTATCGCTCGCATAACTCTCAGTATCGCTGTCGCTATCATTATCCATGGCGGTGAGGGGTAGGGGGGTAACACTGGCAGTGAGCATAAGAAGGGCAACAAGAACTTTTATGCGGTAGTTCATATATTCTCCTTTTAAGAGCTGTTTTCAAGAAATGCAGGGCATGGTATTCTACATAGGTATCGATTCTTAATTTTGACCCATTTACCCTTAAAAAAACAATGAATTTGTATCAAGCCGAATTAATGGACCATTACCAATATCCGCGCAATGCGGGTCGGTTGGAATCTGCTGATTTTGCCAGCGGGGAACATAATCCTTCGTGTGGTGATAGTGTTGCTATTGAAGGTATGGTACATGGTATGGTTGTGCACAAAATTGCTTTTGTGGGTAAAGGGTGTGTGATCAGCCAGGCAACAGCTTCAATGCTTACCGAATATTGTCAGGGCAAATCGTTGAAAGAAATCTTAGAACTTGGAAGTCCCCAGGTTATATCATTAGTTGGCATGCAATTGGGCCCTACACGCCTTAAATGTGCGCTGCTGGCGCTCTCCGCGCTTAAATCGGGTATTATAACGTATCAAGCACAATCACCAAGGATATTATAATGCTGGATCGCTCGAAGGTGATGCGGGAACTATCTACAGTAGCAGATAAGCTTTTTGTCGATTTTTCTGCCGAATATAAGCTAGTGCGTACCCTGTGGGAAAAAATTGCAAAAGATTCTACCTTTCCTCATAAATTAAAATCTGTTGATGCTCCATGGCTTTTGCCAACCTGGCAGGGCAAGCTTGATGAGAGCTCTGTAATTTCTCAAGATCCACTTTCATATTGCCTTCTTTCTGTTGACGGTTCACAGATTTATCCTGATCGACACCAGGGAACTGCTTGTTTTTTGGTCAATATTGGGGTGGTTGAACTTCATTATGGAAATTCTAAGCGGGTAGGGCTTGATACGATTCCCTATGTTTTTGCTGGTTCGGATAGTGAAAATGAACAATTAGAGGCTTCGGCAGATTTGGTGAATTGCAAACGGCAAGAGTTGGAATTTAGAATCGGGTTAGAACGAGCAATTATTGTGCAGCAAGAAAATCCTGAGATTCCGTTACTTTTGTTGTTTGATGGCTCACTTATTTTTTGGCATTTGGAATCTAAAGATCAAGCTATTCGGGATACTTTTTTAGGTTTATATCTTGAATTGCTCCAGAAATATTATGAGAACAATATTATGATTGCCGGCTATATTAGTCTGCCTAAGAACAAAGAACTAGTTAATTTATTGCGTGTTGCGCTGTGTGATTTTGTGATCGATGGTTGCGTGGCGTATAAAGAAGTTGATCATGCGGTTGATACCCATATTGTGCGCAGCTACGTGCCAGAAAATAGTCGTTCAACGATTTTTGAAAACCATGCAAAGATTAGTGAATTTTATCTCTCCCATCTCAAACCTCATTTCTTTTATATCAATGTTGGCCACGAAATTGCGCGAGTAGAAATTCCAGCGTGGTTGGCACGTGATGAACACAAAGTTGCCTTAATTGCACAGATGATTCTTGATCAATCGATTAAGGGGCGAGGTTATCCAGTTGCCATTGCAGAAGCGCATGAACAAGCGGTAGTCAAAGGGCCCGACCGAGACTTTTTTTATCATCTTATTCAAAAAATGGGTATTGAACACAAACAGCGCGTGGCTTACTCGCAAAAAGTTCTTAAAAAACGTGGGATTGGTATTTAGGGAATTCGGCAGAAGAATACTAATCTTCAAGCACCGTAGGTATTAAAGGTGAGAGGCGGGCGCTCCCTCTTACCTGAGATGATTTTGCACGTTGACGTTGTTGTTGTCTGACTTTCTCCTTTTCTGTTCCGAGCATTGCTTCTAAGTGTGGTGCCAATCTTCTTAATAGTACTTGTTGCTGCGCATGAGCACGTGCCAATCCTAAATTTTGTTGTTGTAGGGCCTGTTGACCTTTCAGTTGAGCTTCATAATTATTACAAGCCTGCTTGAGCTCCCATATGTGTTCTTTAGCCGCTTGGTGGTGTTGTCTCATTTGCAGCACTTGCGCCTGAAGTATGGCTCGCTCAATAGATAGCATATTTCGTTCATTAACTACGGCTGTAAATTGTTCAACACATTCATGTGGAGTTCCGCGTTGGGCTTGCGCATGTTGTTCTTTCGAATCTATTTCATTTGAACTAGGGGGAATACGAAGCGTTTTTAGGCGAACGAGCGTTTTTCTAAAAGTATCCCTACCCGATGAAGAGGGTTCAGGAGATGGCGATTCATGAACCAGATATTTTATTCCAGATTGTGGTGATGGGGAAGGAGAAGTATTGACTACGGCAGGAAGGAAGACGGGTGATGGGGGGCTGCTAGATATTGGTGACGAGGGTGAACTTGTAGGTGATGATGCGGGCGATGGTGTAGGGGATATCTGGGGAAATTGTGTAGTTGGCCGCGGTGTTTGATAGTGCCTACTATTATCATCCATACCACTTAATGGCAGCATAGTCAGAAAAATAACTACACAAATTAGTCGTATCATTTTTGTTCCTTGAAAAGGAGATGAATACTACTTTTGCCATGATTCTACTATCTATTTGTAATTTTAAAAAGGAAATTCTTAAATTTAGTGATTTTCAGCGGTAAAGATTACTGATTCCTGAAGCTAACTAAGAAATTTCTTAAAAAAACTACTGATGCTGCTCTCATCGTGATCGGGAATATTTTCCAAGCTTTTTGCATATTCTAGAAGGGCCTTTTTGGCATCTTCAGAAAGTTTTTTAGGAATATAGCATTGGGTAATAACTACCAAGTTGCCACGACCTTTACCTCGCAACCGGGCAAATCCTTTGCCGGGAACCAAAATACGTTCACCGACTTGACAGCCTTTATGCACTTTAATGGTTTCTTTGGTACCATCGATATTTTCAATTTCCACTTGGCAGCCTAAGATAAGTTGTGGGTATGTGAGTGTGACTGTGCATTCAAGATCATCTTCTGCCCGTTTGAATTTTTTATCGGTGAGCACATGAATTTTCAAAAAAAGATCGCCAGATGAACCACCAAAAACACCCGCATCACCTTTTTCAGCAATACGTAACTCTGCACCATCATAGATGCCGGCAGGGATGTTAACGGTAAATTTATCGTATTTGCGCACGCGTGATTGACCGGAACATTCAGGGCATGGTGATTTGATTACAAAGCCTTCGCCTTGGCATGCATTACATGCCTGGCTGTACATAAAAAAACCTTGCCTGAAGTTGATTTGACCAACTCCATGGCAGGTTGGGCATGTTTGGGCAGTGGTTCCAGACTTGGCACCTTTACCTTTGCAGGCATCGCAGACAGAAAAATGATGGTAACTAATTTCAGATTTCGTACCCAAAAATGCATCTTTAAGTGAAATTTCTATTTCTTTATACAGGTCATGGCCTCTTTTTGGTGCAGGGCCGGTCGCCTTACGGCTTTTTTTACTGCCGCCCCCGCCACCACCACCAAACATAGTTTCAAAGATATCACCAAAATTGGAGAAAATATCTTCCATGTTAATATCTTGAGCACCGCCACCCCCAGGACCGCCAACGCCCGCATGGCCATATTGGTCATAGCGTCTGCGTTTTTCAGCATCGGAAAGAACTTCATATGCCTGAGCCGCTTCTTTAAACTTTTCTTCAGCTTCTTTATTATCTGGGTTGCGGTCAGGGTGATATTTGAGCGCAAGCTTGCGGTACGCTGCTTTAATATCGGCTTCTGATGCGGTGCGTTCTACGCCAAGAATGTGATAGTAATCCTTTTTGGTACTCATAACCTTGTAAACACTCTAGTTTTGGTGGAATGTGTGAGGTGAAAATTATTTAAAGTATACCAAAAAAGCTTTTTTTGATAAGGGCTTTTACCTATAAGCTTAAGGTTTGATCTTTAAAAGAGGGGGAAGAGGAGCTCAAAATACGGGTAAATTTTTCTACGCTGGCTTGCGAATGCTGCAAGTCACCGGCTCTGCCAGGTTCAAAAATAATGGGGGCTGTGTAAGCAGGATATTCTTTTTTAAGCAGTTCGATGAGGGCAAGCAGACTGATACTGTTACCGCTTGCAATATTATAACTATCACCTTTCATCATGTCTTGTGGTAACTGGGCAAGAGTAAGATTTGCGTCAACTATGGTTTGGACCGGTACAAAATCACGTGTTTGTGATCCATCGCCAAAGAGGGTGATTGGTAAATTGTGCTGCATTTGATGGGTAAATTTGGCAACAACGGCTGCGTAGGAGCCTGCAGGGTTTTGCCGGTGCCCGTATACATTAAAGTAGCGTAAACAGACGGTACCCAGATTAAAATTTTTAGCATATTGTTGGCAGTAGAGTTCACCAATCAATTTAGAGTAACCATAAGGTGAAATGGGGGCGCATTGCATATCTTCGTGACATTGCCCTGATACAGGGCCATAAACGGCGGCAGAAGAAGAAAAAACAAAGCGTTCAACGTTATTGAGACGTGCGGCCTCTAACATATTAAAGGTGCCAGCGATATTACTATCATGACACAAACGGGGTGTTTCTAACGATTTGGGAACTGAAAGAAAAGCGGCTAAATGGAAAATGATTTTTTTCCCATACGCAGCTTGTTGGCAGGTGGCGAAATCAGTAATGTTGCCATGGATAAAGTGAATCTTATCTTGCAGGTGTTCGATATTGATTAGCGAGCCGGTGCTCAAATCATCGAGAATTGTTACATGGGCACCGAGGGCAACTAAGCGATCGGCAAGATGAGAACCAATAAAGCCGGCTCCGCCCGTAATTAATACCGAAACTTTTGCGTACATTTGCTCCATTACTTACTTTCTTATGCTTCTGTGTGTTGAATTTTTTCCCTGGCCCGTTCCACGCCTGGCATGTAAAATGCTGAAGTAGCAGGTAAAATGGTGAGTGCATCAGCAATTTTTTTACCATCAAGCACTGCCTCTTGCATGCTTGAATATTTCCAAGCTCCATAACGACCAACTGAATGGACACTGGACTCTTCGAGTTTATGCAGCAACTTCGCAAGGTTTTTTTCTCGCCACTGATCGTAGATTACGTAGGCATGGGGAATATCGATAATTTTTTCGGTGATAACTTCTGATTCGGCGATATTAAGTAATGTTTTAGTTTCCTGTAGCGCATATTTTAACATTTCATTTTTTGTTTTTTTGCCTTGCTTTACATAGGCAAATTCGCCATACAGGGAGCTGCAATTGGCAGGGGCCATGGTGGTAGAGAAATTATGAGGAAATCCTATGCGATAAAAGGGGTAGCGAGTTTCAGGAAAATAAATCCAATGTTTTTCAGATAATTGTGGGTTAGCTATGCCAAGGTTAAAGTTGACTACTGAGTTGCAGAGCAATTTGCTTTGTGCGCGTTTAAATGTTGTTGAACTTTTTTCTTGTATGCGTGCAAGAAGATGGGTAAGTGGTATGGTACTAATAAGCTGATCAAAATATTCAACATGGCCATTGGTAAAAGTAATTGCTTTGGTGCGGAGATCGATAGCTTGTGCACAAAAATTTGTATAGATCGAGTTTTGGATGTGATCTGCAACTTTTTGTACCCAAAAAATGATGCCGCCTTGTTTAGGGTAGAAAAATTGTGAATTATAACCAATCGTGGGGTCAAAAGTGTCTTTTAATGCTCCCTCGATAATCTGTTGCAAAGAAGTTGAAGGGACAAAGCGACCGGTCCAACTTGCGGTGATTTTTCTAATATCGTAGGCAAAAATCTTTTTTTGGTACGGAAAGAAAAAATGTTTACCAAAACCTGGACCGAAATTAGTAAGGACCCATTCGTGAAAGGTAGAAGGTGTGCCGGCTGATTGTTTGCGAGTTATAAAACCTTCTATGCAATCGGCAATTGTTTGCGTTGGCAAACCAAATAGATTTATCTGATAGGGATATCGCGTATAGGTGTCTTGTGAATAAATGAATGATTGGCGGTTGATGGTATTAAAATGTTCAAGACCGACCAGTTGTTCTATTAATGAGCGGAAATAAGCATCACTGGTATGCAGAAGATGGCCGGTAAAATCAAACGTAAAACCATCTTGCTGTACTGAGCGGCAGAGCCCACCGATTACCGATTCTTTTTCAAAAATCTTATAATCAGTAAAGCCTTTTTTTTCAAGATGATATGCCGCAGAGATGCCTGTAAGACCTGCTCCAAGTATTACTACTTTTGCCATAGCTCTCTTTTTTATGCTTCATTAATACAGATGAGTCCCTCTTAAGACCCGTTAGTTATAAAATGAATGCTAAAAAAAGTCTAGAAGATAAAAGGAACTTTAAATTAGTGATGTGTGATGTGCTTTTTTTGTGGTTGTGCGCAAGCCATGATTTTTTTCTTGCCCATGTTGAGTGATAATTTTTTTGATGAACTATTTTCTTTGTATTGTTCGGGTAAATAGTCTTGTTCGATTGAAAAATAACCAGTGCGAATAATTGGTTCTAGTTGATCCGGAATGGTTAATACAAGATAGAAAGTATTAGTGGGGCCAAGCGTATAATTGCGGTTGAATTTGAGCAGGAGTTTTTGCTGGGTTTTATTCCAAGAACTGTCGCAGACGAGGTATTCATTAATGGGTAAAAACCGCTGAGCATATTCTTTTATGTAGAGTGAACCGATCAAATGCTCTATTTTATGGCCTTTCCATGAAAGAATCAGCTTATCAAGACTTATAGTCTCATTGGCTTTTTTCTTAAACACGATACTGCCGGCGAGAATCCATTTGCCGCCAAATTTACAACATGCTGTTTGATCAGCATCTAACTCTTCCCATTTTGATTCAATGATGACTTGAAAAGGTTCTGTTTTAGCGCTTATAGTTCCTGCGCTTAATATAACGAGAAGACTTAGGACGTTTTGCTTCATATCTACTCCTTAAGTCCTTACTCTTTTTCACCATTCAACTTACCATAGCGTTGCGCGGCGAGGGAAGTGATTTAGTTAAATCCTTCTCAAACGGGATTGTTGCTCTGGCTTTGGCAGGGGCCAATGCCACGGAACATTAAGGGTTTCTTGGCCTAAAGAGTTAGGAATTGGAGGGAATGAACTGCTCGCTGAATGGAGTGTTGCAAATAAGAATGCATCAAGATCTGGGTTGCCGGTGGAACTTGTGAGTGTGGCTGCGATAATAGTGCCATCTTTACTCAATGTCATGGTTCCGCGCAGATAGAATTCTTGCGGCCAGTGATTTGTACAAACTTCTCGATATTGGGCAATGTGTAACTGAAGTTCCCTAATGACGTGATGGTTAATTTTTTCCCAATAGCGCGCAAAGGCAAAATGCTTGCCGGTCGGAAGTTGACTGCTATCACCTTCTATGTGAGCGCTTGTTTGAAAAGCTTGCTGGTTATTTTTAGCTTCAACTAAAAAACTGTGGGCAATGTCTGCTAAAGAAAGCTTTTTTGCTTGTGTATCAACCCCATAGCTGCCATCTTCTGCCGTCTGTTTGTTTGCTGAAATGGTTTTTTTTGCTTCATTAATCGTTTTTTGTTCTTGGATTAAGGTAGGTGCATTGGACCCATATTCGCCGATTTCTTCAATTTTTTTTTCATCCACTAATGGAGGAGTATCTTGTTGTTCTGCTTCTTGTACCGTGTCTTGTGGATTTTGATGTGCCTCATTTTCAATAGGCGCTGAAATTAATTCTTGTCCTGGCATACTTTGTGGTTCTTCCACAGCGGTATTTTTTCCAGTTGCGTTCGGCAAAATTGTGGGAAAGTTTTTAAAAAAATCATTGTCAGCTGGTTTTGTTTGTTCTGGTGCCAAGGTTGGTTGCGGGTGTTCAGCCGTTTGCTCAGAGATTGGTTGTTCCTGCGCAAGCATGGTTGGCGGAGCAGTGACTGATTTATCTTCATAAAAAAGAATTTCTGCTGGTTTATGGGGGTTTTCTTGGGCGTATTTGATGGTGAGGATTAACAGAGCTAAGGTTCCATGCACTAACAGTGAAGCAATAAAAAGCAGCGTAAGAGTGCTACGGGATGTCTTTGATTCCATTAAATTCCTTTTGTTACGGTAAAGACCAGGATAAACAGTTTAGGAACAAAAGAAAAATAGTTTTTGGTTTGTTGTACTCATAAATATAAAAAAGCCTGGCAAGGCCAATTGTCATATGCCTTTAAAAAAGGATTTCATTCTTCAAATGATGCAAAAAATGCAACAATTCGAGAATGAAATCCTTTTTTTGAAAAACTCTAATCTTTCTCAACCCAAACTTTCCCCTGTTTTTTGACCAGAGCCCATGTCGGATGGAGTATATGTGTACCACCCGTAGGAGATGTAAGAAAACGTATAACTTCTTCAATAAACGGTGATGTGAGTTGCAATGGGAGCTTATGGGTATAAAGCCACTGTACAATAACTTTTTTTTGCAAAAATGGGTGAAGAGCTGTCCATTGTTTTATTTCAAAGGTGCCGCTTACCGTTAAATCATTTAATGTTTTGTTGGCGAGCTCATCTAAAAAAGCTTCGGTTTCTTGCAGATGTGCAAGCGAGGAGGCAAAATTTTGGTTAAAGCGGGGATCACATTGTTTAAGTGCAGGTAGCGCTAATAAACGAATTTTGTTACGCATAAAGACCGCTTCGTGGTTAGTAGGATCGGTCATATAAGGAACGTTGTATGTTTGTAAATAGGTAAGAATATCTGCTTTGTATGTGGCAAGAAGTGGCCGAACATACATGCCTTGCTTGAGTTTCATGCCAGTGAGGCCAGTAAGTGTTGTGCCGCGCAGTAACCGTATAAAAAAGGTTTCTTGTTGATCATCTGCGTGATGTGCAAGGGCAATATGGGTGGCACTATGTTCGCGAGCAACTTGTTCAAGAAAAAAACGGCGATAGCGGCGGCCATTTTCTTCTTTTGAGCCATTAAACTTAAAGGTGATGTTTAAGTTGTCGATGTGGGTACTAACAAAAGGGATGTTGAGCGATTGGCTCAACCTTTGAGAAAAAAGAAGCTCTTGATCAGAATTTGCTGGCCAACCGTGATTCAGATATGCTGCTATCAATTTTATGCTGCCTTGATTTGCAAGCGGAGCCAACACATGCAGTAAAAAGACAGAGTCTGGGCCACCAGAAATACCGAGAACAATGGTGCTGCCTGCGGGGATTAAATTGTGTTGGTTGATAAAAGAATGGATGTGCGTGATCATTGAACTTTAACGTATACTTAAGATAAATTATATTTAATATTAGCATTTTGTTAAAAAATGTCGATAGCTGTATGGGATTCTACTGATTGAAAGTAGAAGCTAATTACATTCATAAAAAGGTCACTATGAAAGGGTTATTGTGAAAAGAGTTATATTTGTTATTGGTTGTGCAAGTTTGGTGGTGCCTTTGTGGGGGGCGGGAAATCAGCCTTATTTACCCGATATACATTCAACTCCTGTTAACACACCTCTTACTGTAGCCCGAGAAATTCCTGCCAGCGAGTTGGGGGGAAGTGATAGTGATACTGACAGTGACTGTAGTGAAAGTAATACCTGGCTTAATACAAAAAAGGGCGGAACAAGAATAATAATAACACCGCAGCCTTCACCTGATAGTTTGTCTCGTAATGTAGCCACCTTCGAAGAAATGGAACATTTGGATTTGGGAGCTTTTAAGTTTCCAGATATCGTGCAGGTTAAATATGAACAACGTGCTGCTAAACCCGAAAAACCAGGGCATCGCCGGGGAGTTGCAATAAATAGGAGTGTTAAGCGAGATGATCGACATAATAAGGAAAAAGATGCAAAACAACGGGCAGCGAAAGCTTCCTTAACACCTCTTGTACGATCAGTTACCCCAGCCGCACCCGCAGCAAAAGTTGCAGCCGAAGCGGCTGCAGGAGCTGTAATGGCTGCTTGTGCTAGATCAGCAGTTACAGCCGCAACTCCTGTTGCCACAAAAGGGGCACAGGGCACCCGATCACGTACTCCATCGGGTGTGGTTTTGTCAAAAGAACGCGCTAATGAAGTTGCAAGGAGAGCTCAACAAATACGTTGGCAGTGGCTTGAACGACACCAACAGAAGCGACAAGATAATGCAAAAAAAAGTGTGTTTTAAACATCTAAATGCTTAACAAAGTGGCCGTACTCTTCAATGAATTTTTTACGGCCACTTACATCATCACCCATCAAGGTAGTAAACCATGAATCTGCCTGTAAGGCATCTTCGATAGAAACTTTGAGTAAGGTTCGCGTAATACTATCCATAGAAGTTTCCCACAATTGATCTGGGTTCATTTCACCAAGACCTTTGTAACGCTGGATGTTCATATACGGTTTGCTGAGCGTGGCGATACCATTGATAATGGCGATTACCGTTTTGCCCTCTAACGTACGGTTTTTTTCTATGACCGTTAAGGTCCATTCATGTTCTTCGAACCCTTTAAGAGGTTCATACATTTGTAAAAGATGTTTAGTTTCTTCTGCTTTAAAGAAATCAAGGGGAACCGACCAGTGTTTGTTCAAAATTCTGAACATCACTATCGGCTTAATTTGTTCAAGAGCCATTTCTTGTTCAGCAACTGCTGGTTGTTCGATCGTTATTACGTATTGCTTGAACACTTTTTTGAGGTTTTCTAAAAGGAGTGCAACATCTTCAGTGGGATCCCATGGATATTTGTGCAAGAAGGCGATCAGTTTAGGGCAATTATCATAAGAGATTTTAAAATTCTGAGCTGTTTTTTCGAGTTGCTCATCATAGTTCACTAAAGTTGCCAATAAATCACGCCATTCTTGAGGCTTAGTTGTTTTATTGTTGATGGTCAAGGTCAGTTGATCTTCAGCCCAGTCAAACAAGAATTTCTTTAATGATTTATCATCTTTAAGATATTGCTCTTTTTTGCCGATTTTTGCTTTGTATAGTGGTGGCTGTGCAATATATAAGTAGCCTTTTTCGATAATTGGCTTCATATATCTAAAAAAGAACGTTAAGAGCAAAGTTCTGATATGTGCACCGTCAACGTCAGCATCGGTCATTAAAATAATTTTGTGGTATCTGGCTTTGTTTGCATCAAAATCATCAGCGATGCCACAGCCTACAGCAGCAATTAATGCTTTAATTTCTTCATTAGAAAGCATTTTATCAAGACGTGTTTTTTCAACGTTTAAGATTTTACCTTTAAGTGGCAAAATTGCTTGACTATTCCGATCGCGCCCTTGCTTAGCAGAACCGCCCGCAGAGTCACCCTCAACGATAAAGAGTTCCGTTTCGGCAGGGTTTTCATTCGAGCAATCGGCCAGTTTACCGGGCAAAATTGCCGATTCTAAAACTGTTTTGCGGCGCGTAAGATCGCGGGCTTTTTTTGCTGCTTCACGTGCACGCTTGGCAAGTTCTGCTTTTTGCAGAATTTTACGAGCAATCGTTGGATTTTCTTCAAAATATGTTTCTAAGAATGCGAAGGTCCACGAATCGACAACACCTTTAATTTCGCTGTTGCCTAATTTGCCTTTGGTTTGGCCTTCAAATTGTGGTTCAGGTACTTTCATGCTGATGACGCACACCAGACCTTCACGCACATCTTCACTTGAAAAGTTCTCGTCACCAGGTTTGAGTACACCAAATTCAGTTGCTTTTTTATTGCAGGCCTTAGTGAGAGCTGATTTGAACCCAGCAACGTGGGTACCCCCTTCTACGGTGTTAATATTATTAACAAAAGAGAAGAGCTGTTCACCAAAACCATCATTATATTGCATAGCAAATTCTAAAATGTACTGGTCATCTTTTTCTTCACAATGCAATACGTCTGGAAATAAAGGAGACTTTTTAGCGTTGATGTGTTCAACAAATGATACAATACCACCTTCAAAGTAAAATTCATTACTCTTGGTGTTAGCTTCATCGATAATGGTTATGCGCAACCCTTTATTAAGAAAGGCAAGTTCGCGCATGCGGGCAGAAAGAAGCTCAAAGCTAAAAGTAGTTGTTTCTTTAAAAATTTCTGGGTCTGGATAAAAGGTAACGATGGTACCGCGTTTTTCGGTCTCACCAACCACTTTAAGGCGATCAAGAGCTTTGCCGTGCTCATATCGTTGCTGGTATATTTTACCATCACGGAAAATAGTTAAATCAAGTCTTTTTGAAAGGGCATTAACAACGGAGATACCAACACCATGCAGACCACCAGAGTATTTGTAGGTTTCTTTATCAAATTTACCCCCGGCATGCAATTTGGTGAGTACAACTTCAGCGGCGGAAATTTTTTCTGTTTGGTGGATATCGGTTGGAATACCGCGGCCATTATCTTCGACCTCGCAAGAGCCATCAGTGTGTAAGGTAACTTTAATGGTATCGCAATAACCGGCCAACGCTTCGTCGACGGAGTTATCGATAACTTCATAAACCAGGTGATGGAGTCCTTGAGGTCCGGTTGAACCGATATACATGGCGGGTCGTTTTCTGACCGCCTCGAGACCTTCAAGAACTTGTATAGACTGTGCTTTATATTCGCCACCTTTAGGCGATTGATTATTTGCCATATTAATTTTTCTCCGCAAGCAACGCACTATGATTTAATGCAGTAAGAACTATAAGAGTTATACCATTAAGGTTTGGCCGTAAGTCAATTTTTTCTACAAGAGTTAGAGATTTCCCTAGCATAGCATGAAAATCGCAAAAAAGCATTTGACTTTGCGGTAAACTTTGCAATATTTAATGATGTGTTATTTTAATAATAGTATTTTATGGATTTGATGAACGAACTTCACGATACATTTATGTATATTGCCCTACAACAGGCCAAAAAAGCGCTTGCTGCTCAGGAAGTACCCATTGGGGCGGTGGTTGTTGATGGCAATGGTGTTATACTCGCGCGTGCATTCAATACGGTGGAGCGGCAAAAATATCAGGGAGCCCATGCTGAAATGCGAGCGATCGCTAAAGCATGTAAAAAGAAAGGCGATTGGCGCTTATCCGATTGCTGGCTCTATGTAACGCTTGAACCATGCGCGATGTGCATGCATCTGTCTATTTTAAGTCGCTTGCGAGGGCTCGTTTATGGGGCGGCATCACCTGTTTTTGGATATCATCTTGACAATGAACTTTCTTTTCAGTTATACAAAAAGCGTGCCTTGGAAATTATTCCGGGAGTGCAAGCTGCGCAAGCCGCTCAGTTACTGAAGCATTTTTTTACTATAAAAAGGAAGAGAAGCCGTGAGTAGTGACGTTAATTTGGGACGTATAAAGGCAAAGTTGCTTGAGCGAAAGCGTCAACTTGAAGAGCAGCTTGAAAGCCTTTATAAAGAAAAAGTTACCGATGATCAAGTTCAAGATGTTGGGGATCAGGCATTATCTTCTACCATGGAAAGCTTGCGCAATTCATTGCAAGAAACTGAACGTGAAGAATATCTACGCATTACCCGCGCATTACAGATGATCGATGAGGGTGCCTATGGTATTTGTGTCGATTGTGGTCAGCCTATATCTGAAAAACGCCTCAATTCATTTCCGAACGCTTCAAGGTGTTTGGTTTGCCAGGAAGCCTTTGAAGAAGGGAAAACGCCCGGCTAGTTGGTAGCCGAATCTAGGTTGCCGCTTGAATGGTACCGTTGAGTAGCCTCTAATCTCTGATCCTAAGAGATCAAGTTCTAGAGCGCCGGGAAGTTGGGGTTCTACCAGCTGCCCTACTATTTTTCGCCCGATATCTGAACTATTTTTGACATTTGAAGCCTCCTATGTAACACTAAAAACAATTGTAGTTTAAAGTTACCGATAAAGGACTATTGATAATTTATGGAAAAGACTAAAACAGCTCGTCCAGCCAAGACAGCTCGCGTAAAAGCTCCTACCCAAGCCCCAGTGGCCCATGGTGTTGGCCGTCGTAAAAGTTCTGTTGCTCGTGTGTGGTTACGCCGCGGCAAAGGCGCGCTTATGGTTAACGGTAAAGAAGTGAACCAGTATTTTGATACTGATGTGACTCGTGCCGATGCTGCATCACCGTTCAAGATATGCCCAATGAGTGCAGATTTTGATGTTGATGTAAACGTCAATGGTGGTGGTTTAACATCACAAGCTGGTGCTGTAAGGCTCGGTATTGCCCGTGCATTAGTGAGTTTAGATGAACGTGTTCGTGTAGTTTTACGTGAACATGGTATGCTGACGGTAGATTCGCGCCTTAAAGAACGTAAGAAATACGGTCAAAAGGCAGCGCGCCGTAAGTTCCAGTTCGTAAAACGTTAAGAAATCGGTGGGGTACAGGAGTTTATCCTGTACCCCATTTAAGTTTCGGTAAGCAGTGTTCATTAACCTTGTGAAAAAAAGGCAGTGGGGTTAGTCAATGTGCAGCGTTGTCGGTTATATAGGTAAAAATTACAGCAAAGATTTCATTCTTGAAGGGCTTTCTCGGTTAGAGTATCGGGGCTATGACTCTGCAGGCTTTGCATGTTTGAGCCCATCCGACAATCGGCTTATCTACCTTAAGGCCGAAGGCCAACTTCACAATCTCGTTAAAAAATTTGATACATCTCCGATCGATGGCTTTTTGGGCATTGGCCATACCCGATGGTCTACCCATGGTATTGTTTCCCAAGAAAACGCTCATCCTCAATTTGATTGCCACAAAAAGCTTTCTATTGTTCACAATGGTATCATCGAAAATCATTCTACATTACGTAATGAATTAGTGGATGCTGGCCATGAATTCCATTCCCAAACAGATACTGAAATTATAGCGCACCTTTTTGAAGCTCATTTGCAATCGCATAAAACATTTAAGGGTGCGGTAGTTGATTTAGTTAATCGCCTTGAGGGTGCGTATGCATTTATTTGCATTATGGAAGAATACCCAGAACAGATTGTTCTTGTCAGAAAACGTTCGCCATTATGCATAGGGATCGGCGATAACGAAATGTTTGTAGCTTCAGATCTATTGGCATTTGCGGGCAAGACTAAAAAGGTGCTCTTTTTACCCGATGCAAGCTTTGCGTTAGTAAAAAAGAACATGATTGAGCTGTATGATTTTGATGGCAAGCCATTGCCTATGAACATTCAACATATTGATGTTGATTGGTCTGCGCATGAAAAACAGGGCCATGCCCATTTTATGCTCAAAGAAATTTATGAACAGAAATATGTTATCTACAACTCGATTGCGTTCTTGCGTTCTAATAGTTCACGTATCTTGAGCTATATGGGTCTTACGAATGAATTTGTAAAACAACTTCAGGCCATACATTTGGTTGCCTGTGGCACCTCATGGCATGCGGCGCGCATTGCGCAATTCTTTTTTGAATCGATTTGTAAAATTCCCACGCGTGTTCACCTGGCCTCTGAATTTCGGTACATGCCGTTTTTTAAAACACCCAACAGTGTATTTTTAGCCATTTCACAATCGGGCGAAACGGCAGATACGTTAGAATCTGTGCGCATGATAAATTCGCTTAAGGTGCCAACGGTGGCAGTAACTAATGTTTCTTCCAGTTCGATGGTGCGGGAAGCTGATGGCTTTCTCTTAACTCATGCGGGCCCAGAAGTTGCCGTAGCCTCTACTAAAGCATTTACCGCCCAAGTTACTGCATTATATTGGCTTGCACATCGCTTTGCCCTAGAACGGGGCTTAATTACGCCAGAAAAGATGGCAGTTGCGGAAGAAGATTTATTAGTGATTGCTGAAGTGTTGGAAAATGGGATTGAAAATTACAAACTTCAAATCGTACAAAAATTGGCAAAACAGTATGCTCAGTACAAACGATTTATTTTTCTAGGGCGGCACATTACCTATCCGTTTGCCTTAGAAGCTGCACTCAAACTCAAAGAAATCTCTTATATTTTTGCTCATGCCTACCCAGCAGGGGAACTCAAACATGGGCCGCTTGCACTTATTGATAAAGATACACCAGTATTTTTATTTTCTCATCTTGATCCGTTGATTTATCAAAAATTACTTTCCAATGCGCAGGAAGTTAAGGCACGCGGTGGGCATCTTGTAGTTTTTGCATTTGAAGGGCAAGAAGAACTTATCAAATTGGGCGATCTTGTCTTTACCTTCCCTAAAGTAAATCCTCTTTTGGGGCCAATAGCGATGACTGGGTTGATGCAATTCTTTGTGTATCAAATTGCTAAAGTGCTTGATCTTCCTATCGATAAACCACGTAATCTTGCTAAATCAGTCACTGTTGAGTAATTCTCAATACATGAAGAATGTATTGATAGCGTGTGCGTCGCGCAGAGATAGACGTGAATTATCTTTTGATCACGTAAAAATTGGCTTTAATGTCTTTTTTTATACCTATGATCAGACAAAATCATTGCAGAAGATCTGGTCACCCCATGTTGGGTGGATTGCAGATACTTTTGATCCACTCACGGTTATTGAAGAGTTGGTATCCTATGCCCAGGCATTGAACGTGCATGGGGTTGCGGGTAGCGATGATTACCCAGCAAGTATTTTTACAAGCATTGTTGCGCAATCTCTTGGATTGCCAGGTGCTCATCCGGTACGATCGATTTTATGTCACCACAAATATTATGCTCGGCAAGCACAACAAAAATATGTGTCGGAAGCAGTTCCTGAATTTTGTATTATTAATCCACGCGAACCGCAGCTTAAGAATTTTACGTTATCCTTTCCTTTTTTTATCAAGCCGGTCAAATCGAGACTTTCTGCCTTTGCCACCGTGGTGCATAATTGGCAAGAGTTAAGGCAATGTTTTACTACCCATCGATTTCCGCAACAGTTTATACAACAATTTAATTGGTTTTTGCGCAACTATTTACCTGGTGAGCACGATACTGATCATTTACTTGCAGAAACGCTTTTGGAGGGTAACCAAGTTACCGTTGAAGGGTATGTTTATAAAGGACATGTTCACATTCTTGGTGTTGTAGATTCGATTATGTATCCAGGCACGATCAGTTTTGAACGTTTTGAGTATCCTTCATCACTAAGCATGGATGTTCAAGAGCGCATGGCTTTGATTGCCAAAAAATGTATCACTGGTATTGGGCTTGATAATACCCTCTTTAATATCGAAATGATGTACAATTCGGTTACGAACGGTATTCATATTATAGAAATTAATCCACGAATGAGCTCACAGTTTGCTGATCTTTTTGAAAAGGTTGACGGCTTTAATACATATAGCTTGATGTTACAACTCGCTACTGGCATACAGCCAACGCCAATGCACCGCAAGGGTACCCACGTGGTAGCTGCAAGTTTTGTCTTGCGTCTTTTTGAAGATAAATTGGTGAGTCAAGTGCCGACGGAGCAAGAACTTGCTCGGTTGCATGCACAATTTCCTGATTTGCGTATTGAGGTTCTTGCACAGGAAGGTAAGCGTCTTTCCCATGATTTGCAAGATGGTAAAAGTTATCGGTATGGTTTAATAAATTTAGGAGGCACAGATTTTAAACAACTCTATGCCTCCTTTAATGTTTGTAAACAATCGTTAACGTTTGCTTTTAACGATTAATTTTTTACTTCCGTAAGTGTAAGTGGTGCTGATGTTACATACGTTTCTTTAATATAACGAATTGCCTTAGATCGTGTACACACATTATCAGGGCAATATTTTTGTGCGTTATGCAGTATATTAATGAGCGTAATTGTTTCTCTAAACTGACTATCTGCTAACAATATATCTTTGGTGCGCTCAGCCCATGGTTTTTTCTTTTCAAGCTCTTTTTGTTTTGCGCCTGAGCGTTCTTGTGTATCTGCTTCTTCATCTTCTTCATCATCTTTTTCTTCTAAATCTTTATCTTTATCTGTTAATTTGATCGAGTTGGTTAACGATTTTTCCCGTCCATAGAACTTATTGAACCATTGTACTTGTTCTGATGGTGGGAATTTTTTTTCGATGACAAAGTCTGGTTCAATACCGATCCCTTGAATTGAAGTGTCGTCGGGTAGGTAATACAATGCCATGGTTATTTTGATAGCGCAGTTGTTGCTAATCGGAATTACCTCTTGCACCGATCCCTTACCAAAGGTTCTGGTACCAATAATGTATACATTCAATTTTTTTTGTTCTTTTTTATCTGCCGCTTGCTCGAGTTTATCGCTGTGAACTTTAAGGCTACCAGCAAGAATTTCAGCAGCTGATGCGGTATAGTTGTTCACCAGAATAAAGATAGGTACTGAAGTAGTGCCCAGCGGTTTGTGATTGGTGCGATATTCATCAAGCAACTTGTTATTTCTATCTTTAGTTGTTACCACAAGACTATTTTTTTCTAGAAAGAGTCCAGCAATATCAATTGCCGCATTAAGCAGACCGCCGGAATTGTTGCGCAGATCAAGAATGAGTCCTTTAGATTGTTTTTTGGTTGCCTGTTTTAATAAATCTTCAATAGCTTTGATCGAATATTCAGAGAACATGTTCAATGAAAGATAATAGATATTGTGATCGGCGATATAGAAACCTAGTGAATTTTGTTCTTTAATTACATCACGTGCAACATCAAATGCTAAAGGCTCTGGGTAGTTATCACGTACAATGTTTAATTGTACTTTGGTGTGGCGTGGGCCTTTGAGTTTCGCCGTTGCTTTATCGGTGCTCATGCCTTCAAGCGTTTCCTCATTAATCGCTAGAATTTTATCTTGAGCCTTGAGGCCTGCTTTATCTGCAGGACCTTCAGGAACTGTGTCGATTACCGTTAAAAATTTTTCTTTCGCACTTCGTGTATTATCAATTAATATGCCGATACCAAAAAATTCACCTGAAGTAGTTTCTATAATATTTTTGTATTCATCTGGTTTGAGTAATCCTGAATGGGGATCTTGGCTGCTTATAAAAGCATCAATAGCATTTAAAAAAGCATCTTCGATATTGCTTGCTTTGTAATGCTTTTGTTTAGTGGTATAAAGGACTTCAGCAAATGTTTGTGACCAATTGTAAACGATCTCATCAAAATCCTGCTGCGCTTTTTCTTTCATTGATTGTTCTTTTTTTAATTTTTGTTTACCAACTGCTGCCTCTTTGCTTGTGGCAGTGCCGCACAATGTCAGCGCAAGAAGGGAGGCACCTAAACGGAGATACTTATTCATACAACTTCCTTTATGTTAAATCTGATATGGGTCCTTATGCCTTAAGATAGTTCTATTCTTGCCTGATTTGAAGTATATTATGTTAGTAAGGGCGCAAGACATCATGGAGAGCGATTTCCTTAATGAGTTACTTTATGCAAATAGCAGCAGAACAGACACAAATTATTATTGTTACTGGGTATTCAGGGGCAGGCAAGAGTACTGTTTTGCGTGCATTGGAAGATACCGGTTTTTTCTGCGTTGATAATTTGCCTATTCCTCTTTTTTCTTCGTTGTTGCAATTGGTTCATCAATCAAAATTACAAGGCCAAAAAATTGCGCTTGGTATTGATGTGCGCGTTGGTCATGCGATGGAATATCTGGTAAGTGAATTAAATGCGGCGAATACGCAACATCCTGGATTGCTCAAAATATTTTTTTTAACCGCGAGTTCGCAAGTGCTGCTTAAACGCTTTCAAGAAACGCGGCGCAAGCATCCACTTGCAGATACTATTGATATTTCTGATGCGATTGCGTTAGAAAAAAGAATGCTTAAGCCATTAATGGAAATTGCTGATATTACTTTAGATACCGATCCATTAACGATTCATCAACTGCGTAGTTTTGTAAAAAATACTTTTGCAGCAGATGCTAAGCAGGTAATGTTGGTCAATCTCATATCATTTGGTTTTAAATATGGAATGCCGCGTGAAAGTAACTTTGTGTATGACATTCGCTCGTTACCCAATCCTTATTTTGTTCCAGCATTGCGTCAGCTGAGTGGTTTGGATCAAGCAGTTGTTGAATATTTGTTTGCGCAAAAAGAGGTTGACGAATATTGGTGCCGGCTTGTTGATTTTGTAAAATTTTCATTAGCCAAAGCATATGAAGAAGGGCGATTTTTTGTAACGATTGCTATTGGGTGTACTGGTGGGCGCCATCGATCGGTAGCTTTTGTGCAGGAACTTGCAAAACAATCAGTTGAGTCTGTGCAATTTCTGGTAAAACATCGGGATATTCATCGAGAGGCCTATGAAGCACCAGTGATTAAAGAAGTAGGAGCAAAAGAGGGGAGTTTATGAGAATCGTTAAACGTACAGTCTTGCGTATTTTTTTTTGCATCGAGCTTATAGCATTTGTGGGTATTTATTTTTGTGGTGCTCAAGGAATGCAAGCATTGTGGCAATTAGATAAAGAAACGCAGGCAATGGTAGTAGAAGTTACTACGTTAAAAAAAGAAGTTGATGAGCTTGATTATCAAATACTGGCCTTCAATAGTTACGATTTTTATAAAGAACAGGTGGCGCGTGAACAACTGCAGATGGCACGTGCGGATGATGAAGTCTATTTTGTATTAAAAAGTTAAGTAGCATTAAAGGAAAGTGCAATGGCATATACATTACCAAAATTACTGTATGATTATGGATCTTTAGAACCGCATATCGATGCAAGAACCATGGAGATTCATTACACCAAGCATCATCAAGCCTATATTGATAATTTAAATAAAGCATTAAGTACTGCATCGCCGCAACTGCAAGATAAACCGCTTGAAGAGCTCCTAAAATCGCTTGATTCACTACCTGAATCAGTTCGAACTGCGATTCGCAATAATGGAGGCGGTCATCTTAATCATTCAATGTTCTGGTTAATGATGAGTAAAAATGGTGGTTCCTTGCCCAATGGGGCAGGCGTGACCGCTGCAATAAAGCAAAAATTTGGCTCTTTTCCTGCTTTGCAAGAGCAGTTCAATGCGGCAGCAAAAACAGTATTTGGCAGTGGTTGGGCCTGGTTGGTGATTGGCAAAGACGGGAATTTGGCCATAATGACTACCCCTAATCAAGATGCGCCTATTTCCCAGGGCCATGCCCCTATTTTGGGCCTTGATGTCTGGGAACATGCCTATTATCTACAATATCAAAATCGCCGACCAGACTACATAACTGCCTGGTGGAATGTGGTTAATTGGGAATATGTAGAAGACCAATATCGGCTTCTGGCTGGTAAAATTTAGCCAATTCTCTATACTTTTTACTGATTCATTTTTTATCCCTTTATTTTTTTGAGGTTTTCTCATGCGTTTTATTATTGCGCCCGAGATCTTTAACCGATTTCCGGGTACTATCATAGGGGTAGTTGCGGCACACGACATCAATAATACTGTTCAAAATCCTGCAGTTGCCCAACTGCTTGAAAAAACGCAAAAAGAGCTCAAACGTGAATTAACCTCAGATATGCTCCAACCACACCCGCACATTGGCCCCTGGTTGAATGCATATAAGGCATTTGGGGCAAAGCCAAAAGATTATCCTCCATCGGTGCTTAACTTGGCACAGCGGACTATCAAAACTGGTATAAAATCTATTAATCCGCTCGTCGATCTCTATAATGTTATTTCTCTTAAATATTTACTGCCTGCCGGTGGTGAAGATTTAGATACGATCAAAGGTGATATTCAGTTGACCTTTGCAGGCGAAAATGAACCGGCAGCATTGTTGCTGGGCGATAAAGAGGCAAAAGTGCCTACGCCGGGTGAAGTTTTATATAAAGATGAAGTTGGTGCTATTTGCCGCCGCTGGAATTGGCGGGAAGCAGATCGTACTAAATTAACACCAAGCACCAAGCATGCCTTTCTAGTGCTGGAAGCTTTGCCGCCAGTTTCTCACGATCTTATGCAAGCAGCAGTTAATGAACTTGCACAACTTGTGCAACAATACTGTGGTGGTATGGTTAGTGTAGCGATTTTGCAAGCAGACAACCCTGAAATTACTATACAAAAGGGTGCTGTCTATACCAATCTCAATCCGATTCAACCGAGCACTCAAACGTTTGAAATTTACCATAAAAAAATTGAAGATCTGGTACATGGCATAGCAGGACATGATTCAAATGAGCACCATATTCGCGTAGAAAAAGTTGACCGCATGCGCGCACAACACGCCGAACCATGGCCAGGTTATCAAGAAATAACTGCAACATGTGCTCAGGTGCCGCATGAATTTAAAGATGGTGAGCAAAAAATGTATGCAATTGCCGGGCGCCTTATGAGTTTGCGCGGGCATGGCAAAACGATGTTTGGGCACCTGCAAGATCGCACCGGGCGTGCGCAAATATATATTCGTGCCGATGCAGTTACTGAAGAAAAATTTAATTTTTTAAATGAGTTTGTAGATGTTGGCGATTATTTGTGGGTGCATGGCTATTCATTTAAAACTAAGATGGGTGAAATCACCATCCATGTTGATGATTTTGCTCTATTAAGTAAATGTTTGCATCCATTGCCAGAAAAATTCCACGGCATTGCCGATGTGGAAGTGCGCTATCGTCAACGCTATCTCGATTTGATTACAAGCCCTGAAAGCCGTGAAAAATTCCGGCGTCGATCAAAAGTTGTGCAAGTTATGCGCGACTTTTTTAATGCACATGATTTTATAGAAGTAGAAACTCCGATGTTGCACCCGATCCCTGGGGGTGCAGCAGCACGGCCATTTGTAACACACCACAATGCGCTCAGCAATGATTTTTATTTGCGTATTGCGCCAGAACTGTATCTGAAGCGGTTAGTGGTTGGTGGCCTTGAGCGGGTGTATGAGATTAATCGTAATTTCCGAAACGAGGGAGTTTCAACGCGGCATAATCCTGAATTTACGATGCTCGAATTTTATATGGCACACAAAGATTACCACTACATCATGGATTTTGTTGAGCAACTGCTTAAAACAATTGTTAAAGAAAGCTGTGGAGCGCTTAAAATTCCGTATGGTGATCATACGCTGGATTTTGAATCGCCGTTTAAACGGATAAGCATGCTTGATGCCGTTGCGCAGTATGCAGGCTGTTCTGTTGCTGATCTACAAGGTGATGCGATTGATAAGCAGATGAAAAAACACACTATTGAGTTGGCAACCAAAAATGCTGCATGGGGCTACAAACTTGTAGCGCTTTTTGAAGCGTTGGTTGAAAAAAACTTAATTCAGCCAACCTATATTACCGATTTTCCAATCGAAATCTCTCCTCTGGCAAAGCGGGATAGTAAAAATCCGCAGATTGCGGCTCGCTTTGAACTCTTTATTGGTGGTATGGAATTGAGTAACGGCTTTAATGAGCTTAACGATCCCTTTGACCAAGCAGAACGCTTTAAAGAGCAAGTTAAAGCACATAAAGCGGGTGATACAGAAGCGCATCATTATGATGCTGATTATGTACTTGCGCTCGAATATGGGTTGCCGCCTACTGTTGGTGTTGGTATAGGTATCGATCGGTTAGTTATGTTTTTGACCAATACAACTTCGATAAAAGATGTTATTTTGTTTCCGACGTTAAAGAAAAAAGAACATTAAGTATTCAACGCAAAGGATTTCATTTGAAATTACGATCATTATTATTTTTCAGCATACTGTTGGTTACTGGCACTCAGCTTAATGCTGGCTATCTTTGTCAAAATAAATATTTGCAAAGCATTGTGCCCGCAGGATTTGTAATAGGAGGTATCTTGACTGCACCTGAAGATAATGGTACTGCCTTGCTAGTGGGTTGCTCTGGTTTAGCGTGTGTTGGTATAAGAAGGTATTTAGGTAGTCAAGGTACACAAACCGCAGAAGTAGGATTAAAAATTGTACAAGTTGCTATTCCGGCTTTTTTGGCAGGCTATTGGTATTCACAGAAATATGTAACCACAGTACCAGCTTGGGCACCAGAATATGCGGCTTTTTCAAGGGATCTTGATCAGTATAAAAAAATGGCCAAGTTTTGGCTTGCAGTTAATGCTGGTGCAACTATTGCAGAAGCTGCACTACAAATTTGTTGTTAAATTAAAAAAAGAATATTAACCCCTAAAATCAAAGGATTTTTTATGAAGTTACATTTACTAGCTTTTAGCCTCTTGTTAGTTGCTGGAGCTCAACTGAATGCTGGCTATCTTACTGATAGCAAGATTGCACAAAGTTTAGTGCCGGCAGCATTAGTTGCTATGGGCCTAAAAGCACCATGCAACTATACACTTGGTGCGGGGCTGGCAGGACTTGGTTTGGTTGGGGTACGTTATGCAGCCCAAAAATATGGTTGTACGTGCACATACAATGTTCCTGTAACTAAAGGATTGCAAGTTGCATTGCCATTAGCACTAGCATATTGCTTGCATACAGCTGCAGCACAACAAGATGCAGCATATGCAGCAGCCGTTGCGCAAGCTGAACAAGATGGTACAGACCTTGATCCATCAATTAAAAATGGTGATTTTCAACGTAACATTCGCAACATGTTCTTAGGGCTTACGGCAGCGGAAGCAGTGATTCAAACATTGTGCTAAATGGGTGCAGGAGCATGAAACATAAAGTTTTCTTCTTGCTCACGTTAATATTTTTTGGCGGCATGTATCAAACGATGCATGCCGCTCTCTTGTATCAAAGCAGAATAATTGAAGCATTGTTAGGAACACTCGTCACGTTCTGGCAAAAAGATTACTATGTTACAGGCTTAATAACGGCAGCATGCGTTGGAACTCGTTTGTGGTGTGATTACAAGGGTTTTCGCGATTCAAGAATTGAAGTCACAACGAAAGCGTTTCAGATTATGATTCCATTATATTACGCTTATCAAAATTGGTGTGCGCGCAAAGCCACTATAGCTGATGGTGGTGATCCTGGTATGGATGATGAATGGTTGAGTGGTTGTTATATGTGGGCAATTTTAGAAACAGCGTTACAAACATTATTCTAAAGTCATCATGAAACACAAAGTTTTCTTCTTACTCACGTTAGTATTTTTGGGTGGCGTGCATCAAACGGTGCATGCCATTTTTTCTCCATGGTATAAAAGCCGTTTGCTTGAATCTGCAGTGCCAATCGGGGCCTGCTTTCTTGGATATGATCTCAATTCTTCTGTACTTATTGCCGTCGGCAGCTGTGGTTTAGCGTGTGTTGCCATACGCAGGTACAGTGATTTTGCGCAAATTAACAATAGCTCTTTAGAACGTGGCACTAAACTTGCTCAAATCGGGATATGCGCAGCGGTGGGGCTTTATTATTGTATGTGTTCAAAGTGGCCTGTGGTTGGGCTTGATGGGGTAGTTATAGATCTTTCTACACCCGATAATTCTGGAGAACCAAAAAAGCTTTCGCCAGGATTGGCCGGAGCAGTTGCCTGCTTTTTGGCCGTTCTTGATGTAATTATGCAAACCTTGTTTTAAGTGTTGACACCCTCCTTCCTTTCATTGTAGAAAATACCACAATAATGTTTTATTCCATTTATTTCTTATAAAAAGGAGAACGATGAAAGTACGTTCATTACTATTACTTGGTTGTGTAGCTTTTGCATCTTGCGCCCAAGCTGGCGTGGCAGTTGGAGAATTAGCTCCAGCAGTTATACCAGCTGGTTTAGCGGCCTATGGTTTTGCTAAATTAGGCACGCAGCACCGTTTCTTTATGCCAACATTAGCTGCGGCTGCTTTTAACGTAGTAGCTGTTGCCGTTCGCGCTTTGAATAATGGGAATGCCAAAGTTGTACTTGGCTCAAAAGTTGCACAAGTTCTAGCGCCGTTAGCATTGGCAGGCTATGTATATTCACAAGATGCCGCGGTTTGCGCAAGTGGTAAGACCAAATGTCAAACTGGTGGTGCATCATGCTATTGCTTTAAAGTCAGTCTTGGTGCAGCAGCATTAGCAGCAGGACTTGCATACGTAGCATAATTTCCACTGCTTGACAGAATATTCAAAACTCCCTTATCGTGATAGTATCACCGTAAGGGAGTTTTTTATGAAGTTACTTAACGTTCTCTTCTTATGCGGTAGTTTCTTACTGTGTGGTGAGCTTCGTACAATTAATTTTTCAGAATGGTCAAATAGCGCTGGTGATTTGCACAATAAAGGCCTATCTAAACAAAATCTAGCCCATCGTAGTTTTACCCCTGTAGCAGATGCAATTGAAGATATCCTTGGTGTCTCACTTAAAGAAAAAATATTTGCATATGCGCGCAAAGAAAATGCAATCATTCAAGACAATCCATTTAAAGATAAAAAAGCCAACGTTCGTATTGGCAAAGAATTGGCAGAACAGGAGAAGGCTTTTTTAAAGGTGCGTGCGATCAAAACCAAAAGAGCGCTAGAAAAATTTTTAGGTAAATCTCTTGAAGATTGTTACATTCCGCGCATTGCGTTTTGTGCAAGTGGTGGCGGTTACCGTGCCCTGATTGCAACGGTGGGTTCGTTAATGGGTGCACAGATAATTGGGTTACTTGATACTGCAACATATATGGCCGCCTTATCAGGTTCAGCCTGGACACTTGCTGCCTGGACAGCAATTGGTTCGAACATTGCTGAATTTAAAGAGTATATGATTCCACGTCTTTCTTTTGGTTTGACCAATATACGCAGTGCATCTGAAGCCCAAGGAATAGCAAGTCTCTTTATTGCTAAATATTTTTACAATCAGCCGCTTGGTTGTGTAGATCCTTACGGAGCGCTCATTGCTAATGCGCTCTTGAGCCATTTTGGGCAGATGCGTCAGCGTGTTTATTTATCCGATCAATGTACACGGGTAGAAAAAGGTGATTGGCTCTTTCCCATTTATACTGCTGCGAGTGTTGATGAAAATAGACCAACTGAATGGTATGAATTTACACCGTATGAAGTTGGTGGTACATGGCTTGGTGCTGGTGGTGCTTTTGTACCATCGTGGGCATATGGGAGAAAATTTTATGCGGGAGTTTGTGTAAATAATGCGCCGCCGCAAAGCCTTGGTTATATGATGGGAATGTTTGGCTCAGCATTTGCTGCTACATTTTCACAAATCTACGAGTCAATTAATCAAAATATTGAGAATGTTTTGGTACGGCAGGCAATCGGGAGATTGATCGAATCGATTGGTAAAAAGCGTCTAGCGTGTGCGCAAGATTTCAATTTTACTGCTGGTCTGAGTTCAAGTCCGGTGAGCCATTTGCCAACACTTAAACTGGCGGATGCGGGTGTTGATTTTAATCTTCCATTGCCCCCATTATTAAGAGCTGAACGTGCAGTTGATGTTATTATCATGCTCGATGCTTCAGAAGATATTAAAGGTGGGTCGCAGTTGCCAGACGCTTTTGACTATGCACGGCGCAAGGGAATTAATATGCCGCAGTTTGATTATAGCGATATTGAACAACGGGCGTGTACCATATTTAAAAATGAACAAGATCCGCGTGTGCCGGTAATTATTTATTTACCGCGTATTAAAGACCATGGACTCTGGCATCGATTTAAAGGGCAACCAGATTTTAAACAATATGTGCAGTATTTGCAGCGCTTTGATCCTGAAAAATGCGTGGAAAGCTCGTATGCAGATACAATGAACTTCAGCTACAAAGAATGGCAAGTGCGCCAACTAAGCGCACTCACCGAATTTAATATACGGGCAAGTAAAGAGCTGATTGTTGATGCGCTTAATTGGGTGATTGAGAAGAGGTCGAAGTAAGTTGAGCCAGCCGTTCTTTCTTTTCTTTCAATTCTTTTTCTTTTTTGGATACATACTTACTAAAAGCGTAACAACCGATGCCGATAACAGCGAGCGCAGCACTCATACCAGCAAATCCCCATGCTTCAGAGCTTGGTTGTATTTGCATATTTGTGTACAGCGTATAGCCACTGATAAGTGCGCTGGAGGCACCCCAAACTTTATGCCAGCCTGGTGCGGTATAAAGAGAGTGCGCACCGGCCAACAACGTTATTGTTGAAAGTAGCTGGCTGCTGTTTGAACCTATAGCAAAAATGCCCTTTGATTGGCGTGTCAATTCTTCACACTGAATGTTATGTTTCATAACGTTACTGGCATACATAGCTGGCGCCAGAAGACCATAGGCCGTCACGCTCTCAATCAACCCACTTTTTTCTGAATTTTCATCATCAAAGCCAAAGAGACCGAATGCAGGTGTGTGAGCTATGGCTAAGCTTGCAATAATAACATACGAAAGAACTTTTTTAGGAAATTTCATGTCCCCCCTAGGGATTTTGAATGTCTTGAATCAATCAACCTATACATAACGATACCATAGGCGATATATGTGTCAATTAGAATTTGAATGATTTTTTTTAAAGAGTTGCATTGAGTGGAAAAAAAGCTTTTTTGTTATGTTCTTGCTGGTTCTGCTTTTGTTTTTTCTTGCTCCATATAAAAAACCGCACTGATTACAGCGAGAGCATATATACAGAAACATGTTGCATGCGGGTAAGGAAGAGAAGGTCTAATAAGTGAAGAGCCGTAAACTAAGCTCGCTATACCAAGCCCAATACCTGCTACTGATTGCTCTTGTTTAAAAAAGATTCCCATTGCTAATCCGCTACTCAATGAAATGTTGAGAAAGCATGTATACAAGACGAATAGAGATGTATGTTGGGTTGGTAGAGATTGTTCATAGTGAGCAATACCAGCAAAAAGAGCTGCAAAGCCGCCGAAAAGCATGGAACTTGGTTCAGTATAGGTGGCAGGGATGATGCTTAGACTCAGGATGGTGATAAGCGCATAAGAAATGAATTTGGTGGAAGATTTCATTATTCTTTCGGTTTTCGTTCAGGTTTGTTCTCTTTATCATCGAAAATCAATGTTGCAAACGCGCATAATGCAGCGATTCCGAGCATAGCTATCATAGTGCTTTTTGGATGAGAATGAGAAGGTGCAATAGCCGAAAGTCCATGAGTCAGTGCTGCAGTGCCAAGCGCGGCGCCCGCCAGACCCCATGCTAGGTGATAGCCATATTTTTCAGCATAATACGCTTGGTCAAGACCAAATCCTAGTGCCGTTCCTCCACATACTGCAATGCTTATTAACCATATTTCTTGCCCAGGTAGAGTTTGGTTATAGCGGGCAATACCAGACCAGAGAGCTGCCAAGCAACCAAATAGAATGGAGGATGCCTTTTTAGGAGGTGTATCGCCATAAGTAGATATGCTGCTGATGCTGAGAATGGCGATCAGTACATAAGAAATGAACTTCTTGGAAGATATCATGATTTGGTTGCCTTCTTTGAATAGTTGAATTTATGCATAAAATAATTATTGTTTGTTTTTTGCCGGTTCCGGTTTTGGTTTTTTAGTATCGATTAACCATGGTATGACTGCGCATCCTGCAGCGAGAGCGAGCCAGCAAAATGTGATTTCTTTCGAAGAAGAAGGATGAGTTGGTGTAATGATGGTCGCATAAATGATCCCTGCTGCACCAAGCGAGGCTCCTACCAGTCCCCATGCTGGAGAGTAACCATAGTTTTTAGCATAGTAAGCTTGATTAAGGCCTAATCCGACTGCTAATCCACTAGATATTCCGGTGCCTATAACTACGCCAGCAGCACCAGCAAGAACGGCAGAGGGAATTTGACCTGCTTCATTTCGAATAGTTTTGTCGCGAGATAGCCATTTGCATACGTGCGCAGCGCCAGCAAGAAGGGCTGTCACGGCACCCCAGCAAAGTGAAGTTTCCTGATGTGAATACCCGTGAGCAGGCACGGTGTTTAGACTGAGTATCGCGATAAGTACAAGAGAAATGAGCTTTTTAGAGGATTTCACGTGTGTTCCTTTTTATTTTTTACATTTGAATTTATGTATAAAATAATTATAACACTCCCCCTATTCGTGTCAATTGGTGCTGGGTGTCGTTCAAACACTTCTGTAAAAATAAGCAATTACAGATCAAATTATTTATAATAGAAGATTTTTACTATTATTTGCATTTCTGTAAAGTATGTTGGCTTGGCGTTCAATGTTAAGCAAAAAATGCTGAAGCCCTTCTTTTTTCCCAAAATTTAGGTAGTGTAAGTTAACAAATCTTATGTGCACCCTAGCCCAAGGAAAAGACCATGAACACCCTGTATGGCCAGAAATACCTTTGGAAACTCCCTCCCTTAGATCAAAATCAAGCACTTGCCCTCGCAGCCTCCTTTAATCTTTCTGTTCCGCTGGCGCAAACTCTTATAACGCGCGGTATGACCGATAAAGAGGTTATTAGTTCCTATCTTTTTAGCTCCTTTGAGCAAGATGTTACTCATCCGGCCCAGCTTAAGGATGCTCAAAAAGCGGTTGATCGTATGCTCTATGCGATTGATCACCAAGAAAAAATTTTAATTTTCGGTGATTATGATGTTGATGGCATTACCTCTTCTGCCATGATGATGTTGTGTCTGTTGCCCCTTGGTGCGCAGGTTAATTTCTATTTACCGCACCGCGTGCGGGATGGGTATGGTATATCTTCAACAATTGTGCAAAAAGCTGCAGAGAACGGCTACAAAGTAATTATTACCGTAGATAATGGGATTAGTGCATTTGAACCAGCGCAAGTTGCTAAAAAACTTGGTATCGATCTGATTATTACCGATCATCATAGACCCCATGAGCATGTGCCAGAAGCATTTGCGATTGTAAATCCCAATCAACATGATTGCCCGTTTCCGTTTAAAGGTTTTGCAGGAGTTGGAGTAACATTTAAAGTACTTTCTCTTTTGTATGAAAAACTTGGTAAAAAGTTGCCCGATAAAGTGTATGAATTATTATTACTGGGCACAATTGCTGATGTGGTGCCGCTTACGCGAGAAAATAGATATTGGGTGCGCCATTGCTTGCAACATGTAAATGCGGTAGATAGTGCGTCACTACAAATGCTTAAACAAAATGGTAAAGTTACGCGAGCACGCATTAATGCTTCTGATATTGGCTTTGCCATTGCACCTCAGATCAATGCCTTGGGTAGATTAGAAGATCCGCGGCAAGGAGTAAAATTTTTAATTGGCACCGATGGTGCGGTGGTGCAAGAAGTTGGTAAGGTGTTGCTCGAATTAAATCAGACACGCAAAGAGATTGAGCGTTCAATTATTACAGAAATTGAACGGGAAATTACCAGCGGTAGAATCGATGTGAGCAAAGAAAATATTATCATGGCTGCAAGTTCTCATTGGCCACCGGGAGTTATTGGGCTGGTGGCTGGCAGACTTATGAACCAATATGGTAAGCCGACTTTATTATTCCATGTATCTGATAAAGGGTTGGCTAAAGGTTCTTGTCGCTCAATTCCAGAATTTAATATGTTTAATGCATTGCAGGGTGCAAATCATTTACTGCACAGTTTTGGTGGCCATTCAGTAGCGGCCGGACTTTCATTGAAAAAAGATAATCTACCGCTCTTAAAAGAATATTTAGAAGAGTTACTGGTCAGGCAAGTTGACCCTGCGCAATTACGGCCAAAGATAACGTTAGATGCGCAAGTTGCACTGACCGATTTGAACAAAAAATTTGTTGATGATTTAAGTTTCTTTGAACCGTTTGGCAATAGCAATGTGCAACCCGCATTTGTTGTGCACAATGTTACGATGCTTGGCAAGCCCCAGTTACTTAAAGATGCGCATGTTAAATGTCAGCTCTTTGCCGATGGGGTGATAAAGCCGGTAATTTTCTTTAATCGTCCGGAGTTGTTTCCACTCTTATCAGAGCATGGAGAACAATCACTATCGCTGGCGGGACAAGTAACTGAAAATGTGTGGGAAGGGCGTTCGAATGTAGAATTGCTTGGGCTTGATGTTGCATTAAATTCTCAGGAGAATACATGACTATTACGATTGATGGGCCAACCGCAAGTGGCAAATCAACGGTGGCGCGGTTGGTAGCGCAACAGTTAGGAATTTATTATCTCAATTCAGGTATCTTGTATCGCGCCCTTGCATATTTACTTATACATCATGCTGGCTATACGCTTGAAACGTTATCAACTGTTCAACCCGAGCATGTTAAAGAATATCTTGACCCGAAACGTTTTGTATATCGATACGATGGTGGTTACGAACATATTTTTTTTGATACGGTAGATATTACGCCATATTTAAAAACTAGTCAGATGGATCAAGGTTCTTCGATTGTCAGTACTAACATGATGGTACGGCAAGAGCTTACTCAATTTCAACGTACCATTGCACAAAAAAATGATTTAGTTATCGATGGTCGCGATTGTGGCTCGTATGTGTTGCCCAATGCCACTGTTAAGATTTTTTTGACCGCATTACCAGCCGTGCGTGCATTGCGCTGGCAACATGAACAAGAGCGCAAAGGCAATGTTTTTACGCAAGAGCAGGCATTAGAGCAACTTATGATGCGAGATAAACGAGATGCACAGCGATCTGTTGCTCCATTAGTTGTACCAGAAGGGGCGGTAGTTATTGATAATTCTGTACTATCACTTCATGAAACGGTACATAGAGTGTTAGATGTTATTAAAGGGATTTAATTTATTGGTTCAATGAGAAGGAAGATAGGAATAAGTCCACTGCTGGCTTGCCTAGTCCCTTCGACTCACTTCGTTCCCTCAGGATAAACTTCGCAAGGAAATTCCTTAATGCCTCTTCGGCAAGCTCAGGGCATGGTTTACTCCTGCCTGCCCGCCGTCCTTCGGCAAGCTCAGGATGAGCGAAAATTCCTTAGCAGCCTTTAGTCCTGAGTAGGCCAATAGGCCGTATCGAAGGGTTATAACTTCGAGAGTTATGCTTAGCATGTTATGCGTAGGCTGGCAGTAGGCGTTAGCCGTATCGAAGGATCGTAAGAGCGTAGGCTGGAAATTGTGAGTAAAAAATAAAGGGGAATGATTTGCATCATTCCCCTTCAAAATTCGATCTACAGAAAAAGTCTAGTAATTACTGCTTGACTCTTCTTCCATCGTTTCGGTTCTTACACCATCTTCATTCATAACTTTGTGCTTGCTCTTTGTTTTGTGTTTTTTCTTCCCTTTTTTATCTTTTTTGTCTTTTTTATACATTTTATCTTTTTTGTGCATTTTTTCTGACTTGTGTTTCTTCATGCCGCCTTCTTTGTCTTCATCTTTTTTACATGCGGGCATTGAAAGAAGTAGAGACAAACACAGTAGTGACAACAAACTCTTTTTCATCGATTCTCTCCTTGTTTAAAAACGATTTTTTAGGATCCTAACTAGTATAATGCTAGTAGGCATTGTAAAAAAAAATCAAGAGTTTCTATAATTCTTCATTCAAATAAAAAGGGAAGCCCTTGCAAAAAGCGCTTCCCTCATATCAAACGATATTATCTACCTTTGTTATTTGTTTTATTAGTATTTGTGTTTTTATTGGGAGTATTGGTGCGCTGCTCTTGCTTTGCCGGTGTGTCTTTCACCGGAGTGCGAGTATTTGCTGAAGGCTTATTACTCGTTTTATTCTCTGCTTTTTGTGCAGCCCCTTTCTTGATGATCTGTTTCTTCATGACATCCTTTCTTTAAATGGAACGTTAAAAGGTAAATACCTAATAATGTGTATATGAAAGAAATAGATTTTTGCAAGTTTTTTAGTGATTACTTTTTATTCCCTTTTAATGGATTTTTAGCAAAAGCTGCTTTGAGAACTTCATCCATGGTATTTACAGAAATAATTTTAAGATCATTAAGATTCGTTTCTTTTGCGATTTCTTGAATGTCATCAGAATTTTCCTGCGGCACAATAACCGTTGTCATGTCATGTTGTATTGCGGCGAGTAACTTTTCTTTAAGGCCGCCAACAGAAAGCACCCGCCCTTGCAAAGTAATTTCACCTGTCATTGCTACGTTAGCAAGTGTTGGGTTTTTAGTGAGGGCCGAAACTAATGCTACACACATAGTGATCCCAGCCGAAGGTCCATCTTTGGGTGTTGCACCTTCTGGGATATGTACGTGAATATCTTTAGTTGAATAAAATGAACCCTTGAGGCCAAGTTCAGCGGCGCGTGATCGAATGTAGCTGAGTGCGGCTTGCGCTGACTCTTGCATAACTTCACCAAGCTGACCAGTTAGAGTGAGAGCGCCTTTACCAGGAATTGCTGTTGCTTCAATCTCTAAAATATCGCCGCCAAATTCAGTCCATGCAAGGCCTGTTGCAAGACCAATTTTTTCTTTATTGCTACTCAGCGAAGTCTTTTTATATTTATGATTGCCAAGCCATTCTTTAAGGTGGTGATCTGTGACAGTAACGCTCTTAATTTTTTGATCTTTTAAAAGCATCTGAATTGTTTTGCGCATGAGGGTAGCTATAACGCGTTCAAGTTGGCGTACGCCTGCTTCTTTAGTGTAATGCATAATAAGTTTATGTATCATTGCATCAGCGAGTTTGAATTGCGCTGAACTAAGCCCATATTCCTTAAGATTTTTAGGAATCAAGAAGTTTCGAGCGATTTCAACTTTTTCATTTTCAGTATAGCCGGCAAGGGTGATGAGTTCCATTCGATCAAAAAGTGGGTATGGGATACCTTCGATCATATTGGCAGTTGCAATAAACATTACCTTAGATAAATCGTATTCAAGATCGAGAAAGTGATCTACAAATGCTTTGTTTTGTTCTGGATCGAGTACTTCTAAAAGGGCTGCTGCAGGATCACCGTGTAAATCGCGAGCCATTTTATCAATTTCATCAAGTAAAATAACCGGATTCATTGTTTTAGCTTTTTTCATTGCTTGAATGATTTTACCCGGTAAAGCACCGATGTAGGTGCGGCGATGGCCGCGAATTTCAGCTTCGTCGCGAATGCCGCCTAAAGAAATTCGCACAAATTCTCTGCCCAAACTTTTTGCAATAGAAAGGCCAAGTGAGGTTTTACCTACACCTGGAGGTCCAACCAAACAGATGATTGGCGAACGTTGCATAGTGCTCGAAAATTTCTTTGCAGCTAAAAATTCAATAATGCGTTCTTTGGCTTTCTTGAGCCCAGCATGTGTTTCATTAAGAATTTTTTCTGCTTGTTTTAAACTGATTGAATCTTTGCTTACTTTTTTCCAAGGGAGTGAAATTATCCAATCAACATAATGTCTGCTTACCACTGCTTCAGAAGATAGAGGTGGCATCTGTTCAAGGCGCTTAAGTTCTTTATCTACTTTTTCTTTTGCTTCTTCAGATAAGCCTAAATTTTTAAGTTTGCCTTTAATTTGACCGATTTCTATTTGCTGATCTTCGCGCCCCAATTCTTTTTGGATTGCTTTCATTTGTTCGGTAAGATAATATTCGCGCTGGCTTTTTTCAACTTGTGTTTGTATGCGCCCACGGATGCGTTGTTCTGTTTGTAAAATTTCGATTTCTTTTTGCAGCAGATAGCAGAGTTTGCTGAGCTTCTCTTGAAGGTCAGTTGTTTCTAAAATTTGTTGACGTTCATCAAATGACAAATTGATATGTACAGCGATGGTATCTGCAATAAAGTCTATGTCTTCTGCAGTTTTTGTTATCGTTACCAAATCGGCCGGAGCTTTTTCATTTAATTTTGTATAGTCGTTATAGAGCGATCGTAATTGTCGCCACATAGCTTCATTTTCAATTGATTTATCGAGATTGGTGGTCGGTAAATCTTGGCAGTGGACCGCTAAAAATTCTTCTGTTTTTTCAGCCGAAGTGATTTTCGCACGGCAAATACCTTCTACCAAAATTTTAAGTGCGCCATTTGGCATGCGCATTACTTGCAAAATAGTAGATCGCGTACCGCATTGAAATACATCTTGCTCAGTTGGGTTTTCCACATTTTGATCTTTTTGCGCGGTAATAAATATTGCCTTGTTATGTTTTAAAGCATATTCAACCGCCTTAATTGATGATGGGCGACCAACAATTATGGGAATGATGCTTTTGGGTAAAATTACTACATTTTTGAGAGGGAGCAGGGCCAAAAAAGTCCCTTGCTGATCTTGATAATCTATAACTTCGCCTTCGATCATAGTATTCAATCCTAATTTTCTTTAGTCAAAAGTATGAGCAAAACTTTTTTGCAAGAATGCTTGCTAAACTCGCTATTACGTTTAATTTGCAGTATAAAATATTTTTGTAAATTAGCAAGTCTTCGGTCTCTTCTGTTCTCTAAAATTTCCTATCTGCTATTTATTCTTGTCGAGTCGAACGAGCTTCTGAAAATGTTATTTTTTCAAATGAAAAAGGGTGATTATTTTGTGTGGACCCTAGGGCATTAAGTCTGTTTCTTTCCTTTATTAATGTTTCTGGTAGTATTTAATACGTTTTAGAAGATTTTTAACGATTTTAAGCTTATTCAACAGGTAAAAAGAGAAAGAGGCACTAATCAACCTTACCACTGTTTCTCTTCAAAAGTTGATGGTATGAAAGGGACTGGGAGATGACGTAGATTGGCACAAATTTCGTATGTTGTTGTAAAGGTGCTACCCTAGCGTAAAAATGAGTATGGTTGAAATTTTTACAAGTGTGTAATCTTTTGTTACATTTGGGTAAGTTCAAATAAATTAATCATTAACAAAATGTTCTACGCATGAAGGATCGTTGATGTTAAGTCAGCTTTTTGGAAAATTTGAGAGCAGAGAAGAGGTCAAAAAATTTGGCTTGCTCGGGATTATATTTGGTTTAATCATTGGTGCTTATTGGGCGATGAGACCTATTAAAGATAGTATCTTCTTTTCGATGGTGGGCGTTAACTACCAGCCGGTCGCCAAATGGATTTCATTACTTATTGTTTCTACCTTAGTTATTATTTACAGTAAATTGATTGATACATTTCCTCGCCACAAGGTGTTTTATGCGCTTACCCTTATGTATGGTGTGATAGCGCTTGTATTTGCGTGGTATTTTTTTGATCCAGTACATGGATTGCCAAACACAACAGAAGATCCATCGCGCATCCTTGGTTGGGCGTGGTATTGTTATGTAGAAAGCTTTGGTTCATTGATCGTTGCTCTATTCTGGGCGATTTCAACTGATACTACGATGCCAGAAGTTGCAAAACGAGGTTTCCCGTTAATCGCGCTTTTCGGGCAATTTGGTAATATTTTTGGCCCATGGCTCTTGCGTGCTGAACGTTGGGGCTGGTCTAATAGTGCGCCAATTGTACTTATTCTTGGCTTTATCATGTTATCTATGTGCATCATGATGTTTGTTTTTATGAAAGTTGTACCAAAGAGCCAATTAGTTGGGTATCATGGTACTAACGATGCGAAGGAAACAGAACCTGGATTCCTCGAAGGTCTCAAGTTGTTGATAACAAAATCATACCTGTTGGGTATTTTTGCTATCATTACGATTTATGAAATTATTGTTACAATTTTTGATTATCACTTTAAAGCAGAAGCTAAAGCGGTCTATGCGGCAGAAAAAGATCTTGCTAACTATTTAGCGGATTATGCAGTATGGACTGGTATCATAGCGTTTCTTTGCGTATTATTTGGTATCAACAGTATTCAACGCCGTCTTGGTATGAAGTATTCATTGCTTATGATGCCTCTCTTGGTTGCTGTAGCTGTTATTACGCTTAAATTTAATCCTAGTTTATCCGTTGCATTCTGGATCATGGTAATCTCTAAAGCGGTAAACTATGCGTTGAATCAGCCAACAATCAAACAAGTATATATTCCTACAACTAAAGATACAAAATACAAGGCAACTGCATGGCTTGAAATGTTTGGTTCTCGCGGTGCAAAAGCTGGGGGCTCAGCTATTAATGCCTTTAGAGGTGTTTTCAAAAGCCAATATGGTGCATTAGCTGGCGTAAGCTGGTTTTTGACCATAAGTACCGCTGCTTCAATGGGGATGATTGTGGTATGGCTCTTTGCAGCTCTGTTTGTAGCTAAAACCTACAACAAGGCAATTGCTGAAAACAAGGTGGTATGTTAATCACGTTGTTAAGAGTCTGATTCTTGAAATTAAGGCCTTCTGGCTTCTGTTCGGAAGGCCTTTTTGCTATACTTTTCGTGTGTTTGATGAATTTTTCGTAAGGCATTGCTTGAGGGGTGAATTGGTATGAGTCTTAAAAAGATTTTAAGAAATTTAGTTGAGGTTGAACCTCAGGAACGTTTAAAGCTATTCTTTTTAACTCTTACCTTTTTTCTCATTATCGGTGCTTATACCCTTGTTAAAGATCTTAAAGATGGTGTGTTTGTAAGCCTTGTGGGACGCGAATATGTGCCCTTGGCTCAAACGCTGGCCATGTTTATCTTAATTCCCGCTATTTTATTTTATTCAAAGCTTGTTGACCAAGTTCGACGATATCAACTGCTCTGTATATATAGTGTTATTTTTGGTATCGCAGGCTTAGTGTTTGCCTATTTGCTTGGTCATCCAACAATTGGTATGGCAAATACGCAAGCGAGCCCGTATCGTCTTTTTGGTTGGCTTTTTTATTTTTTTGGTGAAGGTTTTTCACCATTCATAGTTGGGGTTTTTTGGGCGTATGCTAACTCGGTTAATAGCCCTGATGCGGCAAAGAAAAATTATGGTTTGCTTGCTGCAGGTTCTAAATTGGGCGGTGTCTTAAGTGCCGGTTTTGCATGGGCGCTTTTGAGCATTACAAATGCGAATGGCCATTTATCCTTTTCTGATGCTTTTAATCATCAACTTTTACTCGCGATTTCTTCTGTGCTCGTTCTCATGGTTCCT
>Ga0207020_1019_pt1 | contig 40983 bp, 33 predicted proteins | sample Alteio_BWMinCont_48_FD_153500 | JGI IMG/M metagenome (GOLD analysis project Ga0207020, IMG submission 153500) | Enriched cells from forest soil in Barre Woods Harvard Forest LTER site, Petersham, Massachusetts, United States -... | ecosystem: Environmental > Terrestrial > Soil > Temperate forest >... | reverse complement strand
GACATAGGATTGATAGGGCAGTTGGATGGCTGTGGCTGCTTGCGCGATGAGAGCTGCTGTCGGTGCCGTAGAGGCGTATTTTTGGTCGACGTTGTACTTGAGGACGATGCCAGACCCCAGAAGCGGCAGGTGGTGCGGCTCGTATTTTTTTTTGTAGTTGGGATTGAACCCATGGGCGACGTCCAGAGACAGGAAAAAAGATTTCGCTTTGAAGCGGATGAAAGACTCTTCGCCTAGAGAATAGAGAAGGCCGATTCGATGCAGCACATCATGCAGGAATGGGGATGCAGCGCCGTCCGTCGTGCGCGAACCTATCTCTTCGTGATCCCAAAACATCGCCATAGAGAGATTGTCAGGATGGCTTGCGGGCTCTAGTCCCATGGCCGTCACACAAGCGTGCGCGCTCGCTAAATTGTCGAGACGGTACGACGAGAAAAACTCTCCATCCTCTCCCAAAAAGCGGGCTGGCTCCATGGGGACGAGAAAGAGATCGAAACTGTAGAGTTTTTTGTAACTTATATGGCGCCGCAGCACCCTTTCTAGGTAGGAGGAGCCGCTCTCTTCATTTTCTTTGCGAAAACCTGCGAGGGAAGCGAGGTGTTCCTGTTTATTCAAGAGGAGCCCTTTATCGTTGACTTCCCGATCGAGGTGGATGGCGAGTTGGGGAATACTCAGCGGCGCGTCGTCCAGCCAGACAAGCTTCTCTTCGAGGTTGTCCCGCACGTCGCTGACGACTACCCTTCCCGCGATAGAGAGATCGCGGTTGAGCCACGAAGAGAGAAGCGGGCTTCCATAGACTTCCGCGCCGACAAGGGACATGTTTTGGCTAGTGAAATCGGAATGAGGCTTGATTTTAAGTGCAGGGCTATCTGTATGCGATCCCAAGATCGTCGCTTTTTCAAGAGTGGAGCTTGGTAGAGAAAATGCGCACAGCGAGCCGCCGCGCATGGCGAAATAGCGCCCTCCCTTCTTGAGCTGCCACTCCTCTTTCTCGTCGAGCGGTTGAAAATCCTGGCTCGCGAGTCGTTCAGCGATCTCTTGCGCCGCATGGTAAGATGTCGGCGACTGATCGATAAAATCCTTAAAATCCTCGAGAATATGTACCACCTAAACCTCGTCCACTTTTAATTCCTTCATACCATTCATGTATTTATGAAGCACGAGCGGTAATGCAATAGAGCCATCTGCACGCTGGTTATTCTCGAGAAGCGCGACCATCAATCGCGAGGTAGCCAGGCCTGAACCGTTGAGAGTGTGTACGAACTCGGGCTTTTCTTGGCCGTGTTTGTAGCGGATGTGCGCCCGTCTTGCTTGGAAGTCGCCGCAGTTGGAGACCGAAGAGACTTCGTAATAGCGATTTTGACCGGGCAGCCATACCTCGATGTCGATGGTCTTCATCGCGGCAAAAGACATATCGCCTGTCGTGAGCAGCATCGAGCGATAGTGGAGGCCGAGTCCTTGCAGAATCTCTTCCGCGCTCGCCACCATTTCTTCGAACACTTGTGCGCTTTGCGCGGGCGTCGTGAATGCGAACATCTCCACTTTGTTGAACTGATGCACGCGGATGAGGCCGCGTTCGTTGCTACCGGCAGCCCCCGCTTCTCTTCGGAAGCAAGGGGAATAGGCGCAGTATTTGAGGGGGAGCTGCTCCTCGTGCAAGATTTCGTCGTAATGCAGACCATTCAGAGCGATTTCTGCCGTCGGGACCAGATAGAGATGGTAATCCTCATCGTGAATTTTAAAGAGCTGTTTTTCGAACTTCGGCAATTGCCCGCTTCCGAACATGATGTCGGGCCTTACGAGATGCGGCACCATCCACATCATGAACCCATTTTCGATTTGAATATCGAGCATGTAATTGAGTAGAGCCCACTCTAAGCGCGCGCCGACTCCACGATACGTGGGCCAGCCGCTGCCAGCGATTTTTGCCCCGCGTTTGAAGTCGAAGAGGTGGAGCTTTTCGTTCAGCTCGACGTGATTTTTAAAAGGGAAGGAGAAAGTGGGCTTTTCTCCCCATGTGCGTAAGCAGACGTTATCCTTAGCATCGGGCGAGACGAAGACGTCGTCCATCGGCAAGTTAGGCAGACAGGCGACCTTGTCGATGAATTCTTTTTCGAGATGGGCAAGTTCATGGTCGAGCTGCGCGATTTTATCGCCGAGGGTGAGCATTTCCGCTGTGATGGAAGAGATGTCGATGCCTTGCCGTTTCTTTTCGCCGACCTCTTTCGATACAGACTTGCGCTGCGACTTGAGCTGTTCGACCTCAGTTTTGATGGCGCGGATTCTATCATCGATGGTCAGAATCGGACCCAAGTCGATCTCGGGATCTTTATTGCGGAGTTTTTTTTCTACCTCTTTCGCATCTTTACGAATCAGGCGTATATCCAACATAATTCAATCCTACAGATACGATCTCCAAAAGTATATCTGCTAGGAATTTTTAACTGTAGAGGTAGTTTTAATTTCGGTTACGCCCGCTGCATATGCCTGACCTTAATTTGTTGAGGGGTGAGGAGTGGATTCGATTTGGCTGCAGCATCGCGAATTTCTTTTACGGTAATTTGCCTGCAGTTGTGTATGTCTAGCTCCTGCAGAGTTGGATTGCGATGAAGAATAGCGATGACACAAGTAGTTGTGATTGAAGGGGAGTAAGCGAGTTTTAAAAAACGCAAACGACTGAGTGTCTTTGTCAACGCAGCTAGCGTTTCATCGGTAAGAAAGGAGCGATCCCCGGGCATGTCGTACATGTTATCATCACATGAAAGAGATTCAATACCTGGTGGGAGTTCACATCCATGATAAAAGTCGGTAGCGCAGGAGGTAGCTGGAGGACGAATAGAAACTTGTCTGAGGCTGGGACATTTCTCAAAGGTTGATTGCATTGTTTTAGCTTTTGCCATCGCTTCATTGACGAGTATGCAAAGGGAAGTAATATGAGGATGTTTGCCGCCCCATATCGGATTTCTTGCGATAGGAGTATCGATGAATCGGGATGATAATGCGGCCAGCATCATGTATGGATTTCGATTGCTCAACATGGCATAGAATTTTTGGAGATCGGCAACTGGAGGTAACCTTCTTGTACGTATCCACTCCCCCAGAAGACGCTCGTCTCTGGGATTTGCGTTGACACTTCGAAAATCGCTCAGAGAACGTCTCCAGAGAGCCCTTTCTGCTAGCAAGGGAGAGGAGAGATGAGGACCAAACGCGGCAGGGTTAGTCAGGTCTGTGGGAATTGGCCTTGAAGGATCGCTAGAAATAAGCAACGGTTTGAGAATAGAGAAGCCGGCTACGGCAGCGTGAGAAGCTCTGCAAACACCATCCCAACGACCTAAGCTGTCAAAATCATGATAGTCTAGCAAAAGGTTGAGGATCACTGTGGGCATATTTCGAAAAGGGCCGGTATAAGACCCTCCAGGGATAAAGCGAGTGCCTAATACGGGGCCGCCTGCTGCAGCAGCAGCGGGTGGTAAAGGGGCCACGACAGCGGGTAGTGTAGTTGATACTGTTCCAGACATAAAACCTCATTTGTTTTTAATTAATAATATAATTATCAATATAGTAGCATTTCTATTAATTATTTGCAATATAAATTATCAAATTATTTTATATACAGTATGCTAGTAAATAAATTTTTAAGTATGTACCTCGTGCGGTCATTTTTATTGATAGAGGCTTGCCAAGCGGTAAGAGACGCGGTATACTACGGCCTAACAAATTTAGGAAACCTGTATGCTAAAATCACTGTTAAAGTCGTTCGGTAAGGACAATAAGGAAGAAAAAAAGCCCACGTCGAAACTTAAGTTGCCGGTCGCTCAAAATCCTCTTCTGCTGCGCTTCCACCGCCTTGTCGATACGTTCGCCAAAGCTGATGACGAGCGGGATTTTTATCTCGACCGCATAGAAGGTTTTTTAGTCTACGTCGATCTCGACAAGTCCGAACAGGAGCTCGGAGAGCTCGAGCGGGAAATTTCGGCGCATGCCGAGCGTTACGCTCTCATCCCCAAGATGACTTTTTATGAGACAAAGAAGTTCATGGAAGGATTCATCAACGAAAAAGTGTACGACATTGACACCAAAGAAAAATTACTCGACATCATCCAAGCCAGAGAAGCCCGCGAGAATTTTCTCGAGTTCATCTACGACCATTTGCCCGAACTCGAGAAATGGCAGCTCTACTATAGCGAGCGCTCGCGCATCCGCATCATCGAATGGCTGCGCGCCCAGAAAATGCAGTTCGTCTTTGAAGAAGATCTCGATATTCAGCGCTCCATTCTAGAAAAAGTCAAACGCCACCTCTTCGACGTGAAGGCGCCCAAAGAAGTGATGCAGGCGCGCGAGGCCTTGGTCGCCAAGTCCAAAACCTACTACTCGAATGAGGCGCTCAATCCGCGGCCCAAGCGCGGCAGGCCGCCTAAACAAATCGTGAAGGTCGAGCTGGAGCCGCAGTTCACTCTCGATATCTACACGACAGTGCCGCCCATTGCGCGCTCCTTCCTCTATCTTCCTGATGCTAGTGCGTCTTCGGTGACCTTCTCGGCCCGTTACGATACCGAACAGCAGCTTCTCGCCAACTTGCGCGGGACGACGCGCGTCAAAGTGGACACTAAACTCGAAGCCCTTTCGCAGCGGCTCGAGTCGCTCCGCCATCTTTCTCAGCGCCTCGGGACGATCCATGAGGCTGGCGTTGCTGATGTCGATGGGGGGCTTATCAAGGCGGTCAATCGCACTCCGGCACCGACAGAAGAGGTAGAAGAAGGAGAAGGGGGGGGGCCGCATCTCCAGCCTGGTCAAAGGCTTTCTGCCTAAGAAAGGGGGCAGAGGAAAAGCGGCTCGTGCAGCCGGTGAACCAAAACCTCCTTCCAAAAAAGTCACCCCCATGACAAGGCCGAGGAAAAAGACGTAATGCCGACGCAAACCCTATCTATTGAGGTAGTTGCAAAACCCGTGTTCGTCGATTTTCGGGATTCTTTTGGCCGATTTTTAATTCTTTTTTGGGGGGCAATATACGAATGTTGATATTACCCCCCAAAAAAGAATCAAAAAGCGGCTCAAAAGAACCCAAAAATCGACAGAACACGGGTTTTGCAACTACCTCTATTCCCGGCCTTAAAGGACACGATACGCGCGCTCAATGTATGCGCGTGCTCGAAGTGATGTACCTAAGCCGTTTCATGGACGAGAAAATGTCCAAGCTCGTCAAGCAGAATAAAGGGGGCACCTTTCACATGCCCGCGACAGGCCACGAACTCATCGGCGCTGTCAGCGGATTGTCGTTAGAGCCCGGAAAAGATTGGGGATTGCCTTACTATCGCGACCGCTCATTTGTTCTTGGATTGGGATGTCTGCCTGTTGATCTTTTCGGGACTTTCATGGCGCGCGCCGTCTCTCACCATAGCGGCGGGCGCATGATGCCCGAGCATTTTTCTCATAAAGAGCTGCGCATCCCTTGCCAGTCCAGTGTGGTCGGTTCTCAGTTCCTCCACGCTGTGGGTGTAGCAAAAGCGCTCAAAATCGCGGGCCGTGATGAAGTGGTCTACGTATCCGCCGGTGATGGCGCTACGTCACAAGGTGATTTTCATGAGGCGCTTAACTTTGCCTGCATCCATCGCTTGAGCGTGATCTTCGTCATCCAAAACAATGGATGGGCTATTTCCGTGCCTTTGAAAGAGCAGGTAGCTGGCGGTTCGATCGCTGACATGGCGCGTGGCTTCAAAGGACTTGAGATCGCTGATATCGACGGCTGCGATTACGAACAAGTCTCGACCGCTCTCGCAGCCGCCGTCACTCGAGGTAGAGTCGGTATGGGGCCCTCGCTCATCGTCGCCGAAGTGCCTCGTCTCTGTCCACATAGCAGCAGCGATGATCCTGCAAAATATAAAACATGTGAAATAATCGAAGAAGAGTTCTCCCGCGATCCTATACCGCGCTACGAATCATGGTTGACCAACATGGGCCTGGTGGCAGTAACAGAGATCGAGACTCTTCGCGCGAAAGTTCGCGCGCGCGTTGAAGCCGCTGCCGCGGAAGCCGATCAGCTCCCCTTTCCAGAAGCCAGTACGGCTGACCAAAAAGTCTTTGCGCCGGCGCCTGTCTTCTCTTGCTCTGCACAGCCGCGTTGTGCTGTTGCAGATGCAAAAAAGGAAGCTGTCGTCATGGTCGATGCGCTCAATCGTGCGCTTGACGAAGAAATGGCGCGCGATGCGGGCGTTATCGTCTTCGGGCAAGATGTAGCGCATGGCAAAGGAGGCGTCTTCGGCGTTACGCGTCAATTGACAGCGCGCTATGGCGATGACCGCTGCTTCAATTCGCCACTTGCAGAGTCGACGATTATTGGCCTGGCGATCGGCATGTCGTTTGTCGAAGGTTGCAAGCCCGTCGCCGAGATCCAGTTTGCCGATTACATCTGGACAGGCGTCAACCAGTTGATGAACGAACTTTCCAGCATCTACTACCGTTCTGACGGCAAGTGGAACTGCCCCGTCGTCGTTCGCATGCCTTGCGGCGGCTATATCCAAGGCGGGCCCTACCATTCACAGAGTATCGAAGCCTTCCTCGCCCATTGTCCAGGGCTGAAAGTGGTGATTCCAAGCAATGCGGCCGATGCGAAAAAACTCCTTAAAGCGGCGATCCGCGATCCCAACCCCGTCGTCTTTCTCGAACACAAAGCCCTCTATCGCCAGCGCGTGTTCTGCGCGCGTAGAGAGCCAAGCGAAAGTGAGATCATGCCGCTCGGGCGCGCTGAAGTTGTTCGCGTGGGAGACGACGTGACGCTAGTCGGTTGGGGAATGACCGTGTGTATGGCGTCAGAAATCGCTGAGCAGCTCGCTAAAGAGGGTATCTCTGTCGAAGTCATCGACCTTTGCACCATCGTGCCGCTCGATATGAAGACTGTACTGACATCCGTGGCCAAGACAGGCAAAGTGCTCATCGCACACGAGGCTCCTCTACATGGCGGCTTCGGAGCAGAAATTGCCGCGCGCATCGCACAAAAAGCGTTTACCGATCTCGACGCTCCGATCATGCGTATCGGCGCTAAGAACTGCCCAGTACCGTATTGTAAAAAGTTGGAAGACGAGGTCCTGCCTCAGAAGAAAGACATTGAGAATGGCTTGCGCCAGCTCGCAGCTTACTAAGCTACGCGAACAGGAGCCTTGCGCCGGTTGTGGCCGATGCGCGGCTGTCTCTTCACAGGTTTGCGCTGCTCCATGGTGGTGAAGCACTGCGCGATCGTGTCGATCATGGTGTTGTTCAACCTTTTATAATGAAAAATTTTCTCCCGAATTTCGGCGCAGAGTTCCTCTTCGCTCTTCGAAACTTCGTGTCCGAGCAAGTGGAGTAGCTCTTGTCTATGCAGGATTCTTCCCGTTAGACTATTTTGCACCTTGTGCAGCGTTGCGCAATCTGGCGAGAACGCGTCGCATTCGGCGATCTGACGCAAGGCCACCGCGTTCTTGATCATCTGATCCAGCGTGCGGTCGATGTCCGCTAAAATCTCTTCACCCGAGCCATTCATAAAAAACCTCATCATCTTTGTTTACATAGACAGATTGGGAATTTATTTAAAATCTTTTTTTAAAAACTGGGATGGCTGAGTAGTTATAAAATTTCAAATGTTCTTCAAATGGTAAACAGATTCATTTCTATTGTTGAGAATTCTTAATTTACGTACAATTAGCGTACGTATTTTAATAAACTAAAACAATTGGAGAATATTATATGTCAGTTAAACCCGTAGCATCAGCAGTTCCGAAGTTTGTGAAACCGTCTCAAGAACTTTTCACTCAGGATCAAGGTCCCAAGTATACAAGAATTCAGTTCAACCAGCATTGGCACAGGGAGAACTACACAGACCGGAAGAACCGGGAACAGGGGAACTACGTAGCTTATTATTTCAACGCATTTAAGCGATGTCTCACTACGACGGGATACAGCTTTCTTACTGCCTATTATGATTGGCATAAAGGGGGAAAAGCACTGAGGAAAGAAGCGGACAGTCGAAGCTTTTCCGTTTTGGCCAACAAATATGCCGCAGAGGCAGCAACAGGGGAAGTAACGAATCGGACAACTAAAGATCTTTTCAAACGAACCCTTCACCTGACAGGAAAAGTAAGTCAAAAAGATGGCAAAAAAGCCCTTGAAATAGCAAAACAACTCATCGAAAAGGAGCTGATTGCTAAAAACGTGCCTTTGAAAACGCGCAAGAAAATCCTACAAGTTTTCATTACAAATATCCGTACAGCTGTGGTCAATAAACTATCACGTACTCGCCAGGGCCTTGTGAACACTGCTTATTTCCGGAAATCGCGTGCTGTAGAGACTAATAAATTTTTCGGAGAACTTGTAACAAGAGGTCTCTTTTCCTCTATTGGCGAGCTTAAAAAGGCAGCCTCGGAGGCATGCATACAGAAGATAGCGGATGCCACACAATCAGTGAATACAGGAAAACCGGGGACAAAGTCTTTGGCAACCAAAACAGCGCTTTCTATCGCCAAAAAAAAAGAAATCATTAAGCAGTATCACAAGACATATGAACCTAATCCTGTTAAAGTGATTAAAGATGTAAAAATCGATTGGAGCGGTCTCACAATTATTGATTAAATCATTAACTTATGGAGAGTAATATGGCAGCCTCAGTAGCTAGAACACCGCAGGTTATTCCACCGGTCAACCCTTTTGAGCAGCGTTTTCTACAAGACGCAGGCGTCCAAAACAAAAATTTGGCGGAAAGATGGTTCACATCGTGGATACCGGAAGCTGGTGACAATGAAAAAGTAGTTGGCGCGATTGTCGCGCTCGCTCTTGGGGCCCTCTTTATTCCAATCCTTGGAGTAGGATCACTTTGTAGTGTAAGTCTGATCACTGGAGGTTACTTTGGCTATGATGCCTATACGACGTACAAGCAAAATCAGAAAAATAAGCTCGGAAGCTTTTCTGCGCTTGTCGATCAATATGTAGGTGGGCATGCGTCACCATCCGTTACAGCCCCTCTTTTCAAACGGATTGTCGCCCTAGGTGTAGCAGATTCAGACGAAGACAGCAAAGCTTCTCTTGCAGCCGCGAAACAACTCATCGGCAAAGCTCTCATAGTCAAGAAAGTCCCCCCTAAAATCCGGAGCCAAGTCGAAAAGGACTTCCAACCCAACATCAGCAAAGTGGTGGCTCTTAGCCTAGCCAAGCGAATACTCGAGCCAGTTGCTTTGCAGCTTACCCAGCAGCAGTCCGAAATAACCGCAACCTCGATTATTCTTAGAGACGCTGCAGGCAAGAAGAGACGAATACAAAACCTTGTGAACAAGGGCTATTTCGTTTCTCCCGCTGAAGCGCTAAAAGAGATCGCCAAGGCTATGGAGATTCCTGCGGTGAGTCAGGTATTCAATAACCAATTCAAGGCCTGGGGAATCCCAGCCAAAATGGTAACTACTCAGCTGCCCCGTTAAGAGAAAGATCAGGCACGGTAACGCATGCTATTACCCATATCTTTTTGTTGACAGAAAGTGGGGACGCACTCGCACCCCGTTCCCATAAGTTAGTGCTTAAGAATAAGATTCACCGCAGAGACGCAGAGAACGCAGAGGAAGAGGAGAAGAACAAGAGAGACACTCTTCTTTCTTCTCCTCTTCCTCTGCGTCTCTGCGGTGAATCTTATTCTTAAGCACTGTAGTTACCTAAGTTTTTTGTTTTCTTAAGATAGGAAAGATCTGGTAAGCTCGCGCGCTTGTCGAACAATGCACAAGCGAACATGCGCATCGAATTTTGTCCATTAGCTTCTGGATCGAAAGGGAATTGTCTTTATCTCGGTACAGAGAAAACCCGTATCCTCATCGATGCAGGGTTAAGTGCAAAAGCGACGGCGGAACGCTTATCTGCACTGGGTGTGAAACTGGAAGAGATCCAAGCGATCCTCGTGACACACGACCACACCGATCACATCAGAGGACTCCGTGTACTGACGAGCAAGTTGGGCATTCCCATCTTTGCTAATAGCGATACAGCGCGCGGCATCCTGCAGACAAATGGCTACGATCCTCTTCCTTTCAAGATCTTTTCGACAGGGGAGACTTTTGTCTTTGCCGATCTCGAAATTCACCCTTTCAGCGTGCAGCACGATACGCTCGATCCTGTCGCATTTACGATCCGTGCGGGAGCTTCCAAGATCGGTGTCTGCACCGATCTTGGGTGCGTGACGACGCTGGTGAGAAGTCAGTTGCAAAATTGTGATTATCTCTTGATCGAGGCCAACCATCAGCCGTCGATGGTCCATGCGTGTAACCGTCCGATGATCTACAAGCAGCGCGTCCTCAGCCGTCAAGGCCATCTTTCGAACGAGGAGTGCGCCGATCTTATCGAAAGCGTCTTGCACAGCCGACTCAAGCATATCTATCTGGCCCATCTCTCCAGTGAGTGCAACCACCCCGACCTCGCCCTAAAGATCGTGCAAAATAAGCTCGCAGCCTTTAGCGCCAACATCGACGTCTCCATCGCTACCCAAGAAGCGCCAAGCGCTCATCTTAGATGGGAAGCATGAAGCCGTCGAACGCCATGCGGACATAGCAGGAGACTTTGCAGTCGGCGAGGACGTCGCTGTGAACCTCCCGCTTTTCGTGGAGATCCTTGTCGGTGTGGCGCGGATCATGGTGGGTCACGATCCACTCTTTTGGTTCACAATACTTGACGAGAACTGCTGCGTTGGAAATGGAAGAATGCCCCCAGCCCACTTTGTCGAGATATTCAAATGAGTCGTACTGCGCCTCGTGGACGAGAATGTCGACATTTTGAAGGAACTGGATCAAGGAGCGGTGAGGATCGAGGCGCGGATCGTCGGGCTCAACAGCGTTAGGATGCCCATGGAATCCTAAGAGCACTTCATTATCCGTGACATAGCCGAATGTGGTTTTGCCAGTTTCCACTTTGAAACAAAGCGTAGAGCCAGGATGGAAGGCGTAGTGGGCGTGAATGCGCAGCCGTCCTATCTCAACTGTTTGACTGTCGCGCAGTTCATGGAAGGTGATTTTTGCGCGAATGTCCTCTAGCCGGACGGGAAAATAGGTGTAGGTGAGCATTTCGACGAAGAGTTCGCGAACACTCTTTTCATATCCGACAGGAGCCCAGATATCGATCTTGCAATTCTCATTATAAAGGGGAGCAAAGAAAGGAAAGCCGATGATATGGTCCCAATGAGTATGGCCTAAAAAGAGGTGGACATGGCGGATGCCTTGCCGGGCGAGCTGCTCTCCCAAGGGTCGAATGCCTGTACCTGCGTCGATGATGATTAGGTCGTCGCCAGAGCGCACTTCGAGGCAGGGACTATTGCCGCCATATCGGACATATTCCGATCCTGCGACGGGACTGGAGCCGCGCGTTCCCCAGAAACGTATGTAATGATCGGGTGTGTGGATGCGAGGGACATAGCAGTGCTCTCCCTCCAAATCGGCGTAGGAGGGATGATGGAAGGGATCGGGTTTTAAGACTCCATCGAACCAGCGCTGTGCAAGGTCGCGTATTTTTTCATCAGGGCAAGGTCGCTCTTGAAAGTAATTCGCACCTTGTTCAATAGCCGCGTGGTAGACCTGAATGAGTGGCTGATAAGAAACGAGGATGATGCCGCTTTTGGCTGTTTGCGGGTGGGCGCGTACCCTCCTCACGATTTCGATGCCATCCATGCCTGGCACCATCAAGCCGGTGATGACGAGATTCGGATGGAACGAGGTGAGCTTAGCTAGTGCCTCTTCGCCATTTTTTGCATACGCAATTTCATAGTCGCACTTTTCCGCCTCTTGGAGGACGCGGACAAACTCATCGGACTTATCCACGATAAGAACACGTTTCTTCACAGCGATTATCCCTTTTCCTCATTGTTGATACTTCCCGAAGCCGTTTGGAGGACGCGCCGCGGCTTGGCCCCTTCTTGTGGGCTGATGACGCCGCGCATTTCCAGCTCATCCATTAAGCTTGCCGCACGCGCGTAGCCGATCTTCAGTTTACGCTGCAAAAAGGTTGTCGAGGCGGTGCCCGTTTCAATGACGAGGCTGCGCGCCTGGTCGAAGAGAGCGTCTTTCGCATTGAAATCTCCGCATTCTTTTTCGTCTTCCTTAAGGATCGAATCGAAGGAAGAGATGAGATAGTTGGGAGGAGCCTGGTTGCAGATGAACTCGACGACGCGGTTGATCTCCTCGTCGCTGATGTAGGCGCCTTGGGCGCGGATAAGGGTGGAGCTTCCGGGTGGCAAAAAGAGCATATCGCCATTGCCAAGGAGACTCTCGGCGCCGTTTTCGTCGAGGATGATTTGGGAGTTGATGCGGGAGGCGACTTTAAAAGCGATTCGCGTGGGGAAGTTCGCTTTGATCAAGCCGGTGATGACCTCGCGCGAGGGTCTCTGCGTAGCGAGGATCAGGTGGATGCCGACAGCGCGCGCCATCTGGGCAATGCGGGCGATCGGCGTTTCGAGATCGGAGCTGGAGACCATCATCAGGTCGGCGAATTCATCGATGATGGCGACAATACCGTGCATGCGGGGCGGAACTTGGATGTTGAGCGAAGCTTCGAGCTCCTGGTTGATCTGGCGGTTGTTGAAAGCCCCAATATTGCGGAGTCCGAGTTGCTTGAGGATCTCGTACCTCTCTTGCATCTCTTTGACCAGCCAGTTGAGGGCGGCATAGGCCCCATGCGCTTCCGTAATCACGGGAGCGATCAGATGAGGAAGTTGGGAATAGCACGTGAGTTCAACTCTTTTCGGATCGATCATGAGGAGTTTGATCTCATCGGGCCGCGCGTTCATGACGATCGACATGACAATGGTGTTGATACACACCGATTTTCCCGAGCCTGTCGCGCCAGCGATGATCGCGTGCGGCATGCGCGCCAAATCGCTGATGACGTTTTCGCCGCCGACGCCTTTTCCGAGCAGCGCAGGGATGAAGAATTTGCGCGGCTGGTTCTGGTAGTAGGCCAAAATCTCTTTGAAACTGACCTCTTGCGGAACGAGGGCGGGTATCTCCACGCCGACTGCGGCCTTTCCGGGGATCGGTGCGATGATGCGAATCGCCTTGGCCTGTAAATTCATGGCGATATCGCTTTCCAAGGCCGTGATCTTCTGCACTTTCACGCCGACAGCTGGTTGGACCTCAAAGGAGGTGATCGTGGGGCCGCAGTGAATCTCTCCGACCTTGGCCTCGATTCCGAAGCTCATCAGGGTCTCTTCGAGAATTTCCGCTTGGCGCCGCAGGTCTTTTTTCAATGTGGGTGAATCGGCTTTGCGCGGATTGTTGAGAAGAGTGAGAGGGGGGAGCTGGTAGGCAGTGAAGTCGCCATTGTAGACTTTTTGGGCCGTAATCGCGGCGAGCTTCTTAGCAAGAGGCGTTGTCCTCACCGCCTCTGGTTCGATGATCACGGGCGCTCTCTCTTTTTTTGGCAAGGCGATCCGCTTGGCGCCCATTGGCCAAGTTGGGGGATAAAGAGGGGGAAGAACAGTCGTGGGTTCTTCTTCTAGTTCGGTGACTCCCTCATCTTCCACCCGCCTTTTTAGAGGGAGTTTGAGAAGCCGCCTGACAAAAGCCACGATCTTTTCAAGAAGAGGGAGAGCTTCGACATCGGCGAGCAAGATGAAACTGACGATGCCGGTCAAGGTAAAGGTGATGGCGATCCCGGTCTCGCTAAAAAGTTGCTGAAGGCTAAATGTCGAGAGATCTCGGTAGAGATAATACAGGGGCACCCCTCCCATATTTTGACGCCATTCGTGATGGGGGTAGGGCAAGGGGAAAAAGATCTCTTCGCTGTAGACCTTTTCTGCGAGAAAACGGGGGAAAACTATCCCCCATTCGTGAAAGGCGTTGAGCAGGATGCAGCAAGAAATGAGCAGAAGGAAGAAATAGAGGCTCTTATCTTTTTGTAACGGCTTCGAGGTGAGCCTGCCCCATCCCATCCAGCCGAGATAGAAGACAAGACCTAAGGCGCCAAGTCCTGCGATATACGAGATGATCCAGGCTGCGCTGTAACCGACGATCCCCAACCAGTTTTTTTCTGGATGTCTGTGCGAAAAAGTCAGCAGGCTGAGGGCGAGGAAGAGGGCGAGGGCCAAAAAAATAAGCCCTTTCGTCTCTGTGCCTTTTGATCCTGTTTTGCGGAAAGTTTTTTCCTGCTGCTCTTTTTTAGCCATGTCACTCTCATAGAGAATACAAACAGACGCAGGCTCCTAAAAGGAGGCAATACCACGCAAAGGGCCGCAACCGACCGTTTTCTAAACAGCGGATTGCGGGCCCGATGAGCGCCAGTCCTGCGATCAACGATGCTCCAAAGCCAATTAAACAGGAAGAGAGAGAAATCGGCAAACCTGACGTTTGTTGCGAGAGCTTGAGAAGGGTCAAGCAGTTCCCGCCGAAAATGGTGGGGATGGCCAAAAGAAAAGAGAAGCGGACAGCCTCTTGCGCATTCCAGCCGAGGACGCGCGCGCAAGAAATCGTCGATGCGCTTCGCGAAACGCCTGGGATTAGCGCAGCCGATTGCAGGAGGCCGATGCAGACCGCGTCTTGCGCTCTTCGTTTCCAGTCGACCCTGGCCTGCCGTTTGATGCGGACACGCTGACCCGTAAAGAGAAGAAGGGAAGTAGCGATTAGCATGTAGCCGGTCATTGACAACTGGTGCCCTGCCTCGCGCAGGGGTTTCAGAAGAAGATAGGCAGGTATCAGGGGGACGATGGCGATAGCGATTTGCAGCAGTTTGTCGCGTCTTTCAAAGAACAAGACGTGGATATCGCGCCTGAAAAAATAGAGAGCGGCAAAAAGCGTGCCGAAGTGGCAAAAGAGATCGAAGGCGACCAAACTGTCCGAAGAGGGGATTCCCATCAACGTTCTGGCAATGGATAGGTGCGAGGAGGAGCTAACGGGGAAAAATTCAACAACTCCTTGGATAAGTCCAAGGATTAAGGCCTGCAGCGAAGTCATTAGACCTCCTTCGAAACTAATGTTCGTCGATTTTCGGGATTATTTTGGCCGATTTTTGATTCTTTTTTGGGGGATAATATCAACATTCGTATATTACCCCCCAAAAAAGAATCAAAAAGCGGCTCAAAAGAACCCGAAAATCGACAGAACCTTAATTTCGAAAGAGGTCTATCCCAAAACCCAAAAAGAATGGGGCGATCGACGGGACTCGAACCCGCGACATCTGGAACCACAATCCAGCACTCTAACCAGCTGAGCTACGATCGCCATATAAAGAGCCGAACTTATACCTTAATATTCAGTAACTGTCAAACCTCTTCGGGAATATCGCTCCATGAAAGAATTGCGAGTTGCGATCAAGTAATTTTTGGAATTCTATGGCATCAAGCTGATCCAATTCTTCCGGTGTCAACCGATCAGCATTTGGGATAAATGTGCCTCCTAGGGTAGCTTTGCAGTGAACCCCTTCTTGCTCGTCAGAAGAAACCGCTATCGCTTTAGGAAACATGTAAATATATTCTTCATTTCCGTTCTGATACACTTTCGTATAGATCATGTAATCCATATGCCCAGTGCCCGCTTGCTCGTTTAGAAGAATCAAGTGTCCCCGAACAGGGATCATGTTAGCATCCTGATTGAGTTCTTTACCGCCCAGCCCACAACAATTGAACACTACTTCTTCTTCCACATCGTCAAAGGAATGGATTGTTTCCATTTCGACTGGAATGTTAAGTCGTTGCACTTCGGCTGTGAGTTGCTTCATGAGTTTTGTGGTATCCATGAAATAAGTCATATACTTCACAAAATTTTCATGACGTACGCCCGCACCAAAATCCAGAATGACATCTTCATGAGGAGGGATTAGCCCTTTTGCCTCTAAGTCTTCAACTCCAGCCTCGGTGTCCTTGCTGCAATAAACGGGAATATATCGAACGGCATCGCTGCTGATGTACGGTTGCTTCCCTTGATCGATTTGTCTATAAACCTTGAAGGTTTCAACGCCAATTTCGTTGAGGTTTTCCTGCTCTTCTGGAGATGTTTTCACAGACACCAGGGCGAAGTATCCAGCTGCACGCCAAGAACAGATATCGTAAAGTTCTTTCGTTGAGATCCCACTCACTTTATATCCTTGGCGCGTCAACTCGATCGCCGCTGTGAGTCCCATGCAACCTGAGCCGATTACACGAATGGTTTTTTTCTGACTCACCGGGCATTCAGCTTGAAACAGTCGAATTGCTTTTCCTACTGAGCCAAAAAGAGTCGTCCAACCTGAGCCGCCATGTCCGTAACAGTTGACAATAGCCTTAATACCCGTTTGGCCGCGAAACATCTCTGTAGAGATATTAAAACGCCCTTCTCTCATTGGACGGGTGCATCTAACTGCCTTCAACACTGTGCTCTCATTGAGTACAGGAGGAGTTAGTTGAACAATTGATACTTCCTGCCCTGCAGAAATCATGGACACATGAAACATTGCAGTCAGAATTAATCCCTGCGTAAAGTGGAGCATTCCCCATCCGGTTGTAATCTTGAACAGTAAATCTGGTGCCGCTTATGTAACACAGGCAACCAAAGATGTCAATTGGGTGCCTCGTGTTACATATTAAATATGCAGCAATAATTCAATAATCACGAAGCGCCCTCAAGACAGACAATCAGCTTTGACGAAAATGCAGGAATGCATAAAGCCTTTCATAGACAAATCCTAGGTTCGGCGCATGAGGATTAAAGGCGGCGTCTTTTTGGATTAATAGCTTTGCAATTTCAAAGTGTCCATGATTGACAGCAGCCTGCAAAGGGGTCTGTCCACTTCGATCGCGATGATTAACATCGGCGCCGTGCTCGATTAGCAATCGAGCGATCTCTTGGTATCCCTTAGTTAAGGCTAGTTGTAGGGGACGATGACCATTGCGGGCATCGTCATTAGCTGAGGCACCGGCTGCTAAAGCTTCTTTAACCTGTTCGATCAGTTGCTTTCCCTTGCCATCTGCAATCAAAGCGCCAAGAGAAATTGGCTCAGGTTTTAAATATTCTAAGCCTTCTACGTAACCTAAAAAGAACTGTTTATCCCATGAGTTGACGATTTCCTGCTCTTCTTGAGTGATAAATGGTCGCACATCGTCTTTTAACGACTTCCAATCGATAGACTCAATGATTTTGACTAGCTCTTGCTGCAGCCAAGGAAGTGTTATTTCTTGAGAAGATTTTGCAAGACAGTTTCCTAGTAGATCATGATTAAGCGGCCATCGTTCAAAGATATACCAGGTAAAATCATACCAATGGCGTCCCTTCTGTTTTTTTAGATCAAATAAGGCTGCAATTTTGCTTGCAAACAAGCTAGGTCGATCAAGCATAGTAATGGGGAATGTATAGGGGAATTCCATGTTCTTTGATTCGAAGTGCGCCCCCGAAGGAGGATGCGTATCGATCTCAAATTTAATCGAGAGCTTTTTATTATTATCAAATGCGCGGGCATGGCTTAAAATCAGCACTTTTCCAATTGAGTCTTTTTTCAAAAAAGCTCGTTTGATTTTAGCGTCTGCTTTCACTCGATCTTCAATGGTCATATTGAAGGCATAAGCTTCGAACTCTTCTTGGACAGCATGGAGATAGGGTTGCCAAATAAAATTGGGATTAGGTTGAAGCGTCCAAAAATCCAGATCTTCTGAAAAACGCTTAAGACCATAGGCAATTCGCAAACAAGACCCGCCGATAAACGAGGCGTGCTTGAAGAAATCCGCTCTTGCTAAACCGCAAAGAGCTATTGCCTGGGCGATTTCGCGTAAGGCATTCTCTTCATCTTGTTTGGTTCGAGGATTATATTTCTTTAGCTTGTCCTCAATGATTTTTATATCCATCTGTTTTCCTTAAGAATCATTTGAGCAAAACGACGTACTCGAGGGCTATGATAATAACGGGCGATTTCTTTAAGCGGTTCTTTGTCAGCCGCCTCAACCCTGAACTCATCTAATCGCAAATCTTCTATGACGTCTGCAAACGTCTTCCACTTTTTGCGACGGACATACATGTAGTCTGCCAGGGCTTTCCAGGGATGCGCGATAAGATAAAGACTATCTTTGGTCTCTATGCGCTCTACAGCCATAAAAAATTGATCTCGAGGTGTATGTTCGTAGCTAAACATGCCGATCGGAGTTCGGACAGAGTGACTTCTTTTGGCACTAGCGCTCATCGTTGTGTATACAGCCTCAGGAGCCCAGCCATGATAGGATAGAGCAGTTTCGAAGCTGATATAGGAAGGGCCATAAAGTTGCTGGGCAATTTCAAAGGTATCGATGAGGGAAGAATCTTTTTTTTCGATCAGATACAGCCCTTTTCTCAAACGAGTCAGCTGTCCCTTATGCAGAGCGCGTTTTACCCAGGAATAGCGGCGGTCTTCGCTTCCACCGAGGATGATTGCAAGCGCTGCATCGTGAATGTAGGGCTTTGGATACTCCAAAAGCATAATTTTGATCCTCAAACTGGCGTTTTATGACAGTTTCTAGCTTAAAAATAGCATCCTTTCGAATTTTATGCAAGAAGCTGTCAAATAATGACAGTTTCTTGCATAAAATTCAATGAAGTCATCGAAAATGAAAAATAGGAGACAATCGTAAGGGCTTGAGAATGAAGGCAGAAGGAGGCTTTAAGAGATTGAAAATCAGATCTATACGTCATCTAACGTCATGATATGTTGATTTTTTTGCATTTTTTCAACATATTGACTTGATATATCGACCCATTCAACCTATTATGGCAATATGTCGATATTTTCAGGAATTTTCAACATATGGCCCAGTTCGATCCAGAGCGCCCCTTTAATGCAATTCCTCTTCTTCCTCCTGGTGTAGACCTTGAAACGCCTCGTATTCTTAAAGCCTGCATCGAGGCAAATCGAGAACTTGCCAAATTGAAGATAGTTGAGGGACTTATCCCTAACCAAACAGTGTTGATCAATAGCATACCGCTCTTGGAATCGCAGGCGAGTTCTGCAATTGAGAACATTGTAACAACAACAGACGAACTCTTTGAATATGCCCAGGCATCCTCATCTTCGATGAATTCTGCCACTAAGGAAACGCTTCAGTATCGACAAGCTCTTTACCAAGGCTATCGGTCGCTCAAAAAGCATCCCCTAAGTATTGTAACGGTTTGCGATATTTGCACGGCGATTCGCCAGATCCATACAGAGATAAGAAAGCTTCCTGGCACTACACTCGTGAACGATTTAACGCGTAAAAAAATCTACACACCTCCGGAAGGGGAAGAGCGATTACGGCAGCTTTTGACCAATTGGCAGAATTATCTCCATCAAAAAGACGGCGTCGATCCTCTCATTAAACTCGCCGTCCAACATTATCAGTTTGAGGCTATACACCCTTTTCCTGATGGAAATGGGAGGACGGGACGTATTATCAATTTATTGTATTTGATTGAACAAGAGCTATTGGATACGCCCGTTCTCTGTTTAAGCGGTTACATTATCGAAAATAAAGCTCAATATTATGAGAAGCTGTTGCAAGTCTCTTCAAGGGGAGCATGGGTCGATTGGGTTCTTTATTTTTTAGCGGCTGTTTGTGAAACTTCAAAATGGACGACAGCAAAAATCTTCGCAATCCAAGACCTGATGGAGAAATCTCGAGCTTTCATCAAAGCAAAGGCACCTTCTATTTACAGGAAAGAGCTTGTGGAATTGCTTTTCACTCAACCTTATGCACGGATCCACAATTTTGTTGAAAATGATCTTGTAGGACGAGACACAGCCTCTAAGCATCTTAAAATCCTGTGTGAGATTGGATTTTTAGAAGAGGTGAAAAGAGGAAGAGAGAAAGTTTTCATCAATCATCAATTCCTCAATCTGCTCAAACGAAAATAAATTATTCCCTCGGGCGTTTGCTTTGCCAGAAGATGGAGAAGAGCAGGAGGGCGGAGAGATAGATCGAGATAAGGAGGGGTGAGATGGAGCTGCAAGAGAGGGTGCCTTTGATGGCGGGTGGTGCGTGGGTGACAGAATGGAGCAGGAAGTTTGTGAACGAAGAGTTGAGGTCGTTGATCAAGTGGCCGAGAGGAGGGACGATGATCACTATCGCGCATCCGAGGAGCAACAGAAGGAGGCTGATGGAGATGAGGAAGGGGAAAAAGAGATTGTAGAGCATGCTCCCCAGGAGAGGGAAGGTGGAAAAGTAGAAGAGGCAGACAGGTAGAGTGACGATGTGCACAGAAGTAACGAGGGCGAGCGTTTTGCGCAAAAGTGCAGATGCTAGGGCGCCGTGTTGGTCGAGAAGAGACATGGTTTTCACGGTGGCAGGTGTGCGCTTGATGAAGAGGACGGAGAGAAGTTTTTCGCATGGTGCGTATAGGAGAAGAAGGGCCGCCGTACAGAGAAAGCTTAATTGGAACCCGAGATTTTGGCAGAGTGGTGGGTCAATCAGAAGAATAATCGCAAGGCCCGCTCCGAGTGCATTGAGGCCGCTTGAGCGCAGGCAGGAGATCTTTCCGGTGAGCGCAAGAGAAATGGCGCAGCAGGCACGCATCGCAGAGGCGCAAGGGCCGAGAAAAAAGAGGTAAGCGCCCATAAAAATAAGAACGAGGATTTGGGCTTTGCGGGTGGAGAGAAAGAGGCTGAGGCTAAAGAGTGCGAATGAGGCGAAAAGCGAGAAGTGAAATCCAGAGATGGCGAGGATATGGCTTAAGCCGAGGCGGCTGAATTCGATGGCGAGATTTCTCTCTTCGATGTCGCCGGTAGCAAGAGAAGTGAAGAGCACACTACAGGGTGTCTTTCCGAAATGGCGCTGGATAAAACGCGCAACTCTTCGTTTAAATTGCAGTCGCCATTCGGCAAGCGAATAGGTGCCATCTATTGGCTGCCACGAGAAGGCGCGATCAGGCTTGAATACGTACGACCCTTTTCTCGTCTTCTGCAGGCGTCCTTTGAGCAGATAATCGCAATTGGCAGGAGGGCGGCGGCTGCTCTCTTTCATGAGGATTTGGCAGGGGATTTTTGCTAGTACTGGGCGCTTAGAATCTTGCGTAAGAAAGCCGCGCACCTGCCCTTGGTAGCTGAGCACTTGCCCGAAGGGGGTTTGTGAAGCCTTAACCTGGGAGATGGAAAAGTAGAGCACACCTTCATGGCCACAAGGTGGCCACTCGTTCTTTTCAAAATAAGGCGAGGCGGAAAACCACGAACTTAAGAAAAGAAGAACCCCGCCGAGAAGCCGTTGCCAATGTCTGAAAATAGGAGCCCAAAGAACAACAGCAAGTGGAATTAGGAGGACGCCCCAGCCAGCGGCGGCGCTGCTTCCGAAAAAAATATGCAGGCCGATCCACAAAAGTGGATACTTCTTCCAGAAACATGTCATTGCTTCGCAGGAAATTCCGTATCTAGAGAGCCGTAAATCAAGCGGGCTCCCCGCTGGTGAGTGAAGTAGCGTACTAGCCACTGGAGCAAGACCCCTGCCCGGTTGCGGAATCCGATCAAATAGAAGATGTGGATAAAGCACCAGGCGAGCCAGGCGAGCAGGCCAGAGAATTCCCATTTTCCCACGCTGGCGATCGCCTTGCATTTGCCAATTGTCGCCATGGAGCCTTTATCGAAGTAGATAAAAGGCTCGCGCTTATCTTTGGGAATTTCCTTTTTAATGATTGTAGACAGATAATGTCCCGCTTGGATCGCGGGCGAGGCGATCGCGGGTAAAGGACGGCCATCTTTTCCCATCACGCACGCTGCATCGCCGATGACGAAGACTTCCGCGTGGCCTGGAATCGATAAATCGGAATCGACAATCGCCCTTCCTTGGCGATCGAGAGGGATATCGAGAGTTTTCAAAAGGGGAGACGCTTGGTTGCCGGCTCCCCAAAAGACGTTTAACGATTCGATAAATTCGTCTTCGAGCTGCACGCCTTTCTCATTGACGTCGGTGACTTTTTTCCCCGTGATGACTTTGACGCCCATTTTTTCTAGACAATGCCTGGCGTGCAGGCTTAGGCGTTGCGAAAACATGGGCAGGATGAAAGGAAGCGCTTCGATGAGATAGATCTTGGCGCGTGCGGGATTGATGCGGCGGAAGTTCTTGAACATGGTTTTGTAAGCGATCTCGGCGAGTGCTCCAGCCATCTCAACTCCTGTCGGACCTCCGCCGATGATGACGAAATTGAGGTATTTGGAGCTCTCTTCGAGATGCTCCAAGCGTTCGGCCTTTTCGAAAGAGACGAGGATGCGCTCGCGGATGGCCAGCGCGTCGCCGAGCGTCTTGAGCCCAGGTGCATAGGCCTCCCAGTTGTCATTGCCGAAATAGGAGTGATGCGCTCCTACGGCGATGACGAGATAGTCGTAGCCATAACTATCGCCGTTGCTGAGTTGGATCTGTTTTTTTTCTTTGTCGATGTGGACGACGTTTCCCATGATGACGCGGGCATTGTCCTGATGGCGTAGAATTTCTCGTATGGGAATGGCAATGTCCGCCGATGAGAGCGCAGCGCTTGCGACCTCATAGAGCAGGGGTTGAAAAAGATGGTGGTTAGTCTTATCGATCATCAGGATATCGCAATTGGCTTTCCTAAGCCCTTTTACGGTATTGATACCACCAAAGCCGCCGCCGATGATGATCACCTTTTTCTGTTGCATACGTATATATCCTATGAGATCTCTTGTCCTATATATAACAGATCACGTATCTTTTTTCTTTCAAAAAGGGTTCTGGCATGTACTTAGTGCAACGGATGCTGCAAACGCACGGCTCTGCGCTAGATTTACGTTTGGCGGCGGGCGACCAAGGGATTAAGCGTAAAATCCATGTGCCTGAGGTGCAGCGGCCCGGTATCTGCCTAGCTGGAAGGCTCGATGATTATGCAGGTGAGAGAATCCTTGTTCTTGGCGCATCCGAACTTAGCTATTTGTCACGGCTAGACGACGATAAGTGTAGGCTTCGCTTGAGCGCGCTGCTCACGAAAAAAACACCAGCCGTTATCGTCGCGCGAGATCTTATTCCGCCAGATCCACTCGTCGTGCTCTGTAAGCAGCTCTCCATTCCTCTATTCCGATCCTCTATGTCGGCCATGGACCTCGTCGATAAGATGACCTTCCTCTTGCGCGAAGAGCTAAGCCGAACACAGACCTTGCACGCGACGCTTATTGAAATTTTTGGCATGGGCATGCTGTTGCGAGGCCACTCTTCGATTGGGAAGAGCGAGGCAGCGCTCGGCCTCATCCAAAAAGGACACCGATTAATTTGCGACGATGTAGCCAATGTGCGTCTTCGCGTGGGGCAGTCTTTAGAAGGCAGCGGACCGGAACTGACCCAGCACCTGATCGAGATCCGAGGGATCGGCATCATCGATATTGCCCATCTTTACGGTTCTGTGTGCGTTCGAGATACCAAACAGATCGACCTTGTGATACGACTCGAAGAATGGGACGAAAAACACTTTTACGATCGGGTCGGGTTAGACGAGCGTTTTTGCGCGATGCACGGAAGAATCGTCCCTTATTACATCCTGCCCGTAAAGCCGAATCGAGATGTTGTTTTGCTCATCGAGACCCTTGCCCGTTTGCATCGCTTGCGTTTCCGCGGTTATCAGCCTGGGGAACCTATCGGGCGCCGTTATACCGAACATGATTCAAGAATTGGAATTTCGGCTGCGCCAAAGCTGTCCAGTGGGAGCTTTCGCGTCAGCTCAAATCCGATTAAGGTTGCGCAACTGTGAAAATTTCGTGCGATGTTTGCATTAAAAATCCTCTCGGCCTGCATGCGCGTCCTGCTATGGAAATCGTCAGAGTCCTACAGCACTCTCGCTCTACGGTAAGCGTTAAGCTCGAAAACAGGACGATCGATGCGCGCAGCATCATCAGCCTTCTTAGCTTAGCGGCACCTCAAAATGCCACGCTTACCCTTACAGTCGAGGGCGAAGACGCTCGCTTGACGATGAACAATCTCCTCTTAGTTTTATCACCGACGCAAACACCATACGAGTTGAGCTAGTACCTCTAAGGTTCAGATGCAGCAATTTTCCTACGATCAATCCCAAGAAGACATTCACATCGAGGGTGCCAGTGTCAGCGATGGCATCGCGATTGGCGCTCCTTATCTCTTCGATGGAATGTGCGAGCAGGATGCTCCGGTAATCCCTATTGCCGAAGATCAAATCGAAAAAGAGATCGAGCGCTATCGGCGCGCTCTGCACCTCACGCGCGAAGACCTGCAAAAGTTGCAGCGTTCGCTCGCAAGCGAAGGACTGCGAGAGGCTGTCTCCATCATCAATACGCACTTACAAATGCTGCAAGATCCGATGCTGACAGGTGAAATCGAAGAAAAGATCCGCGTGACGTTGGTCAATGCCGAGGCGGTCTTTCGTACAGCGACGAGCGAACTCATTGCGCAATTTTCCTTGGCCGCCGACGCCTTCTTCCGTCAACGCCTCGTCGATATCCACGATGTTTCTCGCAGAATTCTCGCTCATTTGCGCCAGCAACCTAAAAAAAACGTGAGCGATATTCCTCCTGGGTCCGTTCTCATCGCGCGCGACATCGCACCCTCCGATACAGCGGCTGCCAGCGGCCTGCGCATTCATGGATTCGTCAGTTTGAACAGCGGCGCCAATTCTCACGCCGCCTTAATCGCTCGTTCAAAAGGCATACCTTTTGTCAGCAGCATCAGTTTAGAGATATTGGAAAAGGCGAAATTCACGTGCATGATTGTCGACGGCAATAAAGGCAAGGTCATCCTCAATCCTAGCGCTAAAACTTTGGAAAAATACAGCGAGATCCAAAAGCACCTTCCCCCGCACTCCAGCCGTCTGGAAAAAGAACGGCAGCTTCCCGCGGAAACAATCGACGGTTACCCGCTTATCTTGCGAGCTAATATCGGAGCCGAGGCCGATGTCGAACTCATGCATATATGTGGAGCAAAAGGCGTGGGATTACTGCGTACCGAAGTGCTTTGCACAGGGGATGCGCGTGAGTATTTTACCGAAGAGGTGCAATATGAGGCCTTCCGGCGTATTATCGAGAATGCGCGAGGGTTGCCCGTCAATGTCCGGTTGTTCGACTTTGGTGGCGATAAGCATCCGCCGTCTTCTGTCGAAAACCCTCCTGAATCTAATCCGCTCCTCGGTTGCCGCGGAGTCCGGTTTCTTTTGACAAGAAAAGAGTTTTGCAAAATTCACCTGCGAGCCGTCTTGCGCGCTGCCGCACATGGAGATGTACGACTGCTCATCCCTCTTATCTCCGATGTCCTGGAGGTCGAGCAAATCCGGAAGATTCTATTCGAGGTTAAAGAAGAATTGGGGGCAGATGGAATTCCCCATGCCAGCACGATCAGTATCGGCTGCATGCTCGAAATTCCCTCTGCTCTTCTCACAGTCGACGCTTTGGCTCCGCACTGCGACTTTTTCTCGATCGGCACCAACGACCTCACGCAATACACTTTAGGGGCGGATCGGACCAATTCTATGATCGAGCCTTTTTATCAGGGACAACATCCCAGCATCCTTCGCCTGATCCGGATCGCCGTCAAAGAGGCGAGAAGGTGGGACAAGCCAGTCGCTGTCTGTGGGGAAATGGCCTCCAATCCCTTATTCACTCCGCTCTTTTTGGGATTGGGCATCCAAGAGCTCTCCTGCGCTCCCCGGTTCGTCCTACCCGTAAAACGTGCCGTGAGGAACTGCACGATCATCGGAGCTTATGGGCTTGTGCAGAAAATATTCGAACTCACCAGCGCTTCCGCGATCGCCGAACTGCTCCTCAGCGAATACCACGACCCCCCCTTCGAAGAGGCCTAGTGTATGGCAGAATCTTGTCCCATCGGTGAAGCCGGCCAGCTTGTCGCGCATCAAGTATATCGTTTGCCCTTATGCCAATGCATGGTAGAAGCGGGTTTCCCAACGCCCGCCGAAGGCGAGATGGAGGGCGCACTCGACCTCAACGAGCTGCTTATCAAACACCCCGCCGCCACATTCTTTGTACGCGTCTCGGGTTCTTCGATGGTCAAGGCAGGGATCAACCATAACGACATTCTCGTCGTGGATCGCAGCCTCGCCCCCGCACATGGCAAGATCGTCATTGCCGCCATTGACGGAGAACTCACGGTGAAGCGCCTTTACCACGTGGGAAAAAAAATCCAGCTCGTCGCAGAAAACGACGGCTACTCGCCGATCGAGATCAAAGAAGGCGCCGATCTCCATATCTGGGGTGTCGTCACGAGCGTCATCCACCAAGTATGAACATGTACGTCCTCGTCGATTGCAACAACTTTTTCGTCTCTTGCGAAAGGTTATTCAATCCTCGTCTTGAGAACCTCTCCGTCATCGTCCTGTCCAGCAACGATGGCTGCGTCGTAGCGCGCTCGCAAGAGGCCAAGCGGCTCGGCATTCTTATGGGCGAGCCTTATTTCAAAGTCAGAGACCTTTGCGAAAGGCAGCGTGTAGTTGTCTATTCCTCCAATTTCGAGCTCTATGGCGATATCTCACGCCGCGTCATGGATGTGCTGGCAAGCGCTGCCCCTGACATCCAAATCTATTCCATCGACGAAGCCTTTCTGCAAATGTCTCAAGAAAATCTTTTCGCTCACTGCCTCGAAATCCGCCGCAAGATTGAGCAGTGGGTAGGAATTCCCGTCTCCCTGGGGATCGGCCCGACGAAAACCTTGGCCAAGGCCGCGAGTAAGATGGCCAAAAAAGAGCATAAGGGAGTCTTTGATTTGAGTTTGCCGGCTCTTCAAGACGAGGTGCTAGCGCAATTTCCCGTCCGCGACATATGGGGCGTAGGCCGCAGGTGGGAGGAAAAATTGCGAGGACTGGGTCTCTTGACGGCGCAAGCTCTGCGCGATCAAGATCTCTCTTTCATCCGCAAGCAGATGGGCGTCGTGGGCGAGCGCATCGTCTTGGAATTGCGCGGGATGAGTTGTTTAGAATTGGAAGAGGCGGAGCCTAATAAAAGTATCACCTGTTCGCGTGTCTTCGGAAAGCCAGTCACGGAAATCAAGGAGCTCGCCGAGGCCATCTCGACCTACTCTGCCAACGCGTGCACGAAATTGCGTGAGCAGGGATCGTGCGCGCAGGCGATCTCTGTCTACGTGGAAGTGCGCAATGATTCCCGTTCGGTATATAACACCGTGGCCGCCTTCCCGATCCCGACCTGCGATACCCCCCGGGTCATTCGCGCAGCGAAGCGCTGCATCCTACAGCTCTTTCGTCCGGGACAGATTTATAAAAAATGCGGGATCGTCCTCTTAGATCTACTACCAGAGAGTGCGGTCATCCCCGATTTATTTCTCGGGACTCCTGATCCTAAACGCAGAAAGCTTGCGGAAACAATCGATGCAATCAACGCCGATCGCGGCAAGAACACCCTCTTTTACGGGGCCATGGGCGTCAATCCACCATGGAAGCCGCGCAGCGAAAAACGCACCGCTCGCTACACCACCTCGTGGGACGAACTCCCCATCGTCTCCTAGGGTTCCACCGTATCAATAGGGCTAGCGCCCTAAAGATACGGCTCCACCCTAGTACCGCGTATTCTAAATTCGTTGCATTCGGACTAGCGGAAAAGCCCCGTGGTTGCATTCGCAGGAGGGGGGGGTGTATTGCAAGTAATACACCCCCCCCTCCTGCGAATGCAACCACGGGGCTTTTGCGCTGGTCCCAATGTAACGAATTTAGAATACACGGTACTAGGCTATGTTATGGCGCACCTTCGGCGCTCCGGAGTGGTGCGATCTTTACCTAGGGTTCCACCGTATCAATAGGGCTAGCGCCCTAAAGATACGGTTCCACCCTAGGCTATGTTATGGCGCACCTTCGGCGCTCCGGAGTGGTGCGATCTTTACCTAGGGTTCCACCGTATCAATAGGGCTAGCGCCCTAAAGATACGGTTCCACCCTAGGCTATGTTATGGCGCACCTTCGGCGCTCCGGAGTGGTGCGATCTTTACCTAGGGTTCCACCGTATCAATAGGGCTAGCGCCCTAAAGATACGGTTCCACCCTAGGCTATGTTATGGCGCACCTTCGGCGCTCAGGAAGTCGGTTACTTTATAAAGGAGACGCCTTCCGGAGCGCCGAAGGTGCGCCATAACATAGCCTAGGGTGGAGCCGTGGGCGAGGGCGCCAGCCCTTGCCCACGGCGGAGCCCTAGGAAGAGGGGAAATTTCGATTGAGCTCTGCAGGAGCGACATAAGCTGAGGCATATCGCTAGAAAAGGCCAATTCAATTTTTGTCGTCTACAGAGACACTAACTAGAAAGCTCGGGTTAAAAGCTAAGTGTTAATGACTTCAGCTTTATCAATTTACTATTTTTTAAGTTTATTGTAAATTATATCAAATAATAATACAATTATAATTACAAATCACGCATTAAAATATGGGTATATATGGCAGCATCATCTAGTAGCAGTTCTAGTGGTTCCATGGGCTCGAGGGTAGCAATAGACGCTTTTAACGCCGCCTGTAAGCGACTAGAAAAAAAGGGCAACGTTACCTCCGAAGACATCGTGGAGTTAGAGTCTTTAAGGAAAGGCATAGCAACGATTTTCGAGAGGGAAATAACAACTCTAAGAGGAACAGCAGGAGCAGGGACTACAGGTGCCGAGGGGCGCATCCAGAGCAAAATAAAGGATCGAGACACTGAGCTAACGAAGTCCGATCGCGCAATAGAAGGGTTTCAAAAAAGAATACAAAGTGTTGTTACCCGGGCAACTGGAGCGGGAGCAGGAACGGGAGCTGAGGCGGCGGCAGGGGGGCCAGCAGCGGGAGCAGGAACGGGGGCACGAGCGAGAGCAACAGGAGCCGGTACTGAAGCAGAACCAGGAGCTAGGGAGATAGGGGCAGAGTACACGGGCTCTGAAGATCTTGATTTTCAAATTTTTTCTGAATATCTATCGCACTCTGAAGTTTCAAAAAGCGCACGTACAAGTAAGGGCACAAGAACAATTGCACATCAAATCATAATTACAAAACTGAACAGTTTGAGGGAGATTTCGCCAGATGAAATCCGCGAATATGCCAAATTACTCTCGACTGATTTCAAGGGGGTCTTAGAGCATTGCATTCATGTCACGCACTTAGATTTTAATATAGCGAGTAATCCGCGGATGGAGGAGGCGATGACAGCGGAACTACCAGATTTGGAGTCTATTAGTTTTAATAGCGGGCTTTCCTTCAGCACTACTGTCCTTACCGCATTTCTTACACAGCACCCACAGGTGCGCTCTCTCACTCTTCGGGGCAGCTCTTGCAGGAATGAGGACCTGTTAGCTATTGCAGACGCTCGCCCAGAGCTAACCTCTATCGATTGTAGCGGCAACTGGGTCGGGAATTATGGTATGACAGGTATTGCTACATATTGCAAAGATCTGACCTTTCTCGCTGTTAACGATTGCCGCACCATCTCGGGTCCTGGCATAGCCGATATTGCTATGGGTTGTCCAAAGCTAACCACTCTCGAGGCTAGGAGCTGTGACAGTCTTACGGATGATGACATGCCCGCTGTTGCTGAACATTGCCGAAATCTAACTTCTCTCGATGTTAGCTATTGCCGCAACATCTCGGATGTTGGCCTGGCCCGTATTGCTGCGGGTTGTCCAGAACTACACTCTCTCAATGTTATGGGCTGTGAACAGATCTCGGAGGATGGGATTGCCGCTTTTGTTGCACTGCGCCCGAACGTAATAATATCGAGATAGGCGGTAGCCTTCTAACTCAAGTCGCGCCTTAAAATATGGGTGTATATGGCAGCGTCGTCTAGTAGCAGTTCTAGTGGTTCCATGGGCTCAAAGGTAGCCATAGACGCTTTTAACGCCGCCTGTAAGCGACTGGAAAAAAAGGGCAACGTTACCTCCGAAGACATCGTGGAGTTAGAGTCTTTAAGGAAAGGCATAGCAGCGATTTTCGAGAGGGAAATAACAACTCTAAGAGGAGCAGCAGGAGCAGGGACTACAGGTGCCGAGGGGCTCATCCAGAGCAGAATAAAGGATCGAGACACTGAGCTAACGAAGTCTGATCGCACAATAGAAGATTTCAAAACAAGAATGGGAAGCGTTGTTTTCAGGGCAACTGGAGCGGGAGCCGGCGCGGGGGCGGGGGCAGGATCAGGAGTAAGAGCAGGATCAGGAGCTGAGGCAGCGGCAGGGGGGCCAGCAAAAAAGGTGGAGCCAGGACCTAGGATAGGGCTCACGTCTGTTGATGACACTGATGCCCTAGTTTATAGCTATCTATCCTCCCGTGAAATGCGCGGAAGCGCAGGATTAGATAAATCCACAGCCGACACAACCAAACTTAAGTTGGAAGCCACACTCGATCAGCTGAACAGCTTAACGGTCATTTCGATAACTCAAGCCCGCGAGTATCAACGAGCGCTCCATACTGATTTGAATGGGGTCTTGATGCACTGCGTTAACGTCACGCATTTAGATGTCCGTGGAATAACTCCGGAGGAGGCGGGAACGTTGACAGCGCCGTTACCGGCTTTGAAGGTTGTCCATTGTGGAAATGCCGGGCGTCTCACGGAGCCTGACTTGATCGCATTTGTTACGAAGTACCCATTGCTAACTGCTCTCGGTCTGGACTCCTGCACCAAGCTTACAAATGTTGGTATTACTGCTATTGGTGAGGCTTGCCATGGGTTAACCCTTCTCTATCTTTTTGGCTGCAAAAACGTTACCAATGCTGGTATTGCCGCTTTTGCTGCAAGTTGCCGAGGTCTGACGCATCTCAATCTTCGGTATTGCAACATCTCAGATGTCGGTGTTATCGCTATTGCTGCAGCGTGCAGAGAGCTAGTCTCTCTTGACATTTGCGCCCTTCGCACACTCACGGATGATGCCCTTTATGCTATTGCGGAGGGTTGTCCAAAGCTAGTCTCTCTCAATCTTCGCGGTTGCCAGATGGTCACGGCTGCTGGCATCGCTGCTGTTGCCGCACGTTGCCGAGGGCTAAAGTCTATCGATGCTGTTTTTTGCGACAGACTCACGGATGCTGATAAGGCCAATCTAATTGCGCAGCATCCGACCGTAACATTTACGTTTTAGTGGGATCACTTAGAGAAGCTGCGTGCCGAAGGGGAGTTCCATTCCGCCGAGCCCGCCCATTGCATTCCCAAGTGCATTCCCAAGTGGAGCAGCCTCCTGGGAGGCTTTGGCGTAGGCATCTTGGCAAGCGGCCTGGATGAGATCTTGCAAGCCTTCGACGTCTTGAGGGTCGACGCAAGCGGGTTGGATAACGACCTTCTGAAGCTCTTTTTCGCCGTTGATCGTCACCGTGACTAGGCCGTTGCCGCTGGAGCCTGTGTAGCTGGCGGTCTGCATTTTCTGGCGCATCTCCTCGACTTGCTGTTCCATCATGCGCGCTTGTTTTTTCATCTTGGAAAAACCGCTTCCCATAACATTACCTTTTATTCAAGTTGTGAATCTTTACGCTGCCCTCTAGTTCAACCGCAGCGAAATGTACGATGTTCTCGTAGTGGCTGGCGTGTTTGTCGTCTCCCGCAGCAGGCAGTGGCGGTGGAGGATCCTCAGGGGCTTCGACTTTCTTTTCCACGGCGGCTTCGATGTTGGCTGCTGGAGTATTTGGAGGCGCTTGCTTGAGCTGCGCTTCCATCTCTTCAAGGCGGCGGACCAGGGCATCGAGAGAGACGCGGTGGCGGCTACGCAAAATGCTTGTGAGAATGCACTCGAGGGCGATGCGGAGATGAGGCGTCCTCGCTATTCTTTGCAGCCACTCGACGAGAAGATCGAGGATGAAGAGGCACTGCTCTAATGTGTAGTAGGCGGCGGACGCGACGTAGGATGTGCGAGAGGCGGTTTCGAGATCATCGAAATGGTGCGACAGGGTAGCCGAACCGTCATACTTGAGCAGCAAGAGAAGGCGGTAATGTTCGGCGAGGTTTTCGAGGAAGAGAAGGGGATCGTAGCCCGCATCCATGATCTCTCCCGCGAGCTGGAATGCATAAGCGGCATCACCCCGAGAGAAATGTTCATCGAGAGTGAAAAAATAGCGGAGCGGTGTAAGCCCGAGCTGCTCTGTCACAGTTTCGACCGAGAGAGTGGAGGAGTAGCTCAAGAGCTGGTCGAGCAGGGATTCGGCGTCGCGAAGGCCGCCTTCCGCTCTACGGGCGATGAGATGGAGGGCCTCGGGAGTGGCCTCTCTGCCCATGTCCTTGCAGATCTCTTGCAATTTGTCCGCGATCGCTCGTGTCGAAATGCGAGCGAGGTCGAAGCGCTGGCAGCGGCTGATGATGGTTGCCGGTACGCGCTGCGGTTCGGTCGTTGCCATAAAAAATTTGACATTCGCTGGTGGCTCTTCCAAGGTTTTTAGAAGCGCATTAAACGCTTCTTTTGTCAGCATGTGCACTTCGTCGATGATGTAGATGCGGTATTTACTGGACGAGGTGGCATAGTGGACGGTTTCATTGATGGTGCGGATGTCGTCGATGCCACGGTTAGAAGCGCCGTCGATCTCTAGGACGTCGAGGGACTTGCCAGCGGTGATATCTAGGCAGCTCGGGCAGGCGTTGCAGGGCTCGCCCTCTTCGCTTAAACGATGGCAGTTCAGGGCCTTGGCGAGCAGCCGGGCGATCGTAGTTTTGCCGGTGCCGCGGGGTCCAGCCAGGAGGTAGGCGTGCGCAGCCCTTCCAGAACGTAAACTATTTTTGAGCGTAACGACGATCGGCTGCTGGCCGACAATAGCAGCAAATGTTTGAGGGCGGTATTTGCGCGCAATGACTGTATAGCTCATAGGTCACCAGTATATCTGTTTTTTGTGTTTTATGCCGTTTTTTTTGGTTTTATGCTAGTATCCAATTATGGAGTACCCCGATCCCTTAAGCGTTTCTCGCAGGATCCAACAGTCTTGCGAGTGGTTGCGAGGCAGGCTTAGAGAAGCTGGCGTGTGGAACCGTGTCATCTGCTGTCTTTTTTTTGTCATTGCCCTTTCCCTCTTTCTCCATATGCGCGAAGAGAGGGTGGCGATCATCGAGCCCAACACGAAGTCGACTCGCTATGTAATCGCTCAGACAGGTTTTTCCTTCGCCGATGAGGATGCGACGCAGATCCTGCGGCAGCAGGCGATGCGCGACGTGGGTGAGATTTATAGATTTGACGAGCAGCAGCTGCAGGATCATACAAATACCTTTAGCCGTTTCCTTATCGAAGATGAGAAATGGCGTAACGCAGCCCCACATACGACTTTTGAGCAGATGCTAAAAGGGGCGGAGGCGCTGGAAAAAACTCTTCTCAAGGCCCGTTTTACCGACAGCCGCACCCTACAGAAAATGCGCCAGCTCAAGATGCCCGTGCGCCATGTTGAAATGATCGCCTCACGCGAGAGTTTGGGCGCCCTCGAAGATCACCTCGCCTTTTGGCAGAAGGTGCGAGACAAAAGTTTAGGCCCAGGCGTGGAAGCGGAAGCGCAGGATATCATCATCCTCTGGTTTAAAAATATCCCTTGGGTGTTCCAGCAGGATATCGCGCTGGAGAGGATGCTGCGCGAAAAGATCCAAGAAGGCGTGCCCATCAAGAATACGCGTATAGAAGCGGGAAGCCCGATCATCCAACCAGGTGAAAAAGTCACGATGCGCCACCTTGCGATGGTGCGTGCGATGCGCGAGGCGCTCAGCAAAGAGCAGAACCGCTGGGAACCAGCGACAGTTCTCGGGAGTTTGCTCCTCTCTTTGATCATCACATTTGTCGGTATCGCCTACTTCCGTGTGCGGGTTCCTGATCTCTTGGTTTCGACCTCGAAATTGACGCTTTTAACTACCCTGATCATCGGCACCCTCCTGCTCGGTAAAGTCACGACGTATCTTCTCTTCGAACATGCGAGCCATCTGGCGCCGTTTATCCGCTTCCCTCTGTTTGTCCCTCTCGCCAGCTTGCTCATCTCTATCTTGATCGGTACAGAGGTCGCCTTCTTCAGCTCGGTGTTCTTGGCCGCGATCATGAGCTTTTCTCTCGCCTCCGCTTATGAATACGACCGCTTCCTCGCCGCCAACCTCATCATCGCCAGCGTGGCGATCGTCATGGCTCGCCGTATGCGCAAGCGTTCGCAGCTCTTCCCCGTCGCTGCTCGACTTTGGCTTTTGACCGTACCTCTGATCCTCGCCTTCCATTTGTCGGAAGGGAGCGTCTTCGATCCGGGCACCTTTTACGATTTTGCGATGACCTTTATTTTTCTCTTTGTCAGCGCGATCATCATCGTTGGCATCTTGCCTCTTCTCGAATCGTTCTTTGGCTTGCTCACGGACATCACTCTGATGCAATTGCTCGATCCCAATCATCCGCTCATGCGTCGGTTGAGCTTGGAAGCGCCCGGCACCTACCAGCACTGCCTTGTCGCCGGTAACTTGGCTGAGGCGGCGGCTCGCGCGATCGGTGCCAACGGTCTATTCTGCCGTGTCTCTACGCTCTACCACGACATCGGCAAGCTCTTTAATCCCCATTATTTCACCGAAAATCAGCTTGGCGGATTCAATATCCATCAGCTCCTGACGCCTCGCGAATCCGCGCAAGTCATCATGTCGCATGTGACCGAAGGAGAGGCGTTGGCGCGCAAGTACCGGCTGCCTCCGAGCTTCATCGACATCATCCGCGAGCACCACGGCACGACACTCATCTACTACTTTTATTGCAAGCAGCTCGAGCAAGCTGGCAACGACCCTTCGCTTGTCGAAGAGCGGAATTTCCGGTACAAGGGGCCAAAGCCCCACACGCGCGAATCGGCGATTATCATGTTGGCAGATTCCATCGAGGCCTCCACGAGATGTCTCGATGAATATACAGAAGAGCTCATCGCTTCTGCCGTACAGAAGATTTTCAAAGAAAAGATCGAAGAAGAGCAGCTCGACGAATGCCGACTGACGTTCGAAGAGTTATCGACGATCAAACGGACGCTGATCAAGACGCTATTTGTCGCGCACCACATGCGCATTAAATACCCCGCTAAGAGCCTCGCCGCCCCCGCCCAGCCTAAGGAAACTGCCCAGGCCTAATAACCTGAACTTTGGGTTCAGGTTAATAAGAATGAGGTTGGATAATCGCGCTCTATGCGGAAAAGATCAGGATTGGCCAGAAAATACGATGCGAACTCCCGCATCCCATCGCGCTTCAGCATCCCATCGGGCGTAAAAAGAATGGCGGTAAAGGTAGCAAACTCCGACAGCACAAAAGAATCTATAGTAATTTGAGAACAGCCAAATGCTTTCAGGGTATTGATAACCTTAGTTCGCCGAGGCGACGACCAGCTTTTTCTATGGGTTTCTCTTATGTGTTCAGCATGTGGTCCGGAATGGGTCAATTTCCATTCTTCATCAAAATCGATCCGCAGAGTTTCAAAATCGTTCATAGTGCTATCGAAAATCTTTTCCCCTGTTTCGTCGTCTATTACTCCCGTTTCGATACCAGTTTTGATAATTTCGCGAACTATATGACCACCTGTATGTTCAATTTTTTCCCGTCGTTTAGTATATGTATTGCAGCAGATGCTTCCCTCATCAATACCGAGCTGCTCAACGGCAACGAATTCAGGAGTAGCGACCGCGTTAGTCATTTCAAAAATAACTCGAATTACTGCCTCTCTATAGGACTTCGTCGAGGATACTCGGATCGTGCGTGTACGCCAATTACAGTCAGCTTCAAATGGGGCGTTATCTCCCGCAAATTCCGGATCATCTGGTGAAATGAATTCTATCCTCCATTCTCCCGTTAGGCCAGTAATAGGATGCTCAGTTGCAACGGCAGCCTCATAAAGCTTACGTGAACGTGCGCATGCAAGTAGATTGTTTCTTAGGCGTTTTACTTTTGCTGCATCTGTCATGAGGTGCCACGGGAGGGCCGCATGAGTGACACGAGCAGTAGAAGTAGATGTGAGGGAGAGGGAACTGGATGAAGGTATTGCCGTCCTTATTAGTGCGGCTGTCGTGCCCACGGTATCGGACATTTCCATATGTTGCGGACCTTCAGCTCTAGACGGACTTGCAACGGTGCTTGTTCCGCAGCAACGGCCGCAGCAGATTTTTCTAAAAAGCGCTCTGCATGCCTCTGCTAGGCAGTTTTTCTTTACCGTGGGAGTGACTGGCTCTGTGAAGGGGGCAGGGGCATAAGCCATGTGTATTCTTGAATCTACTGACATATCATCTCTATGGTTTATTAGTTATAAGTAATACTTATTATATATAAAATAATCTTTAATTTAAACATGTATTTTAGATTTAGTTGTAGAAATGCCCTGTCATAGTTATAAGGCACTTATTACCAGTGGTTAAGATGCTATACCGATTCTTCATGTTTCTTGGGTATAATTTGCTGCGTCTATTCCTGCTATTTGGTAGAGTCTGTTAAAGATTTCGCAAACCATTATTCAAGGACAGGTATATATGTCAGGTGTAGCAAGTACTTCATCCTCATCACCCGTGTCAGCAGCAAGTGGCGAGGTTCATGCAAATCTGGCTTCTTCTTCTTCTTCAAGCAGTCTCGGATTGGCAGCAGTAGGAAGCTCGCTGGTTTCTGCGTCTGCGGCGGCAGGTGCAGGCGCTGTTTCTGCCCCACCCGCAAAAGTGAAGTCCAGATATTATTTGGATCAAAGTAGCATCATTAACAAATACGAAATAGGGATCGACTCGGCTTTAAGTCCGTACCTGGAGCAGCTCGAGATTGTTTCTGATGAAGGACTACTCTCCTACGGGCAGATTTGTTTCGTAATTAAAACAGCTCTATTAGCAACCCAGCACGCTTTTATTGGAGGTGTGGGAGACAGGGGAGGACTATACGCGGACTTCGAACGGTTAGATAAGCTCGGGGTTACCGTCGAGGCTAGAGGATATTCAGGCGCTTGTGCTTATCCAAGCTCCTTTAGATAACAGCGGAAAAAATAATTGCATTTCACGAAGACACGCCATAGAGTGAAAAAAAGTATTCGCAAGGATGATATGGCTGCTCTCGTGAATCCATTCAACACGCTTCGCTCGTTGCAAAACGACAAGAAGCGCTTCTACTATTCGTTGCCAGCTCTGGAAGAGGGACAGGTGGGCGCGATTTCGCGCCTGCCTGTGTCGATCCGGGTGATGCTGGAGTCGCTGCTACGCAACTGCGATGGAGAGCGCGTAAGAGAAGAGGATATCGCGCGACTTGCTAAATGGAATCCCCACGAGCCCTTTGCCGAAGACGTGCCCTTTTGTGTTTCGCGGGTCATCTTGCAGGATTTTACAGGGGTTCCGCTGCTCGTCGACTTGGCGGCAATGCGCAACGCGGTTGCCGAGTTGAAAGCCGATCCCAAGTTGATCGAACCGCTAGTGCCTGTCGATCTCGTGATCGATCACTCAGTGCAAGTGGACAGAGCAGGCACCGTCGACTCCTTTTTATTCAATCTGCAAGTAGAGTTCGATCGAAACCGAGAACGTTATGAATTCCTCAAGTGGGGGCAACAGGCCTTCCAGACATTCAAAGTTGTCCCTCCCGGCATTGGCATCGTCCATCAGGTCAATTTAGAGAACATCGCAACGGTTGTCACGGCTGTAAAAAGAGAGGAAGGGATTCTCTTCTTCCCCGACACGCTCGTCGGCACCGATTCCCACACGACGATGATCAATGGTCTGTGGGTTGTGGGCTGGGGTGTCGGGGGGCATTGAAGCCGAGGCGGCGATGTTAGGCCTGCCCGTAGCGATGCAGGCGCCAGAAGTGATCGGCGTGCACATGGAAGGGAAACTGAAAGAGGGGGTGACAGCTACGGATCTCACTTTGCGCATCACAGAGCTCTTGCGCAACGAAAAGGTTGTCGGTAAGTTTGTCGAATTTTTCGGCGAAGGCGCGGCTTCGTTAAGTGTGGCTGATCGCGCGACGATCGGGAACATGTCGCCCGAATACGGTGCGACGATGGGCTTCTTTCCTGTCGATGACAAGACGCTCGACTATCTCCGTATGACGGGAAGAGATGAGAATAACGTGCTGTTGATCAAGGAATATTTGCAGGCGCAGAAGCTGTTTGGCATTCCGCGCAAGGGCGAGATCGATTTCACCAAAGTCGTCGAGTTGAATTTAGGGTCGATCGATCCGTGTGTAGCGGGACCGAAACGTCCTCAAGATAGAATCCTCTTAAGCGAACTCAAGGCGAAATTTAACGAGCTTCTCACAGCAGAGGTCAAGGCTGGAGGTTATGAGAAGCCGCAGCATGAACTCGGCAAGATGGTGCTCATACACTCCGGGGGATGGAGGACCGAAAAAGCTCCGTACGATTCGGGTGGCACAACGTCAGCGGAAGGCCCGAAAGCGGAGTGGAGCGAACAGGAGATGTTGTCGAACCGCCCTTATACGACGCCTATCGCCCCAGCAGGCTATCTAGAGGCTACCGAGTATAGCGGCAAGCTCACACACGGTTCGGTCGTCATTGCAGCGATCACAAGCTGCACCAATACGAGCAACCCAGATGTCATGCTAGCGGCGGGGCTGCTCGCGAAAAAAGCTGTGGAAAGAGGGATGAGCGTCAATCCCTTGGTGAAGGCGAGCCTTGCTCCTGGCTCTCGCGTCGTGACCGATTACTTCAAGAAGACGGGCTTGCAGAAATATTTGGACCAGCTTGGGTTCCAGCTCGTCGCCTATGGCTGCACCACGTGCATCGGCAATAGCGGCCCGTTGGATGTGCGCATCGAAGCTGCGATCAAAGAGAACGACATCATCGCCGCAAGCGTACTCAGCGGCAACCGGAACTTCGAGGCGCGGATCCACAGTTCGGTCAAAGCGAATTTCCTGATGTCGCCGCCGCTTGTCGTTGCTTTTGCGTTGGCAGGGCGCGTCGACTTGGATCTCACAAGTGAGCCGATCGGAGTAGATGGCGCTGGAAAACCAGTTTTTCTCAAAGAGATATGGCCGTCTAGCGAGGAGATCCGCAAGGCAGTCGCGATGGGAGTACAACCGGAGATGTTCAAGTCCAGATACGCGAATATCCACCAAGATAATCCCGTGTGGGACAAGATCTTCATCAAAGAAGAGACGCAATACTCGTGGGATGACAAAAGCACGTATATCCGCAAACCGCCATTTTTCGAACCATTCTCTCTCGATCTTCCCCCGCGTCCCACATTTCTCAATATGCGCGCACTTGCTTTGCTGGGAGATTCCGTGACGACAGACCATATCTCTCCAGCCGGTGCTTTCAAAGCGACATCGCCTGCTGGCCAGTATCTCCTTGCGCATGGCGTGCAGGAGAATGATTTCAATAGCTACGGCAGCAGGCGGGGCAACCACGAAGTGATGATGCGCGGTACGTTTGCCAATGTGCGGATCATGAATAAGCTCGCTGGCGGCAAAGAGGGCGGGTATACCAAGCTCATGCCTGACGGCACCGTGATGCCTATTTACGATGCGTGTCAAAAATATTTGGAGAAGAAAATCCCGCTGATTCTCTTTGCCGGCAAGGACTATGGGATGGGAAGCTCGCGTGATTGGGCAGCCAAAGGAACAGCCCTTCTCGGGGTCAGGGCTGTCGTCACTCAGAGCTTCGAGCGTATCCACCGCAGCAATTTGATCGGCATGGGTGTGCTTCCCTTGAAATTTCGTGAAGGAGAGAGCTGGGAGAGCCTCGGCATCACAGGAGAAGAGACTTTTTCCTTACTCGGCCTAGACAAAGAGTTAAAACCGCAGCAAGAGGTGGTGCTCGAAATTCAGCGCGGCGGCAAAAAAGATCAAACCACTCTTTTTTCCTGCTTGGATACGTCGATGGAGATCGGCTATTACCAACACGGCGGAATCTTGAATTTTGTCCTCAGGCAGCTCCTAGCAAAGGTTAAGTGAAGTGATGGAAGAAAAACATCCGGCTTGGAAGCTGCGCTTCATTGTCGGTGTGATCATGCTCTCGCTTGCTTTTTTAGGCATGATCGTCACGGACCTAAAATCGGAAGGCGCATGGCTCTATTGGCGTGTGATGACCCCTTTTTACGCCTTACTCTGCATTGGACTTAGCGTCTATCTACGCCACAGAGAACTTACGAAGACAGTTTGGACCATTTGGCATGAGATCTTTCATTGGATCGGCCTGCTTTTATCCGTTCTTCTCGTGCATATCCTCGTCCAAATTGGCCTTTCTAGCCGCTATCAAGCAGGCATAGAGGTGCTCTTATTACTCGCCTTATCCACCTTCTTGGCAGGCGTGTACACAGAGCCCACCTTTATCGCTATCGGCATTGCCCTAGGACTTTTCATCATCGTCATCGCCTTACTCAACCAATACCTTTATCTCATTCTCGTGCCCGTCATCCTCTTGGTGATGATCTCGCTCTACTGGATGTCCCGCCATAACAAACCCAAAAAAGAGGAAGATCGGGCACGGTAACGCATGCTATTACCCATATCTTTTTGTTGACAGAAAGGCGGACGCACTCGCACCCCGTTACCCATAAGTTAGTGCTCAAGAATAAGATTCACCGCAGAGACGCAGAGAACGCAGAGGAAGAGGAGAAGAAAGAAATAGGAAGAAGAGTGTCTTTCTTTTTCTTCTCCTCTTCCTCTGTGTTCTCTGCGTCTCTGCGGTGAATCTTATCTTATTCCCCTAGTGTTCCCACTACTTATAGGTAATAGCATGAGGTGACGAGTACGGTAACGTTCACGAAAGAAGCACCCCCTGAGGCATTTTTTGATTATCATTTTGACGGTTAAAATGAGATCCGTTAGCCTTGACGACCTATCATCTTTACAGGTTTGCTGTATCTATAGAGTTCATATGGCTGGTTCGCATTATCATTATACAGAATGTGGGTTAGATAATATAGAACACGCAAAAGATCGGGATGGAAATCTGCCGCCTGAAGTTTGAGTTTGGAGAGGATCAATGATCGAAAACCACATACGCTTCCTCCAACAACAAGACATCGAGGCCCTTGGCGCAATGTATTTCCCGTGGTCGACCAGAGAGGAAACGATTGCAAAGTGGACCCGCTATCTGGACGAGCAGCAAAAAAACACGCGAATGGCGTGCATTGTGGAGCAGCGTGGTCAGATTGTGGGCTACGGCCGCCTGCTGCCAAATTCCGAATATCCCTATTTTAGGAATAACAACATCCCTGAGATCAATGAGATC
>Ga0207020_1017_pt1 | contig 41880 bp, 43 predicted proteins | sample Alteio_BWMinCont_48_FD_153500 | JGI IMG/M metagenome (GOLD analysis project Ga0207020, IMG submission 153500) | Enriched cells from forest soil in Barre Woods Harvard Forest LTER site, Petersham, Massachusetts, United States -... | ecosystem: Environmental > Terrestrial > Soil > Temperate forest >... | reverse complement strand
TTAGCCCCTACCGTTTTTTGCTCAATGGCAATGGCCGGGCATAACCCTTCAATACGGTCAAAATCTGGCCGTTTTACAATGCCCAGGAACTGCCGGGCATAGGAACTCAGAGACTCCATATATCTACGTTTACCCTCGGTAAAAAGGATATCCATAGCTAGGGAGCTTTTACCTGAACCTGAAGGCCCAGTTATGACCGTTAACGTCCCTTTCGGGATCGCCACGTCGACGTTTTTAAGATTGTGTTCCCTGGCACCAACCACCATGATCCAATCAACGGATGTCTTTGTTGCCGGGATAAAGGTTTTTGACTTCATGGCCCTATCTTAACAGAAATTTAAACAAATGCCAATTGGGATTATTGGAAATGGGCCAATCTTGCACAATTTATTACCATTTGACATATTAACCATGCCTGGTAAGCTAAAAAAGTAGGGTTAAAAGCCCTTTTTAATAGGTATAAAAAATGGATTACCCAGGCTTCGTTTATAGATTGGTTGTTTTCATTTAAAAGACTGGCTTGCCAGGCGAAACCGTAATTTAAAACCGTAATTTAACATCGAAGCCCCACCCCGTGGAGGCGCAGACTGGAGGTTATTATGACTATTGTTAAAAAATTACTACTTTCTCTTGCCGCTACCGGCTTTATGCTCACTGCCGTTCCGGCTATGGGGGCAAATAATGGTAACGGTTCCGTAACACCTAGAACAACTCCTACAACAGCTACCCCAATGCCAACTCCTCTTCCAGCATCATCTGACACGCATACACGAGCTATACCCAAAGATCAAAACGAATCTGATGAAATGCAGCAAGCATTACAAGCAGCTGATCTTGAAATAGACACAGCATTAAATGCCTATTGCGAAACAGATGCAACTGATACCTCAACGCTGCGACTAGCATTCTTTGATATTTTAGGACAAAATCGTGATATACTCAAGAAAGCACTCTATCAATTTAAAAAGGGTCTACTTGATCTTCTCAACAAAAAAAAGAAGTCGAGAACAGAAGCGATAAGGATACCTGAAGCCACACAGCACATAGTAGAAGGTATACAGATCTGCCAAAATATACTTATTCAGCACTTATCAAAAGAAGCAATCGATAGTGCGTTGGATAGATTTTGCTGTAATCAGACTAGCAACAACCCACAAAGCACACTTGAAACAGCATTCTCTGATATTGCGTATCGTCTTAATATAAATGTGATAGAGATGAGACCTGATGCCGCTCTTGCATATAAAGAAGATCTGCAGAAATACTTAAAAGAAAAAGAGTCAGATTATAAACAAGCGCAACAACATGATCTATTATCAAACTATACCACTCACCTAGCGGGTATCAAAATTTGTCTAGCTATGCTTGATAACGGACCAGCTAAAAAGGCCACAGAAAGATCAGACTTAGAAGCACGCTCAGACGATTCAGAATCAGAAGAAGCTCAACCAACAATTCCTGGCTGGAGTGTACCACTCTATGCAGCATGCGCAGGCGCATTCGCTTGGCTAACGCATGGCATGGTAAATACCGATATTGCAGCTGGCAACACTGGCAGCGCTTTAGGTTACGCAGCATTAGGCCTAGCAATTACATGTACACTTGCCTACAAACCTTTTGAGTATGGTTGTAATAAATGGGACGATCGCAGCAAAAAATCTAATTACTTTAAGAGTCTTGCCGGATTAGTACTCGGTTTTGGGACTGCGGGCTTTGCAGCATGGAATGTTGGAAAAGCAGTAGAAGCTCACACCTATATGGGTTCTTAAAAATTATGGGAACTGGAGGTTTCAACTATGTTATTTTTTAAACGATTACTCATTTCACTTGTCGTTACGAGCTGTATACTTACTACGGTTCAAGCGGCTGATAAAATTGGGAACAGAAAGAAACGGCGAGCGGCTCAATTTGCTAACAAACAGCCTCAGCCAACCGCTGCGCCTACTAAATCCGCACCATCGACTTCGCCCGCTACATCAGCCACGGCTCAAGCCAACACAAAACCCGTAGCAAAAAAGTCCCGCAATACAGTTGTAGTCACAAGTCATACAGCTATAGCAAGACCTGCAAGGGCAACAGTACCGCCACTCTCGTCGGTACGAAGCAAACAACAATCAACACCTAATGATAAAATTTTATTAGAAAATTTAATGATGATGGAAGCACCAGACCCAAAAAAAACTTCCTTAGAACAAATACATCTGGCATTAGCTGAATATGTCCTTAATATCAAAAAGAAGACAGATAAAGCAACAAGCACAACAATACTTCAAACAAAACTCATGCTTATTTTCTTTACAGGCTTTAATGACTCCAAACGTAGACAACTGCTACAAAGTTATCTCGAAGACAAAAAAAATTGCACAAATAAAAACCTAAAAATGGACATGCATGAAAGAGCAGGACTTCTAGAAGCTATCAATATTTGCCTGTGTGAGATTCGCAACATTGAGCTCGCTACAAAAAAACCACAACCTACACGAGCAAGCGCCCCAACAGCCGCGGCTGCTCTCATACATCTGCCTGCACCCACAGCAGCAGCTTCTGCAAAAGCATCAGCAGTTCAAACGCTGGCACCAGCTCCCGCACCAACAACCGCCCCGGCTCTGGCATCCCGATCTGAAAATACACCGCAGACAACTGCACCAACAACGCCAAATCTTGATTCAGCAGCAACGGCAACCGCGCCAGCAGCTCAACCACAAGTTACTGTAGCACCGGCCCCTGCGCCAACTTCTACAACAGCAACACCAGCACCACAACCCGCACCATCAGCTACGACTGCGCAACCTGCTCAACCAAATCCAGCAACTACCTCCGCTGCCACAACATCTGCAACGCCAGCAGTAATAGTAACAATCACTCCACCAGCACCTACGCCAATACTTTCATCAGGTACAACAACAGTACCCGCGGCAGCAACTTCTACCGCTACAACGCGAGTACCTGTGGCATCACCATCAGTAAATCCTCTACCTGCACCAACAGCGGCAGCTACACCTACACCACCAGCAAGGGCTACAACAACCCTTCCTCAATCACCAAGCCTACCACCTGCAGCAGTATCAATAGAGCCACTGCCAAACACTAAACCCACACACAAAAAACCGGCAAAAGCTCAAAAATTACACAAAAAATCAATATTAGATACTAAATCTACCGCATTAGGACTCGCAGCATCTCTAGCATGTATGAGTATTACATGCGCTAGTGGCGCTCTCAGCTTTTCAACAAGTTGTCTCGGTGCCATTATCGGTTCCACTATCTACCCCGTATATAAAGCAGTAAGTGATACAAAGCATTACAAAAACAACAAAGTAACCACATGGTTCTTTGCAGCGAGTTTAGCACTCGGGACGCTCGCATGGTTAAATTAATTCGGATACAAAAATCAAAAATGAAAGGTTATGCAATGATTACGGTATTCAAAAAGACAATTGTTGTACTCATGGCGATCGGATTTGTGATGAACTCAGTGAATGTGATGGGGGCGGCAAATAGTTCACGAAAGCAGACAACTTTTTCTTCTGCATATCAAAGTGCCTTACTATCGCAAGCACAATCAGATCGCACTAATGCATGGGAACAATTGAAGAAGATTTCTAAGAATCATCATTCCGCTCAACAACAATTTGAAAACGCATTAACTACCTATGTAAGTGAAAGAATTAAAGCCCCTTTTGAACACACAGCAGGTAAAAATCTCCTGCAAGCCTTCTTGCGTATCACCCAGACAAAAGGCAATCTAGATAATTTAAACGATGAAATAAAAATGGCGTTAACAAAATGCCTTGAAAGTGAACGTGAATATGCTAGCACCATAGAAAATGAATGTACCAATTTTGACAGTATACGTACAAATGGATGGCGCATCACAGGTATAAAAAACTGTCTGGGTTGGCTAGCCAACCCAGAAGAAGCAACCGCAACTCTGAATAACCAAACATCAAAACATCCACCATCACAGCAACCAAAACAAAAACCCTGGCACGAAAAACAGTTCACCCCAGACTATAATGGTTATGGATCTTTAATATCAGCTACTGCAGCATTTCTTTTTGCTGGATGGGCTCAAATGGCAGAGAACAATAAAGATAATGCCAGCACAATAGCATGTGCCGCAATTTCAGCAGTTTGCACGTTACCTACAATCTATTGGGGACTTTCTACACTTGAAGATTCCCTCGATGATCCACAATGTTACTGCGATGAAGAAGATGATGAGCGCGAATGCAATAAGTGCGACAATGCGGTTGCGGGCTCGTTAAGCACCATGGGCGGTTTAGGGATTTTAGGGATAGCTGGATTGGCTGTTTATAATGCGTTTACGCGATAGATTTTTGCTCAAGCAGTATACAAAAATTACAAGGGATGGCTTTAATGCTGTCCCTTTGCCAAATAAATGTAGGTTACAAGTATGAGTATCTTAAAAAAATTATTCTTTTTGCTTATTGCCGCAAGCTTTCTAATAAGCCCTGTTACCGCAATAGGAGCAGATAACGGACGCAAAACATATAAACAGCATGAAATCGCAATTCAAGGATCAAACAAGGGAATCAAGGAACTACCTGTTGATACAACAGCTCAACCTACTACCTGCCCAAAATCACCTATGCAGTGGAAATATAAACCCTCTCTTTGCAATTTTGGCGCAGCCCTGTTGACAACTTTTACGTATACCTCAGCTCTCTTTTTACATTTAGTCACCAAAAATAGTATAAAATCTGGGAATTTTAATAGTAATCTCAACGTATCGATTTTTGGTGCAATCTTAACAAGCTTATTTGCCTCACAACCAATAATCTATGCGCTACATCAGTATGAAAAAGCAGAAGCTTTTCGTATGATGCCCCTCACCAAGGCACAACCGTGTGCCAATACCTTAATCGCACGCGGGCATCTTGCCCTTGGAGCTAATATTGGCGCTATTCTTCTTGCGTACTATGTTGCAGCCAATGCAGTAGGTATAAAAACCTAAAAAATTGAATATATTTTATCTGATTGCTAAGCTAAAAAAGTAAACAAAGCGAATTGGAGATATAACAATGACGTTAAAAAAGATATTGTTAATCATAATCACAAGCAGTTTGCTGTTGGCAACCATACCACCACTGAACGCTATCTATACATATACTTACAATGGCCAACAGCTCACCATGCCCTATTCTATAACTACAGGAACTATTGCCGGATGCACGATATTCGGTGGCTTTTCTGCTTTATTGTTCTACCAAGCTTATCATATTCATACCAACAACCCTTTTCACTGGGATGAACAAAAGCGAAATCGTAGTGCAATTGGTCTTGGGTGTGGAGGTATCGTCTTTGCTGCATTGGCTGCTCTTGTAGGCTACGGCGGTTATGTAATAGCAAGCCAGAATTCATAAAAAATTTATTAAGGATTAGTATGAAACGATTTATTAGTTTTATCACCGTACTTTTCACATTCTTTGCCGTACCTGCATTCGCCGTGAGTGACTTTCATTATACTGTGAAGCCAGTTTTTGGACCATCCTATACCATCGATATCAGTGCTCAAACACAGAAAAATAGTATGGCTGGTGCGTTAACTTTTACCACGCTTGCTACTTACGGCTATGCCATCTTTGTTAAAAAGCTTACGACAGGCCCTTATGGCCACAGACCGGAAGAACGTACCAAAATGGCAAATAAAGCACTTGGCATCGGCACACTATCTGCAATCGGCACTGCCGCTGCGTGGCAGTATGCTTCAGGAAATTGGTATACAACAGCTGCCATTATGGCGGCTTTTCTTGCTGCTGGCGTATATATTGCTTGCATGGAAACCAAGGAACAGGAACCCGATCCAGTCCCAACAAGGTAGGCTTGACAATCTAGCTACCGCTCATTACTCTCTGCCTCATTATTACCCCTCTAACGTGTGAACAAAAAAAGGTATGAGTAAACAGTTAAGCATAGTGTTGCTTATGTTGTTCAGCTGGAGTGCCTATGCACAACCAGGGAACATACCAAGTACGCTAACCACCCCATCTTTATTTTCAATTCAATCCTCCACATTGGCCATTTTTGCCTCCGGCCTTTTTTTCAGCGGCGCGTGTGTAGGTTTTTACTATGCCTATTCAATCAAAAAAAAGACACATGAGTATTGGTTTACACGTCTTGCTCTTAAACTTTTTTCTGATGCACAAAAAACAAAAGATGAAGAGATTTTTCTTGGCATTGCCATGGGGGCTACCTGCTGTTTACTCGCGCTTGCAACTGGTTTATATGCTTACTTCTCTTCAAAAGCGTAACAATTAGTCTTGCTTTTTTATCCTCTGCCGCGCAAACTGATAATACAAGTTTTTTAATCGGACGATGGTTCGATACATTTTACTCACTACGTTCGTAAAACACTCACCACAGACGGGATATATTATATTTCTTAGGGCAATCTCTCTTCTCCCGTCTGCCCTGAGTAATTTGCGAAGCAAATTGTATCGAAGGGTCATCTATCCAGGAATTGAGTTAAGGAGTCTCTATGCCAATCAAATTAAATCCAAAATCGGTTGAATTCGCCAAACAACTTATCAAAGATGGTAAGTTTGACGGTAACCATGGCAACCAATGCAAAAAAAATTCAACACCCGAAGAGGTGCAACGTTTTTTAGATGACCATACGTTTCATGAATATGGCACCTGGTTTTTGGGCATGAATACCCGTGCACCACAAGAACATGTTGATCATTATGTATATCCGCATGGAAAATTAAATCATGCGATAGTATGCCGCGCTATTTTATTAGACACCCAAAAGGCTGCATCGCTGGATAATCACAAAGATATTGCACGAGCAGCTCAAGATTTGATTGATTTGATTGATAAGAAGGTAAATAAACACTAGAGGTAAAACGGGGAGACTTGTAATGTTAGCAATCAAAGAAAAAATGAGCAGTGAGCATCAAAAAGCATGTACCGCTTGTATGGAAGCATGCGAGGCGATTATTGTTGCTTGTGAAAAACTGAAGGCACTGTGTAACAGTGATAAAGATAATTTTTCTGCAGCGTATAAAGAATGCCTTGAACAGGCGACCGCATGCATTAAAAATTGTGAAACAATGATCAAAGAATCAAAAGCACATTTAGCAACATGCAAAGATGATTATTGCAATGAATTACTCGAAGAATGTGTAGAGCATTGTGATAAATGCATTAAAGGCTGTGGTTACTTGCGGGAATGTGATAAAGGCCGCACTGCATGTTCGCAAGTGTGTGATGAATGTATTGATTTTGCTGATGAGTGTTATGAGAGTTGCCAAAAGTTAATGCAGGGGACACGGTAATATTTTTCTGCCAATAAAAACGGGCCCGTTTAAGGGCCCATTTTTATTACTCAATAGCCAAACTCATCGCCCCATACCGCAAATATTGATCAATAATATCTGATGGCCAGGTAGCTTTAATATCAACAATCTCATTGCCATCCATAATCGGCTCAAAGTCAGGAAATAATGATGCACTTACTTTTAAATCACCAACAACCGCCTGATTGTTACGTTTTAAAATCGCAATATGTTCAACGTTGCGTACTTTTTTACCATACGTTTCAATCAGCCACGCAGCTTTTTCTGCATTTGCGGTGGATTTGATTGTTTGCACCAACGCAACAAGCTCTTTTACTCGTTCGCTCGCCTTTTTTGCATCCTTAACACGAATGCCCAGCACTTGGTAGGTTGTTCCACCCACCGTCACTGGCAACTGCACAAGCTCAATACTGCCATTTTCTAGCATAAAATTTAAAATTGTATAATCTGCCCGCGCATGATCACCAGCAACTTCTTGCGCACCATCAGGCAACGTAATTAAACGCCTCAAACCTCCAAAGCACATATGAATAATAAGACGCTCAATCATATCATCTTTGCTTATCTTCTTTGGCCAATCGCCAAACGTACCAACTGCTACGAGTTCATCGTAATTAAAGATAGCACCATACAGCGCAATAATTTCTGCACGCAACTCTTCTAAGGTTTGTTCGTAGCCAACCAATCTTTGCTTTAATGATTCACTCGTAACGCCCTGCGCTAACGCACCAGAACCATGCCCAATGGTTTCATGCAAAATCACGAGCGCAGAACCTAACACATCATCAAGTTCGAATGATGGATCATGTTGCTTATACCACGCTAATTGCTCAGGTAATATGAATAATTGTTGATATAATCCCGGGTTGAGCAACTCGCCAAGCCGTTTTTCAGCCGAATAAATAATCTGCTTAGAGCCATATTTAGTTCTAATTTCATCATAATTTGGCAAGCAATAGGCAAGCGTAATATTCAATGGCCCAAGCCCAGCTGCCGTAAATAGTTTAGTATTAATTGAAGCATTAGGCAGTGAATGTTCGGTACGCTTAAATTCGGCAGGAAATGGTAACTGCTTTTCAATGCTTGGCAACACAGCATTAATTTTGTTCATATCGAGTGCTTTAATGGTAACATCAGCATGGAAATTACCACGATAACTTTTAGGATCATGGTAGGTTTCTATAAAACCAATGCTGTAATCGATACGGCTGTTACTTTTCAGCCATGCAATGGTATGCTGCTTATACATTTCTTCATCACCCGTTTCAAAAAAATGTGCCAGCAGTTTTAAACTTTCAACCAAATGTGCATCAAATTGCTGCGGAAACTTAGTTGCATGCTCATATGCCTTTGTAATCCAATGGTGCACAACACTTAATTCGGTATTGTATTTGCCATCTTCTTGCATGCTACACACAACGCTATATGGTATTCGATTGCCTTGCTCGTCTTCGGTAATATCGAAGTAACGGTTGATTTGATGTTGCTGCGCAAACGGTAATGTTGCAAAATCTGCGTCAGTAAAATCGGCTGAGTAAAAATTCACCGCACTTTTATCGATACTGCCGGGCACTGTCATGGTCGGTTCATATTTCGCGTCAAAGATTGCGGGCGCCATAGTTATCCACAGATGTTCTAAGATTGTTTCATCTTCAAATAATCCCAAGGCACGGATGACTGCTAACAGATTTTCCTCGGTCAATGCTGCAAGCCCAAGTCGTTCCGGCGATCGTTTATGATCAACCGATTCACGCACAAAATATTGGCTGTGATTTGTCCAGATATAGACAAGATAGGTTTTTGCATCTTGCATGAACTGGTCAATCGGAATTTCCAGTTCCCCATTCGTAACCGCTTGCCGAATCACTTGTTCTGCACGAATAATTTCTTCAAAAAGCTGTTGAATACCAACCGCTTCACGGTGTGATTCATCGGCTTCTATAAGCGAACCGGGTAATGATGCGCGGAACAGATAATAGACAAACACTCGTTCTTGGGGGGTTAAATTATTCCATGGCTTGCTGTAATTTTGTGCATATTTAACTGCTATTTCTTTAAACTTAGTAATTGTTGCTGGAGATTCTGGTAATTGCATAGACATCGCGTTAAGGGTTGAAGATCTTTTTAACAAGGGTAAGAAAGTTATCGCTATTGTCAATCCAAGGGCAGTAGCCAGACTAATAATAAGATAGCGCCGTAGCGTATACGATTTCATAGCTCTCCATAATCAGATACATAACATAGTCATTTTCTTTACAAAATTTTTAACACCATTAGTATGCTCCTGTTGTTGTAAAAAATTCTACAAAAGAGGAATTAGTATGAAGTATATAAAGAAAGTAGGCATTTTTTTAATGCCACACACCCTCCTTATCCTTATATGCTGCGCAACTTTAAATCTGAATGGCGAGTATGAAACTGCAGCAATAACAACAGGCTTACTTGGCGGAGCAGTTGGGATAGTAGCAGATGCAGGTCTGAATTATTTGAGCTCAACGTTTAAGCTTGGTAACTTTGCTCATTGTGCTGCTCTTGCATGCACCTGGGTTTTAGTTGGCCCCGCCCTTTCTAAAGCGTGGGGAAAAAATACCCTTACTTCTTTTGCGCCAAACCTATCATATCCTGATGAACCTACACGCAATGCTATGCTCGTTGGCCAAACAATCTATATACTTGGCGCCACCGCCACCACCCTGTTTTTACCACCGTTACCTCTTATCCTCGGTAACCACTGGGAAAAACGTTCAATAACCGCGGGTATAAGTTTTTTCTGCCGCATGGTTGGTATTTTGATAATGACCAAGTTGATACCGTGCCCGGAGGAGTAGTTGGTATTAAAAATTCTAGAGACGTTAATAATGAACGCGCTTTCTCGTACCATACTTAGCCTTTTTCTGTGTTCCTTTGCTTGCGCCGATGCAACAGTACGCCCCTATGCTATTGGATTGTGTACGGGACTTACCTTAGGACTTGCCACCGCTGGCTCCCTCGAGGATACAGAAAGCGTTTCCCCCGCTCTACATAAAACTTTCAAACTGATAAATACCATTATGGGCTGTTTTCTTATGGGGCTTGGTAGTGGCGCCGCCTACTTCATCCCTGAAATGGGCTAAGCGCATTTAATTGCTTTTTGTGCTAAAAAACGTATACTTTTTGCATATTTAACATACTTTATGGTGAGTGTAGCTCAGTTGGTAGAGCATCAGACTGTGGCTCTGAGGGTCATGGGTTCGAACCCCATCACTCACCCATCCTATCACTTCATCTTTGAGGTGTTAAAGGAAAAAGCTGCATGATAAAAATAATGTTCAGTGCCCTCTTTTGGGGTGTCATTTTAATCCTTTTTGGTCTTTCGATGATCATCAAGGCCTTTTTTGGCATCAGCATTCCCGTTGCCCGTATCACTTTTGCCTTGCTGTTTATCTATGTTGGGGTCAAATTACTAACCGCACACGGTTCATGCACCGTCACCAACACCAAAAACATTGTTTTTAGCAAAGAAGCGGCTAAAGGACATGAACACTGCAAAAAATACAACATCATCTTTGGGCAAGGGAATATCGATTTAACTACCCTGCCCACCACTGAACAATCTGCTATAGAAGTTAATGTAATTTTTGGAAACGGTACCTTAGTTCTCAATGCTTCACAACCCACCGCCGTTAAAGTGAATACTGCCTTTGGCTCTACGCAGCTGCCAGATGAAACCGCAATTACCTTTGGTCAGTACACCTACAAGAATGATCTCTCGGGTGCTCAACCCCAGGTAACCGTAGATACGAACGTAGTCTTTGGCAATTTACATGTCATTAATCGTAACGAGTCATTTAAATAGTGCTTGCCACATCACAAAAAAACCACTACATTATCTACGTGATTTAAGAGCTTTGACCTCTTTATCTCCCCCTTGAAATAACTATGAACTAAAAAATACGATGTCGGGGCATAGCGCAATTGGTAGCGCACTCGTTTTGGGTACGAGGGGTTGTCAGTTCGAGTCTGGCTGCCCCGACCATCTTGTGTTTCCCTCTAACCTTCAGAGGTTTTTAATGAAATTTTTCCGCAAAAGTTTATTTACCGCCCTTTCATTCGGTTGCTTGGCAAACGCCAACGATCAAGATTTTTCTGCACAAACCTTTTTAAAGACTCACAAGACTGACGCGGCACAGGCGCTCAAAGCTTGGTACACAGAATTTATCCTTGACCGCGAAGCGGGAACGATAAAGATGGAAACCGAACATCTACAAATCCTCACCAACGTTGCTTTTTTGGGAACCGTACTCAGCTGGCTCGAAATTCAGGTGCGCGCAGATATCCGTCGCTTAACCTATCTGCAATGGCAATTACGCAAAGACGCCCAGACCTACGAAGAAAAACAACAAACGCTGAAATATTTACACGAGGCGGTTAACCGGCTCAAACCATTAACTCTTGCACGTTTACAAGCAAAAAAGACGTGGCAAGTATGTGTTGATTACTTGGACACCGTTCAAGATGAAAATTTAAACCATGCAATTGTTACCATACAACAACAGATTACCGATGTAATTCGCGCCTGGTTAAATGACACACAGCCAGGATTAAAAGAATCACTTGAACGCGCGCAGCAAGATTCGGCGCGCGCCGCAGATACCTTTGGTTTAATCAACACGATGTACTCCGAGTTACTCTCAGGAAATGTACCGGTTACTTCAGAAAATAAAGAAAATGCATTGGTTGTAATGGTAGACACAACAACTAAAATCAAAGAGGCAAGCGAAGCGCAATCAGCAACGCTCGATCAGTCAATATCTTCATTGCATGAATATGTGCAAGGTATGTTGACTATCAACTATCAAATGTTCACCTATTATTATGTAATGCTGCACAAAACGTTGCCAACACTCAATCAAATACCACTCCTTATGTTTAACAGCAAAGGTTTAATTGCAGCAGATGAACGGCTTGAACAACTCTTGCCCGACTCATCACGCATGTTAACTGCCTATGTTAATCAGTTGGTTGGCGAAGCGCAGCTAGAACTTAATAATTCTGAAGAAGAAGAATCTGCGGAGTAATGACGAAGATTTACTCAAGTTCAAAGAGGTTTGGGCTGCCGCCGGAACACCCAATGCCGTTTTTAATTTAGATTCTGCAGTTCTTGCAAATCTTACTGGTGGCAAAGTGGTTTGCGTTAAGTAAATTACAAATACTTGCGTACCCATTTCGCATCTAATTACCCTTAGAAAAAATTAATTATTTTCTAAGGAGTACCTCATGAAGCACCGTTATTTATTTTTATCACTTCTTATTTTCCTTCCCCTCACCGCAGATTATCAACAACAAGCAGAACAGTGGATCGCAACCTATATTGCCCAGAACAACTCAATCGCATCACACGATCTTGAAGCAATCGGCAACCTTCTTTACTTTTCCTACAAACGCTCGGCAACATCCTGCAAAGCACATGAAATAGGACTTGCCATGCTTGAACACACCTGGCATGGTTGGCAAAATATTACACAGACGCGCCTCAACCCAACCATCTCAAAACCGTACCGTTTTGCACCTTACGAGCAAGAACAATGTGCTCACAAATGGGTAGAAATCCAAAAAGAATACCATATCGCAACGCAAGCTTACGCAGCAATTACCGATGCGCTTTTAAAAAACAACATGATCACCAATGCATACATTAATGATGGCATTGCAGCAGTGCGCAAACAAGCACGCAAAGCCATGGCAAAATCACTTTTTGATGTACAAGAACATCTCAATGCTTTTCTAAATCTTTCAGAACATAACCCATTACGCTCGCCCACAAAAGGGATAGGCATTAAAGAATTTTTCAGTAAATATATTCCGCAACTTGCCATGAAAACGCTTATTGAAGCTGAACATGCAAGTAATCTTGTAAGTGAAGAATCATTTAAGATTCTGGCAACTATTCAACAAGCAAGCGCCTACGTTTGGCAAGCAGTCGAACGAGAACGGGCCGCATTTTACAAAGCACATTACCAATCACTCTGTACCCATCACGGTAAACCAATCCGCATGATCGTAGATGATCAAGGTATTCTGCCAGAAGTAAAGCGAGCGCACTACCTACCCCAGCTATAAAGTTGCACTGTAGAAGAAATTTATAGTATGTATACATATGATTTAAATCATATCTGACCCCAAAAAGGAGATTTATATGCAATTACATGCACCAAAATTTGCATTCGCTGCCGCCATCGCCATGAGCACCGTTCATTTTATTCGCGGTATATTCTTTATGTTCTGGCCAGAGCAAGCATTAAAACTTTCTGCTCAAGTATTTCATATCGGTAACACTGCAAAACTACAACAGCTGGTGAATGTAACGTGGGGCGCACTGTTAATTGGTATCGCACATCTTTTTGTTCTCGTATTCTTAACAACGTTGCTTTTTGCCGTTATATATAACGGACTCGTTGGTGAACAACGATAAGAATAAATACTCATGACCTATTTGATCACCAAAACATCTGGTGAGCAAGAACCCTTCAATCAACATAAGTTTAAAAGATCTCTCATCCGAGCTGGTCTTTCTGAACAGCAAATTGTGGATATTATGCGTGAAGTTGAAAACTTAACCTTTTCAACCACGAAAGAAATTCATGACTATGTTCTACACTATCTGCATCGCTCTGACCCTGCAATCGCTGCACGCTACAATCTTAAGCAAGCGATCATGGAACTCGGACCTGAAGGATTTTCATTCGAGCAATTTGTTGCACAGATTTTCCGCGAACAAGGCTATAACGTTAGTACCGATCAACATATGCAAGGTATGTGCGTTGAGCATGAAATTGATCTTGTTGCACATAAAGATAATATTGAGCTAATAGCCGAATGCAAATTTCACAATCGTTTGGGCTTAAAAACAGATATCAAAGTCGCTCTCTATACCAACGCAAGTTTTCAAGACCTCAAACAAGCATGGTTTGCAAAGAACCCTACTAACAAAAAAGAATACCAGGTATGGGTAATCTCCAACACCCAATTTACTTCTCAAGCAATACAATACGCACAATGCACCGGTATGTTTTTACTCGGCTGGTCATATCCAGCTCATAATTCGCTTCCAGAACTCATCGATCAATTAGGACTACATCCCATTACTTCTCTGACAACCCTCAATCATAAACAAAAAATGTTTTTGATTTCGCACGGCATTGTTCTTTGTCGCGATATTCAAAAAGCACGTAAACAACTTGAACAGTTACAATTTCCAGACAACAAAATTGATCAAATAATTGAGCAAGCCGAACGCATTTGCTCACTGAACGCTTCTATTCGCTCGTGGACAAATCAGGGCTGAGTCAGAGAGCGATATCTAACAACGCAAAATAAATATTTTTAGAACTAAAAAACCTCAGCGAACACCAAATTATTTACAAAACAGATATCATCTTATTACGTTGCATAAATGTAAGTAAAAGTTCTCGAACAACCGCAAAGGAGGACAATAAATATTTTTGGTGGTGTTGGTTTTTGATTTTACATTAAAAAAGGAGTCACATGAATTTTAAAAAATATAGTGCATTGGCACTGACTTTACTGCAAACAACTGCAGTATTTGCCGCCGATGATACGCGTTTAGGTCCAAAAGATGAGCGCCTCCCGGCGTATACAGTTCGCGTACAGCAAGCAGCAACGCAAACTGTATTACGTCCAGCATTTGATATAGATAACAATAATTCTGGCGATGAAACTAATGTAGCAAATTACGCGGGTCAGTTTTCAAAACTTTTAGACCACGATCTCTCAACAGGTATCTTAACCCCTACAGGACAATTAAATTATCAACGTCTACTTAAAGCGGTAGCAAGCGGTAATCAAGCAGATTATAATGCAATTGTTCGCGCGGCCGGTACTTTACGTTTATTTGACGATCCTCAATCTGCCTGCGCATTTTCATTAGAAGGTGAAGATACTTCATTATACCAAATGCCACCTCCACCAAGTGTAACAAGCGCAGAAGGTGCGGCAGATATGATCGAAGTTTATTTAAAAATGGTCTGCCGTGATGTGAATTTTAGCGATTATGGCACCGGTCTGAATACTGATAATGATGGTCATGGTGGTTCATTAACTAACAAAGCTGCTCTTGTTCTTGACGATTTAGGCGCGGCGTACCATGGTCCACGTAATGGTGGCGGGCATGTTGATGCTACAGTGCTCTTTAGAGGAACCGGTACCGGCTCTCTTGTTGGTCCTTATATTTCACAATTCTTGTTGCAGCCAGTTCCACCGGCATTCCCATCTGGCTGCGGCGGCCCTATCAATAAACTTAATGGACTTGCTAATTTACCACTTTCTGCATTCATGGAAAACCAATTGTACCCAACAGCACAATTACGCGAATTCGGTGTGAGCTGGGCAGATTTTGCGCAAATAGAAAACGGTCTGATACCAAAAAAATACGCATCAACCGATTATAGCACCAACTTGCGCTATATGATTAATGGCAGAGATGGCGGTAGTTATGTTCACTTTGATGGACTTTATCTAGAATATTTTAACGCCATTCAGATGTTAGCAGGGAGCTTCTTCCCAACATTTGTAGGAAATCCATACGGCAATGGTGATATGCCCAATGAATATTCTGGCCAAACACTTGGCGGTGGCGATGCACTTGGTGCGATGGGCAACGTAGCAATCGAAGCACTCAAAGCTGCATTTGCGGAAAAATGGCGTGCATCTAGACGCTTACGCCCTGAAGCAATGGCTGGCTTAGTACATATCGCAAAAACAACAAGTACTAATCCCTATAATTTACATCCATCACTTTTCGCTCTTCACAATGGCATTGATTATCTTGCTATGGTTCTTGCCCATAACCAATTGCAAGCACAAGCCTCATATGATCCACAACAATTACTCACGCTCCTGCAAGCTTCTACCTATTTACTTGGGCAAATGTACCCAGAAGCTTCTCCGGCTCACCCATCATATCCAGCTGGTCACGCTGTAGTTGCTGGTGCTTGCGTAACAGTAATTAAAGCATTCTTTAATGATCAGACACTCATAAATGCCAAAATGACGCCTATGAAGGTAAACCCTGCCAATCCAACTCAACTTATTCCATTACCTAATGGCGAAGGAGCCAATGTTATAACAGTTGGTGGCGAACTTGATAAGTTAGCATCTAATATTGCACTGTTCCGTAACTTTGCCGGTGTTCACTATCGCAATGACGGCGATCAAGGAATTCTCCTTGGTGAACAAGTTGCTATTGCATGGTTGCAAGACCGTGCGGCAACATATCAAGAACAAGATTTCGTTGGCTTCCAGCTGACAAAACGCGATGGCACTCGCATTCAAATCACTGCTAATGCGGTAACAAATATTTAATACCTTAAAACTCTGACATAACGTTGAGCCCGGGTTTACCGTGGCTCAACGTTAATTAATAATTTTTAGAATTAAATTTACTCAACAAGCACAAAATTATTTACAAAATAGATATCATATTACTACGTTAGCATCTTGAAATCGTGTAAAAATAATTTAACGAAGAAAGGAGAGGGTATTAAGAATTTGAGTTTGAATGTGGATAAAAGTTAAATAAAGAAAAAGGAATTCAATGAAAAAATTATTTAGTATTGTTGTATTACTCAGCAGCGCTCTTGCTAGCACTGCCTTTGCAGCAAACGACTCTCGACTTGGCCCAAAAGATGAACGCCAAGCTGCTTACAATGTGCGTGTACTCGCTGCTGCTACAGAAACTGTGTTACGCCCGGCTTATTATCTACCTGATGAAACTAATGGCGATGAAACAAATGTTCCTAACTTTGCGGCACAATTTACCAAGTTATTCACCCATGATGCCGTAACAAGCGTACCAGATACTGCTGGTCAACTTAACTATCAACGATTGGTAAAAGCTGAATTGAGCGGATTGCAAGCTGATTTTAATGCAATGCAACGAACTGCAGGAACACAACGCAAATTTGCTAACCCACAATCAGGATGCGCATTCTCTATGGAGGGTGCAGATAGTGATTTAATTCCAATGCCACTGGCACCAACACTCACCAGCGCACAAGCTGCTGCAGAAATACTTGAAGTGTATTGGAAGATGATCTGCCGCGATGTAAACTTTAACGACTATGGCACAGGTTTAAATACTGATAATGATGGTTTTGGTGCCTCAATTACTAACAAAGCAGCAGCAGTTCTTGATGACCTTGGTGCTGCATACCAAGGCCCACGTAATGGTAGTGGTCACGTAGATGCAACCGTTCTTTTCAGAAATAGCGCCCCCGGAGCCTTGGTTGGACCTTTTGTATCCCAATTTATGTTACAACCATTATTACCACCATTTCCTGCTGGTTGCTTGGGACCAGTTGCTACATTAATGGGTGTACAAAATTTACCAATCGCTCAAGTATTTACCACAAAGCAATTGTATCCTATCGCTGCAAAACGTGAATTCGGTGTAAGTTGGGCCGATTTTATTGCGATTCAAAATGGATTCATACCAAAACAATATGCATTCAGCGATTATAATTCGGTAAGCACGCGCTATGTAATCAATGGTAGAGATGGTGGCAGTTATGTTCACTTTGATGGCCCCTATTCACCGTACTATAATGCATTAATCATCTTAGCCACCAATGGATTCCCACTCAACCCAAATTCACCCTATGCCAATGGCGCAATCACTAATGAAGGCGCATTACATACCATGGGTGGATCCGATGCATTTGCGCTCGTTGGTGCTGTCAGCGTTGAAGCTTTTAAAGCAGCATGGGCGCATAAATGGAGAGGCCAACGCCGCCTACGCCCAGAAGCAATGGCAGGCTTAGTTCACTTTGCAAAAACAACAAGCACTAACCCATATGGCTTACATTCTTCAATCTTTGCTTTACACAATAGCATTGATACCTTAGCGCAAGTACTTGCTCATAACCAGTTGCAAGCTCAATCTGCCTATGATCCACAACAATTGCTCACATTAAACCAAGCTTCAACATACTTATTAGCCCAAATGTTCCCTGAAGGTTCGCCAGAGCACCCATCATGGCCAGCTGGACACGCAACAGTTGGCGGCGCATGCACAACAGTGATCAAAGCAATCTTTAATGATCAAGCATTAATAAACAGCAAACTCACACCAAGTAAACCAAATCCTGCTGATCCAACACAGCTCATACCATTACTTCCTCAAGAAGGCAGCAATACTATGACCGTTGGTAGCGAGCTTGATAAACTTGCTTCATCAGTTGCCGGATTTAGAGACTTTGCCGGTGTTCACTACCGTGGTGATGGCGATCAAGGTCTTCTACTTGGTGAACAAGTTGGCATTCAATACTTACAAGATCATTGCCGCATTTACCAAGAACAAGGCTTTACTGGCTTTACCATAACAAAACGTGACGGCACGCGCATTTTAATCACAGCAGATGCAGTTACAAATATCTAAATAAACACAATGCAATAAAAAAGACCCTGGGAATTTTCCTGGGGTCTCTTTTTTACGGCATAATCAATAATTTAAGCGCAACAAGAAACAAAAAAAGCCCAACCACTAAACGAAATTTCTCTTGCGGAATTTTATCTACAACCACTTTAGCAATACGTGCAGCAACCAAAGAAAGGAAAATTGCAACAAATAGAGTCCACAATAACCAAACTTCTAACCGCACCTCTTCCACTACATAATTAACCAATCGTGTGGAATCGACAATCAAAGCTATAACGGCACCTGTGGTCAAATAAACCTCTTTAGGCAGATCAAACGCAGTTAAAAAAACAGTACGCACTATACCTCCCATACCAAAAATACCGGCAAAGAACCCTGATAATCCACCGCCCATTATAGCCGTTAATGGTAGAGCAGGAATTTTAAATGATGGCTTACGAAACAAAAAAGCTACATACACTGCTATAAAAAAACCAAGCGCTCGAATGAGAATGCTTGTATCAACCAGAAATAATAATGATGCTCCCACGAAACTCAGCATAATCCCGGGAATGCCAAACAATACACAAAGGCGCCAATTAAGACCTGCTCGAAATAAGACTAAACGCCAGACATCATTGAACCAATGCACAACCCCTACAAAAAGGAGTACCTGCGGCAATGGTAACACCATCGTTAAAATCGGAATCATGGTGGTTGAAATGCCAAAACCAGAAACGGTCCCAATAAAACTGCAGACCATCGTCAATAATAAAATTAAAATAACAGTTATCACCATTCTTCTTCCTTCTCTTTTTATCAGCTTTGATTAAACTCATAACAAAAAATTTTAACCAGAAGCCATATGTTTCTTATTGATCGCCGCTATTTTCGTTATTTTGATTGGATAGGTTTTTTGTTAATGCTCCTCATCGCAGGGCTTGGTTTGTTGTTTGTATTCAGTGCTACCTATAAACCAGAACTACCCTATTCCAAGTTTTTTAAAATGCAGCTTTTTGGTATCATCTCTGGACTACTCATTTATTTTATTTGTTCAACCCAAGATTACCGTTATCTGATGCGTTGGGGTTACTTTTTGTATTTTGGTGTATTGGGATTGCTTGTTTTTACTATCATTAAGGGGAGCTGGGCAATGGGCGGCCAGCGCTGGATTGATTTGGGAATAATCAAAGTGCAACCTTCTGAACTTGCTAAACTGCTATTTCCTGCATTTACCGCCTACTATTTTCAAACACAGCGTGACAATTTTGAACATAAATTTAAGGATTTTATTCCACCACTCATCATCTTAGGGATCAGCGCATTACTGATTCGTAAACAGCCAGATCTTGGCACAGCCCTCATTTTGAGCTTTTCTGGCCTTTTTATGTTTTGGTTTGCAGGTATAAACAAAAAATTTTTTATCGGGCTTCTGCTTACGAGTCTGATTGCCGCCCCACTTATCTGGAATGTATTGTTAAAACCCTATCAAAAAAAGCGTATTGAAGTTTTTTTAGGTGAAGGAGATATGCGTAAAGAACGCTATCAAATTGAGCAATCAAAAATTGCAATCGGTTCTGGCGGTTTTTTTGGCAAAGGCTATTTGCAAGGCACCCAAAACAAATTACATTTTCTACCTGAAAGCCGTACCGATTTTATATTTTCTGTGTTATGTGAAGAGTGGGGATTTCTAGGAGCCCTGCTGGTACTTTCACTGTACACTCTCTTGTTTCTCCATTTTTTTGTAATTATCAAAACTATTACGTCGCCCTATGCGCAGCTGCTCGCCTTTGGTCTTGTTATCCATATTATCTTATCCGCTCTTGTAAACCTGGGGATGGTGATGGGCCTTTTGCCAATTGTTGGCATTCCACTCCCCCTCTTTAGTTATGGAGTCGCCTCTTTATGGATAACATTTGCCAGTCTTGGTTGGTTTAATAATATTGCTATTCGCCGATTCTATATTGGAGACTAAGACCGACAAAGGATTCGATTATGCAAGAAATTCCCGGCATTAATGTATTAATGCTTCAAGAAACACCCGAAGAACGCGCACACGATTTTGTTCCCAAATCGTTTGATGATTATTTAGGACAAAAGGAACTCAAAGAGAAGCTCAGGGTCTATACCACCGCTGCCACCATGCGTAATGAACCCCTTGATCATCTATTGCTTTTTGGGCCACCCGGCCTTGGTAAAACTACCCTTGCACAGATTATGGCACAGGTTATGAAGGCGGGAATAAAAATTTGTTCAGGTCCAATGCTCGAACGCACCGGTGATTTAGTTGCCATACTTTCGAGTCTTGAGCCTCGTGACATTTTATTTATTGATGAAATTCACCGCATGCCTTCAAATGTTGAAGAAGTACTTTATAGCGCGATGGAACATTTTAGAGTTGATGTGATTATTGGGCAGGGAGCAGGAGCTAAATCAATTAATTTACCCATTGCCTCTTTTACACTCGTTGGCGCCACTACTAAAACGGGAATGATTTCTGCACCACTACGCTCACGATTCGGCATCATCGAACGCCTCGATTTTTATGAAACAGAAGATTTACGTGACATTGTATTGCAAAATGCTCAATTCTTAGCGCTCCCTTTATCCGCACACTCCGCAACTGCCATTGCTCGTTGCGCCCGTGGCACACCGCGCGTTGCCAAAAAGATTTTACGCCGAGTGCGTGATTATGCACAAGTAACTAATAACAACGTTGCGCATGAGCAATTGGTAGGGCAAGCACTCACCTTTTTGGGGCTTGATGATGATGGATTGAGCACCATCGATAATCTTATGCTCCAGAAAATTATTGAAAACTTCAATGGTGGTCCTGTAGGATTAGAAACGCTAGCAGCGTTAATTGGGGAGGATGCTGACACCCTAGAAACAGTATATGAACCATTTTTGCTGCGCAGGGGGTATTTAGAAAAAACTGCACGCGGCAGGCAAATTCCATATAAAATGCTTGGCGTGCTTAAATCTAAATTTTTAGGGCAGGGAACGATTGAGGGATGAAGGTAGTTAAATACGCGGTCATTATCATTGTTGCTGCATTGTGTAACCCGTTGGGCGGTAAAAGCAAATATAAATCCCAACCACATCACCCTCAACCATTACTAGATATAAGCACATTCATCAGAAAAACACTCGAAGATGCTAATCCCAATCTACATGTAGGTATCGAAATCTATTCTCTTACCAATAACACCCTTTTATATGCAAATAATGCGCACAAACTCTTTGTACCCGCAAGTAACACAAAGATTATTACCGCCGCAGCAACGCTCCATCATCTGGGTACCGACTACAAATTCCCAACTACGCTGCTTACCGATAAGGAACTTCAAGGATCCATCATTGCTGGCAGCCTTTATCTTAAAGGAAGCGGTGATCCATCATTAACAGATACCGATCTAGAAAAATTGGTACTCTCATTAAAAAAACAGGGTATAAAAGAAATTCGTGGTACGATCTGCATCGATGCAACCGAATTTGACGAATCACCCTTTTCACCCGGATCATTTATTGACGATATTGGCACTAAATGGAGTGCCCCTATCGATGCGTTAACCCTTAATCAATTTAATACAGGAGTTAACCAGAGAAATTATTGGCAACATTTGCCCCGCCACCATGCTGCACAAACATTAAGTGGTTTGTTAAGAAAACATGGCATTGCATATAAAGGTAAGCCACTCTTTAAAAAGACACCTCACGGTGCGCATCAGCTTGCCGTGCATTATTCTGAACCTCTTAAAGACCTTGTAACCGTCATGATGAAAACTTCAGATAACTTATATGCGGACTGTTTTTTTAAAAAATTGGGTGCAGTACAACAGGGAGCACCAAGCACCTGGAAAAAATCACGTGATGTGGTTAAGCAATTCTTGCAGGATCATCTGAACATTTTACCTGATGATCTTTTAGTCTATGATGGGGCCGGCAGCTCACGCTACAATAGCATGGCACCGCACCATCTTGCCCAAGTACTTATCTGGGCGCACAAACAGCCTTTTGCCGCAGAATTTTTAGCTGCACTTCCTACCTCTGGTGTTGATGGCTCTATCCAAGACCGCATGAAGCGAATTCCCGGTAGAGTCAAAGCCAAGACTGGCAATCTCTATCTTTCTGGCGCCAGCTCACTTTCTGGCTATGTGGAAAATCATGCAAAGGAACGCTTTGTCTTTTCCATCATCATTAATGGCATTATTCCCGCCCCCGCGAGCAAGAACTATAAACATTGTATAGAAGATGCAATCGCATCATTTATCGCCAATAGTCAAGCGCTCAGTTAGAGCTTTTTTTTCATGCACATAGAGATTCGACATCCCCCGGATAAAACGATACATTAAATGAGAAGCTGACAAAAAATATCGTCTTAACTCCCTTTAGGAGATCTGTATGTCCGGTCATTCCAAATGGTCTACCATTAAACACAAAAAAGCTGCCATCGATGCTAAAAGAGGCAAGCTTTTTACTAAAGTTATTAAAGAAATTACTGTTGCTGCACGCACGGGCGGTGGTGATCCAAGTGGCAACCCCCGCTTACGTTTTTTGATCGACCGTGCAAAAGATATCAACATGCCATCTGATAATGTAAGCCGTGCCATCAAAAAAGGTACTGGTGAACTGCCTGGCGTGCATTATGAAGCAATCACCTATGAAGGATATGGCCCCAATGGAATTGCAATCATGGTTGATGCACTGACCGACAATAAAAACAGAACAGTTGCCGATTTTAGGCACTTATTCTCCGCAAGCGGTGGAAATTTGGCCGAAAATGGCGCCGTTGGCTGGATGTTTGATCGCAGCGGTATAATTAAGGCGGTCGGCACTGGAATGAGCGAAGATGTATTGCTCGAAAAACTGCTAGATTATGACATTAAAGACATGCATCAGGATGAAAACTTTTTCACCATCGTGTGCGATCCCAAATCGCTCGAGCCGGTTAAACAAGCGCTGACCGATGCTGGACTAAAAATTGAATCTGCCGATCTTGGTTTGGTAGCAAAAACAACGATGTGTTTACCCACCGATCAGGCTGAAAAAGCCTATGAATTTTTAAGTGAACTCGAAGATCATGACGATGTTCAAAACGTTTACACTAACCTCGCATAAAGGGTACGCATGCTGCTGAGTATGACCGGTTTTGCTTCAAAAACAGCGGTTCTTTCTTTACAAGATGGCACCAAAGTTAATATTTCTATCAATTTAAAATCTCTTAATTCCCGCTTTTTTGAGCTTACTGCAAAACTACCGTATGCACTCAGCCAGTTAGAAACTGATTTTATTAAAGCACTCAAGAAAAAACTCCATCGTGGTCACGTCTATGTGACCATGCATATGAGCAATGCGGATATCCTCAAAGGTTCAATTGAACCGTCACTCACTACAGTGCACGGCTATTTAAACGCAACGGAACTTATAAAAAAGAAGTTTAATCTTCAAGGAGAGCTCACGTTAGGATCTCTTTTGACGTTGCCCGATGTCTTTAACGTTGAAGAAAAGAGTATTGATGACAATTTTAAAAAGTTCATCTTTACGATTTTTGAAGAACTCATCGATGAATTACTTGCAGCACAGAAAAAAGAAGGTGATAACTTAAAAACAGATCTGCAAGGCCGCCTTACCATTATGAGCCAAGAGATTGTAAAGATTGAGGCTGCTGCTGTGCAAGTAATGGAAAAACAAAAAGCAAAAATTAGCGAAAGCCTCAAAGAGCTTGCGGGCCAGACAGGTGAAACTTCTGATACCTTCCGTAACACGTTATATACAATGCTTGATAAAATCGACATCCATGAAGAAGTTGTACGCTTTAACAGCCATCTTAAAAACTTAGCTTCTATTTTGGAATCTGCCAAAGAAGAAAAGGGCAAGTTGCTCGATTTTACGTTGCAAGAACTCGCCCGCGAAATTAACACCATTGCTGCCAAATGCGCTGATGCAACCATCAGCGGCTTGGCAATTAACATCAAAGTTGAGTTGGAAAAGGCGCGCGAACAAGCACAGAATATTGTATAATCCCAGCTCCATTGCATTCCCCCTTCGACTCGCAAGCTCGCTTCCGCCTACGCCAAGGCTATGGCGGACAAGCAGGACTAAAGCATGCCCTGAGTTTAGCGAAGGGGCGCTGAGGAAGAAAATGACTTTAGGGGGCCCCGATAAAAAACAAATTCTAGATCTGTCCGTGGTAAGCCACTTTGCGCTTACCGTGTTCGCTCGAGACTAAAGATTCTAAGTAAACTTTCCCCCCGCTCGTGTTGAGCTTGTCGAACCATCTAAGCGGGCAAATGTTTGCACCATTGACTGATTGTAGAGTAAAAATAATTTGCTTCACCAATTAGTCCGTATTAGCTCTCATATTTTTTGTTCTTGCTAGAGTTCATCAAAAAATCTCAACCCTTTCTCCTTTAAAACTGTTGAGGCTGATGCATTCTTCACTTGCAATTTAAATAAAATGCTTATAATGCGCATACGGTACAAACATTCGCCCGCTCAGATCCTTCGACAAGCTCAGGACGAGCGGGGAGGAAAGTTTGCACCTCATAATGGCTCACCTTTTGGTCTACCTTATAAGTTCTTCTTCTTTGGCCAAAAAGCAGCTGCTGAGCCACCATTGCTTTCTGTCATATTAATGTGTGCGCAAAGCATGCATAAGGCTCCCCCCCAAACCGACTTATTGACAAATATCACAAATCAATTATAATTCAAATAGAATCTATATATATATTATATTCTTAATTAATCACACAGGAAAAATCATTAGCTCATTTAGAACAATCATTTCTACTCTTCTCATCTGTTGTTCTTTATTTCCAACATCTGCTATAGGCTCAACTCAATTAAAACAAAATCCCTTCACTCAAAAATTACCAACTCAACCAAAATCATTTTGCACTAAACTAAAAGAACAATGCACCACCAGTAATATAACTGGAAAAGCCCAACAGGCAGCACACTATCTATTCTCCAAAGAGGGTCTTAAAGATATGTCGCTGGCATATTGTTTGGGTATGTTTCTTACCCTTATTCATGAATTGGGCCATGCACTAACTGCAAAGCTTTTAGTTGATGCCCCCATAAATATGATTATCGGCAGCCATAGCCGCGATAATATACTAGTCCAGCTTCCAGGCATTGCCTTAGCTGGCTTTATTCCAGGTGTTGGCAAAGCGTATTTTAGCTATCCGGCTGAAAACTATTCTCCACTAAAAAGTGCCATTATTTTTTTGGCTGGCCCTATTTGCGGTGCGATTGCAAGTTACATCGCGTATAAAAAACTATCTCAATATAACCGTCTTTATATCACGAAGGCTGTTTCAATCTATGGTATCGTAAATAACGGCCCTGGTAGCATAACAGATATTTGGCTGAATGGTCGCCCTAATGATTGCGCTAAAGCAGTCTCTGAGCTAAAAAAATATTTTAATGAACCTCAAATAGCTTAAGAATCACTCAACTTTTTTTTGTTTTGCCGTAGACTAAAAAATATTAGTTTTTTTAGTTGCTGATCTTAATAACTTGAGTCTATGTCCCAAAACTTTACCCACCTTCATCTTCATACCGATTTCTCCTTACTCGATGGTGCCATAACCGTCGATAAACTCGTCGCGTTTGGCCAGCAACAACAACTGAAATCACTCGCTATCACTGACCATGGCAACATCTTTGGTGCAGTTAAATTCTTCCAGAAGTGCAAAAAAGCAAAAATTAAACCGATCTTGGGTATGGAAGCCTATTTTACTGATGATATTAAAAATAAATCGGTACAAAAAAAATATAACCACTTGATTTTGCTCGTTCAAAATGAAGTCGGCTATAGAAATCTGTGCAAACTGATTTCATTTTCTTACCAACAAGGTTTTTACTTTAAACCCCGCATCGATTATCAAATTCTAGAAAAACATGCTGAGGGATTGATTGCCACCACTGCCTGCTTGGGCGGGCATATCCCGTCTCTACTCATGAGCGGCAATGAAGTTGAAGCGGAACAACGGATGGACTGGTTTTTGAATGTGTTTGGTCCCGATCGGTTCTATTTTGAAGTACAACCAGACGAACAACAAGAACAAAAAGTTTTAAATCAAAAATTATTCGAGTGGGGCGCTAAGAAAAACATTAAATGTGTTGCCGCCGGCGATTGCCACTATGTGTCTGCTGACGATCGAGATGCGCACGAAGTTATGCTCTCTATCCAAACACAGGCTAAGTTAAGTGACCCTGATCGCTTTTCATTTGGTGAATGCCGCGTACATATGCGTACCGCACAAGAAATGCTCGATTGTTTTAAGGGGCACGAGCAAGCTGTGTGGAACAGTGGTGAAATTGCCCAAATGTGTAATTTTGATTTTGAAACGGGCAAATTATTCTTTCCTAAATTTGCGATTCCGCAAGAGCACACTCCAGAAACTTTTTTTAAACATCTGTGCAATGTTGGGCTTGAAAGACTCTTTACCGATGGCTTAATCCCGCAAGAACTGCGCGCACAGTACCAAGCACGCCTTGATTTAGAAATGGATCTGATCATCACCATGGGATTTGTGGGCTACTTTTTGGTGGTGAGTGATTTTATCCAATGGGCTTACCGCGTTGGTATTCCCGTAGGACCTGGTCGTGGCTCGGCAGCCGGATCATTGGTCGCTTGGTCTTTGCAGATTACCAACATCGATCCGCTCAAATACAATTTACTTTTTGAGCGCTTTTTAAATCCTGAACGAGTATCGATGCCTGATATCGATATCGATTTCTGCATTGAGGGACGAGAAAAAGTTATTAACTACGTCCGTGAAAAATATGGGCACGATCATGTGTGCCAAATCATTACGTTTGGTACCATGATGGCAAAAGGTGTGATCAAAGATGTGGCGCGCGTACTTGGATTTCCGTTTGAAGATTCGAATGCACTCACCGAGTTAATTCCAGATCAACTCAAAATTACGTTGCACGAAGCCCAAGAACAAGAGCCAAAACTTAAAGAGATGATAGAAAGTAACCCAAGAGTTGCACAACTCTGGGATCTTGCGCTCCGCTTAGAAGGTTTAACCCGTCACGCATCAAAACATGCGGCGGGTATTGTTATTTCTCCTGAACCTATTGATGATGTGTTACCAATCTATATCCCTTCCAAAAGCACCGAGTTGGTAACTCAATATGCGATGACTGAGCTGGAAAGTCTTGGATTTTTAAAGATGGATCTGTTGGGCCTCAAAAACCTTACTCTCATCGATAAGGTACTCAAGCTGATTGAAAAAAATCATAGCACCAAGTTAGACATGAATAAGCTTCCCCTTGATGATCAAAAGACCTTTAATTTAATCTGTGCTGGCAAAACATCCGGTGTGTTCCAATTAGAATCTGATGGCCTTAAAGATGTACTGCGCAAACTGCAACCTGATAAATTTGAAGATATTATTGCCGTGAACGCGCTCTATCGCCCAGGGCCACTCGGTTCTGGCATGGTAGATGATTATGTTGAACGGCGGCACGGCAGACAAAAAATTACCTATATTTTCCCTGAACTTACTCCAATCCTAGAAGAAACCTACGGGGTAATTGTTTACCAAGAACAGGTAATAAAGATTGCCTCAACCATTGCTGGCTACTCGCTTGGCGAAGCGGACATTCTGCGCCGCGCCATGGGTAAGAAAAAAGCAGAAGTGATGGCGGAGCAAAAGATAATTTTCTTGGAAAAATCAAAAAAACAAAACTTTAATGAGGCTAAAGCGGGCGAGCTCTTTGACTTGATGGCCTACTTTGCCGGCTACGGATTTAACAAATCCCATTCAGCAGCCTATGCATTGATTGCCTACCAAACTGCCTATCTTAAAGCCCACTACCCTGCTGAATTTATGGCGCTGCTCATCTCACTTGAAGTTGGTGATCCTGATAAGATGACTTTTTATCTGCAAGAAGCGAAAGATATGAAGTTAGCGATTGTACCACCTAACATTAATAAATCGGAAATAGATTTCAGCGTTGTTGATAACAAAATATTGTTTGGTTTGCAGGGAATTAAAAACGTTGGGCTTGCTGCACTTGAAAATATTTTACAAGAGCGCAGTAAAAAACCATTTGCAGATCTTCTGGACTTTTGCAAACGGATCGATTTACGCACTGCCAATAAACGAGTATTAGATCATTTAATTTACGCCGGTGCTTTTGATAGCATGCCCGGTAACCGCGCACAAAAATGCGCTGAAATAGAAAAAGTTATCGACCTTGCATTAGAACAAAAAAAAGCTGAAGAAACAGGCCAGATGGGCCTATTTGCAGCTCCAGCACTTGCCAATACCACAGCTGCAGAAAATCGTTATGGCTTTGCACCCCTTGCTGACTGGACCGACAAAGAAAAATTAGAAAAAGAAAAAGAAGTAGTGGGTTTTTATTTGAGCGCCCATCCGCTTGATACCTACCGCCAACAGTTACGCTGGTTCGATTTAAAGACCTTTGCGCAAGCATTAACATATGGACAAACCACTACAACGCATGAAGTTACCGTCACCTGTTGCGGATTACTTAAGACAAACAAAGTAATCATGACAAAAAAAGGGGACAAAATGGCGTTCGCACAATTGGAAGATTCTTCTGGTGCTGCAGAAATTGTGTTGTTTCCCAAAACATTTGCAAAAACTGAAGGTTGGCTGGGCAGCTACCAAATATTTGTGGTACAAGGTGCCGTTGATTTAACATCAGCGCAAAAATGTAAAATTAAAGCAAATGTGTGTGTACCCGTTGAACTGTTCTTCCAAGAATGGCCGGCGATTGAACGTCTTACACTCACCATGCCTGCACAATTTGATGCACCGTTACTGCAATCGATACAGCAACTACTGCCCACCGGCAAAATACCATTAGCGCTTTTATTTGCAGAGAATGGCAAGCAATTACAGTTAAATTGTAAGCAACGAGTGATGGTTGATGGTGAGATTATAAAGCAATTAGAAGAAAAATCGGTAAGTGTAAATATACAGATTTAAAAAACCCGGTTGTTACACCGGGTTTTTTTGTCATCCTAGCTAGAAGAACTTTAGTTAGATTTTTCTTCTACTACTTTTTTCTCTTTTTTCACATATTTATGTTTGTCATGATGCTTGCGCTCACGATGTTCTTTTCTCGGTTTAGGACCATGCTCTCTTGTAATAGTAAAATCTTCGTTCCCTTTTTTGCCTGCATCTTCTTCTACCTGACTCATTGAAAGGTTGATAGTACCACCTTGTCTGCAATGATGCACTTTTACTTGATATGCAAGCTCATAGCTGCCTGGTTGATCTTTGCTTTGCACATACACATGCAGTGTCTTAGGCACAAAATGTTTCCACCATTCTGCTGCCATTGGATAAATATCTTGTTCTTTTCCTGGTGTGACAACAAATGATTGTTTGCTTTTATGGGGATTAGCAATTTGCACCGGCGTAGCAGTATCATTTTTAAACATGATCTGACATTCAGCACCATCAGTAGCATGCTTAGCACTGATAAACCCACCCACCAATATGAGCGACAATAATAAACGCTTCATAGATACTCCTTTTTTAAAGGTAACTCATCGTGACCATACCATTCACACTTTACAGGGAACGTAAGGGCAGAAGCAAGGGATTGTGGTGGAAAAGGTTATAGAGGAGGAAGGAGCATTCAAAATATTACCTAAATGGTATATCCACTGATTCACAAATAGTACGAATTTTAGAATAAAGTTGATCTCGCTTTAACTCTTGTTTTTGCCGTTCAGGAGCTACCTTTTCCATTTTTCGTAATTCATCTTCAGAAAAATTCATCACATAACGATAAAATTCACGGGAAGGTATAACGTTATGAACTTCATAGTAATGTAAACATCCCGTTTGCCATTTTACTTTGCTTACACGATCTTCAAAGTCATTACCCTCAAATTCGGTGTAACGCTTGTCAAATCCCAACTCACAGTTATTTTGATTTCGAAATCGACACCCAGGACCTTTATATCCCAACACATCACAACCTTGCCTAATAATTCTGGCGTCTGAATCTTTCCTATTATATTCTTTAGAAATTGAACGCACGATAGTAGCCAATTCGTCGCGCCGAGCTCGATATGCAAACCTAACACGCTCAGCATCGTCACCATGTAAATGAAAATTAGACTGCCAAAAATGTTCATTCCTATTCCATTCATCCACAAAGCTTGTTAATTGTTCCTGTTCATCAAATACCTGCGTAAACTGATATTCTTGTACTGCTTGAATTCGTTTTAATTTCGCAATAAATGGTTTAAGGGCTGGTAACGGTTGCACATTTCCTTTAGGAAATGGGTATTGCCCTTTATATGAATCTTTATCTTTATCTTCTGAATCCGCCCAAAAGCCTTCAACATCAATTATTTTTTCGCGATCAAAAGTAATCTGATCTTCCCCCGGGGCAGGTTTTAAGCGAGCGTCATATGGATAGTTAATTTTTGGGTATGGAACATCTGCCACGGATATTGAGGAAACTCGATGTGAAGAACTTCCAACGAGCAACAATACCGGTGATTTTCTCTTGTGTCGCGCAGAAAGCCACAAACCTAAACAACCACCTGTAATCACTCCCGCCACAACAATAAGACACATTTTACCCGTCTCGCTCCTAAAAAATGACGTAATACTATGCCACGTGTCTTTCCACGATGCTTGGGCAGTACATTGGGTAAGGAGCACGGTAAGTGCGAGTGATTTGATAAGTTTTTTAGGAAAGTTCATATAACCCCAAAATCATCATTTAACAGTCATTATAGGCCCATTTTAGCCTTCACCTTTCAGTCTAACCGATGGACAAATATTGTCAAATGGTCAATTTTAATGCCAATATCTACCACCCCAGGCCACTTTTGGGCACTAAAAAACCCGGGATTTCCCGGGTCAAATTTTCTAGATTTTCTCTCAATATGCTTTGCCACAAGCACCTATCGATTAAAAAATAGCTTTTATCCCTGCTTTTGTAGATATTCATAGGCATAGAGATAATGCTGCTCATTAACGGCCTGAAGCTTGCTCATAAATGGCTGGAGCGCCTTACTCTCAGGATTGGCCAGCAATCCATCAATTACCTTTTTAATGTGGTACTGGACCGTTTCAGGTGCTGCGTAGGGCTGAATTAAAAGGGCAAAGAGGACCTGTTGGTGCAAGTTGGTAAGATTGGTGGGGGTACTGGCTGCATCAAGCGTTTCTAAAAGTACTGAGGCTTTGCCCGCCTCATTTTTTGCAAGATAGGCACTCACTAATGGCTGCGCATAGCTTACTACTTTGTTCGCATTGCCAAGCCCTTGATACAGTTCAACCGCTTTAGTTAAATAGTGTTCAGAATCAGGATGCAAGGTAATAAGATGTTCATAAACTGCTGCAGCTTCGTGAGGACGTTTATTTTTTTGATAGAGCTCTGCCGCCGCTGCATATTTTTCTGATGCGTTCGAATCTTTAAAAGACCAGAGAATGTCACCTTCCAGCTGCCGTGCAAGCGCAGGATCATCGAGTGAATGAACAAGTAACCGATAGACCCCTAATGCTTTTTCTTTTTCCCCGCGTGAAACACACTCGGCGAGTTTAAACCATGCCACGTTGTATTTATCTGACGGCAGATGCTTCATGCTCAGCCCTTCAAGAAGATAGTGCAAAAATTAATACAAAATTAATCTACCTAATGAACCATTTTATAGAAAGAAAATCAATAAGAGATTCAGGCTATTGATTGTTTTGGTTATGCAAATTTTTTAAGCTCTTCTGTGTAAAAGTGCCAGCCATCTACCATAAAACAATACAAATCAACCGCTATTTTTTTATAAATACCAATTGCCATTTGCTCCGCTCTTTTATCTGCATTTTGCGTTGCAAGCACAACTGATTTAGCGGCATAAAAATCTTTTATCATTACTTCCGTCGCATTACCTAATATAGCAGCACATTGCATACATTCATCTTCAGTCATTGGTTTGCCAAGATTAAATCCAAGCCTTTCAAAATCTTTCTCACCAAGAGGGGAAAGAATAGCAAACCCACGACAACCACAAAGACCTAAGTGGAAATGATAATCAACAATTCCTTTGTTTGCCAATTCACTATATTCGAACGTAATTGTTTGAATAATAGCTGCACTGGCACGCCGCACGTTTTCAATAACTGATTTTTCATATGCTACACGTTCGCTATTTTTCTGCGCATACGTATAGCCATAAGCTACTTTACCAATTCGATAACAAGCATATAACCCTGCAGCACCTACCAAATAGTTAAAATAACGAACCACTCGTTGTGTACCGCCATCGCTCGTATCTTTTAAAAAGAAATCATAATACCAATCGATATATGATTCATCTTTCTTGCGTTGGATTAAATACCAAAGCCCATGCCCAACGGTGGCACCGTACGAAAACAACAACTTGGTGCCCATAAGTGCCGCCGCACCACCAGCTGCCGCGCCTGCAACGATCGGAAGTTTATAACTAATTTCTGGTTCTGATGGTAACGGCTGCATAATTGATTCTAAGATTTCTGTCTTTTTGATAGCCGCAGCTTGCGCATCTTCGCGTGCTAATTGTTTGCGTTCGACTGCTAGTTGATGTTGTTCGGGATCGAGATATTGAACGGCAATTGTTTGGGAGAAGGAAAGGAGAAGGAGGATGGTTTGGAGAAGCTTTTTTTTGTTATGCATAGTAGAAATATTTAGGAGTTTGGAAAATTATAGTTGGGATTAATGTAGCAGGAAGTGGGGAAAAGGTCTAATTGGAGGGAAGATTCTATAAAATGTGCCGGGGGTCGGAATTGAACCAACGACGCCAAGCTCTTCAGGCTTGCGCTCTACCACTGAGCTACCCCGGCATATAGAAATGAATAAGAATCAAAATAAGATAAAGATAAGATGTTTGTATCGTACCGTTTTGAGCATTTTTGTCAACGATAGCTTGGATCATTTAAATATCAACATCGCAACTATTCGTCTAATAATATTCATATACATGTTCCACTTCAACTACATCGGTAACCGGCCACGGTTCGTAGTAAGGCACATAGGCAACTACTGGCTCATGCACCACCACCGTTTCACGCGGAGTACAGGCTACCGCTGCAACTGCACCAATGGCAGCACCTGCAAGCCCGGCAATTGCTGCATTATTTTCAGCTTCTACCCGCCGCTCATCAAACCGAATACGTTCTTCTTTATAGTCAGAATCGGTACTAATATACCGGTTGATAGTTTCTAGATTATCAATCGCACGGCCAATATCGTGACGCAATTCACTCAAATAGGCATAACGAATAAGGGTATGTTGTTGGTCAGCCAATCGATTAATCGATTCAACAAGATTGGTTTTATAGGCAATAAAAGGAAATGGCTCACTCGGATGATCATATTTAACCAGTACCTCATCCTTTAACTGTTTTTTAAGTTCAGCTTTATTTGTTTCTCGCTTTAATAACGACATTTCACGTTTATAGCGATAGGTAATTTCTGAATAGGTACGTTCTGCTTTTTCGATAACCCGTTCTCGATTCCATAGTTGATAGCCACCACATGATGGCAATAGGAGAATCAAAGCGATAGTAGATAGGATAGTGATCTGTTTATTCATCTAAAACCCTTCATTTTATTAAGATCACATTGACCTCAATGACACTCATCAATCAATCGATAAGTTCATCATTAGCCTATCCTAAAATTGGCCATCCGGCAATGCAAATAGACCATGCGCCGCCCGCCATTTAAGCCCATCGCAATCAAATAATTTACAAATAGAATGATATTTATTGTCAATACCCAGTTTATAAATTTTTCACAATGTATAGACTGGTAATAGTAGGGATAAATGGATCAATTTAAATGGAGTTCTTTATGAAACAAAAACTATATATTGGTATGTTCTGCGCACTATCGTTAATAACAGCTCCTCTTTTGGCTATCTGGCCATTTTCGGCAGACAATTTTGTGCCAACCGTGGAAAATTTACATACCTGCACACTCATACCAGCCCACATCAGCACTGATGAAAGCATCCCTAAGATTGGTGTTGCTGACCTTATGGCACAAACGAATACTCATACGCTCAAGCGATCAACCCTCATAGCGGAAGGGAGCCCCAACGCCATAGTCGAGCCGGGCATACATATCCGCGATGATCAGCAAGCGCTTTTTCTTTTTTCACCCTACTTTACCATGCAAAAGGTAAAAACAGAGCCTGGAGCTCAGACCTACTCCCACCGTGAACCGGGTGGCGGCACGTATGGTGCAAGCAGGTTTATTAAAAATAAGTTCATTAATGGTGAGTGTATCTCATTTGATTATCACGATACACTGGGCAGCATCAATTTTACCCAAGAGCTCGATCAGCAATGTCTTGAAACAGTATTTGATAAGATAGTACAGCAAGCACCGCACAAAAAGATAATCCTCTATGGACCTTGCCGCGGCGCTACCAATATTCTTAAATTTTTAGTGCAACGAGCAAAGCCAGTTCATTTTAATTCTCTGAGCGCCGTAGTTTTGGAAGCTCCGGCACTTTCACTGCAGGCTTTAATTCCTCAAACGGTACGCTCACGCCCCGCAATAAGCTGGACCGGCGCAATCGGAGAAAACCTTGCCTACGCCATTATACGCGCTGCATTGCCCAACCATAGCGCGAATGATGGAACGGTAATAATCGACAATATTGAGCAAATACCCAAAGAGTTACCGATATTGATTGTTCATTTACAAAATGACACTTCGGTACCGGGACGCGATATGAGAAAATTGATCACGCGCCTTAAAGAAACTGGCCATACCAGCATTCATCTTTTGGTCATGTACGATAAAAATCTTGGACATGCTCACATCAGCAAAGCAGTGATTTACCAACAGGTCACCAACGCTTTCTTGAAATATTATAATTTGCCGCATGATACAACCTTGGCCGCACAAGGTGATCAAGCCATCTTCTTTGATCCTGTTACCAAGAAGCTCGTTGATCTTATGACCTTGACCAAATCGATGGCACAGGCACCGGATGACTACATCGATAATCAAGCAACACAAAAAAACTATGATGTACATCAACAGAAGTAACGTAATTCATTGGTTTGGCTCCATTGCCAGTCAATAGAGGCTGTGCTACCATAAGTCGGTAGTTAAAAAATACCCACTTACTGGATGTGTAGAGCACATGAACCTTAAAGATCAAATAAGCACCACAAAAGCCCAGCTTTTAAAAACGTTTGAAGCGGCAACCACCGAACATGCCTTAGAAGAAGCCCGTATACAATTTTTAGGCCGCAATGGGCAGATCGCTGCCCTTATGGAGAGCCTCAAAACATTATCACTTGAAGAAAAAAAGAGTTTTGGCCCACAGCTGAATGAACTTAAGAAAGTAGCCGAAACTACCTATAATGAACGCAAAGCTGCAATCGCCAAAGCTCAAGAACAGCAGGCATTTGCAAAGTTCCAACATTTTGACGTAACTGCATCCACCTACCAGCCCCTTAAAAGTACCCTGCACCCCTATACCCACATTGTTGAACACGTAGAAAATGTGTTTATGTCGATGGGCTATGAGATTGTAGATGGTCCGGAAGCTGAAACTGACTACTACAATTTTGAGGCGTTAAATATCCCTGCCGATCATCCAGCACGCGATATGTATGATACCTTCTGGCTAGATGTACCCAATATGCTCATGCGTACGCATACTTCTCCTGTTGAAGTCCACGCAATGGAAACTAAAGAGTTACCATTTGCCGTTGTAGCTCCCGGCAGAGTATATAGGCACGAAGCAACCGATGCTTCGCACGATATCATGTTTTTGCAAACAGAAGGGCTCTTTATCGGTAAAAATATTTCTATGGCCCATCTTTTTGCCACTGCCAAGGCTGCCTTGCAAGGAATATTTGAAAAAAAAGATATTAATATCCGCATGCGCCCAGGATTTTTCCCATTTGTAGAGCCGGGGGTAGAAATTGATATGACCTGCCCTTTTTGCAAGCATGGTTGCTCGGTATGCAAAAAGACCACCTGGATCGAGGTATTCCCGGCTGGACTTTGTCATCCGAATGTTCTAAAGTGTAGTGGAATTGACCCCGAAATTTACTCAGGTTTTGCCTTTGGATTCGGCCTCACACGTCTAGCTATGATAAAATATGGCATCAACGATCTTAGACTCTTTCACAGTGGCAAACTGCAGTTTCTTGACCAGTTTTAGCGTTAAAAAAGGCGCATGACATTAAAGGAGAAGCGATGGATGTCACAAAAGCTATAATCCCTGCTGCCGGGCTTGGCACACGGTTTTTACCGTATACTAAAGCGATTCCCAAAGAAATGTTGCCGCTGTTAAATAAGCCAGCAATTCAATATATCATTGAAGAAGGCTTAAGTGCGGAGATCAATAATTTCTTGGTAATCACCGGCAAAAATAAAGATGCCATTGCAAATCACTTTGATGCCCATCCTGAACTAGAAACATTTCTAAAAGAACGCAACAAGTCAGAACTCATGGCGAGCACGGAGAAAATCTTGCGTTCAACCTACTTTACCTATATTCGCCAATCGGAACCGCTTGGTCTTGGTCACGCCATTTGGTTAGCACGTCATGCGATCGGCAAAGAGTATTTTAGTATCTTTTTGCCTGACGATATTATCATTTCTAAAGTACCTGCTATCACCCAACTCATCAAAATTGCGCGCCAAGAAAAAGGCAGCGTAATTGCGGTGCAAGAAGTTTCACCAGACAGTGTTTCTTCGTATGGCATTGTTGGCATCAAAAAACAGATTACTCCAAATCTTTTCCAGGTTTCTCACCTGGTTGAAAAACCACATCCTAAAGATGCACCGTCCAATTTGGCTATCATCGGCCGCTATGTACTTTCGAGCAAAATATTTACCTCGTTACAAGATATTAGTGGCTATGCAATGGGTGAATTGCAACTCACCGATGCGATTTCCCACATGATGAAAAACAACGAAAAAGTATTTGCTTTTAAAGTACAAGGTGTACGCTATGATATTGGAACACCTATCGGTTGGATGAAGGCGGTTATCGGCATGGCCCTACAAGATCCTTACTACGCCCCACATATTAAAAAATTCATTGCAAGCATCGATACGCCCGAATCATTCTTGTATAACTCATCAAAAAATATCGAACATCAATTATAATTTCTATAAAGCCAGCCTGCCGCACAAACAACTTTGCCCTTATTTACAGCCTTTTATTTATCAATATTGCTATTTGAAAACTTTCTTTAGTAATATAAGAGTGAATAATTTCAGAAATTAGGTATAAGGGGAAGATCATGAAAAAGATTTTAGTAACTATTGTGCTTACTGCCGGATTTGTGGTTCCACAAAGCACCGCATGCCCGACATGTATCGGCACGATGCATAAAGAAAACACGCCCGCATTCTTTAGCCGCGATTTTTATCAACCGGGAGCTACCAACACACAACATCAGAGCAACATGACACACAAGCCAGCACAACCCATTTCTCCAAAACCTATGCCAAAAAATCATCCGCCAGTTTCGCAGGCTGATCAAGAAGAACAAGAACAGGCAGAATCTATGGCGGCGGTAATGGAAAGTTCGAATTAAAATTACTAAAGGGGGGAATGATATGAAAATAGGAAATTTAGTATTGATTATGCTCTGCATGACCACACCACTTACGGCGGCACCGGGCTGCATGAGCCAAAGTGAAAAGTTGCAGCGCTATGATAATAAAGATTATCATTATGTGCGTTGCAACTGTCCGTGTGCTCAACGGTATAAAATGTTGGCAGATCGAGGCATGTGTACGCGGTGCTTTCATTTTCGCGATCCGCAACCTGAAATTATCATCAATGCACGCGATGTTGAAGTTGTTGATATGGTAACAACTGATACGGGTAAGACACCAACAGGCCCTCAGAATATTATTGCGCGCGCTTTGGCTGAGCAAACACTCTCATTTTAACTTAAACTACCAACCATGTTTGAGGCCATTTCATCAATAGCTTTACGAATGGCCTTTTTAATATTTTTTTCAGCGCTCAAGATATTGAAATTTTAGATATGATCTCAACTGATTCGGGCAAAAAATAATTGTGCAGATATTAACAAAATCACCAGCAAGAACAAAAAGGACAGGATTTACTCCTGTCCTTTTTTATTACTACAATTGTTGTTTAAACAGGACCACTAACATCACCAGACGGTTTTCCGGTACCATCTAACATAAATGTCCGCGCAACAGCATCATTTGAAATTACAACCCGATCATCCAAAACGTCCACATTAACATTGCTGCAATGAAATCCCGAATTGATACTATCTGAATGCAGATTATACCAATAAGCTGCTTGCCCGGAAGAATTAGTAAGCCCTATCCGCAAGAGTATACTATCTTTTAGGCAAATACCGGAGCAGAGAAAATCTTTGTGGTCTGACCATGATTGACCTGGCATTAAGGGACTCGGACCATTCGGTGGTTCTTGCATATACATATTTTGACATCCGGAAGTATTAGTCAGTTCAACTACGGCACCGCTAATCTTAAATTTCGATGACTTATTATTAACCGCAAACATGTAACTTTGCAGCGTCCCGACATAGGCAACCGTTATTAAGGGAAGCAAAAATAGCTTTAATTTCATTATGGTTCCTTTAGTTAGCAGATGTAACACTACCCGATACCGGCCTTCCCGAAGCATCGAGAGTAAAACCGAAGGTACCCGTACCGGATGAAATAACCACCTGGCTATCAGTAACATTTACGTTGATACTACTACATGTTGCGCCAATATTGAGAAAGTCATCTTCCCCAATAATATTATACCAATAGGCCAACTGCCCTGTAGAATCCTTAGTTCCAATACGCAAAAGCACCCTACTTTTCAAACAAATACCTGTACAGACTCCACTTTTACTATCTGACCATGATTGACCAGGCATTAAGGGACTTGGTCCATTTGGTGGTTCTTGCATATACATATTTTGGCAATTCGATGCGCTTGTCATCTCTACCACAGCACCACTCACCTTAAATTTGGTTGAATTATTATTGACGGAAATTCCCCAACAATTGGTGGTATTTACCTGTGCTACCATAATTATGAGTAGCACAGTTGAGAGTAATCTTAATTTCATTACATTTCTCCTCTCATTATCTCTTCATGAATTAAGCAGGACCACTAACATTTCCAGACGGTTTTCCGGAAGCATCTAATGAAAAAGTAAATGTTTTGCCACCAAGACCACCGGTAGTGATTGAAACTTGGTTATCCGTAACAACAACTTCGACATCACCAAGAATTGCCACCGAACCAACCGCATACCAATAGGCTTGCTGACCGGTAGTATCCTTGCCACCAATACGTAAAAGTACACTAGGATTTACACCAATTAGTTGGCAATAACCACTTTTGCTATCTGACCATGATTGACCGGGCATCAACGGACTTGGGCCGTTTGGCGGTTCTTGCATGTACAGATTTTGACAACCCGATCCTGGTGTCATTTCAACAACGGCACCACTAATTTTAAAGAGGGTAGAGCTGTTCATAACTGAGAATCGATAACCATCCATATTGCTTATCTGCGCTACCGTGATTAATAACGCCAGTGATAACATACGTAACTTCATTGTTTTTCCCCTAACAGTTTTTTTATTAAAATATATTCGCCAAATCCTTACTTTAATTGACCACCAGACCCCTTAATTTGCACTATCAACATTGCCAGAAGGTACCCCCTGATCATTTAATGAAAAATCAACCGGTCCACTTCCTGTGCCAATAGTTACTTTACTATCATACACATCTACCTGAATTGAGCTGCATACCATGCCAGGACCTGAATCGAGTTTGTACCAATATGCAAGTTGCCCAGTAGACTCTTTGGGCCCTATACGCAAAAGCACCTTATTTTTATAACAAATATACGGACAGTATGAGTTATTTTTATCGTCCTTCCATTGCTGGCCAGGCATTAATGGACTTGGCCCGTTCGGCGGTTCCTGCATATACATATTCTGGCAGCCGGAACCATCGGTCATTTCAACTACCGCACCACTAATTTTAAATTTAGTAGAGTTATTGGTAACTGTTACCCCACGGCACTGCACCATATTCATGTGAACAACTAAAGCCAACGCTCCAAGAGCTAACAGCATTCTTACTTTCATCCCGTTTTTTCTCCTTCCCAAAGGGTATCCCCTAAAATATCTCTAGATCTTTCATTTAACTACCAGCCACTTTTGAAGCCATTTCATCAATTGCTTTATCAATGGCTGTTCTAATATTCTCTTCCAACTGCTTTTGCGCTTTTTCATTCACTTTTTTCATGGCACGCTCAGCAAGAGAGGCGATAAGCTTGTTCATCTCTTCATCAGTTTCATCAGTATTAGCGATATGAATTTCTTTACCAACCTGATTTTTGGTCTCTTGCTTGATTTCTTCTTTAATTTCTATAGATCCTTGGTCAGGATTAACGACAGGTGACTTTTCATCTTTTACCACCAACTCTTTTTTTTCTGAAAGCATAAAATCGGTCTTTTCAGGCCCCGTCTTGGTCGGCTCTACCTTAACTGGCGCAGGTGTTGGGGCTTTGGGCATTTCTGGCAGGTTTGGCATAGTTGTTGGTACACTGATACCTCCCATACCAACTTCTTTTTGATCCATGGCTATTCCCGCACCCGAGTAAACACAGGCACTCAACACTGCAATAATCACTGCAAATTTCTTCATTTTTCTCCTACTACTAAAAATCCAACCGTTGATGTCCATTTAAGCGGAAGTTACCTAGCCTTCACCTAACAATCTAATGAGAGTCCGGTTAGTACGGAAGTCCGAAGGCCTCGGCCGGAAGAACTTCCCCCCAAAAAATAAGGCGGGCGCCACTCTCCCAACGAACACAGCGCTCGCTGTGCTAGGGTCACACGTCAGTTGAGTACCACCCGCCAATTCTTAGTATATTCTATTTGAAATGATTATTTCAATGATTTTTTGCGTAAAACAAGGGGCCTTGGGCCCTATCGTTTCTGCTTGAGAAGAAACGGAATAATAGTATCCGCATTCAGGGACACCCCATTAATGCCTTCTCTTATCAACTCTGTGGCAAGTTCAGGGAAATCAGAGGGGGCCTGCCCGCAAATACTTATATATTTCTTATTCTGCCTGGCTTGTGTAAT
>Ga0207020_1005_pt2 | contig 42436 bp, 44 predicted proteins | sample Alteio_BWMinCont_48_FD_153500 | JGI IMG/M metagenome (GOLD analysis project Ga0207020, IMG submission 153500) | Enriched cells from forest soil in Barre Woods Harvard Forest LTER site, Petersham, Massachusetts, United States -... | ecosystem: Environmental > Terrestrial > Soil > Temperate forest >... | reverse complement strand
CGATCGGGCTTACAACTTAGGCCTGATTGATGAAGAGCTGTATACCGATTTTAAACAAGAAAAAGATATCATTCACACCACGATTAAAGATTTGCGCGCCGGCAAATCGAACACACAGTTACTTAAACTTTTTGGTGAACTTGAATGCAACAAAGAATCTATTGTAGCAACCACCGGCAAGCACCTATCTGAACGGGCCATTCAAAATATCTATGCTGAAGTTCGGTATGAACCTTATCTGCGCCGCGAAGAAAAAGAGATTGAAAAACAACAGCAGTACCAACAACTTATTATCCCCGCCACCTTTGATTTTACGGCAATGCCGGGCCTTTCTAAAGAATTACAGCAAAAAATTAAACCGGCATCGCCCTGGCAACATTGCGCAAGCACTGTTGATCCCGGGCATGACACCGGCTGCAATTTCGTTACTTATTTTTAGGGTACGTGAGGCTGGCCGGGTTGATCGCGTAAAACAGACCCCAGAACCTACTGCTTAGCAGGTAAAAACACTATAAATATTGATTTTTTCTCATACAATCTCATATATACCCTATAGGAGATCCTTTGACTAAAAGACTTTCTGCCCAGGTTATTCAACGATTAATAGAGTCCACAATTATCGCATCTACCGGCGCTTCTAATCGTCTTGCGGGTAACCGTCTAACAGATGAAGAAGTAGAAGCTCTCTATAAAAGTCTATGCATCCAAAAATTAAAAATTCGCGATAATCAAGAAAAAAACAAGTTTAGGAGAAGGCCGAGCAACCCGCTATAAAGTAATCCAATAGAACTTATAATTCTCAGCAACGAAAATGCAGCCGATATTGTCCGGCTGCATTTTCGTTGCTTATTTTTAGGGTTCGCAAATCTTGCTCATCAGTTAAACCCTCGCAATATACTATTTAGTCGTTGGAGCTAGCGCTGGCATTACCGCAGTTCCAGTAGCAGATTTTGTGGCAGAAACAGTTCGAGCAACCGGTTGTTGTGCTTGCAGTAAAGCTGCTTTATGTTTTTCTAATACAGACACTAAGTCCTTTGGTAAAATAGCGGCTTTCTCTAAGGCAGCCTCAACAACATCTAATTTTTTTGTTTTTTGAACTGCCACTTTTATATAGGTAAGTTTGTCGGGCACAACATTTGCTCCCGCTAACGTTAAGAAATGAGCAACTGGTGATATACAAAAAGTATTATCACGCCCTTCCCTTCCGCTCCAAAAAGAGCCATCAAACGTGTAAACTGGCAAATCAACGTCTGCCTTAGCAATTAGGAACGGCATCAACGCACCTGGTGTATCGTAATGCATTGCCCGCGTTAATGCCTGCGCCTCCAATTCCCCCCTATTATTCTTAAAAGGCTTATTCTTCTCACCTTCTGACAAATTAAAAGCGGCAAGCAATGCCAGGTGAGTTGCTTTATCAGGTTTAAAAGCATAATCTGATAAGGCTAATTCAAATGGATTAGTAAGGTTTTGTGAGCTTTGCGCCTTAGTGAGTGGCGTAAGCACTCCCGTACTGCTCGACGCCGATAAAGTTGCTGCCATGTGAGCAGCAACTGATTGCTTGTTAGGCCCGGGATTTTCTGTCGTCAGTACCGAGGCTGCTGCCGATGCTGCAACATGCGTTGTATTCGCTGGAGTTGTTGCTGATGTACTTCTCGGCTCCGCACCCGTTGCCGAAGCGCCCGTTTCAAGCTCATTTGCCGTTAGCTTGTGTGGAGCTGCCACTGGTTTTAGTGGAGCCGCCGCAGGCGCCAGAGGGCCCATAACAGAGAATGACAAATCTCGCCCGCCCGTTTGCGCAGCTTCAAGAGCTTGTTGAACTGCTGCATCAAATGTGTGATTAACTTGTCCTTCTTTCATGTCAGCCGCATGCAAGGCAGCCGGTGCAAGAAATAGCAGTAGCGTAATCATTTTTTTTATCGTGGTCATAATAACTCCCTAAAAATTAATAGTTTTCCAAGTAAACGATACTTTTATTGCTTCACTTTTACTCTGATGCTTTTTAAATAGCTAATAAACGAGCTTGTCGTTCAGCTTCCAAACGATTCCATTCTTTAGCAAGCGCTGCTTGCTCTCTTTTTTGTTGTTCGCGCCGCATCATATTTTTCTTTAATCGCTGTAAATTGCTTACGTTCATCATCTGAAAGCGACGCAACTGCTTTTTCAGGATTTTCTAATAGTGCAACTGTTGCACTCAAATTTTTAATGTGAAACAGATGAATTATATTGCAAATCCAAAGCATGCGCTTTAGTTCTTGCAAGAGCTTTTTGCGTATCTTGCAATGGCGTACGAACCATTTCTTGTTTGGCATACACCAGCTGCCCCAGGGCTTGAACACTATCAAGCGCTTTTTTTCCTTGAACTCCTACCCCCACATCATCTGCATATTCAATGCAGCAACGCAACTCACCACCATTAATTTTATAATTATTTTCAAAGCAAAACCCTTTCTGCTATAAATCGCGTTATAAATGGTATAAATTGTTGCAACTTGTTTAACAGTTAGCTCTATAGTATAGTAAGTTCCTGAGTTATTGCACGTAAAAAGCATCAAAACTATTTATGTATAAAGGACTTAACCATGCGGGCATTAGCCTATATAATTCTTTTTGTCATTCCGTTTATTTATTTATTAAATACCTTAACAACTACCGCGAAATCACCAATTACCAAACCCAAAGCAACACAACAATCAAATCTTACTCCAGCATCACAACTCAAAAAACCAAGTCCACTTATTCAAAATATTTCAAACAACGAACGTATCATCACTCTTCACAATAAAATCACCGATGAAATGCTCACCTACTACAAAGCTGGTGCAAATCATCCAAAAGAGTTTACCGTAAGCGTCAACAATCAAAAAATTGAGCGTGGCAAAAAACATGAAGTAAAAGTAGCAAATAATATTTTGCGTATACAATACGATTACAAATTTCATCGGAGCTTTGTGACGCGCAAAGGAGCAAAATTAGTAGAGTTTGAACTTCCCAATGACCACAAAGAATTTGACATCACCTTTTCATGGGATAATGAATGGCACATTATTCTTGCGCATGCCACACCAAAATCAATGACAAAAATTTACTAAAGGGTATGCATGCGCCGCGAACTTTTGCATTTGTGGGGTCCATTTTCTATTAATAGTTACGGTCTTGCAATTCTTGTGGGGGTTCTTGTATGCCTCTTTCTTATGCTCCGCCATCCACGGCGCAAACAACTTATTACGCAAGATGCGCTTATTCAACTTATTTTGATGAGTATCCTTGTCGCTGTGGCAGGCGCCAGACTTCTTTATATTTTAGGTGGTGAAGAAACGCTCACCAGCTTCTGGGATATCTTTGCGTTTTGGCATGGTGGGCTTTCTATCCTTGGTGGCGTTATTGGTGTAGTCCTTTTTTTGCCATTCTACCTACGTCACCTAGGTGTGCCAATTTTGCCACTCCTCGATCTTGCCGGGCTTTATGCTCCAATTATCGATGGCTTCGGCCGTATCGGTTGCTTTTTAGCCGGTTGCTGCTTTGGCAAACCATCAGATGTTTCCTGGGCAGTCACTTATACAGATCCAAATACGAGCGCTCCCTTATGCATACCAATGCACCCCACACAACTATATAGTGCAGTCTCCTTTTTTGCGCTATTCTTTATCATGTATTTTGTTCTGCAAAAAGTTATCAAACACCCCGGGCAACTTTTAATGATTTATCTTATGGGCACAAGCATTATTCGTTTTTCAATCGATTTTTTCCGCGGCGATCAACAATTTTTCCAAACTATACCAGTGTTTACATTTATTCCTGCAACATTATTTTCATTATACCAGTGGGTTGCTCTCGGATTATTCTGCTGTGCCCTTGTTGGTTTTTTAATTCTTAATCGCACACCATCACAAGCACAATTACCATGAATGTTTTTAGCTACATCAAGGCGCGCGTTCCAATTTTGGACGTAGTCAATGAATATGCACGACTAAAAAAAGCAGGATTATATTGGAAAGGCACCTGCCCATTCCACAGCGAAAAAACCGCATCATTTACCGTCTCGCCCCACAAAGAGATTTATTATTGTTTTGGGTGTCATGCGGGCGGTGATGTTATTAGCTTTATTGCAAAAAATAGAAAACTGCTCGCCACTTGAAGCGGCCAAGCAACTTGCCGATCGTTACCAGCTTTCGATTCCCAAAGAGCTCTCGTTTGAACATTCAGGCGATCGCGACCAGCAGGCAGAACACAAAAGCAGATATGAAAAAATTTGTGCTATCACCGCAGACTGGTGCTTTCAGAACATCACCAAAACACCGATTGCGCTCAGCTATCTTAAAAGCCGTGGTTTGAGCGATAGCACCATTCGCAACTTTATGATCGGTTACTTTCCCGGTGGCCTTGTAAATATCAAAGCGTATATCAAATATTGCAACAGCCATTCACTACTCGTTAATGATCTAACAGACGCTAACATCCTGGCAGAAAGCAAAGGAATGTTATATTCACCCTTTGAAGAACGAATCATTTTCCCGATCAAAGATCATTTGGGCCGCCACTGCGGATTCGGTGGCCGCATATTCAAACCGAACGACCAAAGACCAAAATATTACAACTCCAAAGAAAATGAGTTTTTTAACAAGGGATCTTTGCTTTTTGGTCTCGATATGGCTAAAAAGAGCATTCAAAAAGCTGAATATGCATTTTTAGTAGAAGGCTATACCGATTGCATCACGATGGTGCAATACGGTTTTACCAACACCATCGCCACCCTAGGCACCGCCTGCACTGCGGATCACCTTAAAATTTTGGGCCGCTATGCACAACATGTATATGTACTATATGATGGGGACGCCGCCGGCCAACAGGCAATGATGCGGCTCACCGAGCTGTGTTGGCAGGCAAACCTAGAACTTCGTGTTTTGCGCCTCCCGGCCGCTGAAGATCCGGCCTCATTTTTAAGTTCAAAGGGGGACATTAATGCCCTTATAGCAAAGGCTAAGGATATCTTTGATTACTTTATCGATACCCTAGGGACCGGCTTTAGCCAAAAATCGCTTGCCGAAAAATTACAAATAGCTAGAAAATGCATCGAAGCAATTAATACGTTAGATGATGGCCTCAAGCAAGATATTTTACTGCAAAAAGCCTCTAAAACTTTTGATATCCCTGTGCAATCTCTTAAAAACGAACTGGGAATCGCAGCCCGCCGGCACACACCCCCACATCAGCGCGAACATAAAGAAGTTACAGATAGAAATAAATCAACAGTTCCTATCAATGAGGACGAAGGTATACGGCTGGAAAAAAAGATATTTTCTGCTATACTTTCCAGGATGCACTTGCTCACTGAGCACAACGAGGAATACCTTTTCGAATATCTGCCCTCTCCTTTATGTGATCTTTTAACGAAGTTAAAACAACAACGGGACCAGTTCCCATCAATTGATTTTACTCACTATTATAATCAATTAACTGAAGACGAGCAGCGATATGTAAGCAAGGCTTTAATTGAATTTGAAGATGAACCAGAACAAAAAGAATTTGAACAATTACTCATACAATTGCAGAAAAAAAATTGGAAAGTTATTGTTAGTTCTATAAAGCATAAGCTTGCACAAGCAAAAAAAGAAAATGATGAAGCTAAGGTTCAAAAAATTTTGGCCGATTTTTTGGAACTCAAAAAGAAATTATTAACCAATGTGGTATGAAAAATTAGCCTACGCAAAAAGCTACGGCGAGACTAGGAGCACGGGGGAATTATGAAAAAAATTATTAAGAAAATTGCAAAAGCATTTAAGGATAAGGTCCTTAAAAAAGTTTCTAAAACAAAACCAAGCAGCGCAAAGCGCCCTACTGCTCCTACGCCAAAAAAACCAACAAAAACTCCCGTAAAGCCCCAAAAGAAAACAGCTCCTGCAAAAACACAAGCCCCAAAAGCGCCTGCAAAAAAAATAGCGGTCAAAACGCCACCTCCCGCGAAAGTTATACCAACAGGAAAAGTTATACCCAAGACTCCTCCTCCTACGCCAAAAAAACCAGCACTCGAAGAAAAAACACCACCAGCTACCTCATTTAAAAAACCGGTTCCTTTGTTACCAACACCAGTGGCAAAAACGACCGCACAACGGCTAGAAAAATTAGAAGTTCAGCGCCAGCAATTGCGAAAAATGCCCAAAAAAATTATAGGCAAACCTGCAGCAGCAAAACCAGGCGCTGCTGGTGAAAAAGGGCTCGATTACAAAAAAGAAGTAGTTGATGCACTCATTGATAAAGGTAAGCGTAACGGATTTTTAACCTACGAAGAAGTAATCGAGTTTGGTGATAAAAATCATCTTGCAGAACCAGAAACCAATGAGCTCCTTAAAATGTTTGAAAAAGAGAACATTGAACTTATTATGCAAGAAGAATTAGAAAGTGAACCAGGTGAACTTGGTGCATTTGAGGATGGCGAAGCGGTCCCACAAATCGAGCTTAAATCGAAGATTGAAAACTCTCTCGATATGCACGCCGAACAATTTGAATCTGAAGAAGCAGCAGAAGAAGATGAAGAAGCAAAAGAAACAGCCCGCGAAACAGCATCTTCTATTGCTGATGGCGTAAAATGTTATTTGCGTGATATTGGTAAGATTCCTTTACTCAACAAAAAGACTGAAACGGTTATCGCTAATAACATCGCCAACAGTAAACGCGATTGCATTGAAGCAATTTCTAATTTCCCCTTCATCCACAAAGAATTTGTGATCTTGGGCGATCGTTTGCAGAAAAATACGATGCCGCTCAAGGATGTGATCCAGTTTTCTGAATTTGATGAAGAGAATTTACCTAAAGTTGATGAAGAAAAGAAGGCATTGCTTGTCACCATCAAAAAGATCGCTGATCTTATTGAAAATGAATCGAAAATTTATTTTAGCTATCGCGGCAAACTCGATACCAAAGAAAAAAAAGACGAGATGCTCGATAAGGTAAAAAAGAACAAAGAAGCAATCCGCGATACTATTCGTTCGATCAAACTTGCCAACAAATTGATCAAAAAAATGGGCAAAAAGATCGAAAAATATCTAAATAAGATAGAAGAAAAAGAAGAGCTCACTAAAGTAACTACGGAGCAACTCAAGCAGTACCAAGCGATAAAAAATCCAACAGAATCAGATCTGAAGGAAATAGAAGAGCTTGATCGTACTATTCGATCATCTAATAAGATTATCAAAAAGCTTGAAGTTGAAATGGGATTGCCTGAAGATCAGGTGATCAAATATTATCGCCAGTTCACTACCAGCCAAATTCGCGACAAACGAGCAAAAGATGATTTGGCAAAAGCAAACTTACGCTTGGTAGTTAACATCGCCAAAAAATACGTCAATCGTGGACTCCATTTCTTGGATTTAATCCAAGAAGGTAACATCGGTTTGATGAAGGCGGTTGAAAAGTTTGAGTTCGAACGTGGATACAAGTTCTCTACCTACGCAACCTGGTGGATTCGCCAAGCAATTACGCGCGCCATTGCTGATCAATCACGCACCATCCGTGTCCCTGTTCATATGGTGGAAACACTTAACAAGATCAACAAGATCAAGCGTACCTTTGTGCAAGAGCACGGCCGCGAACCAACCCATGCTGAACTTGCAAAAGAATTAAATCTTGATGAAAAGAAGATCAAGAACATCATCAAAATCTCAAAAGAACCAGTTTCATTGGAAACGCCGGTCGGTGATAGTGATGATGCCTTTATTAAAGACTTTATTGAAAATGAAAACGAATTCTCGCCAGCCGACACCGTTACCAACAACGATCTTAAAGAGCGGGTGCGTGAAGTGCTCAAAACCTTAACGCCGCGCGAAGAAAAAGTGCTCAAGATGCGTTTTGGTATCGACGTTGCTTCTGAACACACACTTGAAGAAGTTGGTAAAGACTTTTCGGTAACGAGAGAACGTATTCGCCAAATCGAAGTTAAGGCGTTGCGCAAATTGCGCCACCCTTCGCGCAGCAAAAAGTTGTTGACCTTCTTTGAACGTGAACCGGATAATATACCAAAAGATCTTGAAGGCGATGCTGATATCGGCTTGGATGAGGACGATTCAGATAACGAATAAGTAAGCAGTACCACTCGTTTTAATCATACTTTTAACCTTGAATTGAGGACATTAAATAATTTATGGAACCCCCTGCGCTGTCTTTATATACTGAACTGATATATTTCGGCCTTTCTCTTATTGTGTGTGCTATTTTTGCGTTCTTAGAAACCAGTATCACGGCGCTCCGTTTGTTCCATTTAAAAGAGCTTGCCCAGTCGAGTACTGGCCGTTATGCCTATCTCTTTCAGTCACTTGAAAAAAATCCACACCGCGTATTATCTACCATATTGATTGCTAATAGTTTGGCCGATGTTACTGCTGCAGCTTTGAGTACTCATATTATGGAGCAGGTAGCAGTCAAATTTAATCTTTCAAGCGGTATCGGTTTTTCTATTGGTATCGCCGTTGCAACCTTAGCAATCTTAATTTTTGGTGAAATCATTCCTAAAAATATCGCCAAGCTCCACGGTGAAAAACTATTCAGATCAACCTTGTGGCTCACCAACATCACCTTCTACACACTTTCTATTCCGGTTACTTTGCTTAATCGATTCTCCGATTTTATTATTTACCGCATGAGTGGTAAAAAGATGATCGATGCAAGTGAATCAATCACCTCAGAAAAAGAAATTAAGTTCTTGATCGATTACATTGATGAAAAAGGATTGATGGAACGGGAAAAAACTCAAATGTTGCAAAACATCTTTGAGTTAGGCCGCACCCCCGTAAAAGAAATTATGGTTCCCGCACCGGATATTATAAGCATCAGTGCACAGGCAACGGTAAAAGATACGTTGACGGTATTTGCAAAACATACCTATTCCCGTTTGCCCGTGTATGAAGGCAAGATCGATAACGTGATTGGCATGGTGCACCAAAAGGATATCTTCCATCACTGGTCACACGGCGAAGAAAACAAAGAACTTAAAGAAATTGTGCGCCCGATCATGTTCATCCCCGAAAGCGTTAAGGTTAACCAACTATTGCGCGAATTCAGGCAACAAAATATGCACATCGCGATGGTAATCAATGAATATGGCGGCGTTACCGGTTTGGTAACCTTAGAAGACGTTTTAGAAGAAATTGTGGGGGAAATCAGCGATGAACACGAACCAACTTCAGAAAAAATTGTTCCGTTAAAACAAGGTGGTTGGCTTGTGGATGCCGCAATTACGTTAGAAGAGCTTGCCGATCTACTGAGCATCGCCTTTGAAACTGAAGATGCACTTACCTTGGGCGGCTTTTTGACCGAACATTTGCAACACCTGCCTAAAAAAGGTGAACGCATTCTGTATAAACATTTTTACTTCCAGGTCCAAAAGGCGAGCCCGAAGCGGGTGTTTCAGGTTCTGATCTTCCAGGAAAAGACGGCGGAGTAATTCCAAGCTAGGCATCCTTTCCCTTTTTTTATTAATACCCCATATCAAGATCTTGCGCTTGTTTGGTAAGAGCTTCAAGAGTTTTTAATCGTTTTTTATCGATAGCGGTTTTATAGCGAATTACATCTTTTGCTAAAATTCGACGTTTAGTACCAATGTTGCGAACCTATACTCCTTGCATAGCCCCTTTCCCTTTTCCTCTTTTTGGGTCTATACTCAATAAGACAGGAAAATAAATAGAAAAGAGGTTAATCATGTCTATAGTAATCAAACTCACCAAGCTCTGCCTTGTTACCCTTCTGGGGATGGGCTCTGTGGTTAATATTTTACAAGCAAACAACCCTGACGCTGACACTGGTACTGCAGTTGTAGTACAACAACCTGAAAATCCTGATGAACAACGCATAGAAGCGATATGCAATGTGATTGGTATAGCAAATTCTACACCTGCCGGGGGTAAAGCTATACTTCTGAATGCACTGCCAATAGTAATGCATACGCCAGACTACAGAAGGAAGATCGATGCACAGCAGACAGTAGATGGTAAATGGAACGCTATTCTTAATGCAATGGCGCTATACGTAACACAAAACTATGCAGCATCAAAAATTCATTTTGAATTAGCATATCCCTCACAGACCATCAAGCCTGAACTTCAATCTCACGCTTCTGACAATCAAAACAGGCACCAACAAGCTATAGAACGCGAGGTGCAAGAAAAACAAGATAAACAACAAAAGCAACAACCGATAATACCTCAACATCCTCCCCAAGCTCAAATCCCTCAAATGAGACGTTCGCCGCTTGAGTTTCAATTCCGCAGGCAAACTACACCTTCTTTTTTTAGCCGTTTATCTTTTTTTTCAAACACTCAAAATAGCTCCCTCCGGCCTGGCATACCTGCTCAAATGCCCCGTATGTGGGCTAAGGCGAAGCCACCTACGGTACCACCAAGCTTTAGCGTACCGCTTTCAGAACAACTTTCTTCGGCATCAAAATGTAGAATAAGAATCGAAAACATCTGGGTATCTATGCAGTTCCCCGAACTTTTCCAAAGAACACACAAAACCCCTCAACAATAACCCCTCATCGTCTCTACCCCTCCTTTACCCCCAAAAAGGGACCCTTGACCTTTTATAAATTACTGATAGAATTAAATATGTACGTTATCCTGAGGAGGAGGTTCCACATTTTCAAGGAGTAAACCTCCTATAAGGACGGGTAGAATGGGGACGAAAGTCCCCACCTACCCTAATTTTTTGAAGTCTCGGGGCGGCCTTTAGTCCTGAGCGAGTGTGGGCGAGTCGAAAGCTCCTTCCCATCAAATTTATAGCTATTTAGGCATTGGTCTCCCGACCAAGCCTAAAATGAGCTCAATTGATCCTAAAATAGGGGAAATGGAGGTTTTACCTATGAAACGGAACATTCTACTCACCCTTCTTACTCTCAGCACAACCATAACCCATGCCCATTTTTATCGCTATGCCCTCTGGGGATATAAAGATGAACAGGGGCAAACCCAATTTGTCCATACGTTGAGTGCAGTTCATTATCGCGGTGGGACTAATAAAAAACAGCAACATGAATTGATAACTGCAGTTCCGCAGAAGTGTGGCAAGGAAAATTCATTATTTATTGTGGAAGATATAGCTGAATTTGCCAGCCCTGGCGCATTATATATAACCGCTCCAGATTTTATCGAGCAAAAATGTTCTCTGATGGGACTTGAACAAAAAGGCCGCCAAAATTCGTTAAACATTTCCAATGTTGAATTTAGACAATGTGCTGCTCTCACACATTACTGCGAATATAACAAATCAATCTTTATCTCTTCTATCTTTACCCACATTCTTAAAAATTACTTAACAACTCTTGATCGCACAATTCAAGATACCTATTCATATCAAGATGAACCAATCCTCAATACTTTTTATGAAAAATCACGCTCGGCAGGCGCGCACGAGCGAACATTATTAAGACAGATGCTTACCTCTCCTCAAAATCCGCTGATAAGAATTTTTGATGGGGGCCGTTCACTAAAAGATATAATTGTTGATAGTGCCACATCGATTCTTGATATACAAACCATGCATGTTTTCGCCAAAAATCGTGATAAAAAACACATATTTATATGCGAAGGCGGAAGCCATATTGAACGTATCGAAGAAATATTCCCACAACTCGGATTCAAAAAATTAATTGAAGTTGGAAAATCGCTTGAGAGTGGGCGGGGCCTTGAGGCCATTAAAATTAAAGAATTATTCAATGATATGCCTGATAATTTTGATACGCTCTTAGCCAATCCTGATCAGTTTCAATCTCAATTTTGTAAATTTAAATATCTTGAAAGACCTGCCAAACCACGCTTTTCTGAGCATGGCATTTCTTATTATATATGTGCTCTCACTGGTTTATTCGGTTTGATCAGCGGTAAACTGACCTGTGACATTTCGAATTGGTACAACGCTAGAACATCACCGCAAGCACAAACTACTAAACCAACTACAACTCAAAGCCCAAGCCAAGCCACAACAAAACAACCGCAGCACAAATCTTCAGATCATCAACGCCGCCACATAACTACTCAAGCAGCACCAGCACTAGTTGCTTATCATCGCCCAACACAATTGCACCGATCAACGCCTCCCACAATTCACCCGGCTCAATTAGCACACCAAATACGCACGCAATTAAAACCAAAAATAAGCTTTATGCCACGCAATTTCAGACTCGGCGCTCTCGGTCTTAGTCTTGGGGCGTTGGGTGTGTATGCATGGCTGAGGGGGCAATCATGAAGTTCAAATTACTCATCACCCTTCTTACTCTCAGCACAACCATAACCCACGCCCATTTTTATCGCTATGTCCTCTGGGGATATAAAAACGAACAAGGTGAAAGTCGCTTTGTGCACCTGCTCAGCGATAATCATTACCCAGGAAAAATTAACAGACAACAACGTAATGAATTGATAAGCAGCGTTTTTCACCGATATGGTATTAAAGACTCCTTATTTATTGTAGAAGGGGGTACTCATACTAAATTCTATAATGGTCCATTGCTTATGTGTAAACTACGTAAAATTTTATGGCCTTTAGAGAATCTGCTATACCCTCCTGGTGTGCTTGCCAATCTAGAAGAAGAGTGCAGAAAAAAAGGATTTAATGTTCAAGATGTTGAATGCAGTAAAAATGATACCCTTCTAGGGCATTTGGGTTATACAGGAAACTTTACACCCGATGCATGCACTGACCATGCAACATTCAGCAAACTCCTTGAAATACATTTGAAAAATTTAGACGCATTGGATCACAAAATTATAAATGGTTATAAGTGTTGTTTTGATCGCGGGTACGGATATAGACGGTATTTTCTCAGAAGACAATTCAAAAATGGCTTTGAGACATCTTACCATGATGATCTGATCATTCCTGCCAAGGATGTTTTAAACGAAGTTCTAAAAAATAGTAAACAAGGCAAAAACACCAACTTAAATGGTTATCTTGGAAAACCCTCCCTCCGTGATGTTATTATCGCAAGTGATTGCATAATTATCGATATGGAAACCATACATACCTTAGAACACACTGCAGATAAGAAACACATTTTTATTTGTGAAGGCGGCCAGCATATCAAAGACGTTGAAATGCTCCTGTTTCGTACAAGAAATATAGAAGGAAAATACAAAAAACTTTTTGCACTTGGCGGTGGCAACTCAGCACTAGATTACGATAATAAAGCAATCAAAATTAAAGAACTCTTTAACTATCTACCGGTAAATCTTGATGATCTATTTGAAAAGCCCCTCGATTGCTTAGATAAAGACACTCTGTTAGATGCTTCTCATTTGAACCAAGATATCAACCGCTTACTCGAAGTGCCGCAAAAACCATTCTTTACTACAGACAATCAAATTAGCGTATGCCTTGGTCTTGTTGGCCTCGGTGTAGTAAGTCTTGGCAGCTATCTTGCTTACAGAATACTCAAGAGCTGGAGACGATCATGAAGTTCAAACTACTCATCATCCTTCTTACTCTTTTAACTACCCCCGCACTCTTTGCGCCTTTCTAAAAATCTTATCTAACACATCTCTTGCAACCATACCTCCCTCCTTTTTATATTCAAAACAATGTTTTATTTTCAAAAAAGGAGCCGTATGAACTATCATTTAATTTCCCTTATTGCCTTATTAGCAATCCCGATACTCAGTAGTGCCAACCCACGCCCCATCAGAGGAGTATTGCCCCCTGAACTGCAAGAAATCTTTGAAGCAGCTGAAAAAAAGGTACCCCAAGCTACACCAAAAGTATCAAAAACCACGGTAATACAACCTAAATCTGCAATCACCCCTGCACAACAAGTAGCCTTAACGCCTGCCCCTACCCCGGCTGCCTTGCCTGCAGCACAAGATGAAACTGCCGCCATAGTATTGCAAACCTGGGCTGGTTTGGCTGGCACTATCATAAGTATTGCTAAAAACCCCGATGATCCTGCTGCTGTAGCCAACAACATTGGCCAGTTATTTGCCGGTTTTGCCAATATCATTGGCCAGATTGTTAAACGCAATAAACCCAATAATTTTGCTTATTTGCTCGCCGCCTTAGAAAATCCTGATTACCAGGAATGGTTAACACAGGTTATTACGCAAAAAGTATAGGTAAAAAAACCTTTTTTGAACTTGTACGCCCGATCGCAACCCGATCGGGCTTTTTTGTTTTTAAATGAATATCAATAAAGATTGATGCAGCATATATAAATATTAATAATTTCTTACAATATTGCAGACTGAATGTTGTGAGTGGTAGAATGAGGAGGAATTAAGAAGTATAAGGACTGATGGTTCGATACATTTTGCTCGGATGCCTCGCAAAACACTCACCACAGACGGGAGGGGAAGAGATTGCTTTGCGTTTTCCGATCATCCTGAGTGCCATGCGCCATGTACCGAATTCTATCTAAGCTCTACAAAGGACGGTCAGCAATATTTTTATCAAAATGTTTTCCATTTCCCGTCTGCCCTGAGTAATTTGCCTCCTAGGCAAATTGTATCGAAGGGTTGCCTTGCACCGCAACACCATGTATTTTTAAGAAAAAATTTATTAACTAGGGACATACCATGCATCTACTTAAATTTTATACACTCATAACCATTATACTCATGACTACCCCCCTATTTGGCGCTAGCACTAGCACCCAACCCGCTGTCGCAGCCGAATCATCCACAAGCCCCGCAAAAGAAGTTAAACAAGCCGATGCGGATAAAAAAGCAGCAGCCGCTACCGTGATTACCCCAACCAAAGGACACCTCAGACTTCTATTCATCGATACTGATGGCAAAAAACAGTATAACTACCGTAACTTTATAGCTATGGCCAAAAATGCCGGCTTTGCACCATCGTATAAAAGCTTTTATGATTTTTTGGAATCTCCAACGATTGATTTAAATGCCTATGATGCAGTCTTTCTACTTGCAGGCACCACCTTTTTTAAAAATATTAAAACACAGCGTACGCAACAAGTTCTGCATGCCCTACGTGAATTCAGTAGCAAAAACGACACGATCTTTGGTCTCATATTGCCATCAATCCGCTACTCCGATGAGGCTGCTCAGATCGCCATGGCAATCGCCACCTATCTTGGTTTCTTTAGCACTATGGATGGTGAAATCGATAAAACTAATCCTGCCCGGCCCATTGTACAAAGTTTTTTACGCACTTTGTGGGAACCAGATTCGCAAAAAGGGTTTGTGTACGGCACTACATTGTTTCCCGCAAAACCAGATACCAAGCCTGCACAATACACCGCACTTGAATTACAAATTGATGCGCAAAATCAAGCTGCACCCATCGCAGCTCTCTTACCCCGCAACAGAACAGGATTTTCTAAACCAGCACTCCTTACCATTCCTACAAGCTTGGTCATTCATAATAGAGAAACCGATTCACTCTATTTTATCAGCAAAAGTTCAGAGTTTCTGTTTGCTGACATTGAAGAAAACTTTTTCAGATCACCGCAACATGTTGCACAGCGTGATGAACTTTTAGAAGCTGCTCAACAAAATATGAGCGAGTTTTACGCGCTCTGCAAAGCACGTGTCATTGTGCCTACCGATTCTGTAAAACGGCCGGCAATGCCAAAAGAGCTTACACGGCATTATATGGCACAACAAAAACAGGCAATTAACACAAACATCGTTAAAGCGATGGACCCAAAAAGGTATGAATGGATAAAGAAAGAAGGGGTGTCGTGCGCTTGGCTCACGGGAACTCATGATAACGATTTCTTCGGTGCACTCGATGCGTTGGGCAATGGGGTTAACTTTTTATATAACGCGCAGTTTAATTTACTCTGGTTTGAATTCAACCCAGAGTGGTACATGCTTGCCGATGGCACGCGGGCAAAAAATCAAAAAGAATATATTGAACGCATCACACAAATTGCTCAAGCTCTTAAGAAAAAATTCGCAGAGCACAAAAAACCATTACCAAAAATATTTGTAGGCTCAGATATCACAAGTAACTATACCTACAAAAAAGTGCAGGCATCGGTTACTGATCTGTATGGCCAAAATTATTCAAAGATTCCATGCCCGTTAGATTTTGATAATTTCTGGAAGATTGAATTGCTTGATTCACTTGCAGCATTTATCGATGCGGTTAAAAAAGATTTGCCTATCGACGGCATTTTCTTAGATTTAGAAATGTACCATGCCCAAGACCAAATTGCCCACTACACCGATTTAATGGATTATTCTGATTTTGCGTGGAATTTATTTTGCAAACGTACGGGTAATGGAGAGCTAGCTGCAATCACTGATGTTAATGAGCGCGTTGACGCTCTTGCGCAAAAAGGTTTACTTAATACCTACATCAATTTCTTACAACAAGAGATGGTAACGGTAGCTCAAAAAATTAAAGAATCGATTCGCAAATTATTACCTAATGCCATGATTGCCGCCTATGCAATGACTCTGCCAGCTTCTTGGTTTTATCGCGCGATAGCGCAAGGGTTAAGTTCCGCTGCTGATCCACTTATTTTTGTTACTTTCAATACCGATTATTTTTCACATCAACAATGGTTAGTAGACAATAACATTCACCTGTTTCACGGCACGGTAGTAATGCTTTCTAAACTGAAAAATGTTGTTGATTTTGCATTGATTCGGGAACTTTTACAATATCACTCATTCTTGTGGTATAACCGCGCATCACGCAAAGCATTGCCCCATGATGATAAGATCTGGTGGGCACTCGAATCGACACCAATGGATGCGGATACGCTGGCTCAGGGAATTAGGGAAAACAGCAAAAATTAGATAAAAATATAAAATTAGGTTGGGGAAATGTATCATGAAGCACAAAATTTTATTTGCGCTCTTTATTGCTTGCGCAACACATCCTATCACCGCCATCACACTCACAGCAGCTGATATACGCAAAATTGGCGAGAAAATTTGGAACAGTGAAGCCAATTGCGAAATTACTAAACTTACTCATTGGAACGATGGCGAAGGCTTTGCTTCACTCGGCATCGGCCATTTTATCTGGTTTCCAAAAGGCTACAAAGGCCGCTTTTCTGAAAGCTTTCCCGATCTCATTCAGTTTATTGCTGAACACGGCAGAAAAATCCCAACATTTTTAGCAACCAACAAAAAACTGGTATGCCCCTGGAATTCACGCGAAGAATTTTTCGCTGCCTTTGAGAGCAAAAAGATGAAAGAATTACGCCAATTTTTATTCGATACCATCGATCTGCAAACTAAGTTTATTATTCAACGCTTGGAAAAAGCCCTGCCCTATATTCTGAAAAATTTAAAAACAACTGCACAGCGCGCCCACGTTAAAAAACAGTTTTATCGAGTAGCTAGTACCGCTATGGGCCTCTATGCACTCATCGATTACACCAATTTTAAGGGAGAAGGGGTAAACCCTGGAGAGGCCTATAATGGCCATGGATGGGGATTACTGCAGGTTTTACAGAGAATGAAGGGTGAAAAGAAAGGAATGGAAGCTATTTCTGAGTTTTCAGCTGCCGCCCTGCATGTGCTCATAAAGCGCGTAGTCAACGCTCCAAAAGGGAGCAGCGAACTCCGGTGGCTGCCAGGCTGGAAAAAAAGGGTCAACTCCTATACCCTGCCCTTTACTCGCCCTAATAAAAATAGTTGCATTTGAAATTTTTTCTGGTAGAATAAGAGGTGGATAGAGTTATTTTTAACAACCCAAAAGGAGTCACTATGTTGACTAGCCTATATAATCATACTTTTAGTCATGCGTCTGCTGTGTGTTCTGCACGGTACGCCCTCTTTCCACTCTTCCCTTCTTCTATTCTTCGTTGGTGGTAACCACCTACTATTCTAATTTTTCCCTAAAATATATGTTTTGGCTTTGCCAAAAATTTGTCTGACATTTTTTGTCGGATACACCCTCCCCGCCCGTGGTGAGTGTTTTGCGAAGTTTACTGAGCAAAATGTATCGAACCATGCTCCTTTGAAAAAATCTTAAATTATTCCGTTTTTATACGGACTAATGGTTCGATACACCTCGGCTAAAAGCCTCGGCACTCACCACAGACGGGAAAGAGAATACTTTTGACACAAACAAGAGATCAGAGATTTAATCTTGAAACATTTATTTATATAATTTGAAATATGTTTTTAAAAGGAATTTTTATTATGAAAAAGAACATTTTTATTATTATCAGCCTTGTGCTCAACATTGGTGCAGCACTCGGCATCCTCTATGTATTTAACCAAAAACGTGGCACCTGCGTAGGTGGCGCACAAAAATCGGGCAAAACATTTAACGTTGCCCTTTTTGCACCAGCAAGCCACCCTGCAATGGATGAAATTAACCAAGGGTTTATGGACACCTTGCAAGGTAAAAATAGTTCTGCAAACTATGTCTTTAAAACCTACAATGCAAACGGCAATAAAACATTGCTGCGCGCACAAGCAGAAGAGATGGTTGCGGGCAACTTTGATCTAATTTTCACCATCGGTGCAAGCTGCTCTAAAACAGTTAAAGAGTTGACCACTAAACGAGAACGGCCAACACCGCTCGTATTTACAGCGGTTGGCGATCCGATTGGGCTCGGCATTGTGAGTTCATTTGAATCTTCTGGCAATAATGCCACGGGAATTTCTGAATACCAATCGTATGCAGAGCCGGTCAATCTCGTAATGCATCTTAAGCCAACTACAAAAAAGGCTTTGCTTGTGTTTGATCCGATGCAAGGCAAAGGAGATGTCACTAAACAAGAACTAAGTAAGCTTTTCTCTGCACGTGGCGTTGAACTCAGCTTTGCTGAAGTCTTTAACCCCAATGAAATTCAAAGTAAAGTGGGTGGCGTAATTGCAGGCGTTGATGTAATTGTGATACAAAATGGTGATCATACGGTAGTTTCTGGTGTTGATGCACTCGTTAATCTGTGCAACCGTTACGGTATCACATTACTCGCTACCGATCTCAATTCTGGTGATAAAGGTGCAGCATTGGCGTATGGTGTTACCGAATATGATTTTGGAACTGAAGCGGCTAAAAAAGCTCTGCAAATCCTTGAACAGCACAAAAAACCAGCTGAAATTCCAACTACGCCAATAACCAAGTACACGCTCAAGATTAACAGTAAAACAATGGAAGCACAGGGATTGAAGATTGAGCCAACAGAGCTTGCATTATTGCGTGTTGTTAAAGTTATTTAAAATTAGTGAATTGAAAATAAGGAATTTTATCATGAAATTTATTATGTATACTATTATCGTTATGCTGAGTGCATTAGTGCAAAGCAATTCGTTATATGCTATGGATGAGTATATTGCAGCAAGAAAGGCTGTATTAAAAGCAGCAGAGGCCTCACCAACTACTGATGCGCAAGCAAAAGCGACTGCAGCAGCCACACAAAAACAATCAGCTACATCTGCTACAATTGCTCTGCAAGTAACGCTGATAACAACTTTCAACTTTCCTACTGCTAATTCCTGTGGCAGTGGCGTTAAGGTAGTTACCAAGAAGCCAGAGACAATCGCTATGAACCCAGATAAAACACTGGAGGAGCATATGTCTGATTTGCAAAAACATTTTGATTCATATTTCCCTCTTTCTTTTTCAAAGAATGAGAATAGTGCTCCATTTGCTTTAGCAACCAAGATACACGCTCTTGGCACCACGAGTATTGTTGCCCATAAATCACAAAAACTTCCATGTCCACCAAAAGACGGATTAGGAGAATAATGATCGACATTGTACTCATTATCATTGAACAAACATTATTACATGTTCCGCTCATGCTCGGCGCCTACATAAGCATATCGCTCATGAAAGTTCCCGATTTGAGCATTGAAAGTGCGTACGTTTTTGGTGCAATGCTCGGCTACCAAAGCTTGGGCATCGTATCTAATCTACCAGCTGCCATAAGTTTGCCGATTGTTATTATTGGATCTCTATTAGGTGGTGCCCTCGTGGGCATCACCTCTAGTGTGCTCACGCAAAAAGCACACTTGCCCCATCTCCTTTCTGCTATTTTGACCTTTGGTATTTTCCATGGGTTCACGCAACTTGTCGGCAACGCATATGCATCATTTAGTACCTATCCAACCAATCCATTAAGCATGCTCCCCTTGGTTGCTCGACATCCAGAATTTATGGTACTCGCCATTATCGGGTGCATCTTCACCGGACTCGGCATTTTCTTTTTCAGAACACAACTTGGCTACGCACTTGCAGCTTATGGCAACAACTCACAATTTTTTAAGCATTATGGCATATCAACTGCCTACGTTTTTATCGTTGGCATTATGATCAGTAATGCACTAAGCGGACTTTCTGGCTATCTATTTGCACAATCGAATGGGTTTGTGGAACTCACCATGGGATATGGTAAAGCGCTGCTGTGTATCACTGCACTCATTTTAGGCAAAACCTTCATCCGTAGCACCGTACTTTCCGTTTTAATCCCGTTACTCGGCGTCATCGCCTATTTTGTATTGCAACAGTTACTTCTCAAAGTTGGCTTTAACTTAAAATATTTCACCGCTCTGCAATCGGTAGTGGTACTTATTGTGCTTATGTTACGCTATAAAAAAACACACCGCGCCGCTGACCATTTGGGAGTGTAATTATGCAAATTAATAACCTATCATTTAAATTCAATCGCAATGCCAAACCTTTTTTCAGCGATCTTTCATTTGAAATTCAATCAAAAACAGTTCAGTTTTTGCAGGGTAAAAATGGATCGGGCAAATCTACCTTATTCCGCATCTTGCAAGGCGCACTCGAACAACAAGAGGTAGTTGACGGTACCATCAACATCGATGCTGTTACGTATCAGATCAACAACTCTCAAACACGTAATGCATATTCCCATTTTGTACGCCATGTGCAGCAAGACTTTGATCGCATGCTTGCCGATCAACTCAATTTTAAAGAAAACTTAGCTTTAGCTTCTATGCCCCGTTATCCAGGTTTACATGGTATCAAATCAGTTACTTTACCTCCCATTGTAAGCCATTTTGGTATTGATAGTACCAAGCCGGCTTATTTACTTTCCGGCGGGCAGCGCCAAATATTGGCTATTTTGATGGTGTTACAAAAACCAACCAAGGTTTTATTACTTGATGAACCAACAGCAGCACTTGATGAAAAAAATTCTCATCTTGTTATACAGTTTCTGCAAGAATTAGTGGCAACCAGCAATTTAACAATTTTAATCATTACCCATGATAAAGAGTTGGTAAAAGCATATGCACACGGCACTTATTTGATGCTCGAGGAGCAAGATAGCGGCATACGCACGTTAAAAAAGATCGATGTGCTAAAAACTGCATGATTTTATTGACAAGAGAAAAAGATCTCGTAAAACTTAAGCCACCTTATAATCATTCATAACAAAAAGAAGGATGGACATGGCTACTATGAGATCTGTTCGTTATTTATCACTCCTTATGCTCGTGTTAAATGTTGTTGCGCTTCAAGCAAAAATCGTTCGTTACCATGATGAATATCAGTGGGATGAAACTAATACCCGCGCTAAAATTGAACAAAAAACAACTGAAATTCTTGGTTCTGTCTGGAGCTGGTTTGATCCTGAAACTTCGAATGACATTGCTGCAATAAAAAAACTACTTTTTAGAGATTTGTTAAATGATCCAAACAATTCTGCCTACAAAGTTATCAATAGCATCACCATCAAACTTTACAGTGACATAAAAATTCCTCAAAAGATTCGCGCAGGAATTTTAGAATATATTACAAATAAATCTTATCATTATGCCTTTGCCAACACAGGATCTTCATATAATGCTAATAAGGTTAAGGATAGAATTAGCGCTGATGTTATGAGAATTCTAGAATCAAAACACGACATTCCTGGTTTTGAACCATCACTTTCTGATTATATTGGCTGCCGTTTAAATGCAAAAATCGATGCTATCATCAACCAGAATGGTTGGTATCGCCCTGCAAATGTAGACCCGGTAGCACCGGTATTTGTTGTAGTACAGCCGTCAACACCTGCTGCACCAACTCCTGCACCACGCCCTGCTGTAACTGCTTCTTCCTCTGAAGGAATCTGCGAATCAGGCTTAGATGATCCAAAAACCAACAAAACCTGCGTTCGCCAAATCCCCACACAAGGTAAAGTCATCCTCAGAAAATGTGGCCACTCACCACTGTGCGTGAGCTGTGCTAAACAATATATCGCACACAACGTTAAAGCATGTCCAAAATGCGGCCAACAATATGATGTAAATGATTTACGAAACCAAGTAAGCATCTTGGCACAATCAGTTTAATCGCTGATTCTAAATTTCAAAGGCCACGAGTTAATCGCTCGTGGCCTTTTTTGTTGCTAAAAATTGGCGGTTTACAGAAACCTGCAGGCCCATTAGGCTGTTTATGGGGCAGATAATATACTTTAGTGGCAGGACAGGTACAACTCTTCATGATCATTTTTTATACACCAGCAGCTGAGCATTTTGCAGCAGGAATTGACCTACCGCATGGAGCATCAACGATAAAGCGGTTTGCTGATGGTGAACTTAATTACATTATTGACCAAGACGTTAGCAACCAGCAAATATGGGTAATCGCAACAACCACGAGTTGTTCAGATTCCTATTTCGAACTTTTTTTTCTTCTGGATGCGCTAGCGCGCTGCGGCGCTACGATCAACCTCGTGATAACTTACCTTGGCTATGCCCGCCAAGATCGGGCCACGCAACCGAGGCAAGCAGTGGGGGGTGCCATCATCGCCACCATGTTAAAGCAGTTCAACCTTGCTTCGCTCCACATCATCCATGCCCATAACGTGAAACTTCAAAGAATTGTACCCTTTGAACAACATATCCCTTATAAACTCTTTTATCCGATAGTAGCTCAAGCAGATATCATTGTAGCTCCTGATCAAGGTGCTCAGGAATGTGCACAAACGCTCGGCAACCAGTGCAATAAACCAGTCACTTACTTTGAAAAAATGAGAACTAATGGGCAGATAACCAACCTTACCTTACATGGGGATGTAGCTGGCAAAACGGTTGTTTTGCTTGATGATATGATCAATACGGGCCAAACAATTACCCAAGCCAGCATGATCCTCAAAGATAGCGGAGCTCAAGAGATTGTGGCAGTTGCAACTCATGGCATTTTTGCTGGCGATGCACTCGAAAAAATTGAGCAAAGCACGATCAGCAAGGTCTATGTAACCAATTCGGTGGAGCAGAAGGTGGCAAGCAAGAAGGTTGAAGTAGTTGGAATTGAAACAGAAATTACGCGAATTATTAAAAATTTCTGATATAATTATTTTATTATGATTCAAGCAAATAATATCTGCCTAACCTACGGCAACCAAATCATTTTTGACCACGTTTCTTTTATTATCAACAAAGACCAGCGCATCGGCCTTGTGGGCCGCAATGGGGCTGGTAAATCTACCCTGCTCAAAGTGCTGGGTGGCCTTATCAAACCTGATGATGGTTCAATTTCTATTATGCGGGGGATGAATATCGCCTATATGCCCCAAGAGGTGGTCTTACTTTCTGATAAAACGGTGCTTGAAGAAGCGCTGAGCACCTTTGCGCAAGCATATGCATTAGCGCAGCGCTGTGCAGAACTCGAAAAACGGCTCGATACGGAGCACGATAATCTTGTGCTCATCGATGAATATGCAACGGTAAACGAAGAATTAAAAGAACTGAACTATGCGCAATTAGTTGTTGAAACAAAAAAAGTGTTAGCGGGTCTTGGATTCACCCCAGAAAAGCAACAAAACCTTGTCACCTCATTAAGTGTTGGCTGGCGCATGCGCTTGGTTTTAGCAAAGCTTTTGTTACAAAAAGCAGATTTTTATTTTTTTGATGAACCTACCAATCACTTGGATATTATTGCTAAAGATTGGTTTGTTGGCTTTTTAAAAAAATCATCATTCGGTTTTATGCTTGTGTGCCACGAACGGTACTTTCTTAATGAGTTGTGTTCACAAATTTTAGAAGTAGAACGTGGCGCTGTAACCTTCTATACGGGCAACTACACGCAGTACGAAGTACAAAAAGCGCACAACTTAGAACTTTTGCAATCTTCCTATGTGCAACAACAAAAAGAAATTAAGCGTAAAGAAGAAAATATTGAACGCTTTCGATATTCAGCAGCACGATCACGCCAAGCACAAAGTATGATCAAAGCACTTGATAAAGTAGAGCGCATCGAACTGCCACCTGAACAAAAAATCGTCAGCTTTCACTTTAAAGAAGTGCAACAACCCGGCAGAATCGTACTTACGGTAAAAGATGTCAGCCAAACATTCGGCGATAAAAAAATATTTGAACATGTTAACTTTGAAGTTGAACGTGGCGAAAAGGTTGCATTGATCGCGCCAAACGGCGTTGGTAAAACAACATTGTTTAATATTATTGTGGGTAATTTACCACTGCAACATGGTTCAATCACACTCGGCTACAACGTCAAGCACACCATATTCGCACAAGATCAGGAAAAAATATTAAACACCGATGAAACTATTTTGCACACTATCGAAAAAGGTGCACCAACCAAAACACAAGCACAGATCCGCACTATGCTCGGTGCTTTCTTGTTTCCAAAAGATGATGTTGAAAAAAAAGTTAAGGTATTAAGTGGTGGTGAAAAAAATCGTGTGAGTATGGTGAACGTGCTTATGCAAGATGCCAACTTCTTGCTGCTCGACGAACCTACCAACCACTTAGATATGCAAGCAAAAGATATTTTGCTGCGCGCGTTGCAACAATTTAATGGCACAATTTTATTTGTTTCGCATGATCACGATTTTATTAATCATCTTGCCAATCGCATTATTGAACTCTCTTCTACTGGTGTTAGCAGCTATCTGGGCAATTACGAAAGTTATTTATACCATAAAAAAGTGGTAGAACAAGAATCTGATCAGAAATCTCAAAAATCCAATCAGCAGCAACAAACGCAAGAAAAACCTACACAATCAAAAAATCTTTACGTGCTGCGCAAAACAATAAAAAGCTTAGAAAACAAAATAGAAAGAATAGAAAAAGATATAAAAGCTTCTCAAGAGCGACTTGGTCTGTTACTCTATGGCACAGTTGAATATCAGGCCGAAAACAAAAAACTTGCCACGCTGGAAGAAACACACAAAACGTTAATCCATGAGTGGGAAGCGGCTCAAAAAGAATTGGAAGCATAAGTTAACAAAGAGAAGAGTTGATTATGAAGCACCACATACTACTCATCATAGGCGTAGCTCTTCTTACTACGCAATCTCTAAACGCCTTCTCTCTTAACCGACATTTACTTAATACGTACGCCAGCATTCAAGAATCAATCACAACTAAGTGCATATATACCTGCGCCACCATGGCTTGCATGGCAGCACTTGCAGCCCCAGGCGGAAAGCTATTCGTCCATTTTTATGAATCTCAAACAACGAACACAACACCACCATTAACTGCTGAAGAAAAAGAAAACGCACCCTGGTATTTTGCTAAAGTTGGTGCTGGTATTGGTACCATCACGAGTCTTGCTTTAATAGGCTTTCTTCATGCAATGCCATCGCTACGCACCGCCAAGAAAAATTTGGGAATTGCTTGGCTCTTTTCTGCCATCGGTGGCTTAGGGTTATCATATACTCTGAGCGCCTATGAAGATTTTTTTAAAAGTAAACCCTGGCCTAAAATCATCTACCCAGTCATGTTCACGCTCGGCACCCTCAGCTCACTGGGGGGAATTGGGATAACAAGTTTGTTTACAAGGACAGATAAAAGTTAAAATTATTATACTATTAAAGGAGTTTAATGAAGATCACTCATTTGATTGTTGTTTGTTTGATGTTGTTAGGTGCTCTGCAACCAGTTCAAGCTGGCCTTGGTCATACTATCATAAAGTGTGGCAATTCATTAAAAACTGCAGCTATTTTTACACTCGCCACGACAGCCACTATGACCGCTATTAATACTGGATGCATTGAGCTCCTTAATAGGTATGTTTATAAGACAGATGATGCTGATAAACAACATAAACGCTTTTGGTTGAACGGTGTAGGTTATGGCGTTGCGATGGGAATCATATTAAGTGCTGTTACCCTAAAAACCGTTGGCGATCGCACAATAGCACCTGACAGGGTTGAAACCTTTGCTAAACTTGCTCCTTATTTTATTCCGCTTTTAAGCGGCCTCGCCAATGTGGCAGCAAATATGAGTGAAATTCAAGCATATAATCACCTTAAGGGAAGTCAGCAGCCTAACCACAAAGAATGGGTAGCCTATGCTACTGTATTTGGTCTGAGCTATGTTGGTTCACTCATTGGCTTTGGTATTACGCATCTGATTGCAGGGTAGGTAGGGTTGTTAGCCAAGCTATTTTTTTAGTAACCCTTGATTTTTTGTTCAATATATTGGACAATGTTTTATTATGACGTACAATCTAAAGAGTGGCTATAAACTTATTAAAACTCCTGAATATCAAGATTGGCTTAATAAGCAAATTGAAGATGTTCGATACCTTATCGCAATACGTCTGGCTCGTATCAGTAAACATGGGTATTTTGGCAACCATAAGCATCTCGATGATGAAATTTGGGAACTTAAATGGCAGAATGGCCGAAGAGTTTATTACGCATCTATAGCAGAATTAAACATAGTCCTTTTACTTGGAGGCAATAAAAATGACCAAAGCAAAGACACCACACAAGCCAAAAAAATCTTCAACAACTACAAAGCACGTAAAAAAAACTAAAGTGCATCGGGACTTCGTTGAGTATGATCCAATAGCAGATGTTTTGGATGAATCTTTTCTAGGTAGGGCAATTTTTTCTTGCTTAAAAAACAATAACCCTGAAGGTATTATTGAAGTAATTTCTGGTTATTTAGAAATTGCTAATAAGGTTAAATTTGCAAATAACGTAGATCTCTCTCGTTCTACGCTTTATCACAGCCTAAAGAAAAAGAATCCGACTATAAAAACTCTGGCAAAACTTGTATCTGCAAGCTTTGCACAAGCTAAAAAGCCAAAATTCAATAAAGAAACTAAAAAAACAATTAGAGCAATTGAAAAAGGCAAAGGCTTGGTTAGAGCAAAAGACAAAGAAGATCTTTTCATACAGCCAATAAAGTAACAATTTTATGAAAAAACTCCTCTTACTCCTCACCCTTCTCGGTCTCGCCGGCTGTTGGCCGGCAAGTTCTGAAGATCCAGAACTTACGGTGCGCAAAAAAATAGCCCACATGGCAGCAGAAGACCAAGCATTACGCCACTACCTGCTCGATAAAGGGTTTATTTACCAACTCGATAAACATCCTGCGTTTAAAAAACAACAAGCGGAAATGTTTGCTAAACACACGCAAGAGCTAAAGAACATTGTTAAACAATGGGGTTGGCCAACCATTTCTAAGTTTGGGCACATGATCAGCACCGAGGCTACGGTACTTGTACAGCACTCTGAAGATTTAGCATTCCAACAAGAATGTTTAGACTTGATGCAAAAAGCACTTGAACAAAAAGATATAAATCCGGTCGATTTCGCCTATTTGTGGGATGAAGTTCAAGTAAAACAAGGTAAACCACAGCGCTATGGCTCACAAATAGAAGTGGTTGACGGAGTACTCAAGGGAGTAAAACCTTTAGAAGATCCTGAACACGTTGATGAACAACGTAAGTCGGTTGGGCTTGAACCACTTGCAGATTATCTAAAGTTCATGAAACAGCGCCACAATCTTAAGTAGTTATTACTTCTTTAACTTACCCGAATCAACCGCAGATTCTCTTTCAAGCTCTCGTAGACCATATTCGATATAAAATTAATAAGGGGAAGTTCATAAATTTTTACTTTATATTCTCAAAAACCTTCTTAATCGACGCCAGTGAACCAACCAATGAACTTGCTTCATATGGCACCAAGATCATCTTATCATCTTTGCCTTTGGTCATCTCTGGCAACGCTTTTATGTATTGTACCGCAATTAAATACGGTAACGGATCACCATTAGGTACCGCCTGCTGAATCATCTGGATTGCTTTGGCTTCCGCCTCAGTAACCAATAAACGAGCATCTGCTTCACCTTGTGCATTAATTCGCAGAGAATCTGCTTCACCTTTTGCTTTAAGTACTTGGGATTCTTGAATACCTTGTGCCTCTAGAATTGCAGCACCCTTTTGACCTTCAGCTTCCAGCATAATCGCACGGCGATCGCGCTCTGCACGCATCTGCTTTTCCATTGCTTGGCGAATATCTGCCGGCGGGTTAACTTCTTGCAACTCAACGCGATTAACCTTAACACCCCATTTATCAGAAGCTTCATCTAAAATTAAGCGGAGTTTTTCGTTAATGGTATCACGAGAGACTAAGGTGTGATCTAAATCCATCGCACCGACTACGTTACGCAACGTAGTTTGCGTTAACTTTTCAATCGCTTCTGGCAAATTAGAAACTTCATAGACCGCTGATTTAGGATCAGTAATTTGATAATACAGAATCGCGCTGATTTCCATGGTTACGTTATCACGCGTAATAACATTTTGTTTCGGGAACTCATAGACCGATTCACGCAAATCAAGACGATTAATAACGCGCGTCAAACGATAATGGCGTTTGCCGTGATCTTCGTGAATCAAAAAGCTCCATACTACCGGGCGCGGACTTTCAATAAACGGAATCACCACGTGAATACCAGGCGTAAGAATCCGATCAAAACGCCCAAAACGTTCAACAATCACCGCTTCTGCCTGGCGCACCAAATACACCGCTTTGATCAAAAAGATAACAAGAAAAAGAAAAATGACGCCAAAGGCGATACTAAAACCGGTCAATAAAATTGTCATCGTTTATACCTTATTAAAATGAAGAAGTCTCTTTTACCACCACATGGGATCCACCAACATGCACAACTTCAATCGATGCGCCAACATTAATGGTTGCATTGTTTTTTGATTTGGCAGACCATATTTCGCCACCAATAGTCACCTGACCAGGATGCGTTGGGGTAACTGCTTTAATCACTATGCCACGTTTACCAAACAGAGCTTCCGCGTTCGTTTTATGGTAATGAGGCTTTTGGCCACCCTTTTTAAGCCATAATTTAAGCACCGCAAGTGCCACACCAGTACCTGCTAAAAAGACAAGGCTTTGCAGCATAACTGAATCAAGCCACACAGCACTAATCGCTGCAGCTAAAGAACCGAAAAAGAAGGATAAGAAAAAGAAAAGACCAGGATTTGCCATTTCCAGGATTAAAAAGAGAAAGGCAACCGCCAGCCAAAAAAATAGATCTTCCATCGAGGATTTCCTCCCTTACATAGGGCATTTTTAAATTAGTAGTATCTATGATAATCTGATTTTACAATCTATTCAAGTTAACGACTTATCTTTAATTCTATTTGGAGTTTACATTGATTGCAAAAACATTGCTTATACCCATTCTCACCATCTGGATCCACGGTACCACGCGGATTACCAAACTTATTCCCGGCGGCTCTGAATTTGTAGGCCATCGCACAGGAATGCGCAAGGCGAGTGAAATAGCCCCTAAAAGCCTTCACGGTCAGGTAGTGACAACGCTGTGCTCAGCAGCACCAGACCATTTTGCACACGAAGATTTCTATTTTTTTGGCTGGTCAGGCAAACTCGATGCGCAAGAACGAGAACGGGTAGGACAACAGATTGCCCGCTCAATTTCACTCTTGATAGATCACTACCAAAAACAGCATGGTAAAAAACCATTAATTCGCGTGATTACTCACAGCCATGGGGGTAATGTTGCTCTCAACATGGCCACAGCAAACATGCCAAATCTTATTATTGATGAACTCATTCTCTTGGCGTGCCCGGTACAGAAAAAAACGATGCATCATATTAAAAATCCGATGTTCAAACAGATATATTCTATTCACTCCCACTGGGATATGGCACAGGTTTTGGATATGCAAGGACTGCCTGAATTTAAAGAGCTCTTCCAACAATTGTTGCACACTCAATCGGTACAAGAAGCAAAAGAAATTATCAAATCACTGCAAACCAAACAGTTACTTTCTGAACGCCATTTTCCCGGCCAAGATAATTTAACCCAAATTCGGATAACAAAGGGAATACGAGATATTTCCCATATTGAGTTTTTCCTGGAAGGGTTCATGAAGAATTTGCCAATGGTTATGAAAAAAGCTGATGCAATGAAACTAAAAGAGCCGACTACGTTAGAATTTGCTATTGAGATTGAGTAGACCTGGTTTAATCTTTCCAGTTCCACCATTTTAATTTCGCTGGTTCATGCTTTGAGTTGCTTGCAAAATAAACTGCACTTCTAAAAACATACAAAACACAGCGATCAACATGCTGACCCATCACTGAACACAACTGTGCATACATTTTTTCTGGCGACTTATCTTTAAGATCAGCAACTGAGTTGATACCGAGAAGCCGTAACTTGCGTGCAATTTCGGGACCAACATAGGGGATGTGTTGGAGAGAATCTGATTTTTTCATTTAACAATTTCTTTCACCTTCTTCACTATCGCCGCCGCATCAATTTCTTCAAATGCCATCAATTCTGCTGGTTTTCCTGACCGTGGCAACTTGGTAACTGCCAAACATTCAATTTTGATATCAGTATTACATAGTTCATACGCCACCGCTTGGCCAAGACCACCTTCAAGATAATGATCTTCAACGGTGATAATTTTACTACCCGATAGTTTTGCGGTATTGATCAGCGTCAATTGATCGATCGGTTTTACGCAATAGAGATCGATAACTGAAATCATGATGCCTTGCTTATTGAGCTCGTCATATGCTTTAAGGGCTTCAAACACCGTAATACCCGCAGCAACCACGCATACTTTATCTGCATTTCCTTGGCGCAACACTTTGCAACCACCAATTGGAAATTGTTCGGTAACAGGGTAAATCACTTGCGTTGCGCAACGAGTGGTACGCAAATAACTGATACCTTGTGTGTAATTTGCCATCTGTTCAACTAATCTATAGGTACTCACTGCATCACTCGGATAAAGCACGACAGATTCTGGCAGCGCACGCATCAGTGCAATATCTTCGAGCGCCATCTGTGATGGCCCATCTTCACCAATAGAAACTCCAGCGTGAGAACCAGATAAACGTAATGCATCTTTGCCTATTGCCGCCATGCGTACTTGATCGTAGGCACGGCTGAAAAAACAACCAAACGTAGAAACAAACGGTATTTTACCACGTGCAATAAAGCCGACGCCCATGTTGACCATATTTTGCTCCGCAACAAAACATTGGAAAAAACGTTCGGGATATTTTGCTTCAAAGATTTCTGCATACGTTGAATTTTTTACTTCTGCATCCAAACTCACTACGCTCGAACAAGCTGCACCAGATTCCCGCAATGCGTGGCCGTATGCTTGGCGTGTTGCAACTAGTTCTCCCATTTTATAAGGTGGTGCTGCAAGTGCGATTGTTTCGCACATTGGCTTTCCAGGCTTTAATGGTTCGGGTAGTTGTGTTTTCCAGTCATACCCATGTTTATACTCATGTGCTCCGGGGAATCGTTTTTGTAAATTGGCAAGTACTCCATTCATTTCTTCTTTTTTAAATGGCTTACCATGAAAGCCTTCTTGATTTTCTACTGCATCAATGCCATGTCCTTTAAACGTTTTTGCGATAATCATGGTTGGCCGTGGATGTCCTTCATGTCCTTTGTTTACTTTATCAAGCGCACTTATGATCTGGATCATATCATGCCCATCAACCGTGATTACTTCCCAGCCAAATGCTTTAAATTTCTCTTCATACCGATGTACATGATGTTCATGAATTGTTACGGTACTTTGGCCCAAGCGATTACAATCCATGATCGCAATCAAATTATCGGTTTTGTAGCGTGCTGCAATTTCAGCCGCTTCCCAAATTGAACCTTCAGTCGATTCGCTATCACCAATCATTACCCATGTTCTATAGGTTAAATTATCAAGCTTCGCTGCAAGGGCCATACCAAGCCCTATGCCAAGGCCATTACCTAATGACCCCGTAGCCGCTTCTGATCTTGAAAACCGCGGGGTTGGATGCCCTTCCAGAATCGAATCAAATGTACGGTAGGTTTGCAAATCCTGTTCTGTCAAAATCCCCAGCTCTTTCCAAACTGCATACAGCACCGGGCACGCATGCCCTTTGGATAAAATAAAGCGATCGTTATTCGGATTTTTAGGATCTGATGGATCAAAATGCATGCCATAAAAAAAGAGTGCCGCCACAAGATCTGCAGCAGAAAGTGCAGAAGTAACATGCCCCGAGCCTGCCATCGTAGTTTCTATAACTGATGAAACACGCAGATTATAGGCTTTATATTCTAGAAAATGTTTTAAGGCTTGCATTAATACTTTCTTTCTTTGTTAATCGTGAACTTCGCGGACATACATACTCGCAATTACTTGCGGCTGTGAGTTACTCAGAGCACACCCCAATGCATTCATCTTTGCATAGAATGTTTTTTGAAATTCTTGCGCATTCTGCATCTTTGCATCAAGAGCAAGCTGTAAAAATGTATTTCTAATTGTAGGGTATGCATAGGAGCACTCGGGTGCTCGCACACAATGTGTTTTTAGATGAGATTTCCAATCCGCTCCATCACTCAATTTTTGTTGCAGCTGAGCTACTTGGTCTGGCGTAACTGTCCGCTCAAATGGCTGATATCTAAAAGGTACATGTGCTATAAAGAAATGAGCATCCGCCCCCCTCATTCTACCGTCCGCTGTTCGCTTTGTATCTTCCTGACCAGCAGCCGAAATAATCCCAAAACTTAATGTTGTGACAATAAAAATAATTAACCTGCTCATAAAACCCTTTTGAAAAAAAATTCCTCAATAGACTCACAAACAGTATAAAAATAAATAAAATTTGCACAATAAAAAAGGACACGTCTTTGACAACGCGTCCTTTTTTTGTGATTGGAGGATGTGACCCTCTTATTTCTTTTTCATACCTTTTCTGCCAAGCTGCTGTTTATCGTTACGGCGCCAATTATCTTTGTGTGCATACGGCATCGCTTTAGCAATTTGCTGTGCACCAGTAGGCATTTTATTGTTATGAGAATTCATAACGCTTTCCATTTCCGCGCGCACTTCAGCTGGATCTAATATTTTATTGTGTGGGACGCATCTTGCATCACCCTGCAAACATTTTTTTCTCTTCATACTTTTTCCTTTTATTAAGTCGGTAGTATCGTGCCCAACTTTTTTACCCTTGACCCATAAAAGGGGCATTATTAACTATTCTACCTGAAACAATCACAAAATTTCAATAATATATACCTTCTTACCTGTAAACATGCTAAACTGATTGCCCACCCGCCCCTTAACCTTAAAAAATCACCATGAAACAATCCCTCCTCAGCTCAATCACCTACTGGCTCTGGCGCTTTATGCAGCTGCAGTTATTCCTCACCATTGTCTCCCTGCCCATCCTCATCACCTGGGGACTGCCCATTTCCTTGCTTTCTCCTCTGGGCAACTTGATTTTTAGCCCTTTTATCACGGTGTTCCTCTTTCTTTCATCCCTCATCTTCTTCTTCGAGCTCGGACATTTACCCAATGAATGGCTCATTTATTGCCTGGAAAAGGTCACGCAACTCTGGTTGTGGCTGGTAGGTACTGCTGATAATTCTTGGCTTGTGGGGTTTATAAAGCCCGCATTGCCAGTACTAATTTTGATCCCCCTGCTGGCCTTCATCATCCTGCAATGCAAAAAAACGGCCGATATACGGCGCAGTACGCTCGGTTTTTTGACGATTTTACTCATTGTATTTCTCTATTTAAAAGTAGTCAGCGCACCAAAACGGCATGTTGAACAAATTCCGTGCAATAAAGGGCACGTAACAATCATTAAAAACGATAAACATATTATTTTGATTGACCCCGGCTTTATTGGGCAACGCATTAATGCACCATCGTGGACCGAGTACACCCTGATACCAAACATGATTAAAACATTGGGCGCGCGAACTATTGATCATTGTATTATTTTACAACCGGGCAAGCTCACCTTTGATGCTCTACAAATTTTATGCAGCAAGGCACAGGTAAAAAATCTATATCTCGTGGTATGGGAAGGTACGTTGCCGCTCAGTGCCTGGAAAAGTTTTTTTCAACTTAAAGAATGTGCTCAGAACAATAATACAACCATTCTACGTATCGGCTATAAAGAACAGACAATTGATTGCAACGCACTACAACTCACCATCACACCGCTCGAAAATCATCTGAACTATCATGACGCGCAATACCCAGTTCTAAGGCTCGATAGCTGTATTGACAACCAAAAAATTACCATCTATTCTGCAAAATATAGAAACATAAAAACAGTAAAATTCGCCGCAGCGCCCCAGACTTCGCCTCAAACTTAGATATACTGAACGAGGCTTGGATAATGGGCTTGCGCGGGCTCCTCGCCGTTCATCGAAGTGCAAAAGCAGGGTTGGCGTAGGAGAAAACTAAAGGCGTTAAATGGCATTGCATAAAGTTGCCTTAATTGTTGCATCACAAGGATACCAGCCGGTTGAATACTCTGTTCCCAAACACGTCATTGAAGCTGCAGGAATTTCTGTTGTTACCGTCAGTGACCGAGAAGGCACCGCAATCGCCAAAGATAACTCTTCAACTACGGTAGATATGGCACTCGATCAAATGAACATCGCAGATTATGATGGTATTGTTATTGTTGGTGGATCAGGTGCTATGGACCATTTGAACACACAACAAATGCATGATCTTATTAATGCTGCAGTCAAATCACGCAAAGTGGTAGGTGCTATTTGTGTTTCTACCCGTATTCTTGCAAAAGCCGGCATTCTCGATGGAAAAAAAGCAACTGGATGGAATGGCGATGATTTATTAGAAGGCATCTACAAAGAATGTGGTGCTAAGTTCACCCCAAAAGATGTTGTGGTTGATAACCAGATTATTACCGCAAATGGCCCCAAGGCCGCACAAGAATTTGGTGAAGAGATACTGAAACTACTTCCTATTGACTAATCACCATTCTCCACCCGTTTCGAACGGGGGCCTTCATAAAAAACGCTTAAAATAAGAAGAATTATAAAATCCTACTCTTCCACCAACACTGCACGCGCGGGAGCCGCCTCTAATCCGACCATAAGTAACGGCAAGCAAATCAGCATATAATTCCCCGCCTTTACATGCCCAAGACGCAAGCCTTCAATAATCGTGATATTTTTTTTCATTAACGTGGTATGCGTCACATGATCTTTTTGGCTGTGTTCGATACCAAGATAATCAATACCAACAGCTTTCACTTTTTTTCCTACCAAATACTCGGCACCCGTTACATCAAGATAGACAAAATGGGGTGTGAATTTTTCCGTTGCCGTCTTTAAACTATTTGCTGTTTTTAAAAGAATAATATCACCGGTTTCAATTTTCTGATTCTCTAACACTTCACCCGTAATTTTTTCTAATGCAGTGGTGACATCGAGCACCCGACAATCACCTATAACTGTTTTTAAATCGAGTTGATCAATAGATGCGCCATCTTTTATAAAATGGGAAGGGGCATCAACATGCGTGCCGGTGTGTGAACTTAAACAAAATGCAGTTTCATAAAAGCCATCTTTGGCAAAATGTCTTATTTCTCTAAATTCAACAATATTTTTATCTTTATACCCAGTTGTTGCTTGGCTAACCGGCCAGCTGATGTCTATAATTTTCTTCATTCTCTACTCCTTTTTTTTGACCGCATGTCCACCAAACTCCTGGCGCAACAACGCCACCAATTTTGTTGCATAATCACCACCACATTTGCGCGATTCTTGCCGTACTTGCAACGCTCGTTCAATGAGCGGGACCGGTACACCTTCTTTGTGCGCTTCGTCAACTGTCCAACGTCCGGTACCACTTTCTGCTATTTCACCTGAAACATTGGCAAACTCTTGATCTCGTTCCAAAACATTGTGCGTAAGTTCACAAATCCATGATCGTATAATGGAGCCATGGTTCCATGCTTGAGCAATCGCTGCCAAATCCAAATCTTTATAATGGCCTTCTTTCAGAAGGTGAAATCCATCTGCGTATGATTGCAATACCGCATATTCGATCCCATTATGCACCATCTTTACATAGTGCCCGGCACCCGATGGCCCACAGTATACAAAACCGTGCGATGCTGCCAATGCGTGCCACAGTGGTTGCAATTGTTCAAATATTGTGTGTTCTCCACCAATCATGAGTGAGAATCCAAGTTCTTTACCATGCAAACCACCAGAAGTTCCGCAATCCAAAAAGTAAATCTCTTTTTGCACAAGCATCGATGCCCGACGTATCGAATCACTAAACAAACTGTTGCCACCATCAATGATAATGTCACCTTTTTGTAGCTTGGGGATCAAGACTTTTATTACCGCATCAACAATTTCACCTGCTGGCACCATCAACCAGATAACTCGCGCCCTCTGTGCAACCTCTTGCTCTGTTGCTACTATCTGCGCACCAATTGCCTGCGCGGCAGCTCGCGCTGCCTCATCTTTATCATAGGCTATAACAGTGTGACCTGCTTTACATAAACGGTAAGCAATTGCAGTTCCCATACGGCCAAGGCCAATTAATCCTATATTCATCGCAACCTCGCCCCATGTTTTTTGGCAAATGTTTCCATCTCTTTTGGTCCTGCACTACCAGACTTATAACGATAGAGTGGGAAGTTCATCGCTTTAATTTTATCAATTATTTTCCATGCCGATTCAATTTCATCAAAACGTACCGAAACCGCTTGTTCACCACGCATTATTTCTTCGAGCAGCACTTCATGTGCATCGGGGGTATAGGGTCCAAATACGCAGCTATGACAAAATTCCATTTTAATGGGTGTAACTTCATACGCCGCCCCAACCTTTTTGGCATTCAATTCCAATGCAAATGAAGCTTCCGGCGCAACCTTGATGGTTAAATAATTAGAATCACTCGGACATGCTTTGCTCAATAAACAATCTACCTGTTTAAATTTGATATGAATAATCGTTTCTTTTTTGTTCAAACATTTTCCCGTGCGCAAATAAAATGGCACGCCAGCCCAGCGAGGATTATCAATCATAAGCTGTAATGCCGCAAACGTTTCTGTGGTAGAATTTGGCTTTACACCCGGTTCTTGTGCATACGTATCACATTGGCCTAAAATGCCATCAACAATCCGTACCCGGTCTAAAACTAGTGCCCGCTCATTGCGAATATATTCACCCGTTAGTTGATACGGGGCCTCCATTGCAATTAAAGAAACCAATTGCAACATATGATTTTGCACCACATCTTTAAGCGCACCGTAAGCATCAAAATAAACCCCGCGCCCTTCTATACATACTTTTTCACTCAGGATAATTTGCACATTATCAATATACCTATTATCCCACAGCGGCTCAAAAACACAGTTGGTAAAACGCACAAGGGCAATGTTACCCACAATTTCTTTAGTCAGATAATGATCGATTCTAAAGATCTGTTTTTCATCAAAAAGATTGGCTATGCATTTATTAATTGCCTGAGCCGAGGCTAAATCTTTGCCAAACGGTTTTTCATAAACTATCCGTTGCCATGTATTCTCATTTGGTTCATATTTTTTTACCAGACCAGAAGCTGCACAATTTTCAGTAATCGGTATAAAAAAGTCAGACGCTGCGGCCACATAGACAATGCGGTTGCCCGACAAACCAGCTTTCTTTTCAAGCTCTTTTACTTTACTTGCAAGCTGTTTGAAATCATCCACCTTTTTAAAATCAAGTTCGTGGTAATGGAAGGCCTCCGTTAAAATTTGCCATGGAGCTTCATCCACATTCGCTATAAATCCTTTGGCACGCGCCAGAATCTGCTGCGCCGTCACCTGATCTTTTGCCGCACCAATAATAAGAAATTTTTTGAATTTATTTGCTTTAACCAATGCATAAAGTGCTGGAATCAATTTGCGCCTGCTCAAATCACCCGATGCACCAAAGAGTATGATTGTGCAGTTGGTCCCGCCATTAACCCTTGATTCGTGTGGTTCGTGCGTCATGAGTTCAAAATCTTTCGCGTTTCTTGTTTGTAAGACTCAACATTTGGCTGGTCAAATGGGTTCACCCCTAATAAGTATCCTAAATAGACTATTTCAAACATCTTTAATTGTAAAAATTGCCCAACACAAAACGCCGATTTCTCCGGAATCACCAAACTTGCAAAAGGCCGATTATTTTTCAGATACGCCGCTTTTACTCCTTGTTCAATCGCCTGCATGATCCATGGTAAAGATTTACCCTGAATGTTCGCAACAAGATGCTCAAAGTTTTTAAATACCGGTACCTGCACCTCAGAAATCAGTTTTTTAAAGGTCACAAAGGTAGTAAAGTGGCGCACCGGCCCACCCAAATACAGCTGGCCAACCGAATGCAAATCGGTAGAACCAAGAGAAACAGTTGGTGTAATTCCAACTGGTGCTCGTTCCCCTTTCACATTAAATTCCTTGCCTAAACTTTCCCCCACCAACTGACGATACCATTTACCTAGCGATTCACCATCTACTGAAAAAATAAACGTGTCATGAATTGCAATATTACGCTTATACAACGCATGCTGTATGGCAGCGCTCGAGGCCGCAAGGTTTTGTTCAATCGCATCATTTACGCACAAGGCATTCATACTCAATGCGCCATTTAACAGTTCTTGAATATCAACACCAATTAACCCGAGGGGAAACAGCCCAACGGCACTTAAAACTGAATATCGTCCACCAACAAGTTTAGGAATTTCTAAGGTTGTAAATTGTTCTTTTTCGGCTAATTGCCAGAGTGCAGAATCATAATCGGTAGTTACTACCACACATTTTTGATAATCAACCGGTCGGTAACGCTTGAGAATTGCCAAAAAAATTTCAGCATTTGCTACCGTTTCTGTGGTACCGCCCGATTTACTGATAATGTTAAGGATGATGGTATTCTCTTTTTGCAGTTCTTGCTCAATAAGCATGGTAATATCAAGGATATAATCACTATCAACGGTATCAGCAAAATAGATTTTAGTAGTTGGCTGCTCTTCATTATATAATTTGCCGTTGAGCAGTGCATGCACCGCAACCGTTCCTAAATTAGAGCCGCCTATACCAATAACCACCAGCGCTGTTGGCCTTAACGCTTTTTTGGCCTGGATCACTGCCTTAATTTTTGTTACCATTACTGGTGTGTTAGGAAGTTTAGCAAATCCATAGTGAGATTCATCACCGCTGCCAATAGCCTTGGCAACCTGCTCAATAATTGGGGCGAGCTCCTTGCCAAAGCCGGCAAGTTCTCTGGCTTGCACGCCGCAGGTAGCTTGGTATTCATAGGTCAAATACTGCATAACGATCCCTTTTTTACCTGTACACACAGGGCAAAATTGCCAAAGTGAAATTTATTGAGTCAAGTCCATCAAAATTTGACAAAAAAGTATAATAATCTGATAATTAAATTTATAGTTATTGCTTAAAATGATTAAGTAACCCTTTAACGTAAGGAAACTTCATGAAGTTCAACGTATTCGCATTAGCGCTTATCTGCGCATTGGCTTTTGCTCCAGTTGTAGCTGACGTAGCAAAAAAGACCCCTGCTACAGACTCTAACTCTAAAAAAACAACTACAACTACAGCCAAATCTACAAAAGCTGCAGAGTCTGTAGAAACTGAAGTTGCTGCTGCAGATGCAGACGTAACTGATACAGATGCTGCTAAAGATAAAAATGCAAACGATGCATGCCCTGCATGCCCGGCATCTTGCAAAGCATAAGTCTACACTAGATTTTAAAAACCCCGCTGTTTTGTGCAGTGGGGTTTTTTGTTAATTCACATAGGACAGCCATGAAATTCACTGAAAAAATTATTTTGTTTTCGTTACTCGTAGGCTCTTTAACAATTGCGGCAACTCCTGCTAAACCTGCAACTGTTACTCAGCTACCAGCAGCTACATCAACAGGTTCGGCTAAATCTGCTACCCTCACTCAACTACCGCCCTTGGTTGAAGCTGCAATCGCCGGTAATCATGAAACAGTGGCTTTACTTGTACCAACGACCGATGCAGCAGCTAAAGAAAATGCCCTCATACAGGCTATCGAGCACAAAAAAGCACAAGTTACGCAAGCTCTTATGCCCCATGTAACGCTTACTCCTGAGTTAACCAAAAAAATTGCTCCTGTTTTTTATGCTCAATTAACAAAAGTGTTAGCTGGCAAAAGCCCATCAGCTGAAGATCGCAAAGCAATCGTAAACCTTACCGTTATATGGGGACTTCTTAATGAGAGCAATCCAGAGATAGCCACACAATTTAGTGAAGGTCAGTTTCATGTACTTGACTCACAATCGCAAAACTATACAAAAAAGTGCCAACAAGCAGTATGCGGCGCTGGAAACGATGATGAGTGCATTATGGCAATAGCAATAAGAGCATTGATTGCAAGAATTGCAATAACACGAATCGTCCATCCTCTAGTTGTGAATAGTAGGACTGTTAACACTACTAATACTAGTACTACAGATTTCATTCCTGAATGCGGCTATTACAAGGGTAGAGAATCAGAATATTATAGACCACGTTGGAAAGACTAATAGCAGCTAACAAGGATTCCGTAATTTTATATAAATCAGAGCCTTAATTTTAGGGAATTGAGGCTCAAAATCCAAGGGGGATAAGGGACATGCGCAAAGCGCTTTTATTAATCATTACTGCCGCAATTGGCCTCGCGGCATTGCCTGCATGCGTCACCGTAAAACCATATCGGCCAACAAAATTAAAAACAGTTCATCACGAACACGCAGATTTTGAACAAACAATTGGCGACGTTACGCTCCGCGTAAAAAAATTCAGTCATGCTGATTGTTATAAAATATTTGATAACAGAGGTAAAAAACTCTTAACGGGCAGCCACGGCATTCAACCTTTACAGCTTTCCATCGAAAATCAAAGCGCTACCGAATGGCAACTCACCGAAGAAAACATGAGTCTTGATTTAGCATCGCCTGCCATGGTCTTTAGACGGCTTAAAAAAGGTAACGCTTTAATCTTTTGGCCATACATTATCGGCGAAGCAATCTGTTTTATAACATTTCCAATTTTTTGGCCTATTTCTTTGTTTTTCCTCTTCGATCTTCCAGTTGGAGCAGCGTTGACTGGCATTCGTTTAGGAGAAACAAATGAACAGATCCGACAAGATTTAGTAACAAAATCCTTTAATGGAATGCTCACAATACCAAGTAAAAAGAGTGTAAACACGCTCATCTTTGTGCAAAAAGAAGACAGCGAAGATACTTTTACCGTCACGCTCACAAATCCAATAACGACAACAGAAAAAATTACGTTCACCGTTGCTCTGCTCAATTAAATAACTTTGATTAACAATGAGCCTTAATTTTTAGGGAATTGGGGCTCAATTTTCCAGGGAAAGGGACTTATGCGCAAGCAGCTATCACTATTTCTTATTGCAGCAATTGGCCTCGCGGCATTGCCTGCATGTGTAAAATCATATAAACCGGTCAAGTTAGAACCGATCGCGCAAGATCACGCAGACTTTGAAGAAACTACCGATCATGTAACACTCCGCGTTAAGAAATTCACGCAAGATGATTGCGTGGCGATGTTTGGCAGCCGCTGTAAACGACTTTTAAATAGCAAACAGGCAGTTTATCCTCTACAGCTCACCATCGATAACCAAAGCGATTCTGATTGGGTTTTGAAGAAAGAGAACGTAGACTTAAAGTTAGCAGGGGTTGACTCTGTAGCGAGCAGAATAAAAAATGGTATTACGCCAATATTCTGGACAGCAGCAATCGGGACTACCGGCGCAGCGCTTACTACTTATTATGCAATACTTGTATGTAATGCATTGGAGATACAAGTATCACCAGCTATCATGGCAACTTTATTATTACTTCCTCCTATTTTTATTATCGGTACCCCAGCCCTCATAATTGCACAAGCTTTAAAAAACCGTACGGTGAGTAAACAAATCGCACGCGATCTTGCACAAAAAGCTCTTGAAGATGAATTATATATTCCTGCTCATTCAACATCCACTACCCTCATCTTTGTAAAAAAGAAGAACTTTACAGATAATTTTACTGTCGCCTTAACAAGTGATGATGATAAAGAAGAAGAGGAAACAAAAAAAATTATGTTCACCGTTGCTCTGCTCGATTAAATAACTTTGATTAACAATGAGCCTTAATTTTAGGGAATTGGGGCTCAATTTTCCAGGGGAAGGGACTTATGCGCAAGCAGCTATCACTATTTCTTATTGCAGCAATTGGCCTTGCGGCATTGCCTGCATGTGTAAAATCATATAAACCGGTCAAGTTAGAACCGCTCGAACAGGATCGAGCTGATTTTGAAGAAACTACCGATCATGTTACGCTCCGCGTTAAAAAATTCACGCAAGATGATTGCGTGGCGATGTTTGGCAGCCGCTGTAAACGACTTTTAAATAGCAAACAGGCAGTTTATCCTCTACAGCTCACCATCGATAACCAAAGCGATTCTGATTGGGTTTT
>Ga0207020_1016_pt1 | contig 42588 bp, 29 predicted proteins | sample Alteio_BWMinCont_48_FD_153500 | JGI IMG/M metagenome (GOLD analysis project Ga0207020, IMG submission 153500) | Enriched cells from forest soil in Barre Woods Harvard Forest LTER site, Petersham, Massachusetts, United States -... | ecosystem: Environmental > Terrestrial > Soil > Temperate forest >... | reverse complement strand
CCGACCGCTTCCCAGCCGCTCGAATTCCTGTTCCTGGAGAACCCTCAGCAGCTTGGGCTGCAACGGCCGCGGAAGATCACCGACCTCGTCCAAGAAGAGAGTTCCCTTGTCAGCGAGCTCGAACCGGCCGATTCTTTGTGCAATAGCTCCAGTAAAAGCTCCCTTCTCATGGCCAAAGAGCTCACTCTCCAGCAAATCTAAAGGAATCGCAGCGCAATTAACCTTTACAAATGGGCGATCGTAGCGCGAACTGATGTTGTGAATCGCCTTCGCAAGCAGTTCCTTACCAGTGCCCGTTTCTCCCTCTATCAACACAGTGGCGCTGGTAGGCGCGACTTGCTCAACCTTCTTAAGAACGGATTCAAGGGCGGGACTGTTGCCAACGATGTGGTCGAATTGGCGATCCCTGTCGTTTCTGTCATCGGTTCGAATTCTTTCAAGGGTTCCCACAACAATCCCCCACCAAAAGGCCTCTACTCGGTTTCAGGCTTCATTTCCCAAAGCTACTCGAACACTCTCAAGTAGAATCGCGCAATCAAACGGCTTTCCGAGGAATTTGACTGCGCCGCCTCTCATTGCCTGCAGCCGCATTTGTTCGTCCCCATGCGCCGTAATGAAAATGATCGGAATCGGACAGTGATCAGCTGTTAATCTAGCTTGCAAGTCCAGCCCCGACATCCCGGGCATACGGATGTCGGCGATAAGGCAGGCGGTTTCGTGTTGCTGGCCAGAATTTAGAAAATCCTCTGCGGATGCGAACGATCGCACCTGAAAACCCGCCGATTTCAGCAAACGTTGCACCGCGGCTCGGAATGCCTCATCGTCATCGACAACCGCAACCATTTTTGCCTTTATTTGGTTAGCCATGTCGAGGCAAGTCTAAATCCTGCTAGACGGGACACAATTATGGTTTTCGATAAGGCTACTAATATGTATTCATAACAGGATTTCACTGAGGTGGGAGCAGCGGCTTTTCGTTGGGTAACAGACCGTTGGCTAGGTCATCGCCGGAATTTTAAGCCTTTCTGCGATTCTTCCGAGTTCGGCGGGGGAGTTAGCCTGCATTTTGCGCATTACATGGCCGCGATGGACCTGGGCGGTAATTTCGCTGGTTCCGAGTCTCGATGCGATCTGCTTTGTGAGCATTCCGGAAACCAGCAGACCCATCACTTCCCGTTCGCGCGCAGTCAACGTCTCGTAACGGTCCTTCAACCTCTGAATCTCGTGCTGTTGTTGGCGCGATTCATTTTCGAGCTCCAGCGCTTGCTGAATTGCATCGAGCAGATCCTGATCTCGAAACGGTTTCGTCAGAAACTCTACTGCCCCAGACTTCATCGCTTTGACCGTCATGGGAATGTCTCCGTGGCCGGTTATGAAAATGACGGGGATCTGAAGGCCGGACTCGATCAATTTGCGTTGAACATCCAACCCGCTCATCCCTGGAAGTCGGACATCCGAAACCAGGCAGCTCGGACCATCCGGGGGTTTGCGTCGAAAAAAGTCCTGTGGCGTCGCGAACGACTCGGCGTGCAATCCCACTGACATCAAGAGACGCTCCATCGCTGCGCGCATACGTGCGTCATCATCAATAATGAACACAATGGCTTCATCGGCGGCGCTCATGCGTGCGCCGCCCTCTGTTGCTGCAGCGTAAACTGAAATGTCACCCCTGGTCCGGAGTTCGCCGTGGCCCAGATGCGGCCACCATGCGACTCCACAATGGAACGAGTGATCGCAAGTCCCAGCCCGGTGCCGTGCGGCTTCGTGGTAAAGAATGCGTTAAAGATTTGGTCGGTCTTTTCGATGGGCAGTCCCACGCCGCCATCGGTGACGGAAATCAGTACTTGACCGTCTTCGGCCAACTGCGACTTGATGCGCAGCTCGCCGCCCGCGTCCCCCATGGCCTCAATCCCATTGAGCATCAGATTCATCAACGCCTGATGCAATTGCACACGATCCGCCATAACCGGGGGGAGACCTTCGGGAAGATCGGTTCGGATGACAACGGAATGCCGCTTCGCTTCATTGTGAAGCACTGTGACCATATCTTTTATGAGTTCATTTATGTCAATTATTTCCAGTTGCGGAGAGCCCTTCTGGTAGAGCAAGCGTACGCGATCGATAATATCGCCTGCGCGCCTGGCGTCTTTGACCATTTCCAACGCAGCTTCCCGCGCCTCTGGCACATCAGGCTGTTTGCGGTCGAGTAGTCGCAAGCACGCTTCCGCGTTGGTCACGGCCGCCCCAATTGGCTGCTTGATTTCGTGCGCCAAAGAGGCCGTCAACTCGCCCATAGTGCTCACGCGGTTGATGTGTGCGAGATCTGCTTCAACCTGGCGCAGCCTATCGCGCTCCTCTTCGGCATGTTTGCGCTCCGTGATATCGACCACCGTGCCAACCACTTCAATAAGCTCTTCATTGGGACCCAATGCTGGATGGAACAGGCCGTGAATGTGTTTGACTGTCCCGTCGGGTAGCACGATTCTGAATTCAACCTCGGAATCTACCTTCTCGACGAACATCCTATTGCTGGCCTGTCGTTTGACCTTGTCACGATCTTCCGGGTGCATTCGCTGCAGCCATTGTTCCCGCTTCGGATATCCCTGTTGTGGATCAAATCCGAAGATTCGAAACATTTCCTCGGACCAGTACAGGGCCTCGCGGGTTGTGCCATCACTAGCCCAACTGCCCGTGTGGGTCAGCCTCTGCGCTTCGGCGAGGTAGTTTTTGCTGTGCCGCAGGGCTTCCTCGGCGCGCTTCTGCTCGCTCAAGTCAAGGGCGAAGCCAACGCCCTCGTTGCCACCCTCTTCGAAAAGAGCCCCGGCGAGTAGCACCGGCACGCGGGTGCCATCTTTCCGAAACATCGCTGCCTCAAAGGGCTGTACGGTTCCGGTCTGCAATACTTTTGCCAACGCGCGCTCAGTGCGCTCGCGCCATTCCGGAGCTATCATGTTCCTCCAACGCACGCGACCTGCGGCGACATCTTCACGGTCGTATTGCACCATGCTGAGAAAGGCATCATTGGACGAGACGATGCCGCCGTCGGCATTCCAGATCGTGATTCCCAGAATGTTCGCGTCCACCAGGCGCCGGATCTTTTTTTCACGGTCCTCGAGATCGTGATAAAGCCGCGCATTCTCAAGCGAGATGGCTGCTTGCGACGCAAGTACCTTCAACACGGTGACGCGGTCAGGAGTGAAAACGCGAGGAGTCAGATTGTTTTCAAGGTAGAGAATACTGATGAGTTTGCCCCGGTTGATCAATGGCAAAGTGAGAATGGACCGAGGGCGGCGCTGAACCATGTAGTGATCGGCAGTAAATAGATTCTGACATGATGCATCGTCGAGAATCACCGTTTCCCGAGTGCGCATCACGTAGCGAACGACGGACTCCGGCAAAGCGGCTGTGCTGTCGGCGGGACTTCGCAGATGGACGGTCACATCCTCTCCACTAGTGGTCGCTTCTGCCTGTATTTGCAGCTCATCACCTCGCGGAAGGATCAGGAGACCTCGTTCAGCACCAGCGTGCTCGATCGCCGCGCGCATGAGCCTGTCGATCAGTTTTTCCAAAACTATCTCGCCCGCGACTGCCTGCGAGACCTTGTTCACTGTGGCCAGATCTAGGAGTTCGACAGGCGCCAAGATTGTGCTCGTTGGCCTCGAGATCAGTCCTTCCTCCTTGAGATGGGGATATAAATGGTCCAGCTGCGCTACTTTGCCATCAGCCCCCCAACGCTGATAGCAATACCGGGCTTGGTGCAAATACGCATCCGCGAACGTTTGGAAACCACGCGCTGCGTAGAAGCGCGCGGCGACCTCATAGGCAACCGCCTCATTGTGAATGAATCCATTGGCGTGCGCCGAGCGGATGGCCTTTTCGTAAAGGCCTTCGGCTTCGACCACGCGGCCTTCTATTCGTGCGATTTCCGCACCCACGAGTGCGGCACGGTTTTCAAAATTCTCTGGGCAATGCTCTGCCCATAATTTGAGTTGCCGATGGTCAGCTGTCAGAGCTTCAAAATGGCCTCTTTGCTGATCAGGTAAGGAACAATCCCAAGACGCCGCGTGGGAAAGCGCGCTAAAGAATCGGAAGGCCGCAGGTTCAAGTAGTGTTACCCAAGTTCGCTGTTTTGCTTTTAACGAGGCATCAACCGCAGAAGCATAGTCACCTGCTAAGAACCGTGCTTCCGCTTTTAAAGTCCAATATCCAAATCCAGCTTCCTCGAATGCTGGATTGCTCGCCAAATGGCGCTCAAACTCAGCCTCATCGAATTCTTGGTCGTTAAACGAACCAAATCTACTGGTCAATCCCCGGAGAGTCCGGATTAGCTGGAGGTCCGACTTGATGATATCAACAACGAGTCCGACCCGCGCTTTCTTTGCAAACTCAACCCCTTTTTCAGCTTCCAATTGCGCCTCGGCCAAGGGATCTCCCACCACCAGAAAATTCGTGACCAATTGCGTGAGGCTATACGCCGCGTAGGTAAAGTCACCCATCCGGTTAGCGACATTGAAGGCATGACGTACCAGGTCGCGGCCGTATCGCGCGTGTTTCGAGGAGGGGACAACAACGCTACCGAAACACATACAAGTGCGAGCCTCATAACGCTTCAATCCGTGCTTTTGCATCAATTCGTATCCGAGTTGACCAAATCGAATGGCATCTTTGTATTTACCGAAGCGCGGTGCGGCTACCATTCCAAACCACACATATGCAAAGCAGGATGCGTCGCTGTTACCGTGCTCGAGAGTTAGGTGCACCATGCGGCAAATTACGAGTGCGCACAGGTTGTGGTCGAAGAACACCGCAGGCGTAATAAGTTCCGACAAGACCCGGAGACCGTCGAGAGTATCGGGATCGGTGGCCAGGGGCCCGTCAACGAGGTCCTCTATCTGCCGGTTCCCAAGCAGTGACCAAATCCGATCGTATTCGCGCTGTACCTCGTCGCCGCTGGGATGAGCCGACCAGTCCATCCCGTCACGCCGAAGATATTCAAGGCATATTTCTATGCCTCGATCGAGCCGATCCAACGCCGTGTAAAGCGTTAGCTGCAAGCATGTGACCAGAGCCAAATCATGGGCGCTATTGGCACGCGCGGCGAGCATCGAAAGTCGTCTTTCAGCAGACTCCATATCAGCGGTCAGCAATTCACACTCAGCAATCAGGTGTTCGAGCGAAAAGATAAGCTCGTAATCCGTGTTCCAACTCTCTTCCGTCAATAGCGCCCGTCCAGTCGTCAGGTAAGAAAGAGCTGAGGTATAGGCGATCGAGAGCTTCGCCCGTCTGGCGGCGATCAAGTTCAACTCTGCGACGCGCTTCCGCTCGTCATTCGTAATGAGGTGAGCGGCGCGATTGAACTGGTTCACGATCTCGAAGATCCTTTCTTCGCGCTCGCTTGAAGGAGTTCTCTCTACCAGCAGCCTTCCGATGCGAAGGTGCATCTCGGCGCACAATTGCTGCGGGATCATGGAATACGCCGCTTCCTGCACCCGGTCATGGAGAAAACGATAGGAATCTTCCGAGCGAATGACAAGGCCGGCAAGAACGGCTTCCCAGAGTAGACGCTCGAGTTCCTCATTCGAGTCCTGGTAGATCATTTTCAGCATAGCGAAGTCCGCACTGTTACCCAGGCAGGCCATCTGCTGCAAAGCACTCTGGGCTTCGACCGGAAGGCGATTCAACTTCCCGACCAAGAGGTCCGCCACGTTATCGGTGTAACCCTTGGCGTAAATACAATTAAGGTCCCAAGACCATCGCGCTTCACCATCGTCGAACCTGAGCAGCCCTTCGTCGGTCAGTGCCGTGAGAAACTGGATCGCAAAGAACGGATTGCCGCTGGTCTTCTCGTGCACCAGTTGCGCCAGAGGCAGGGAGGCATTTCGCTCGCTGTGCAGCGCGTCGGCGACCAGCTGGTCGATGTCGTCAACCCGGAGAGGGGCCAGAACGATCTCCTGCATTCTCGCTCCGACCTTGCGGATCGCGTCCAGCGTTTGCGTGAGCGGGTGAGAGGGGCTCACCTCGTTGTCGCGGTAGGCCCCGACAACCAGCAGGTGCTGCACGTCCGGATCGGTAATCAGGTGCTTCAGCAGTTCAAGCGTTGCCGCGTCCAGCCATTGCAAATCATCGAGGAACAGTGCGAGCGGATGCTCCGGCTTGGCGAACACGCCGAGGAAGCGCCGAAACACCAGATAAAAGCGGTGCTGCGCATCTCGCGGTCGCAGGTCTGGAACGGGCGGTTGTTTCCCGATGATGATCTCCACCTCAGGGATGAGGTCGGCGATCAGCTGGCCACTCGGACCCACCGCCTCCTCCAAGGCACGCCGCCATTGGTCCACGTCCGCTTCGCTCTTGACGAGGATCTGACGGACCAGAGTCTGGAAAGCCTGTGCCAGGGTCGCGTAGGGAATGTCGCGCTTGTACTGATCAAATTTGCCTGATGCGAAAAGCCCACGCGGCGGAACGAGCACCTTGTGCAGCTCGTTTACTACGGAGGACTTCCCGATTCCGGAATATCCGGAGACCAGTACTAACTCCGGCGTGCCACTCTTAACGACGCGGTCGAAGGTGGCGAGCAACATCCCGACTTCGCGCTCACGTCCGTACAGTTTCTCCGGAATCTGAAGGCCGTCTGGCCTGTCATGTTCTCCCAGCGGGAAATCGTCGATTTCGCGTCGCGTCTCCCATGCGGCAAGACAACGCCGAAGGTCGCTCTCGAGTCCCGCCGCAGTCTGATAACGCTCTTCAGGAGCCTTAGCAAGCAGCTTCATAATGATTGCAGAGACCGGGACCGGCACGTCCTGCGATCGCTCGTGGGGCGGTACGGCTTGTCGTGCGATATGGCAATGCACCCACTCCATTGGGTCCGACGCGGTGAAGGGCAGATTGCCCGTAATCATTTCGTAAAGCGTTACTCCAAGAGCGTAGAGATCGCTGCGTGCGTCGATCGAACGATTCATCCGCCCGGTTTGCTCCGGTGCCAAGTAGGGAAGTGTCCCCGCGATGAATTCAGGAGGCTGAGGGGACTGGCGTTCGCGGGGAAGGCGTGAAGCGATACCAAAGCCTGTCAGCCAGACACGTCCAGTCGCGAATTCAGTCAGAATATTCGAAGGCTTTAGGTCTTTGTGGATCAGGCGCCGCTCGTGTAAGTGGCTAAGCGCTGCTGATAAACCAACCGCAACACGCAAACACTCGGCTATTCCCACGGGCCCCTTAATGAGGGAACTGAGCGGCTGGCCGCCGGGATCTTCTAAGATGAGTACCGTTTTTTTATTGTACTCGGAGAGACAAAGCGGCCGAACTGCCCATCTTGTGTCTAAGACATTCGCGAATGAACATTCGTGCTTCAATTTCTTGAGAGTTTCTGGCGCGGGCCGTATTGAGAGAGGCGCGAGCATGAGGACCGGGGAGCCTTTTGCCTCTCTCGCGTGGCCCCTGTACAGGACGAATTCCTGATCATCGCGTAGGAGTTCTAGAGAATATTCTGAAAGTTCCATAATGATTTTGAATTCCGCCATCGCTACAACCCAAGCTTTTAGTCAATCTCGGCTCGTCCTTGATCCGCCTACGTGCGATAGTAAATCCCGCGGATGGTACACAACCGGGCGTACAAGCCTATGGACTTCAACCGGACGCAATGCCGCCACACGTGTAGGGGCATGGCGACCTGACGGAGTTTTTGTACCACGGCGTGTGATAGAGTTTATAGAATTTTTTTGACAGGTGGAATAGCACTACAGCATTCGCTGGCTGGGTTTCGCACCCCTAAAAGTCTTTATAGCTTACCTCAATCTTTTCGTCTATCCGTGCTGCTGTCGTGCCCGTGCCGCGTCGATCTGTTTTCTGCCTTGACGTCAGGGATTCGACGCGCAACGAATACCGGCGAGATTCGCCATTTCACAACCCTTTTAAATTCAGGCGATCCTGCAACTCGGCTTCTTGGCACTCGCCATGCTCCAGTAAAGAGCGCGGACGTTGTCCGATACGCAGAGAACCGTTCACTAATATTTATATGAGGAGATGAATCCAATGAAGAAGGACGCACCGATGGACACGCTAGATCCCGCCAGGACAGCTCTGGTGGTAGTGCATATGGTCAAGGGGGTGGCCGGGGAGGTCGACACCCCCTTCAACCGGATTTTCCGGCCCCGAGCCCAAAAGACAGGAATCATCGGAGTCCAGGCACGGCTGTTGGACGGGTTCCGCACAGGCAAAGCGAAAGTGGTTTTCACCGCAGTGACGTACCAGCTCGGGTACCCCGGTGTTACGCGGAACTCCAGGCTGTTCCGCACGCTCATCGACAATGGCCCCTCTCTGCTGCTGGAGGGCACTCCCGCGGTCGAGGTCATCAACGACGTCGCCCCGCGGCCCGGTGAGCCGGTCGTCAGGGGACAGGGGGCCAACGGGTTCGACCGCACCGAACTCGACAGCTTTCTCCGTCAGGCAGGAGTCGACACCCTCGTGCTCGTCGGCATCGCCACCGACGTCGCCGTCGAATCCACCGCACGCGCTGCATGCGACCTGGGATACAGAACAATCGTCGTCTCCGATGCGTGCACCGCCGACAGCGACGAGGCACACACCCGCGCGCTCGACGTGCACCGCGCGTGGTTCGGCGAGACTGCCACCGCCGACGAGGTCCTCAGCGCCCTGGGAGCCACTTCACCACAGACTATGCGTCATACGGCATGACGTTGTCGGCTCCTTGCTCCAAGTAGACTTGGTTGCGCTGAACGACCAAGGCTCAGAGGAAAAGGAGCCGAGCGATGCTGATTATAGGATGCGATTTTCACGCGCTATCAACAGATTGCGATGCTGGACGACACGACCGGAGAGCTTGTCGAGCGGCGGCTGCAGTACGAGAACGGAGAGGCGTAGCAGTTTTATCGCGCTCTACCGAAACCGGTTCGAATCGGTGTTTAGGCGGCCCGTCCCCTGCAGTGGTTTGAGTGGTTGCTGACCGAGTTGTGGACGAACTGTGGATCCGAGATTCGGCCAAGCCACCTGTACTAAGAGGGTAAGTTTGTTGCAAGGAGTGACTAAGACTATGAGCAAATTGTTGAGGTTCGATTACGTCGTAGTGGGTGGAGGCTCAGCCGGCGCGGTGCTCGCTGCTAGGTTGAGTGAGGACCCGAGCAAGTCAGTTCTACTGCTGGAGGCGGGATCCGCGTTTCGACCCAGCGAAGCTCCTCAGTCGGTGCGCGACGCTTCCAACCTCGCCCCCGACCCTGAACTCATGTGGGACGATAACGCGGAGCGCCCTCCGAACGCACCGTTCGAGCTGCGTGCTCGGGTGTTAGGTGGCGGCTCCTCGATAAATGCCACGAACTTTTCGCGGGCGTTTCCCTCCGATTTTGCACGCTGGACGGCACGTGGCCTTGCGGGGTGGTCTTACGAGGTCGTGCTGCCCTACTACAAGAAGATGGAGACCGACAATCACGGGGATCCGTCGCTGCATGGGCATTCGGGGCCGGTGCGCGTTCGCCGGGTTGACTACAGCGAGATGACCCCCTCGCATGCCGCCTTTATCGAGACGGCAAAGGCGCTGGGGTTTCCCGAGATCGACGATCTCAATGGCCCCGAGAAGTTTGGCGCGGGTCGACTCCCGATGAATAACGAGAACGGCACACGCTTGAGTACAGCTCTCACTTACCTGACCGACGAAGTTTGGCGTCGTGACAACCTCACCATTCGCGGTCAGACCATTGTCGACACCGTGCGTTTTGAGCAGCGACGCGCGACGGGTGTGCAGCTCGTAGGAGGGGAAGAGATCGACGCCGAGACGGTCATCCTTGCCGCGGGAACAATTGGGTCGGGAGCCCTTCTCCTGCGGTCAGGAGTCGGACCTGCGGCTGATCTTGCCGGGCTTGGGATTCCCGTCGTCGCTGATCTACCCGTGGGTCAGCACTATATGGAACAGCCTGCAAGTCTCGTTTTGCACGCGACCACGCCTGGGAAGCTCGGCGCGACCGAGCCAGCGGTATCGGTGATACTCGTGGCGCGTAGCGGCGGTCGCCAGGACGGGCCGCCCGACCTCCACGTCCTCCCCACCCTCATGGCGGGCGTCGTCGGGCCCTCCGAGAAGGGCAGAGCCATTTCGATAAACGTGGCGGTGCCTCGCCCCGAGGACGACTCGCGTGGCCGGTTGACGCTGGCCTCGCGCGACCCCCGGATACCTCCTAATATCGAATTCGGGCTCCTACGAAACCCGAAGGATCTCGAGAAGCTCTCCGACTGCGTCGAACTGGCGCGCCGGATCGCGGCAACCAAGCCCTTCTCGGACCATTTCAACGAGGAAATCTCGCCGGGTCCCAAGGTCAGGAGCCGAGAGGAGATCAGGTCATTCCTGCGCGAGTACGTTCAGACCTACATCGGTCACATGACCTCATCCGCGCCCATGGGGCCGGATGACGATCCGCGTGCGGTGGTCGATGAGAACGGCAAGGTGCGGCGTGTCGACGGTCTCTACGCCGGCGACGCCTCGATCATGCCCGACGTCCCGTCGGTGGCGACCAATCCAACCGTCATCTTGATGGCCGAGATCGTCGCAGATCGTGTCAAGGCAGCTCGGGCGAACAACGGACAAGCCCGTGTCAGAACAGAGGCCATCAGCACGCCGTAGCCGTCTTTCCGGTCGGACACGACGAAGCCGTCCAGTCGGCGATCCGGCCTGCGCCCCGAGAGCGCGACACAGGTGCAATTCAACAAAGCCGAATTGGCGAGAGGAGTGAGGAATATGGCAAGTAACCAGTCAAGGGGCATGCCGCCGCGAGCAAGCCGAGTTCGTCGCCGGCCCTAGGAGAACCGATGCCTGAACCGATCGAAGAGAACAACTCCCTGGTTCGCCGCCGATGAATATCGGGAACGGCACGCGGCTCAGCGCGGTTCTCACATACGGCGGCACGAACACTACGGTCACAATCTTACGCCTCCGCGGGAAACGAGGGTGCCCGACTGCATCGCAGCAAAAAACCGTCCGCGTGAGCGGACGATCCCGGATTTTCAAAGTAAAGCCGGCTTCAATGTTCGTGCGAAATAAGGCTCGGACGACGAGAGGAACATACAAATGAAAAGCGCATCCAAATTGAGGCAGATCGGTTGGGTGCAGACTTTTTATCTCGGTGCATTGTCTGGCGCGATCGCGTGGGAAAGAAGATATGAGCAACCAAAGTATCGGCGTGAATGATCAAGAAGAGAGATTAATAGTGCCGCCTCTGTCCTCGGCTGAAAAGGAGTTGTCGGCGTTTTTTGCTGCGGTCCATCAGTTGTTCGGGGCTGAGCAAGCGCAGAAGGCGGCAGAAAACTGGATAGAGGAGTTGGAGGAGTTGGATTGGTCGAGCGAGGCCTCGGTTATCGATTGGCGCCGCGTAACCATTGCAGCAGTGGCGAGATTCGTCAGGCGCGACAAGAGGCAGCTGTCGAGACACTAAAGCGAAGACTATGTTTGCAAAATGCTTAAATCCTGAGTGCGGTTTGCCGTTTAACTACCGTGAAGGCCGGCTGATCCGATTCTGCTCGCCGCATCCAATGTCTCACGCGGAACGGCATTACGTTGAGCATTTTTGGCTTTGCGGAAAATGCTCAGAGCGCTATGTGTTTGCTTATGAGCCTGGAGCGGGAATGAAGATCAGGCCCAGAGTAGCAGAGTCTCAGGAAACGGCGGCCCGCACTTCGGCCGCAACAGCATAGCCGTGGGACCGTAGCAAGCGAAAATGAGGGATAAGAAAGCAGATGCTCACATTTTTTTAGAGGAGGTTGAACCACATGAGAGCGGACATTGTAGGTGGCGCAGTATTTCCCGATTATGACCTGACCGATCATACGGGCAAACACCGAAAGCGTTCAGACCTACAGGGGCCAGATCCCATAATCCTGGTGCTTAGCCGTGGAGAATGGGTTCTAATCCGCTGCTGTGATGCTTCAGACTTTCGTGCATCTGCGACCGAGTCTCTTACATCCAACTCGCTACGCGCACTCTGTGGTTGTGCGTGAATTTAGCGGTATCTTCCCGCAGCGCCACGAGAATGCGCGAGCTTCATCCAGCAGTTCATTTTGCCCACCTTTGGGCTATGCAAAAAAACTCCTAAAGCAGAACAGAGAATCCGTGATGGCTATTAATTCGTTGACAGCGTTGGTTACAGGCGGAACGAGCGGTATTGGCCGGGCCACCGCCAATAAACTAGCCCAGCTTGGCATCCACGTCGTAGTCGTAGGACGCAATGAAGAACGCGGCGAGAAGGCGGTTGCCGAAATCCGTTCAGCCGGAGGCGAAGCGGATTTTATCGCATCTGACCTCCAAGACGCGTTGACCGCACGCGAAGTGGCAAGAAAAGCGGTCGCAATCGGACACGGCCACGTCGATATTTTGGTCAACAATGCGGGGATCTTCCCGTTTGGGCTCACGCACGAAACCACGGAAGAAACCTTTGACAAAGTGTACGCGCTCAACGTCAAGACACCGTATTTCCTCGTCGCGGAACTGGCTCCGCTAATGGCGAAGAGAGGTAAAGGGGCCATCGTCAATGTATCGACAATGGTTGCAGATTACGGGGCCTCGGGCATGAGCCTCTATGGTTCGAGCAAGGCCGCGATGAATCTGCTTACCAAAGCGTGGACAGCTGAATATGGCCCGAGCGGCGTCCGCGTTAATGCAGTGAGTCCCGGACCAACGCGGACGGAAGGCACGGACGCAATGGGCGAAAGCCTTGAGCAACTGGCCGCCCAGGCTCCGGCAGGCCGTCCGGCTACAGCAGATGAGATCGCCGAGGCTATTGTATTTTTGGCGACGGATCGTTCCAGTTTTATTCAGGGAGCAAAGCTCCCCGTCGATGGCGGTCGCACAGCCATTTGACAGGTATGGAGGTGGATGATGCCTGAGGTAGATCACCGGAGAGGAACTTATCCCTGCGTGCTGGGGCAGATCGAACGTTAGGCCGTCTGGCCCATTACGTGAGAAAACTTTTGCGAGGACGTATTAATCGAGATCGCGAACAGGTTTTGCGCTAAAGAGGAACTAGACATATGTCCCGCCCTACCAAGACTATTTCAAGCCCATAATGCGACCCCACAAGATGGTGCCCTAGACGACTTCCGCGTACTTTGGGCAGTCCCAGTGGTTGACACGGACGAGGTTGATTGCTTGAGTCCATTTGTCCTACCACTTCCTTTATGGTTTAGCTTTGATTGCTACCCTGTCCTACAGCTCTCTCTTCAACCCGAAGACCAACCCGAGATATGTCCGACTACTGGGTATTATCAAGTACTTGGCAGTCCCCAACAGCCTTGTAAGTTGTTGTGAGTACTTGAAATCCCCGCGTTGACACGGTAGAGGTCTGCGGTTCGAGTCCGCACGGGCCTACCATTCTTTCAACAACATACGAACCTTGCTTCCTTCTTGCGTTGCTCCATCTTGCTCCAATAGGGGCCTATGTCGGTGTATCTCTTGACCGAACCCAACTCAGACAACAGCAACCGCTCGGCGAATTAATCTCATCGAATGTCGAATTGCGATTCGCATGCAATTACGAGCTCCGGCGCATCGGCCTCCTTCGGCAGGATCATTTGGACCACGCGCTGCTGCGCCTGGCGCTTGGCCAGGATCCGCGCCTGGGAATACACTTCCAACGTGCAGCGAGTGCTAGCATGCCGCATCAATTCCTGAACGACCTTCACGTTCTCTCCGTTGGCGATGAGAATCGTCGAGAATGTGTGCCGAAAGGTATGCCAGCCAATTTTCTTGTTGATCCCGGCTCGCAGTGCCGCCGGGCGAATGACCTTTTGCAGCAAGACATCTGGCCAGAATGGATGCTTCCCCTGGTTACGCGGGCTCGCGAAGATCCAGTCGTTGGGTTGCCGATACCTGGTGGTTTCCTTCCATAGCCAGAGGTCCGCAGCAACTCGATCATCCAGAGGCACCGGCTTCCGCGATGCTTCTGTTTTGCAATCCCCAACATGTCCCAAATAAATGGAGCGTGAGACATCGAGGCGCATATTCGGGAAATCAACATCGCTCCATTTAAGCGCAAACAGTTCACTTCGACGCAGTCCCGTCGTCGCATCCAGGAGGACCATCAATCGAAAACATGATTTCAGTTGCAGCAAAAGGCTCTGGATTTCACTTGGCTCCAGCACTTCGGGGATCCGCATGCGCTTTGCACCCTGACGGACGAGGGTAATAGGATTTCCTCCTTGACCCAGCCATTCGTAGCGAATCGCATGATTGAACAGCACACTGAACAGGTTTCGAATCTTCGCTTTAGTTCCATTCGCTAGTGGAGTCCCATCGGCACGTTGCAATCCTCTCAGCCAATGTTCGACTGCTATCGTTCGGACGGAGCGGATGCTCACGTTTCCCCAATGCGGTCGTATCCATCTTGTCAGAAATTGCCGATAGATAATTCGCGTTGCGCGAGAATGCCAGCTAATTCCTTCGGACAGCTCCGTCTGTAGGTAGTGATCGACCAAGTCCGCAACAGCTATGTCGATCCCTGGATGACGGAGCCGGTCCTCGTTTATTCGCATCCTGATCCCATCCACTGCCGCGCGGGCTAAATCCGTCGTCGGATACTGATCCACCGTCCCGATGACGGCAGTCCTACGCACCCGCTTCCCCGTCACATCGCTTTCCCGCCAGAGATATTCCCAGCGGTCTGGTCCAGCCTTGCGTTTTGCGCGCCTGAGACAACCTCGTTGGTAACATTGCCGCATACTTGACCCCTCCTCTTGCAAGATGCCAGAGGGCGTCCTTGCTAAGAACTTTGGTTCTGTTTGGAGGGGTTGAATTTGCAAAGCCGCGAACATTTCCACAGAGGCTCAAGTTTATTAATGAAATCTCTCTTGACATAGATACTGCCGGTACATATAAATCTACACTTTGATATCTCCAGGAGATCCTGTCGCAACACGCACCTTCCTGGCGCAAGAGGACGTACCAATCGCTTTTTGGCGTTTCCGAGTGGGCGTGTGCCTTGAGGCCACCGATCGACTCTGATGAAAAAAAACGACTGTGCTGTTGAGTGCGCGCATGACATGTAAGGGAGGGGATATGCCCGTTTACTCAATGCGAGATGCACGAAACGGCTTCTCAAAAAGCGTTCCCGCTCGCTTAATTCAGCGAACCCGGAACCAAGCCGCTCGCATAGTATTTCTTCTCTTCTTGTGCGCTGCGTACACTCACGCTCAATCGACCCCGACGATCACGTCGGTTACTCCGACGACGGGCGGGGCGGGCACGGTCATCGAGGTGTTCGGGTCCAATTTTGGCAGCAGCCAAGGCAGCAGCACAGTGACGATTAACGGGACTTCCTTGGGAACCGCCAGTTACTGGACGCAAGGCCAAGCCCAGTTCACGCTATCCACCGGCCTGAGTTCGGGCAACTTGGTGGTGACAGTAGGAGGCACAGCCAGTAACGCGATTTCCTTTACCATCACCACGACCCCGACGATCACGTCGGTTACGCCGACGACGGGCGGGGCGGGCACGGTCATCGAGGTGTTCGGGTCCAATTTTGGCAGCAGCCAAGGCAGCAGCACAGTGACGATCAACGGGACTTCCTTGGGAACCGCCAGTTATTGGACGCAAGGCCAAGCCCAGTTCACGCTATCCACCGGCCTGAGTTCGGGCAACTTGGTGGTGACGGTAGGAGGGGTGGCGAGCAATTCGGTTTCTTTCACGGTTTATGCCAATCCGACGATTTCGAGTCTCAGTTCGACAACAGGCGGCGTGGGGCAATGGGTGCAAATCCAAGGATCGAACTTTGGCGCCAGTCAGGGTTCGAGCGCGGTTACGTTCAACGGGACGGCAGCAACCGCGCTCCAATGGACCAGCGGCTACATCAACGTCGATGTCCCTAGTGGTGCGACCACCGGTAATGTGGTTGTGACGGTGGCAGGCACGGCCAGCAACGGGGTGACGTTCACGGTGATCACAACGCCGTACATCGCCAGCATTAATCCTCCGTCAGGTGGCGTGGGGACATCCGTGGGGATTTATGGATCGAACTTCGGGTCCAGCCAAGGCAATAGCACGGTTACGTTCAACGGGGTGGCGGCATCGGCATCGGGCTGGGGCAACAACCAAATCAATGCAAACGTGCCGACCGGAGCGACGACCGGGAACCTCGTCGTGACGGTCGGGGGGACAGCGAGCAACGCAGTTCTATTTACGCTGCCGACTCAGGCCCCCACATTCACCAGCTCAAATGCTACAACTTTCCCCTTGGGCACCGCCGACTCGTTTTCCGTCACCGCGACCGGTTCGCCCACGCCGACTCTGTCGGAGTCGGGAGCCCTGCCGTCTGGCGTATCGTTCACTCCGTCGACTGGTAGCCTTGCGGGCACACCTACTACGTCAGGGACCTATTCCATTACATTCACCGCCAGCAACGGCGTGAGCCCCAATGCCACTCAGAGCTTTACGCTCACCGTCCCCGGTCCGCCAACGATCAGCGGCCTCTCGCGGACATCGGGGACTTACGGTACGGCAGTCACAATCACCGGGACCAACTTTGGCACTTCGCAGGGGAACAGCATAGTCGCGTTCGATGGTGTACCGGCTACAACCATCACCCAATGGAGCGCCACCAGCATCACTGCGCTGGTGCCCTTCGGCGCGTCTACCGGCAACGTCTCCGTTACCGTTTCCGGCCCGACGGCCACAAGTTCCTCCATTTTCTCGGTGATTTATATAGCCACGGTGACCGATTCGCTCGGCAATGTATCGACCTACAGCAGCGGGCAAATTGGAGGCGTTTGGACGGTAACGAGCGGGCAAGGCTCAGGCTGCTCGACTTGCACGGTCCGCGGACAGAATCAGTATACGTACGACGCCTACGGAAACGTGGCGACGTTCACGGATCCGGCGGGCCACGTCACAACATACACGTACGATTCGTCCAGCAACATGCTGTCGCAGTCGACTCCTTTGAATGGCACCACGAACGCGACGACCACGTACACGTACAACAATTTCGGTGAAGTGCTGACGGTGACCGATCCACTTGGGAACGTCACTACGAATACATACGATTCGCACGAGAACCTGCTCACGGTGACTTCGCCGAAGCCGAACAGCAACACCGCAGCCAGCGTCACTCAGTTTGGCTACAATTCTCTCGGCGAGCTGACCACGATCACCGACCCACTGAATCACGTCACCACGATGACCTACACGGCGGCGGGCTTGATCGCCACGATTACGGACGCTCAGAACAACGTTACGACGTACGGCTACGACGCGAAGGGCAATCGAACATCTGTCATCGACGCGCTCAATCACACGACAACGTTTACGTATGACGCGATGAGCCGGCTCACTCAGATAACCTACCCCGATTCCACGACTGCGTCGTTCACCTACGATGTTCGCGGGCGGCGTACTTCGGCCACCGACCAGAACGGCAAGACGACCAGCTACGCCTACGACGACGCCGACCGGCTCACTAGCGTTACGGATGCCGCGAACCACACCACCAATTACGGCTACGATACCGAGGACAACCTCACCAGTATCACGGACGCCAACACCAACCAGACGCAGTTTACGTATGACGCGTTCGGCCGAGTGACCAAGACGACCTTCCCGTCCTCGCTTGCCGAGACCTACCAATACGACGCCGACAACAACCTCACGCAGAAGACCGACCGCAAGGGCCAGACGATTCAATACCTCTATGACGCGCTGAACCGCCTGACGCAGAAGACCTACCCGGACACGACGAACGTCGAGTACACCTACGACCTCGTGGGCAAGATTCTACAGGTGAACGATCCCACGGGGACCTACGCCTTCGCGTACGACAACATGGGGCGGCTCATCGGCACGACCACGAGCTACAGCTTCCTGACCAGCCGCAGCTTCACGAACGCGTACGCCTACGACGCGGCGTCGAACCGCACGGGGTTCACCGACCCCGAGGGCGGCTCGACGGCGTACAGCTACGACACGCTGAACCGGTTGACCTCGCTGGCTCCGCCCTCGGCCTTCGGCTCGGGCTCGTTCGGGTTCAGCTATGATGCGCTGTCCCGTCGCACGCAGATGACACGGCCCAACAGCGTTGCCACGAACTACGCCTACGACAATCTCTCGCGCCTCACCTCAGTGCTGCACAACCTGTCCGGGAGCACTATCGACGGAGCCGCGTACTCGCTGGATAATACCGGGAACCGGACCTCGAAGACGGATCAGTTGGCGGGGATAACGTCGAACTACACGTATGACGCGATCTATCAGTTGGCGCAAGTGACCCAGGCAAACAACACGACGGAGAGCTACAGCTACGACGCGGTGGGCAACCGAACGGCGTCGCTGGGCGTGTCTTCGTATACCACGAACGCATCGAACGAGCTGACGGCCACTTCCAACGCGACCTACACCTACGACAGCAACGGCAACACGCTGACCAAGACAGTTGGCTCGAACACGACGAGCTACGCTTGGGACTTCGAGAATCGCCTGACGAGCGTGACTCTGCCCGGCAGCGGCGGGACGGTGACCTTCGAGTACGACCCACTCGGGCGGCGCATCTACAAATCTTCCTCCAGCGGGACGAGCATCTACGCCTACGATGGGGATAATCTCATTGAGGAGGCCAACATTTCCGGTGCCGTCGTGGCTCGCTACACGGAGACACAAGCCATCGACGAACCTCTGGCCGAACTGCGCTCGAGCACGACCAGCTACTACGAAGCGGACGGACTAGGTTCCATCTCCTCGCTCACGAATGCTGCTGGCGCGGTCGCCAACACCTATACTTACGACTCGTTTGGCAAGCAGACCGCGTCTTCCGGTTCGCTGACCAATCCGTTCCAGTACACCGCCCGCGAATTCGATGTTGAGTCTGGACTGTACTACGTTCGAGCCAGATACCTGGACTCCTCGACGGGCCGGTTCCTTGGCGAGGATCCAGTAAAATTCTACGCAGGGGTTAACTTCTACACCTATGCCCTGAACTCTCCGACATATTGGATTGATCCTTCAGGCTTCAACGTCACTGTAAAGCTCTTCCCAGGAAACCAACCTGCGGGACATATCGGTCTGGGTGTCAACACTAACGATACGGTAGGATTCTATCCAAACTACGATACGCTGGTTTCACCTGGACACGTCCAACGAGACGACCAATGGGCAGAGGGTCCCGCAAAGGATTGCATTATTATCATAACCACTCCTCAGCAAGACACCGAGATTCAGCACTATATCGACCTCCGGAAAAAGAAACCGGGATTGTGGCGACCCGGTCGTGACTGCTCCAATTTTGTTCACGACGCGTTGGGTGCAGGTGAAGTTAAGGTTGATGATTCGACGTTCCCTCATTCACTTTTCGATAATTTAAAAAAGCTTCCCCACACATCGTGCTCCAATGTAATACCACTTTTATAGGATTGAGGTTTGTGGATGCAAAAACAAGGACGGGCAATTTTGTGGCGTTTCATGCTGGCAGGATTCCTTGTTCCGTGTCTACTGTTCTTAGTGCTCTCGGTTGGTCACATAATGGTGGGGGGGCGTTTCACATGGTTGGTAGTAATTCCTTGGCCCACGTTCGTACTGATGATGGGTGCGGAAGCTGGTGGTGGCGTGGGTGGTGAAATCTTCGCTTTTCTTATTTCCGCATTCGCCAATGTCGTGGTGTACGGACTAGTAGGTCTTGTGGTGTCCTTCGTTTATCGTCGATTCTTCTTGCGAACAGAATGAACACGTTCAAGTATGACTCGCTTGGAAGACGCATCGAGAAAGTATCACCGACCTTCACAGGCATATTCGCGTACGATGGGCAGAATTTGGTAGAAGTGACCAATTCTTCTGGGACAGTCGTCGCTCGCTACCAACAAGGGGCTGGCGTAGATGAGCCGTTGGCCATGCTGCGCAGTTCTTCGACCAGAACGATTTACAAATCGTCTTTTTCGGGCACTGGCGTGTTTGCAACTCTTCCGTGTTTGACGAGGGTGGAGCTTTTGAAGTAATTCAGACAGGCAGGAAGCGGCGCGGTTTAGGAAAAGGCAATTCGTGAGATGGGGCGACGCGAAGCAGCTAAAGTCCAGAATGAAGTGAAGGGGAGAACTCCATGATTGCGAAAATAGCGTTGTGTGTTCTGCTGATCGGTATTCTTTGCGCGCCCGCGGCCGCCCAAGGCTGCGGCTACGGCGTAATATGGGGCGTAAGCGGCTACGCCGCCGGTCTGTACGACCCACCGCCGACCAGCGCCACTGCCTTTCAGCCGGAGCTGGGTAATGCTGAAGCAACGTACGGCCCGGCAAACTGCACGTTCACCCTAACTCCATACGACTGGTACGGGTATTGCTCCATATCCGGCTACTTCTCCGGTTGCGTTCCCGCACCCCCGCCGGAAGCTCCACAAGAGACCGCTCCGGGTCCGCAGAGCTGCCCGACCTGCGTCGGCGGAAAGCCGATCAACTTCACGAACGGCAACGTCTATATTGAGCAGACGGATGTAAAACTTCCAGGCCTGGGACCGAGCCTGACCTTGGAGCGAACCTGGAACAGCATGTGGCCGCAGAGCCAAAGCGGGATAAACGTGGGGCTGTTTGGGCCCAGTTGGAGGTCCACCTATGAGGAGCGAATTCTAGTTTCCTTCAGTCCCGGCCCCATCAGTGTCGCTTACTACAAGTATGCGCGGGCGCAGGGAAACTTCTGGACGTTTGTGAACTACGGACGCGGGTCAACGGACTCGAACCACCCCATCGCGCCCTCTAACGAGCAGGCCACGCTGGGATCCTACCCGCAATGGACGCTCACATTTGGGAATGGAGAAAAGCGCCTTTTTGACATCACCAGCGGAAACCTCACGGACATCATCGACCGAAACGGAAACGACACCCACTTGACCTACGACAGCGCCGGGCGCCTCGTCACCGTGACGGACCCGGCATCGCGCCATTTGTACTTCGGCTACGGGAGCAACACCAGCCGCTTGGTGACGAGCGTGACATCCGACGTGGGGCTCACACTGTCGTACGCGTATGACGCTCAAGGGCGCCTCACGCAAGTTACAAACCCCGATCTCACCACGCTGACATACACCTATGACGCCAATTCCATGATCACAAGCGTAACGGACTCAAACGGCAAAGTGCTCGAATCGCACACGTACGGCGCGAACGGCCTGGGACTCACCTCTACTCGCGCGCTGGGCGCGGACGCGATCACCGTCTCCTACCCCTCGCAATAAACACGCGGGCGGACTGGCGGTCGATAGGGCGAAAGCGTAGTCAGGCGTACTTTTGCCGCCCAGTTAATTTAGAGCCGCACTGAACTGTAGTCGATTTTGTAGCTGCGAAAGCACTTTGCCTCAACAGGATTCAATCGAGTTCAACGAGTCGGGAGCAAGCGATTCACTAAGAACCACTTAGAATTTTGACACGGTAGAGGTCTGCGGTTCGAGTCCGCACGGGCCTACCATATTTTTCAACAACATACGAACATTGTATCCTTCACGCGTTGCTCCAATATGCTCCAATAAGAGCTCAAATCGTTGGATTTGTTAAGCATACCCCACCCAAACCGACAGTTCGCCGAATCAGGCTCACTAATTGTCGATTTGCGATTCGCACGCGAGCAGGGGTTCCGGTGGATCGACTTCCTTGGGGATTATCATGTGGAGAACCCGCTCCTGCGCTTGGCGCTTCGCAAGGATCCGCGCCTGGGAATAGACTTCAAGCGTACAACGGCTGCTGGCATGACGCATCAATTCCTGAACGACCTTCACGTTCTCTCCGTTGGCGATGAGTATCGTCGAGAATGTGTGTCGAAAGGTATGCCACCCAATTTTTTTGTTGATCCCGGCCCGCAATGCCGCCGGGCGAATGATCTTTTGCAGCAAAGCATCTGGCCAGTATGGATGCTTTCCCTGATTACGCGGGCTCGCAAATATCCAGTCGTTGGGTTGCCGATACTGGGTGGTCTCCTTCCATAGCCAGAGGTCCGCTGCTACGCGATCATCCAGAGGAACCGGCTTGCGCGATGCTTCTGTTTTGCAATCCCCAACATGGCGCAAATAAATGGACCGCAAGACGTCGAGGCGCATATTGGAGAAATCAACATCGCTCCACTTGAGCGCGAACAGTTCACTGCGACGCAGTCCCGTTGTCACATCCAGTAGAACCATCAATCGAAAACAAGATTTCAGTTCCAGCAAAAGGGCCTGGATCTCACTGGGCTCGAGCACTTCGGGGACCCGCATGCGCTTCGCACTCTGACGGACGAGTGTAATTGGATTTCCCCCCTGGCTCAGCCATTCATAACGAATCGCGTGATTGAACAGCACACTGAGCAGATTTCGAATCTTCGCCTTTGTTGCGTTGGCTAGTGGAGTGCCATCGGCACGTTGCAATCCTCTCAGCCAGCGCTCAACTGCAATCGTTCGGACCGCGCGGATGCTCATTTTCCCCCAATGCAGTCGTATCCACCTTGTCAGGAATTGCCGGTAGACAATGCGGGTTGCGTGAGAATGCCATCCAATTTCTTCAGAGAGCTCGGTCTGCACGTAGTGATCAACCAAGTCCGCAACAAGGATATCGGGCCCTGGTTGACGCAAGCGATCCTCGTTTATTTGCATTCGGAGTGCATTCGCTGCCGCTTGGGCTAAATCCCTCGTTGGATATTGTTCCACGGTTCCAATGACGGTGGTCCTACGTAAGCGCTTCCCCGTCGCATCGTTTTCCCGCCACAGATATTCCCATCGGTCCGGTCCAGCCTTGCGTTTTATGCGCCTGAGACAGCCTCGTTGATAACAATGCCGCATACTTGATCCCTCCTCTATGATGATGCTAGAGGGTGTGCCTAACGAAAACTTCGTTCTGTTTGGCGAGGATGAAATTGCAGACCCGCAGAGTGCCGGCTGGTATAGCTCTAATCGTGTCTGTTCAACGCGTGCCACCAGCACGACGCGATTTTGGCGATTGGACGGATGTCATTCTTTCTATTTTATTGGCCGGGCGTGTGTCAATTGAGCGCAGACAGCGCCACAATTTCGCGCACGATCAAAAACCTCTCCCCCGCAGGTTGCACATGGATATTGAGATGCTGTCTTAACTTAGGTGGGCTAGCGCGGCAAATCTGGGAAGGGGACGACGTTTCAAAATATGACGACATCCCCTCCGGGTCTATGACTGATTCATCTGCTCCAGCGCACGGATGTACTCGACGACGGCTTCACTCCAGCCGTCGATGTGCGTCCATGGACCGTAGCCGACACCGTTTTTGTTGCTAGCAACATTGATCACGTAGCCTTGGCCTCGCGGCCCCGGCACATGATCGTGAGATTGCTCGTCCGTGATCACGATGATCCGGTCATACTGTTCCCGGATCTTTTCGAGCGCCCGGCCGAGGTAGGTTGCACCGTGCTGCTGGCTCGCGTCGAGCGCGTCGCGCAATGCAAATCCTCGCCGCGGAGGCACCTGAACCAGGTCATTCGAAAAAGTGAACGTGATCGCCTTCTCGCAGATTTCCCGAAGCAGAATGGCGAGGCCGTAGGCTGCGTCGGTTCGGAGCATCTCCGACCGGCGAGACAGCACGGCCATCATGCTGCCCGAAACGTCTACGAGCAGTACGGTTCGACCCGGCAGCTTTTCCTGCACCTTAAGCGAGGAAAGCATCGCCCGTTCGAGCGATTCTTCCCACTGGGGCGCATATCGAGCCGCCGCTAGAAAACGAAACGGCAACACTCGGCCGGTGTTCATGGACTCGATGCCATCGAGCACGAGGGACTCGTCCACACCTGCCTGCTTCATGTTCCGCAGATTGCGAAGCAATGCTAGGGCTCCGAGTTTTCGTTCTCGCAGCAATCGTTCCCATGCTTCTCTTTTGTCTGCACCGGAAGAAAGCGCCACCTCCCAAGTGTCGGGAGTTTGCAGTTCTCCTTCAATCAGCCGCTTCCACAACGCCGCTTGCTCCGCGTCACGCGGCTTCGCGTGGCACAGGAACAGAACGTCACGGAGACGAATCGGCCCGCTGCGATCGTATTTGGCAAGCTGATACTCGTCGAATTTCCGGAAAGCCTCGGCCAGCCCTTTCTTCGCTTGTGCGGAGAGTGGGGCCTTGCCATCCTTCCAGTAAATTGCGACGAATTCCGCAAGCTCATCCGCGCGCTGGATCACTTGCGAAAGCGTCCGCGAAACAAATTCGCGGTGCGTCTTCAGGCGCGCCATTTCGCGAACGAGCAGAAGCGGAACGTGCCGGAGCTTCATCTTGCTTCGTGCCTCGATTGCAAGAGCCGCTACTGTCTCGGCCTTCACCTTTGGCACGAGCGACTGGATGCGGCCGGCAATCTCCACTCCGTCCTCATAGAACTGGTCCTCCCAGAGCAAGCATGCGAGCACGGATCGCCGTAATTGGAGCTCGGAAGAAATATTTCGCGCGGGAGCTCCTTCGTGCGTGCGAGTCCCCCACGGAAATGGAATTTTCAACATGTTCAGTCGTGCCATTGTGTCCTCCTTCCTTTATGTTCTAAAAATCAATCGCCGGGGAATTGGCGGCAACGGATGCAGCCTGGGCTGCCGATTGCTCTACCCTCTGAGCTACACGGAGCCACCGTGAGGTGGATCCGAGGCAGGAGTCGAACCTGCGACCCATCGATTAGAAGTAACCGTCACCTTCGCCACCGGCGAATTCTGTTGTTGCTAGCTATTCAAAATCTTTCACCGGGGAAAATCGGACACGGCGCTTTTCTGTGCGGTTTCCCGCATTGAGCTATCCCGATTTACGGGAGCAGGAGTTGAACCTGCAACCTCCCACTGCTTTCGCAACGGGCGCTCTACGTCATTGAAGTATCCGTGCCCTTCGCCACCGGCGAAATGTCATTGTGGGTTTTCGTCGAGGATGAGCTCGATTTTCTCACCGCTGTTTGTAGTTTCATTGAGGCGCACAAAACCAGCGTCTCGTTTCAATGCGACCCTGTCCAGAACGATCGCGATCTCTTCCATTTCTTTAATCGTCGGCTTATTCTTCGCGACGTACGCGGTGCAAGTGCGCACGGGGAAGCGCATCCGGCGTTCAGGCCATAGTGCCTGGCAAATGGCGACCAATTCGGTTTCGCTATATCCGCGGGCAATGAAAGCCCGCGAACAGGACTCGCACAAAGACTCCGCGTTTACGGGAGTCCCGTTCTTCACATAGATCCCCATGATGATTTACCTCCTTTCCAAGAAGCGCGGATTTAGCGCCTCTGAATCCGCGAGAATTTATGCGCGGGCTTTTCTCGGAAATATATTCGCCGGGGTACAAGCGCCCAGGGTATGTCTCAAGGCGGTTTCCAGTAGGTACCATGTGCTTCGGGACTACGCCCCCGTCCCTACAGTTCCTTTCCTTGGCAGGACTTCCGGTCCTGCGTGACCTTTTCGGAGGAAGTAACCCTTGACTACGCCACCGGCGAAACTTATGGCCAGGGAAAATCAGGCACGGCGTTATGGGGATTCGAACCCCGCCGCTCTTGGCTTTCGCAAAGAGCAGTCTTCGCCCGAGAAGTATTCGTGTCTTACGCCACTGGCCGTGTAATCCTGGGGGAATGACCGTCTGCGGTCTTTTTTTTCGAGTGACAGTCGATGAAACCGCGGACTGCGCCACCCAGGTTCAGAAAATTGAAATCGGCAAAGAATTGATGTGAAAGAAGATAACTATCGCGAGGGACTGGACCACGTTCGGACACAATCCCGGCCCGGCATCAATCCTGCTGGCCGATCCACCGAGTTGTGTTTGCTATTCTGCATTCCGAAACATTCTCCAGAGCCGCGGATTCTAGATGAACTTCTTGTTTTGCGCAATAGTAAATATTCGATGCCAAATTTTGAAATCATAACGGCAACTTTCAAGCTGTCGCGATCACTTCGACCCTCGTACGTCCACTTTCTTCATGAATCTCGAAGCGGACAGGCAAAAAAGAGGATACGACATCCATGTTTGTCCGTGCGTGCCGGTTTAGTTTCGAAGCTGTGAACACACCGCCGCCAGCCAAAGCAAAAGGCAGGAGAAGTTGGTCTGCCAAGTGTTCCCCGACTGCGGCCTCAGACGCGATGTATGCGCGTGCTTCCTTGACTGCCTCTGTTGCGACACTCTCAGCACTTGCTCCGAGCCGGCCAAAACCACAAAACAGTTCTGTCGTTCCGGTGGATGTTCCCACTTCGATCAACACCACGTTTCCCGGTCCCGCGGAATTCCTGGTCTCCACGACTTGCATACATTCCTTCTCCCAATTCAGCAAGTGCGCGACAGTTTCGATCTCGCGTCGTGCAATCGCAGGTGACAAGTTCGCGACGATTGCAAGTACGCTTCGACGCGTGATTTCGCCGCGTTCTGTCAGGTCAATCGCCGAGAGGCGTTCGCACGGTTCAACGGTTGCAGTGAAGCAACCGCCTCCTGCGGGATAAAAACCATATCGCTCTAGATTCACAGTGACTTTCGGTCCGAGCCCGTTAACGACAGGCAAAAAACACCTCTCAAGAAAATCAAAGGGAGGTGCCGCTTGATTGTGCGTCCCGCCCTCAATCGTGATTTGGCTCGGCCCGGATGTCATCATCAAAGCCGGAAGGATCGTCTGAAATACCAGTGTGCTACTGCCAGCCGTTCCGATGACGAAACGATGTTTTCCGGATTGCACGGTCCCGGGTATGAAAGAAAGTGTCTTTGACCCTAGAGTCGCGCCTTCGACCTCTGCTCCTCCGATTTCGGACGCCGCGAGAACTGCCGTGAGGTGTTGCCGTAGCAAACCTGGCCGTTCTCGCTTCGCCCGGATGTTTTCAATGCGGAACGCTTTTCCGGTTGCGAGCGACAGGCTCAGCGACGAGCGCAAGATTTGCCCGCCGCCTTCGCCCGAACATCCATCTATCCGAATCATAGTGCCGCTCCGTTTATGTTCCATCATCCTTTTACACACACAACTTGATGCAAAGTGTGAACGATCTCCACCAAATCGGCTTGCGCCGCCATCACAGCCTCGATCGACTTGTACGCTGCCGGAGTTTCATCGATCACGTCAGCATCTTTCCGGCACTCTACGCCGGCAGTCATGCGTTCGTGATCTGCCACGGAAAATCGACGCTTTGCTTCGCCACGAGACATTGCTCGACCCGCCCCGTGACTGCAGCTTTGGAAGCTTTCCGGGTTACCTTTGCCGCGAACGATATAGGAACGCGCCCCCATACTGCCGGGAATGATTCCCATATCGCCTACACGCGCTCGAACCGCACCTTTTCGAGTGACCAGAACGTTCTCGCCGTAGTGCGACTCCCGTGCAACGTAGTTGTGGTGGCAATTAATCGCCTTCAACTCCGCGACGAATGGTCGCACTTCGCCCGACGAACGGACGGAAGCAACGATTTGTTCCATCATCAGATGTCGATTCCAGCGAGCGTAATCTTGTGCCCATTCGACTGCCTCGACATAGTCATCAAAGTGTTCCGAGTGCTCTGGGAAATAAGCCAGATCCCGATCGGGCAGATTGATGAACATTCGCTCCATATCTTTGCGAGCGAGCTCGATGAAGTAGCTGCCCATTCGGTTGCCCACACCGCGTGAGCCGCTGTGCAGCATGAACCACACAGCATCCGATTCATCGAGGCACACTTCGATAAAGTGATTCCCGGTGCCCAGCGTGCCCAAGTGATTCGAGTGATTCCCTCGATCGAGCTTGGGATGTTTTTCCAGAATTACGTCATAACGAGGTTTCAGCGTTTGCCAAATGTCCAGCGTGCGAGCAGGGATGTCATTCCATGCCCCTCGATCGCCTCGGCCGCCGTGGTTGGTTCGCCCGTGCGGCACAGCCTTCTCGATTGCGTCGCGAACACCCTTCAGATTTTCTGGAAGATCGCGCGCGTTGAGATCCGTCTGCACGGCCATCATGCCGCAACCGATGTCCACACCGACAGCAGCCGGGATAATCGCGCCCTTGGTCGGAATCACGCTGCCAATCGTGGCGCCAACGCCCCAGTGCACGTCCGGCATGGCGGCCACCCATTTGAAAACGAAAGGAAGTTGCGCCACATTAACGAGCTGTTGGCGCGCCTGGTCCTCTAAGGCGACGCCCTTGGTCCAAGCTTTGATCGGTACGCCCTTCTCGGGAACGATTACGTTGTAGGTTGTCTCGGACATTGTCGTTGCCCTCCCATTCAGAAATTCTTTTTCCCGTGAGGCGCGGAGCGTTTGACTCTCCGCGCCTCGCTCGATTCGCGACTCCCACTTCGCTCGCGAACTTCCCGCTCGCTGTTTTCGTCGATTGACGTGAACTATAAAAGCAGGCTGCGTGCCAATCACGCCGTAAAAAGTAAACCATTGTGAGCAAGAGAGATACCCTTCTGAGCTCAGAACTCGAACCTGGTCTTGCGATCTTATTAGATAATTTCTTATACTTATAGATATGCCAGGTAAGGCGCAGGTCGCCATCGGACTTTTGGGTACGACGCTCGATGCGGGCCGTTCGCACGACCGCTGGTCGAGTTGGCGGCCAACCGTTTCCATCTGCATGCAGCCCGACTTTGTAATCAAGCGTCTTGAACTGTTGCACGGTTTGCGTGACAAAACGCTTGCGACTCGCGTTGCGACTGATATATCTGCCGTTTCACCTGAAACAACCGTAAAGCTTCATGAAATTGAGTTCGGCGATCCCTGGGACTTTGAGCGCGTGTACGAGACCCTTTTCAAGTTCGCGCGCGCCTACCCGTTTGATACGGACAATGAGGAATACCTGATCCACATCGCGACAGGTACGCACGTTGCCCAGATCTGCCTCTTCCTGCTAACAGAGTCTCGATATCTACCGGGAAAGTTACTTCAGTCCGCCCCTGAACGTGATCGGAAAGCGCCAGGAAACATAAAAATAATAGACCTGGATCTCTCCCAGTACGACCGCATTGCTTCGCGATTTCGCCAGGAGGCTCGTGACGCTGTCTCTTACCTGAAGGGAGGAATCGATACCAAGAACGCTGCTTTCAACCAACTTATCGACCGGATCGAGCAAGTTGCTATCGCTACTCGGGACCCACTGCTTTTGATGGGGCCCACTGGAGCGGGCAAGTCCAGGCTTGCGCGGCGCATTTATGAGCTGAAGAAGATGCGGCATACAATCACAGGGGACTTCATCGACGTAAATTGCGCGACGCTTCGAGGCGACGGGGCAATGTCTACGCTCTTTGGGCACGTGAAGGGAGCATTTACTGGCGCACTCAAGGATAGGCCCGGAGTCCTTCGCGCCGCGGACAAAGGAACGCTCTTTCTCGATGAAATCGGAGAACTGGGCAACGACGAACAGGCAATGCTATTGCGAGCCCTGGAGGAGAAAACATTCCTGCCTCTTGGATCGGACCGGGAAGCTCACAGCGACTTCCAACTGATTGCGGGCACGAACCGCGACCTACTTTCAGCCGTCCGCGAAGGCCGTTTTCGTGAGGATCTACTATGCCGAATCAATTTGTGGACATTCACATTACCTGGCTTGCGTCTGCGTCCCGAGGATATTGAACCGAATTTGCAGTTTGAGCTCGAGCAATTTGCGGAGCGCACTGGTCATCGCGTAACTCTTAGCAAGGAAGTTCGCCAAACATTCTTGAACTCTGCACTTGCGTCCTCGGCAAAGTGGACAGGCAATTTCCGTGATCTGAACGCAGCGGTAGTCCGCATGGCGACATTGGCTCAAGGCGGACGAATTTCAGTTGAGATTGTCGAAGAAGAAATCGAGAGGCTCAAAGCGACTTGGTCGGCACTCGAAGAACAAGAAGAATCAGGTAGCCTTCTTACTCAGATTCTAAGCGCGAAAGTCCTCGACAATATCGACGTGTTCGATCGAGTTCAGCTCGCTCACGTAATTCAAGTGTGCCGCGATTCACGTTCCATGTCGGAAGCTGGCCGTCAATTATTCGACGCGTCGCGAACGCGAAAGACGAGCACTAATGACGCGGACCGTCTGCGGAAATACTTAGGTCGATTTGGAATCGACTGGGATCAGATCTCAAAGGCGTGATGTTCAATCCATCCAAGTTCTAATTCACGGAGAATAGTGTCGGCTCCACGACAGCCTGCGCTTCGGGATTATAGTAGTCATACAGGGTCGAGGGCGGAGTCAGTGCTTTCATACCGAAACGCGGCTTGAATGTGAAAGAAAACTTCGTGCCTCCGGCATGCGGCCAAAGGTAGACCACCAATCGGTCGGGTAACACTTCGTACTGATTGATGTCCCAGCCGGATTCTTTCATTGCCGTCTCAATTGAGCTCCTGTCTACTTCCGCACCCGGCGGCAGGCCGATTTCCGCCAGCATCATCCCGTAGCCCCGAAAGCCGATTCGCTCGGCCTCAATGTTGCAGCGGATATTTTCACCGGCCTTTGCGGATTGTTTTTCATACTGGACACGCAGCCTCAGCGCATCCGACGACTTATCTTCGTGGTGAAAGTTTTCTTCCTTCGCGGTGTGGACCCACGGCAGGTAGTAGTCTGAAATGACTTGCAGAGATGCCCGCCGGAAGCCGGCGTCCCGGCTGATTTGCAGATGATGTGCCCCCGGAGAAACGAATTTCGAGATGTCTATCGTGACCGGGGCGGTCAATACAGTTGGCCCGGGCATGTCGAACGAGATTACCTTGCGCCCGTCCACGAGGAGGGATGCACTCGAAGATTTGCTCAGGCCGATTGGCTGCGTTTGAGATGTCAATGAGCGAAGTGTGTCCAGGACGTTGATTGTCGCTTGCGACGAGTACCAAATCCCATAACGATCCTGATTATGCAGCAGGAATAGCAATCCCCTGGAGGTGGACGGGTCTTGTGAGGATTTATTTTCAGATGCTTTCTGAAATGCTTGCAACACCAGGGCGGTCGTTTCAATTCTCCCAGCCGTCCCCCAACCATAAAAGGGCGTATTGCTTTCCAGCGACCAGTAACTGAAATCGCCTTCGCGATGTTCGAGCTGTCGCAGCCTGGCCAGGTTCTCCGCAACGCGAGATTTATCCCCCGCGGCGAGTGACGCCAGTACATAGGACGCGATTAAATATGGCTCGTCATACGAGCTGGTTTGCTTTTCCAGATAGCCCAGCGCTCGGGCAACAGCCACCGATGCGGCTTTGGCCAGGCGCGCGTCTTCTGCTGGGTCGCCCGAATGGATCGTTGTCGAGGCGATGACCCGCGAAATGTAACCCGTCAATATGGCCGTACGGTGGAAATCTTCCGGCCCGCCCCACGTAGGCGCGATCCATCGCCCATCCTTCTGCTCCTGCCGCAGGAGCCAGTTCAGATCGACCTGGGCAATCGAATCGTCCACGTCAGCGAATTCCCGCGCTTCGCTGAGAAATTTCATTGCATACGCCGTCAACGCGAGATCGGAATCCCCTCTGCCCCAATATGTGATTCCTCCATCGGGAGCTTGATAAGAAAGCAAGCGTCCATAACCAAGCTGCACATAGCGTTTTGCGCGCGCGATCATTTCCGGTGAAACTCCACGGGTGTCCTTCGCATACTCCAGTAGCAAAAGGCTCGGATAAGCCGAGGAAATTGTCTGTTCCGCACAGCCATAAGGCCGGCCCAGAATCACCTCGATACTTTCGAGTACATGCGCGCTCAGATTGGGATAGATCTTCAGCGTTCCCTCGAACGAGCCGGAAATTGTGTTATCCGGAATCTGGACGTCCACGCCTGCGGAATCTCCGAAGACCTGGCTGATGGTATCGACATACTCTTCTCCGTTGGGCCTGACGGTGACCGTGCGCTCGATGGCATCCCCCACCTCCGCGCCATTCGCAGTGATTCTTTGCTTTCCGTTCTTAATTGGCGCGGTCGCTTGGAATTTGAAGACCTCGTTTTTATTGTCGAGGGGAGCAACCGTCGAGTTCACGGAAGTCGGGCTCAAATTCATAAACCAAGCCTCGGGCTTCAACTCCGCGGTCATGTGGAGGGTGCGATCCAGGTAATTTCGCATCACGACGGGGAGATCGATCTCGTCGCCCACCGTGAGAAACTTGGGAGGATCATGCTCCACGAAAAACGGTTGAAAGGCCCGAATTTCTTTTTCCACCGTACCGATTTCACCGCTTTCCGTGGATGCGATTCCGGAAATCTTCCAGGTTGTAATGTTGTCCGCAAGCGGGAATTTCAAATGTGCACGCCCGCCGGCGTCAGTCACTAATTCGGGCTGCCAGAGTAGTGTCTCAGGAAAATATTGGCGCAGCCGGGGAGTCATCGCCGGCATTGGAAGGGCATTCATTTTTGTTCCCGCAACCACTGCTCCCAATGTCGCGTTTGTCGTTTCCACTTGCGGGGCTGACTCTGTCACTGTAACTGTTTGGCTTTGAGTTCCCACTTGCAGCGACATATCGAGATTCGTGACATTCGAGGAGCGCACCGGAACGCCGGTAATCACGGACTCCCGGAAACCCACGCTCTTGAACCGGACTTCATACGCGCCGGCGGGGAGGTTCCGCAAGACATAGTTTCCCTGTTCATCCGCGGTCGCCGTATACGAATATCCCGAAACAAGATCCACTGCCGTGATTTCCGCCCGGCCGATTGCTCCGCCGGACTGATCCGTCAGCGATCCGGAAATGGCGCCGTTTGTACCCGAAAGGAGGACCGCGTTCGCGGCGGGAATCCGGCCTTGGTCCTCGCCGCTCCGTTCGAAGGAGGCGCGGGAAAACGTCGCGGCGAAAAAGTCATCCGAGGTGTTTTTGACGCTATCCTCACCAACACTTTGAATGTAAATAAAATTCATTTGCCGCGTGACCGGAAGAACTGCAATGCGCGTTTCGGCTTTGCCAATATGACTTTCATAGGTTTCCACGCCTACACGATCCGCATACAGTGCGTCCTGGCGGAACGTCGCATAATACGGATTGCCCCAGGGGTCTCTCAAACCGGCCCAGGAAATCCCCGCACTCTCAAGAATCGCGGCGAATTGCTCCATATTTTCGGGAAATAAGTGCGTGTCCTTGAAAGACTTGTTGAGAGCCGCATCGATCTTTGCGAGCGTGTCAACAAAGTAGTCGATCGCGGCGGTGCCAAGCGCGAAATCATCTTGGGACGGAGCAAGCTTTGTATCGAAGCGGCCATCGGGGCCCGCGCTCATGACAGTGACAGTGAACTTTGTCTGACGGACTCCAAACTCAAGCCGATAAGGATGTCCCCACGGATCCTTTAACGAGCCGAGATCGATTCCGCTGCGTGCGAGTTCAGCCCTCAGAGTTTCCTCATCGCGGATGTATCCCCCGGTGCGCTCATGGAATTCATTGACCGCTTTCTGGATCGCCTCAGCGTTCGGTTTGAAGTATGGCCACACCAGTTTCATTGCCGGGAAATCGTCCTCGGTATCGAATCGTTTGTCCGGGCCGGCGCTGATAAGTTCGAGGACATCCATTTCATTTTTTACACTGAAACGGAAACGATAGGGCACCCCCCAAGGGTCTCGGAGATCGTCCAACAGGATTCCCGAAGACATTAATTCATCCTTGAGTGCGGCATCTGTCTTGGGATACTCCCCGGTTTTCTGGTACCGCATCATCAGTGCATCATGGAGAGGTTTGATCGCGGGATCGATTTCCGGTGCGAAGAGCTTGCGGAGGTCTTTGTCTCCTGTGCCACAGTCGAAAATATCCGCATAGGCCCCGCTATTTTGCAGCATGGCCTCCGCGGCGACTTCAAAGCCGTCCGGCAGGGGCTTAGCGAGATCGAGTTTGTCGAGATCGCTTTTTCGGACTCCGTTTAATTCCGCATCACTGTTCCAATTCCTTGGAAAGCGAAGGAAGCTGGAATATCCGCCGAATTCAGAATCTGTTCGAATTCTCTCTTCGACGGCCTTGTCGACCACCACAAAGCCCAAAGCGCTTTCTTTCTCATCTCCGTCCGGACCGGTCACATGAATCGTGGCCGATGCCTCCTCGCCGGGCCGATATGTAAGCTTCGAAGGGTGAATGTCCACATTTAATTCGTGGTTCTTTGGGAAATAAACCGTGTGGTCGCCGACATTGTCGTTGTACGAGTTGTCAGCGGGAGTTCCGAGGGCGTAGGCTAGAATGGTTATTTCGTTTTGAAACTTTTCGCTGGTTGAAAATGTGAGGCTGGCATGGCCGTGGCGCACATGCACGAGCCGTGACGCAAGGACTTGACCCTCCTGCATGGCATCCACCGCCAGAATCATGTCTGGACGGCTGGCGGATAGTTCAACGTCAATCGGCTCGTTCGGCGCATACAGTGTCTTGTTCGTTTCGACTCGGACGCCTGGCCGCTCCGCTTCCCAATTGGACTCGGCGTGGTTTCCAACGAGTCCCTTGCGGTCCCGCGCGCGAAAGTTCAGGTAAAACTCCCCCGCGGCAGCCTGCGCCGGGATATTTAGCCCCATCACCTTTGCGACTCCAAAACGATTTGTTCGAACGCGCCGGACTAGCTGCGGGGCAACTGTAGGAATCGGGCGGCCTTGTTCATCCGCGGCGCCCCATTGAATCTCGACTTCGCATGCCGCGGGTGTGCCGTCCGCATAGTCGGTTGAAAGGTAGAACTCCAACGGAAGTCCCTCCATGTGGGAATTGTTTGCGGCGATCACATAGATGTGAATCGGCTCCTTTGTGATTCGGACGTCGAACCGCCGCTCTTCGGTCTTGCCCGTCGAAGGATCGTCGAAATAGGCCGCGAAGGAGAGATCCTGGAAACGCTCGTAATCGTTTCCGCTTAAGCCCTCCTGTTCCGAGGACAAATCCACGTGGGCCACATAGCGCCCTTGCTCGTCCGTGTCCCCCTCATATGAGGCAGCTTCCATGATCTCCCATTTCTGTTCCTTAAAATTCCAGTTTCTTTCGGATTCTTGAACGACGCGAACATGCCCTTTGCGCACGGGCTCGCCAAATAAATAATCGGCGCGCACTTCGATCTCAGCGTTCTGTCCTGGGAGATAGGTGGGATGGTCCGATTTGACACTGACGGAAAAAGTAGGCAAATCGTAACGGCTTATCTTTACTCTCGCATAGGTGTTTGGAGACCGCGCTCCGGATTCACCAAGAATCGCCTGAATTTGATAGTCTCCCAGCCGAAGATTATCTGGAATCTGCCAATCGGTGGAGGCCACTCCGAAGCGGGAAGTTTGCGGGCTGGCACGGAATACCAAAGTTTCATCTGGATCGCGAATCTCGAGGGTAGCTGCTTGATTTGTGATGGCCTTGCGATCCGCATCAAACGCCATCAGTCTGAGATGGAGCGGCTGTCCGGGCTGGTACATTCCTTTGTCCGTCGTCAGCATGATCGACGAGAAGCGATTTACATTCAGCTCGCCGCTCGCTTCCGCCGATACGTTGCCCAGTTTCCCGGTCACGTTTACATCGATTTGATCGGAATCGATGCCGGGAGGAATGGACGCGTGCAGTGTGGCAAATCCCTGCCGGTCTGTTTTCGCCTCAGGCGTTACCGATGGCTTGTCGTCCGATGTATCGAGATCTAGTGAGGCTTGGACCGCAACTCCTTCAATGGGATGCTGCGTAACCGGGTGGACCGCGCGTACACGGATCGTAGCGCGGCTGCCTCCTTTAACCATCCCTGGCGAGGCCACGTGCAACTCGAATATCTTGGGCGCAACTTCGCTGACGGACAGAACCCCTTGAATCAATTCCCCCGCCGCTCCTGAGGTCGAAACAACTGCGACGGAGTACCGCAGCCGGTACCAGAGCAGGTTCTCTCGATCGGTTCTTCCATTCTGCGCAATTGTCGGAGGCATGGAGAAATTCAGTTTGGTCCCGCCAGGCGGCACCGAGACTTCTTTACTTGCTCGAGCCTGCACACGGCCTTGCGGATCGACCAACTCGAGCGAAACACGCGCAGCCGTGGCTTCGCGCCCCGAGTTTTCAATTGCCAGCTGTACACCCGTGCTTTGATCGAGGAACTGCAAGCGAGTCGCAGATTCATTGACGTGGAGATTGCCTTGTGCAAGGCAGCCGACGGAGAGGAACAAAACTACTGCGAGAATCCCGGTGAAACGACACATCGAGTAGCGCATCGTACCCACCCCCGGATTACGAATGCGGTAATGCTCTTTGAGTTGATCGATGCACGAATATCCACGACGGGTTGCCTGGGGATTACGAATCCAGTAGAGGCCCATGACACGCGGCGGAATACAATATTGCAATTTACGATTAATTCTAATGATCGGCGATCTTAATCTTCTAGTTGCCCTTCTCGTGATATGCTGGCGGGCCATTCCACGTTTTCTCGTAAGCGTTGGGATACGATCGAACGTGGCCGTGGGAAGCAGACTCAAGTTGGTGGGACTAAAACTGAGAGAGCATGGAGGATTGAATGGCGCCAAAACAAGAAGTGCTACTTTGTAAGTGCGGAGCCTGCGCTCATTGGGAAATTCTTCAGAAAGACGGGAGCAATTTTATCTTCTGTATGACATGCTCGAAAGAGTTTCAGGTGACGTTGCAGGTGCCAAAATCGGATCATCTGGAGTGGGCAGCGTTGGACACGAAAAGAAAGAAGTGGATAGCTGCCGCGAAGTGAGGATAATCGGAAGAGGCTTGACGACGGCGGCAGAATTACATATCTGCGCCCAATGAGAGAAGATGGAGTGCATCCTTAGTCTCAATCGCTGGCAATTTCCGTAAGGCGCGGTCCGAATAAGGGTTACATTGGCGATGGGCGGAAAGCCACAAGTTTGTTATTCTTACTCTAATGGAAGACCGTTCATTAGGCGATGTGGGTGGGACGCCGGGTGGCCTCGGCAATTTCCTGATTGGGTGCATCATGGCTTGCCTGGGGGGTTATTTTCTGGCCAATCAGGTCAGCGTGGTTGGCTCCTACTGGAGTTTCTACGGAGCAAACACGTTCGGCATCACGCTGGTGCCCATGCTGCTTGGAGTGGGAATTCTATTTTGGAACGGTCGAAGCCTTGCAGGCTGGATTCTTACGGCAGCAGGCGCTCTTTTCATTGTGGCGGGCGTGATTGCCAACATGAACATCTATTTTCGACCGACCTCACTTTTTAATACACTGGTGATGCTGATCCTGCTCGTCGGGGGACTCGGTTTGATCGCACGCGCGCTGCGGTCGCACCCTGAGGCCAAGAGTTAGCGAGCGATTCTCCCTCGTTGTTCCTCCTCCCGATCATTACCTTAGATAGAAGAACTGAGATTCGCATCCCAAGCTCCGCGGGCTACAGCGTCTGGAATCTTTGTTTCACATCGTGGACAAATTCCAGAAACTGAGAAGAGTTGGTGATGTCCGGATGCCAGCACAGGTCGCGCTCGATCAGGTCGTAGGTCTCCTGGATGCGTGCGCCGGGAATAATATTTCCGCTGGCATCCCGATCGCGGCCCATGAGCCACAAGTGATCCGCCACCGTTGCCGCGGCGGTGACGTCGTGAGTCACGACGATAATGGTGTTCAGGTCATCCAGGCAGGCAATCTCGTTGATTAATTCGCAGACTTTGGCTTCCATCACCAGGTCGAGTCCCGAAAAAGGCTCGTCCATCAACAAGAAATGCTCGCTGCAAAGAAGTTGCTGGGCGATTGCAATCCTCTGTCGCTGGCCGCCGGATATCTGCGCCGGGTAAAGTTGTGAGCAGTCGACCATGTCCAAGCGCTTCAGGTACTTCAATACTTTATCCTCGGCTGCGTCGCCGTTTCTTTTTGCCTGCTTTGCAGCGAGCAGCAAGTTGCTGTAAATTGTGCGATTTTCAAACAGAGGATAATCTTGCCCGACCACACCAACCATTCCGGCTTTGACGGGGGTAAGCGTGGAACTGACTAAGACCTGTCCGGAGGTAGGCTGATTCAACCCGGCGATGATGCGAAAAAGCTGCGTCTTGCCAATGCCTGAGGGGCCGAGAAAGCCAACGACCTGTCCTTGTGTTCGGTCCGGGCGCACGATGTCACGAATCTCCGCGTTCACGTCGCGAAGGATGATTTTGTCGCCGTACGAGAGATTGACGTGGTCAACCTTGAGAAGCGTGTCGGTGTACTTGCATCGCTCAGGCAAGCTTTATCCTCACAAATAGTGAAATCACTATCTCTTTTCCAATTGCAAATCGGCGTAGGGGAAGAGGAATTCTTTGGCCAAGCCGAGTGCGTAATCCTGACATAATCCGATGAGCAGAATTGCGATTTGAATGGCAAAGACGGCCTCAAGCCGGAAATGTTTGTTTTGATTGAGCAACAGCGCGCCGACGCCGCCCTCTGACCGCGAGATGCCCTCAACCATCGTGAGCATCATCCATCCCATCGCGGCATTCTGGCGCATGGCATCAAAAGCGGCATCCGCCCTACCGAGCACGATGACTTCCCAAACCACTCGCCACTCTCCCATGCGCAACGTGCGGGCAAGATCAAATTTCTCTTTGGGGACCTGGGCCACAACATCGATCATGCTGGTGACAAAAAAAAAACGGCGACTCCAAAAACGAGGAGGCTTACTTTCAACCGGTGCCCGCTGGCAAAAATCACAGTGAAAAAGAATGTGAGCCCCACCATGCCAAGAAACCTGCCCTTGGACACTGCGTGTGCGATCGGTTGGAACACCGGAACTACAGTCAAATAGGCAAGCCCCAGTGAAATCACCGTCGCCCAGGCCATAGCCTGTACGTTCAAGAGAAAGCTGACAATCAGTTCCTGGCCTAACCCCTCATTGTTCCAGAGGTCCACAAACGCACGCCAGACATCCATGGGCTTGGGAAGAAATACATACGTGGATGTCGCCCACACCAGCAGCAATACCCCGATCTGGAAGATGATTATGAACCTGAGCGCCGCTTTCGAGATCACCCGGTTCGGAGAAAACGCGGCGATCAAGTCATGCAGGAAGCTGAATTTCACGCTGGGTGCGGACGCATTCGCAGTAATGGTGCTGGCCGCCGGTCTCATGGTGGTCACAAAAGTTTTCCTATTCCTTGTCTGAAAGGACGATTTCTACGCGCCGGTTCTTCGCTCTGCCTTCAGCTGTAGCATTTGATACGAGTGGCTTGGAATCGCCATACGCATGAATGCGGAACCGGCTGTCGGGGAAGTTTGTGGGTGCTTTTCTCTGTAGCCAATCACGCACGGCCTGGGCCCGCCGCTCTGCCAAGTCCATGTTCTTTTCGGGAGTCCCTGTATTGTCGGTATGCCCATTCAACGTAACAAACAATGCGCCGGCAATCGCCAGGTCATCCTTAACCTCATTCATCTTATGTTCGCCCTCCCCAGTGAAGGATGCCTTCCCGGTGTCAAACTCAATACTCCAATCACGCTTGGATATGACCGTTCCGGTATCCCCGCTCGGACTGAAGCTGGCCACATCGGCTTCGGCTCCCGTCTGCGAAAGCATCGAAGACGCTCCCAACACATAGGAGGTATCGAGAATCTCCTTCACATCGGGGATCTTGTTTGCATCCTTGAAAAGCGCAGGGTATTGCTGCGTCGCAATGTTTCCAAACACCGTATAAGTAGACCGGAAGTTGTTATTGGCGCCCGGTTGCAATCCGAACAACAGCAAATTGTCGTTCAAGTTGTTGACTGCAGAGCCTCCGAGTTCCACCATGTTTCCGGCCTTGTCCTGTTCGCGGGTTCCCTGGTAGTACTTCAGCCAATAGTCGCCGTTCTGCTCGTTGTACACTTTCGCGCTGATCGCCGCTGCACGCTTCAGCGCTTCTGGAAATGCCTTCACTTGGTCCGCTGCTTCGAAACTCGCCGCGAGCATTCCCTGGACTTCGTTGCGATGGTCCTGGTTGAATTTTCTAATCCCAATAATCACGTCAGGCATCTGTGACCGATACTGCTTTGAGGACACGATGGAGACAAGGCCGCCGCGGCCATGGGCCACGTTCACGTCGCCTGGCGTCCAAGTGACCACACCATTCACACAAACGTTCTTGGATTCCCCGGTCAGGCGGCCATCGTGCACGACTTTGCGATCCTCGCAAGTATTGGCATTATAAATTTCCGCTGCCTTGATGTAGTCCGGCGCGTTGACCCAATTAAGAGCATCGGGGTCCCATGTCTTTTCGTCCGGATTGTTCTTGATCTGGTTGTCCGCCGCCCACTTCATGGCGATATTCCAATCACCATCACGAAGGACTCCGGCGACCAGCCCGCCTTTGGCTGCTTGCGCATCAGATTTCCATTCCGGCGGACCCATCAGTTTGTCTTCCCCGCGTGAATATCCGGTAGAACCGATGACCTGCGCGATATATTCACCAGCGCCGTTGTCCAACTTTTTTAATTGCGGATTGACGGCGGCAAAAAACTGACCCGAACCGTCACCCATGATCAGGACATAGTTAGCGCCGGAGGAGCACTGGCTTGAACCGTCGTGTAGCTCTTTGGCACAGGCGATCAAGTCGTTCTGCATCTGGCTGGTATCATCCTGGCGGACCAATTTCAGGTTTACGCCATGTTTCTCCATCAGGCTGTTGCGTGTCGTGTCCGGGCCGCCGTTAGCGTAGATATAATTCATCTGGGCGTTCCAGGCCCATATTTCGGTGCGGATCAGAGGCGCCTTCACCGAGGCCGATGCCGCCTCAGGGAACGGCGCCGGATCGACGTTGGCCACGACCGCTTCCTTCAGATCAGGCAAAGCGGCTTTGGAGGGGATAAGGGCCTTCGCAATGCCCGGCGCGGGAATCCATCCGCGGCCAACCGCCTCACGGAAACCAAAGAACAGAACTGCGCCGATCATCAGAAGCAGAACAATCTTTGCTCCCGGCTTCAGCCGGTGTCCTGTGGGTGGTGTTGAGATTTTATCGTTAAACATTTCGATCTATCCTCCGCCTCCGAATTATTTAATCAAATCGCTGTAGTCATCTTTCTTGTTTGCGGGCACAGCCGATGGGTCCGGTAAACTGCCCGGCACCGCCGTCACCGATGCTGGCAATAGTTTTTGCTGAAACTCCGACAATTGCTGGACGGCCTCGTCGTTGATGGCTCCGGTTTCCAGATCCATGTTGGTCATCAACTTGTTGGCGAGACGATTGAAATCTTCCATCTCTCCCAGCATCTGTCCTGCGTCATCCGCCAGATACTCCAATGTCTGGTCGTAAATCTGGTTGGCCACCGGATCGCCTTGAAAGATCTTCTTAGCCGCCTGAAATACAGAATAGGCCTTTTTCAGCGCCTTCCGCCGCATCTCTTCTTCGCTCACTCGATTCTCTTTATCGGTGACTTGGAACTCCGCAGTGGCCCTCCAGCGAACGAGTTGGTCATAGAGAATCTTTAACTTGTCGCGCAGTTCCGTGAGCGACTTGTTGATATTGATGAGGCTCGCCGCGTGCCGCTCGTTGGTGACCTTGGCAGACATGTACTGCTGCTGATCGAGCGGGGACAGCCCGCCTGCAGCCATTTTCTTGTCTGCCTGGTTGGCCAGTGCCACGCTGTGTGCAGCGTCTTTTTGGTTCGTGTCGATCTGGTTCTGGAGTGTGCGGATCGAGCCATTCAGGTTCCCGAGTTGTTCGTCCATAATTGCGAGATTCTTTTTCATTTCCCCAATGTAGTTCTTGAGGATGCCGATTGGATCCAACTCAATGAACAAGCCCGTCAGATACCGCATGATGCTTTGGAACACGAGGCTCGCCAACGTTCGCACGCGCTTGTCCGTGACGATGAAAAGCAAAACCAAGATCCCCCCGATCAAAAGGGCGAGGTGCAATGTATCGGTCGCCGCCGCGATCAGGACCGGCAGGATCTGCACGAAACCATATGCTACCGCGATGCCGGCGAGGACAAGGACGACTTTCCCTGCTGTGCCTTCCGGCCGCTGCCAGAAATTTTTCAAGCCCTGCATTACTGGGGAACCTGGATTGGTTGCCATTGAGTCTCCCTATCCAAATATCGTTTCAAATTCCTTGCGTTGTTGCAGAATCTCGGCCCGCCGCCGTTCCAGCGCCGCAGCAAAATTGCTCTTCGCTTCTTGCAGCTTCGAGCGCGACACTTCCGCCTGCGATTGCATGGACTTCACCTGCTGCTGCAGGTCCGCAATTTCTTTCTGCTTTTGCTGAATCGCTTCATTGAGTTCGCTGATTTGGGCAATTTTGGCATCCACTTCCGTGCCCGACACTTCATCGGTTTGCTTGTTGAACGTGTTCGCCGAAGAATTCAGAACATTCTGTAAAGCGTCAAACCCTTTCAAGACGGCGTCTTTCGTCAGGCCGCTCTGCGCCTGGGCCGTTGCCAGGGCCGCCTTGTACCTCATTGATTTATCCGTGATCACGGAGGCGAGCGGCGCGGCAAAAGCTTCGATCTTGGCCAACTCCGGAATCGCAGACAGGTCCGTTTGCTTGGCTAGTCGCGTGTAAAACTGATTGTCGCGCGCCCCCATCGCAACATACGGGGGAGGCATGTCGTGGGGCCGCGTTACCTCAGGACTAGCGGGAGGTTTTGCAGACTGCTGTGCCACCGGCTCATCTTCAAAAATGGCCTTCTTGATCAGATCCATGAAGGGCATGGGTCACGTCCTTGCTTCTTCAGTCTTGGTGGCGATTCGGAAAAGCACACAAATTCTCTGTTCCGGAGCACAGCAGGACCGAACTTACAGTACCATATCGGTCCACCACCCAACCGCATTGTATCCTATCGATAACAGAACTCTTGCGTTTTACACGGGTTACGCGGGCATCCTAGACCGCGCCGGGCTCCCTTTCAATCAGGAAATTGTTATCACATT
>Ga0207020_1012_pt1 | contig 42662 bp, 44 predicted proteins | sample Alteio_BWMinCont_48_FD_153500 | JGI IMG/M metagenome (GOLD analysis project Ga0207020, IMG submission 153500) | Enriched cells from forest soil in Barre Woods Harvard Forest LTER site, Petersham, Massachusetts, United States -... | ecosystem: Environmental > Terrestrial > Soil > Temperate forest >... | reverse complement strand
GCATGTCAATTACGTAAGGTATGCCAAAACGTTTTTTCCAATAGGACCCCTGGTACTCAACCCATTATTTGGAAAAGCCAAAAAATGAGCGTCCTGCTAAATATTGGCTCGTTTACTCTTTACATAAACATTTTGAGTCTGTTGCGATGAAACAGGTAAGCGGTTTAATAAGTGTTTCCGATCATTATATTAATGATTTAAAGACCCGGTATCCTGAAATAAAAGATACGCCATCGGCTACTATTACTTTTGGCGCTTTTGAACCCGATATCAAAATTGCTCCCGATAATCAAAATAAGTTTAAACCCTTACTTCAGCCCGGTTTTAAAAATATTGTTTATGTGGGCAGAGGTGGTACAGATATGCATAAGGCTATCATACCCGTTTTTGAAGCATTAAAAAAGGGATTGGCAAGTAAGCCTGAACATTTTAGTAAATTAAAGTTTTATTTTATCGGAACCAGCTACGCCCCGGCGGGAAAAGCAATACCTACAATACTACCTTTAGCGAAAGAATATGGTGTTGATAATAGTGTAGTTGAAATTACAGATAGGATAAGCTATTATCATACATTGATAACACTCAAACAGGCAGATGTACTTTTAATTCCCGGTTCAGATGATCCAAAATATACGGCTTCAAAAATTTATCCTTATCTGTTGACGCAAAAGCCGTTAGTTGCCGTTTTTAACAAGAACAGTAATGCAGTAGCGGCACTGAATGAATGTGCCGATGCGGTAGTATTTACTTTTGACAAAGAAACCATACATTTAACTGAACCATTGTATGAAATTTTTGCAGATTGGAGCAATGGCTTATTCAAACCCACTACACTGCTACCCGGCTTTAAGGAATTCAGCGCCAGAAATCTTACCGGCAAACAAACAGAACTATTTAATAACGCTATAAAATATTTTGAGACAGAGAATACAAACACTTGATGGGCTAAGATTCCTGGCGGCTATGGGGGTTTTATGGATACATACCTGGACCAAGCATGGCAACCCCAGGTGTTATATTGGTGGTTTTGATATCGCAAACCTACTGGCACTAGGCGTAAACGGTGTCGATCTGTTTTTTGTGATAAGCGGTTTTTGCATGTACTATTTTTATGCATCAAAAAGCGATTTCTCCTATCGCGATTTCTATCGTTTTTTGGTAAAAAGATGGGTAAGGCTGTCGCCGGCATTCTATGTGGCTACAATTGTTTATATCCTGATTGGTAAATTTATATATCATCAAAAAATTGATGTTGCAGGTAATTTTTTTCACAGTGTTTTTTACCTGAATTATATTTTTGTTCAATATACTACAGCTTCCCATTTTTGGACCTTAGCTGTGGAATGGCAATTTTATTTCATTATCCCTTTTATACTTATCTATCAAAATACAATTGGTTTTATAAAAACGTTTTCATTTGTTTTCGGCATAATTTTCATAACTGAAATTACTGCTATTTTAATCTTAAAAAATCAATCGGACTACTTAACTGGTACGTTACTATTTCATGGAGTTGAGTTTGGTTGCGGGATAATATCTGCAAGGCTCCTGATAAAAAACGATCATTTTTTTTAAGAAAAGGATATTGTGGATCGTGGCATTTATAATAATTACTTATACAGGAAGAATAATGGTATCTAAGCAAATATTAGCGCTTTCGAGCAATTATTATAATTTTTTTAAGCTAATAGGGTTCACGTTAATGGGATGTGGATTTGCCGGTATTTTATATTTATCAGTTACCTCTGCTAAATGGCTAAATCTTATTTTGGGTAACCGGTTGTTTAAAACAATGGGGCGAATATCTTACAGTTTTTATTTATTTCATGCTTTAATATTTCCGGTGATAGTTAATTATACCATTCAATTTATGCCCTTTGCAAAAGGAATAATTGCCCCAATAATAAGCACGTGCATAAGCGCGGTGATTTTATACCCGATTTCGCAGCTAAGTTACAACCTGTTGGAAAAACCATTTTTATCAATCGGTAACCTAACAACCAAATGATAAAATTAGCTATTGTCACTACTCATCCCATACAGTATTATGCACCAATTTTTAAGCTGCTTCATGAACGGCAAAATGTAAGCATAAAGGTATTTTACACTCGTGGAGAAGGTGCATTGGATAGTTTTGATCCGGGTTTTGGGAAAAAAATAACATGGGATATTCCATTGCTGGATGGTTACCCGTATGAGTGGGTAACTAATACCGCTACTAATGCGGGCTCGCATCATTTTAAAGGAATAATTAACCCGGGATTAATTGACCAGGTAAATGCTTACAAGTCCGATGCGCTATTGGTTATCGGTTGGGCCTATAGCGGTCATTTAAAAGCCATCCGCTATTTTAAAAATAAAATTCCTGTTTATTTCCGTGGTGATTCTACGCTGCTTGACGAAATGGGTGGTATAAAATCGATATTAAGATCCATCTTCTTAAAATGGGTATACAGGCATATTGACCACGCTTTTTACAATGGGACAAACAATAAGGCTTATTTTAAAAAATATGGGTTAAATGAGCAACAATTAGCATTTGCTCCCCACGCTATTGATAACGACAGGTTTTTTGCAGAAAAGAAAAACGAAGCGCAATTACTTAAACAAAGCCTGAATATAGCTCCAACCGACCTGCTCATACTTTTTGCCGGAAAATTAGAAGAAAAGAAAAACCCGGTGCTATTGCTGGACGCAGTCATCACTTTAAATGATCCAAAAGTTCATTTATTGTTTACAGGAAATGGGAATTTAGAGAACACATTAAAATTGAAGGCTGAATCTTGTCCTAACATCCATTTTTTAAATTTTCAAAATCAAACATATATCCCCGTGGTATACCAGGCCTGTGATTTGTTTTGTCTTCCGTCAAAAGGTCCGGGAGAAACCTGGGGGTTGGCGGTAAATGAGGCTATGGCATGTTCAAAAGCCATATTAGTTTCTGATAAATGCGGATGTGCAATTGATTTAGTTAAAATTGGAGAAAATGGCGCTATATTTAAAAGCGGGTCATTAGCTGATTTGACAGCCTGTTTAAAAAAGCTTACAGCAAACAAGGAACTGTTAATAAGTTATGGTAAAGTTTCCAACTCAATTATTAACTCTTTTAGTTTTCTAAATATTTCAAAAGCAATTGAGAGCAAACTACTACATTAAGACTGATTCAGATAAGTTATTATTGAATTAAAAAAATATGATCTTTAATGCAAAGCGATAAACCAATAGCTGCCTATATCATTCTTTTTATACCATGGCTACTTTCGTTGGTATTTATTTCGACACCTGTTACATCGTATTTTATTGCCTGGTTAGGTTCGTTTTTTATTTTTTATATTTCATTAACCGGGAAATTAAAATCATTACCTGCAGACAGACCAATATCGGCGCAACTAATGCGGCCCATATTTTTAATGCAAATTATTTTTGCAGGATATATGGCTGTAACCTCCATATTTTATTTTTTAGATGTATTAGGATACCGGAACTTTGAAAAGGTAAATTATTATTTCCTGGTAGATGAAAATAAGTTAATGCTTACCGCGCAATGCCAGCGCTATTATTGCCTGGCACACGCGTCGTTGGTTTCGGGGATTTTAGTTTTTATGCGGTATCCTATTGAAAAGAAATATTATGTGGAAAAAGGCAAGTTGGCTAATCTCCTGTTTTTCTTTGCTTTAATAACCCTTCCGCTAGCAATAGTATTTTTAAAGGTTCCTGGTCTTTCACAATTTTATCAGCAATTCAATTCATTAAGTTTTATTGCGGGCACGCTGGCATTGGCATTTGCAATACCACTACGTAAAGTGTTTAATACGGTAATATGTCTAATTTTATATTTTTTTAATTTTTATGCTGCTCTTGTTTCAGGTTTTAAAGAGCCTATTATAATAAGCGTTTTAGTTTTAGGTGTTTTTTTGTACCCTAATTATAAAAAAATAATAACCTTAACCTTTATCCCCATATTATTAGGCCTGTTTGTTTTGTTGCCCACTTACAATAAGGTTTTTCGAGCTAATTCCTGGGGTAACGGGGTAAGTGATGATGAAGCCCGCCGATTGGCAGTTAATGCCGTACTTAATCAGAACGATGATGATAGTAACTGGGGATTCCTTACCAACCGATTAAGTGAAATAGAGATGTTCACAACTTTCGCCAAATCAACTCCTGATCATATAGGCTATTATGGCACTAAGTTGCTTGAACAATCAGTGACGGTTTTAATACCGCGTGCATTTTGGCCCGGAAAACCCAGTACAGAGGGATTAATTATGGAGCGTGTATTTAATGCTGGTGTTGTATTCATGCCATCTAGTGTTTCTGCAAAACCTGCATTTGTAGTTGATGGTTATCTTTCAGGAGGATCTTTCGGAATATTCTTGTTCTTATTTGCTTATGGCGCCATTGCCCAGTCAATTTCTATTAAAGCCGAAAAATTGTTTGGCGGATATATTTTAGGTACGGCACTTATATTTTCAGGATTGTTTCAAATGTTTTGGCGCGGTCTCAGTGTTGAGTTTTTAGTTAACTCTGTTTTTTGGAGCTATATAAGCATGCTTATTATATTTAGAATATTCCTGATGTTTAAAATAATACAGAGGGTTTGAAGATTTTACATATTAACGCTTCGTATAAACCTGCTTATGTGTATGGCGGCCCAACCATGTCGGTTTCCAGGTTATGCGAGCAATTGGTAAAATCAGGAACTACCGTAACAGTATTTACCACTACAGCCAACGGACCGACAGAATTGCCCGTGACTGCAAATCAACTGGTGAATATTGATGGTGTTAATGTTATCTATTTTAAGCGTCTTACTAAAGACCACACGCATTTTTCGCCTGCTCTTTTGACCCGGTTATGGAAAGATGTAAAAAATTATGATTTGGTACATATTCATGCATGGTGGAACCTTGTTTCTGTATTGGCATGTTTGACAGCATTAATGCGGGGTGTGCCGGTTATAGTTTCGCCAAGAGGTACGTTAAGCTCTTATTCCTTTTCAAATAAAAACGTTGGGATCAAAAGCTTTATACATCAATTTTTAGGTAAACCATTGTTGAATAATTGTTATGTGCATGTTACATCAGAAAGAGAACGACTCTCCATGATTGATCTGATCAAACCCAAAGGCATTACGGTTATACCTAATTTGGTTAAATTACCTGATTATGATGCGGCAATGAGCGGGCGCGAAACAGGGTCATGCTTAAGGTTGATTTTCTTGTCAAGAATCGATGAGAAAAAAGGCATCGATCTGTTACTCCATGCGCTTGCGCAGGTCACTATTCCTTATTTTCTTACTATTGCCGGTAGTGGCGACGAGGTATATATTAATTATTTAAAGGAAATTGCAACAACTCATAACCTAACCGATAAAATAAACTGGGCGGGCTTCCGTATGGATAATAAGTTTGAAATGCTGCGTAATAATGATCTGTTCATACTGCCCTCGCATGATGAAAATTTTGGAAACGCTGTAATTGAAAGTCTTTGTACAGGTACAGCTGTTTTAATAACGCCACATGTTGGTTTGGCAGATTATGTGATAAAAAATAAACTGGGCTGGTTATGCGAAACAGATGCAAGTTCGATAAGCTCGGTAATCAATACAATTGGCAACACGCATAAAGCCGACCTTGAACGTATAAGAGAACAGGCACCGGGTATTATTTATAAAGATTTTGACCCTGATAACCTGGTTCAGCAATATTTATTCATGTATAAATCAACTATTAAATATGAGTGACTATAAGGATTATGGGTTCCAAAGTAATGGTATAACACATAACTTCAAATACCTGCAGCAACCCATGCTTGATTTGCTTAATCAAACCAGCAATAAGTGTATTTTAGATTTGGGTTGCGGGAACGGCTATTTTGCTAACTATTTAATTTCAGCAGGTTATAATGCCTATGGTACAGATGCTTCAGAAAAGGGCATTGCCATTGCAAAACAAACTAATCCCGATCGTTTTTTTGTACAGGATCTATCAACCGGCAAGCTTCCACCTGAACTGCAAGGTTTAAAATTCGATACCATCATTTCTACCGAGGTTATTGAACATTTATATGACCCGGAAGGTTTTATTGCTTTTTGTAAGCAAGTGCTGAATGATAAAGGCGAGATCATCATTTCCACCCCATATCACGGTTACCTAAAAAATCTGGGAATCAGCCTTTTCAATAAATGGGATATGCACATGAACCCCACCTGGCATGGCGGCCATATTAAACTATGGTCGAAAGCTACATTAAGCCGTGTGTTAACAGATGCCGGTTTCACGGTTACTGATTTTAAAGGTTGCGGACGTATTCCGTATTTTTGGATGTCAATGATCATCAAAGCCAAATTAAATTGAGCAGCTTATTTTCATTTATTATATTAACCTATAATGAAGAAATACACCTTCCCCGGCTATTGACATCTATCAGCCTGCTTAACGCCCCAACTTTTATTTTAGATTCAGGCAGCACCGACCGTACCATCGGGATCGGGGAAAGCTTTGGCGCAAATTTCTTGCAGCATCCGTTTGAAAATCACCCCAAACAATGGGATTATGCCCTCAACAACTTCGACATACAAACACCCTGGGTGATTTGCCTGGATGCTGATCAAATTGTTACTGACGAATTAAAGCAGCGCCTGCTGACTTTCCGTGAAGAAGATTACACCGGCATAAATGCTATATATTTTAACCGCAAAAACTTTTTTAAAGGCAAATGGATAAAACATGGCGGGTATTACCCATTTTACATGCTTAAAATGTTCAGGTATGGTGTTGGCTATTCAGATCTGAATGAAAATATGGACCACCGCTTTATTGTTTCAGGTGAAACAATAGTTTGGAAACACGGGGTGATCCTCGAGGAAAATCTAAAAGAAAATAATATTCGTTTCTGGATAGATAAACATAACCGTTATAGTGACCTGGTAGCGTCAGAGGAAGTAGAAAGAATACACCTGCTGAGATCGCAAACCATCAAACCCCGCTTTTGGGGTTCGCCCTATGAACGCACTGCCTGGTTTAAACGTTTATGGTGGAAACTACCGCGGTATATGCGGCCCGGCATATACTTTACCTATCGTATGCTTTTTCAACTGGGCATTTTAGATGGCCGTACCGGCATTATATTTCACTTTTTACAGGGCTTTTGGTTCAGGCTGATCGTTGATATCAAGATTGATGAAATACTTAAACAAAATGATGAAAGCTCAAAATAAGCCTTTAAGGTTTGTGATCTCATTTCTGGTGTTGTTTTTAATCTTTTACTATTTTAATATTTTTTATTTTAGTTTGACCAGTTCGGGAACTCATTATTATAATGCTTTTTTAGCGCATCACTTAAATTATATACAAGCATTTAGATGGTTGTTATTGTTTTGCACGGCACACTTACTTCAATTTTTAGGTTTTGATGCAATTTTTAATAACTATGAACTGTTGGTTGCAGGGCATGGCAGTATCCAGGTAACTTACACCTGCCTTGGATTGGGCATATTGAGCTTTTTTACTGCATTTGTCCTGTCGTACCCTAAACCGTTAAAGTCTAAGGTTATTATTGGAGTTGCAGGAATAGTAATTATCGAATTTTTAAATATTACCCGCTTTATGCTTCTTGCTTTATATGGTAATAAACAAATCAACCAATTTATAGATCATCATACCTTATTTAATATCCTAATTTATCTAATTATTTCTACGGGTTTGTATTTTTGGATAAAACAGGATATTACCGTAATTAATAAACATGAAAAAAGCTGACCTTGTCCTGTATAACAACTCGCCGTATCATCCGGGTGCCGGCGCATTAAAGCGGATTCTGTGGTACTACACTAATGTGTTGTTTTTTAAATCCAGTCTTTTTCCTTTTTACGGAATCAAAAATTTTCTATTAAAGCTATTTGGAGCAAAATTGGGCAAGCAGGTGGAAATTAAACCTTGTGTAAACATTAAATATCCGTGGCATTTAACTATTGGCGACGAAGTTTGGATAGGAGAAAATGTTTGGATAGATAGCCTCGTACCGATCATTATAGGCAGCAATATATGTATATCGCAAGGCGCAATGTTATTAACCGGCAGCCACAATTATAAAAAACCAAGTTTCGATTTAATAACCGGAAGTGTAATATTAGAAGATGGTGTTTGGATAGGCGCCGGAGCAATTGTAAACCAGGGTATTACAGTTTACTCACATGCTATACTTACCAGTGGATCGGTTGCTACAAAGAACCTGGAGCCTTATACCATTTACCAGGGTAACCCGGCAGTAAAAATAAGGATGCGGGTAATAGAATAGTTTAATTTATATGACTTTTAAAGAAACCAAAATCTACCAAATTATACTATTCAGCGTTGCCATCATGATGATCGTAATGGGTGTACTTATCTTTATCACGCCACCATCTATTTTTCCTGACCCGAGCTGGGGTTTCCAGGTAATGCGGTCAATGCAAATGGGCGGTAAGTTTAACATGATCCCCAGCCCGGACCCTGCGGATATTTCAAAAAATATTTCTTCATTTTTAAGCTGGTGGTCGCCCGGGCAATATCTCACACCTTATTTCTTTAAAACAATTACCGGTTTAAATACCGGCCGTGCAGCAGCGCTCACAGTTATATTGGGCAATTTATCAGGCTTAGCCGGATTTTACTTTTTTTTCAAAAAGGCTGGTTTTTCAAAGATAGTAGTTGCTGTCAGCCTGTTATTCATCCTGATACAACAGGCATTTTGGGTACCTTACGCCTATTACAATGGCGGCGAAATATTGCTTTTTGCCTTTGAAGGATGGTTCCTGTTAGGTTGTATTTCTTTTAACAAAGTTGATGTCAGGCTGCTGATATTTATTCTATGTTCGGGTTGGATAGGCTTTTTTTGTAAATCATCTTTTATGTGGATTTATGCCTCGGGCCTGTTATGCCTGTGGATAAGATTGTCAAAAGGTGAATCTAATTGGTTTGGCTGGATAAAGAAAGGCATTTGGCTCGCTGTACCTGCCATCTTATCGCTGGCTGTAGTTTATCTCGTATATCTTTCTAAAGGCGAAAATCCGGCGTCAGCATCGGGTGGTTTTAAACTTGCTTTTGAGGCATTAGGCTTTCCGCTGGCATCACCCTTACTCGCCGGTTTTTCTGTTGACGATATGCTGAACGGATTGATCTTTAGTAGTGATCCCCAACAGTTTACCTATACACAAACCGTACTCATCCTGGTCACGTTAGCTATATTAAGTGTTTTGCTTATTGTGATGTTACTACGTTATATTCCGCATAATAATTACCGGTTATTTATTATTGTTTTTTATACCGTTTCGATCTTGTTTTTTGGCTACTCTTTTTTGAAGCAAGCAGCCATATCTTACGAGTCGCGGCATTTCCGTACGATGGGTTTATTGATCGTACCGGGCGTAATTTACCTGGTTAGCCGAAGCAAATTACCCTACCAGGTTGGTTTTATTATCATATGCGGAGCAATAGCTTATAAAAGCAGTAAATATATGGCCATGATTAACCGCGTAAATCAAAATGGCGCACACGGTATTACCGGCTTGTCGCAGCAATTTATTGATCAGCCATCATTGAATTATATGCTTTCGCTTGATCAGCAAAAAACAAACGCCGTATTTGTTTTTACCAGCGCCGATATTGGTTTAGAAATTCAGCATCACCGAATTATAACACTCGACCCCTACGACAAGAATACAGAGCAAAATATATCACCCTATAACGGTCACGCCGGTACTATTTACCTGGTACTGCCGTCAAGCTATAAAAGTACAGAGGTGGCTGTAATGTTTAAGTATTTCCCGGGTTACAAAGATTTTGTTCCGACCCGGCTCAGTAAAAATTACGTGTTATATACCGCTCAATAATTATTTCTTATTGATCTCGGTCCACAACATATCCTTCAGCTCAGCAATATTCTTTTGAGCCACTGATGAGATAAAGACAGCCGGCACATCCATCGGCAGTTCTTTTTTCATCTCCCCCATCAATTCCTCATCCAGCATATCCGATTTGGTAACCGCCAATACACGGGGTTTGTGCATCAACTCAGGGTTATATTCGTTTAACTCTTTTAATAAGATCTCGTATTCCTGTTTTATAGAACGAGCCGTATCTGCAGGAACCATAAATAGTAACACCGAGTTTCGTTCAATATGACGTAAAAACCGGATACCTAATCCCTTCCCTTGCGAAGCACCTTCAATAATACCCGGTATATCTGCCATAACGAACGATCGCCCGTTGCGGTAAGCAACTATACCCAAATTGGGAACAAGCGTTGTAAAGGCATAATCAGCAATCTCCGGCTTAGCTGCCGAAACTACAGACAGTAAGGTTGACTTACCCGCATTAGGAAAACCTACCAGGCCTACATCAGCCAGTAACTTTAATTCTAATACGTTCCATACTTCCTGGCCATCTTCGCCCGGCTGCGCAAATCGGGGTGTTTGTTTGGTGGCGGTTTTAAAGTGCCAGTTGCCCAGTCCTCCCCTGCCTCCCGGTGTTAATACTTTAGTTTCGCCGTCGTGGTTTATTTCAAAGAGTATTTCCCCGGTTTCTGCATCGCGTGCAATTGTTCCTAACGGAACTTCCAATATCTCGTCCCTGCCGGTTTTGCCGGTGCTTAATGAGCTTCCGCCCGAATCACCGTCGCCGGCAATTACATGTTTACGGAATTTAAGGTGCAGCAACGTCCATAGCTGGGCGTTACCTTTTACAATAACATGTCCCCCACGCCCACCGTCGCCACCATCGGGCCCACCGGTTGCAGTGTGCTTGTCGCGATGTAAATGTGCAGAGCCTGCCCCCCCGTGACCAGAACGGCAGCAAATCTTTACATAATCAACGAAGTTTGAACTTTGGGACATGGGGTTTTTATTTCGGATTTCGGATGTTCGATTTCGGATTTATTTTTTTAATTTTTGATTTTCTTTAGCTGTTTTACCAATGGCTGTAAAAATTGCAGTAAGTTCATTGGCTTCCTTTTTTAAAGGAGCTATAATACCGGCTGATACTAAACCAGCCTCTTCCATCAAATCAAACCAATAAATCGACTCATCGGCCTCCTCCTCACAAATTACGATTTTATTGATAAAATCAGCTGTTGACTTTCCCTTACAAGCAGCACGACAATTAGCCCCAACAGAAGTTGAGCTTCTTAACAACTGATTTGATAATGTATTGATTGAACGTCCATTAGGTAAGCTTTCAATAAATTTAATAGTATCAACAGCAAACCTTTGCGCTCTTCGCTTTAATTCTATTTTATCCATAAATTTTAAATTAGCTAAACCCGAAATCGAACATCCGAAATCCGAAATCCTTTACAGCGAATCAATAACGGTGTTAATAGAATCAAATATCTCTGTAATTGACCCTACGCCGTTTATGCTTTTAAATTTATGTTGAGCTTTATAGAAACCTGCAACAGGCGCTGTTTTATCGTTGTATTCTTTTATACGTTTACGGATAACTTCCGGGTTGGCATCATCGGGGCGACCCGAATCTTTTCCTCTCAATAATAGACGGTGCTCTAATTCATCATCATCTACCTCCAGCGCTATCATACCCGAAATAGCCGATTTTTTGGTTTTAAGCAAACTATCCAAAGCCTCGGCCTGTGCCACCGTGCGTGGAAAACCATCGAAAATAAAGCCTTTGGCACCCTTGTTAGCATCCAGCTTATTGCTGATCATACCAATAACCACGGCATCGGGCACCAAAATACCCTGATCCATCAGCTTTTTTGCTTCCAGGCCAAGTTCGGTACCTTGTGTTATTTCACCACGCAGCAAGTCACCGGTTGATAAGTGGATCAAACCATATTTTTCAATAAGATTTTGTGATTGTGTACCTTTTCCTGCTCCGGGAGGGCCAAATAACACGATGTTTAGCATGCAGTTTTCAAATTAAAAGCCCCCTGAACAAATACAGAAGGCTTATTAAGTCTTAAGTCTTAAGTCGAAAGTAGCGATCGACTTTGGACTAAAAACTATTGACTCATTTTGTGCACTTGTAGGGATTCGAACCCCAAACCTTCTCATCCGTAGTGAGATGCTCTATCCAATTGAGCTACAAGTGCATTGTTCCGTTTACGTTAATTAAAACCACAAGTGCCTTTTTTAACGGACTGCAAAAATAGGATTTCTTTTTAATCTGTAGTAAAAAAATTTAAATTACTTTAAGCAACCTGCGAATGCCAAAAAACTTTAACCCCGTTAACATCAATTTTTTTGCGTGCCTGAGCCAAATCATAATTTTCCTGGGCATGCAGCCAAAATTCGGGAGTTGTTGTAAATGCCCTACCCAGCCGCAAAGCCATTTCAGGAGTAACGCTCTGTTTACCGTTAATGATGGCCGATAAAGTCTTGCGGGTTGTGCCCAACCCGGTTGCAACTTTTTCAACAGTAAGCCTGGCTCCTGTTTCCTCTTTTATACCATCTAATGTTTCGCGGATTAATTCGCCTGGATGGGCTGGATCAAACATATTCATAATAACTCCTTTTTTAATGATAGTCTAAGTAATCAACTTCGTGCACGTCTTCATCGATAAATTGAAAGATTATCCTATAATTTTTATCAACCTTAACAGCCCAAAAACCTTTAAGCTCTCCGCTTAATTGGTGTAAGCCATACCCGGGTATATTAATATCGCCTATTGTTTTAGCTGCATGCAAACGGGTTAATATTAGTCTTAGCTTACCTAAATGTTGTGCATTCAGCTTTGAGGAATCACCTTTTTCAAAATATAGCTGCAATCCTTTATGACGTATACTTACAATCATTTACAAATGTAACCAGAAACGTTGCAGGTATCAAATTTAAAACACTTTATTTCACTTTTTCAGCAATCGCTTCAAAATTTGGCAGATCAGTGGCCACTTCCAGCACTTCGGCGTAGATAATGTTTTGCTCCTCGTCGATAACAAAAGCGGCACGTTTGGACACGCCTTTTAATCCCATCACAAACTGATCATATATAGCGCTGTAAGCGGTTGAAACTTCTTTGTTAAAGTCGGAAAGCAGATCAAACTGGTAATTGTTTTCTTCTTTAAATTTAGCCAGGGTAAACGGCGAATCGACCGAAATACCTAATATGGTTGCATTTAATCCGTCGTAATAGCCAAAATTATCGCGCATAGTGCATAGTTGCGTGGTGCAGGTACCTGTAAATGCAAACGGGAAAAAATGCAAAACTACTTTTCTGCCCTTAAAATTGGCAAGTGATACTTCTTTTAATGCGGATGATACTAATGTAAATTGCGGTGCCGGCTGGCCTATAGTTAATGACATAGTTATACGTTTTTATGCAAATAAAAATAAATAAGTTAGGTTAATCCTAATCTCCGGGTAATTAATTGAGATAAATATTGCCAGTGCCAGTATTTATTATTTGCTTTGCATTGCAAAGTACTTTTAATAAAAGATTATGTTTGGTTTTTATAAATACTATTTCTTTCTTGCAATCATTTTATTCATAACAGAAGTATTGATAGCTGTTTATATGCGTGATGCAATTATCAGGCCCTATGGCGGCGATTTTTTGGTAGTGATACTGATCTATTGCGCGGTAAAAAGCTTTTTCAATACGCCGGTAATCGCTACAGCTTGTTATGTATTATTATTTTCCTATTTGATAGAGGTATCTCAATATTTCCACCTGGTAACGCTTCTCGGCTGGGACCATTATCCGGTAGCGAGGATTGTAATGGGCACGTATTTCTCTTTTGTTGATCTGCTTAGCTATACGCTGGGTATGTTATTAGTGGTTGTGATCGAAAAACTGCGTATTAAATCAAAATAATATGGCCACACGGTTTGTATCTGCCGATTCTATTGTACGCCAAATATGGGGCCGTGCCGATACCGTACTCTTTATTTTTGCCGGTGCCGCTGCCGAGTTCGCTTTAAATAAAGCGGTAGACTGGCTTTACTTTACCGGCCGGCTCCCGGCTGATCCGTTGGGGAGGCTGTTTTCTACGGTTACTTACGCGCGGCAGATCATTTTTTCGGATGAAGAAACGGCGCTAAAATCAATTGATAAAATTACGGCTATACATAAAGGCGTTGAAGAGAATCGCGGCATGCAAATACCCGACTGGGCCTATCGGGATGTATTGTTTTTACTGATAGATTATTCCATCCGCTCTTTTGAGCTGCTTGACCGGCAATTAACCGGTGATGAAAAAGCAGAAGTTTTTGATGTTTTTGACCGGGTTGGTAAGCGAATGGGGTTAAAGGGCTTACCAACTACTTACACCGAATGGGTACAAATGCGCGAAACCCATCTACAAGAAAACCTGGTATACAGCGATTTTACAAAAGACCTCTATCTTCAATATAAAAAGCATTTGGGTTTATTGCGTTATGGCTTACTGATACAAGTGCAATTGCTGCTTGTGCCCGGCAGGGTAAGTGCGTTACTTTTATTGGGTAAGCCTATCTGGATAGGGCCAACCTTAGGTCTTTACAAATTATTAAGACGGATGAAAATAGAAGGTGTTTTCAGGGATGCTTTGTTGCCTCTTAAATACAAAGCAGCTATATTGGATCTCAATAATAACGTGTAATATTTACTTTTATAATATGCCCATACCAAACGCCGCTTACTGGATCAATCGCCTAAAATTACAGCCTCATCCCGAAGGTGGCTATTATACCGAGGTTTTTCGGTCGGCACAATTGGTAACAAGATCGGGCGAAGCTACTGTCAAACAAGCCTGCACATCTATTTATTATTTACTCGAAGGAAAAGATTTCTCAGGGTTCCATCGCATTGGGTCGGATGAAATATGGTATTTTCATAAAGGTGTGCCGTTGTTGATTCATGTGATTGACCAAAGTGGTAACTATACCGCTCATGAATTGTCGGATGCTGATACGGGGAGTTTGTCGGTAGTGGTGCCTGCGGGTTTATGGTTTGCATCGGAAGTGCGATCGGGCAATGGTTTTGTCTTAGTGAGCTGCGCCGTAGCACCGGGATTTGATTTTGCCGAATTTGAAATGGCTAAAAAACACGACCTAATTACGCATTATCCGCAGCATACCGCTTTATTAAGCAGATTGTGTCGGTAGTTCCATCGGAACTTTTGGTTGGTAGAAAATGAATGATCAATCACGAGGCGTTCCTATAGGAACGCTTGGTACAATTTAAAATATATTGCTACCAACCAAATGTGCCTAACGGCACATTGAGGATCAGAACCATTTTAAAGTTAAAATGATTCTCTCCTAGTAATAAAAGCTATTTAACCAATCACTTTTAGCGTCAGCTCATCCAATTTACCAGCAAAGAATTTTTGAAGTACTGCACTGAATACTGCGGGCGCATCCGGTACCGAAGCAAAAAGTGTCATAGATGATCTAAGTTTTATATCATCTGGGCTACCAAATACTTGGTAGGCATCGGTACTTTGTAATTGGAGCAATTCGTTACAAACAGCAACCAGTCTTTTACCCAACACCGGATGTTTTAAAAATTCTTCCGCTTCGTCCAAATCATCTATGGCATAGTATTTTGACGTTTCGCTATAGCCAAGCCCTTTTATTTGCGGAAAGATGTACCACATCCAATGGCTGCGTTTACGGCCCTGCTTAATTTCGGCCAGCGCTATGGCATAGTCCCTTTGCTGGGCATCCATAAACCGGTTTAAATGGTAGTCACTCATATTATTGCTGGGGGTGGGGTAACTTCGGATTGTGGCGGGCCACCGGGAGGTAATTCTGTCGGTATATTCTCTTTATCTTCCTGGGGTATTTCGGGCTCGTGCGGATCATGGGGCTGATTAATTTCGGGGGTTGGTTTTGGCACCGGCGCTTCGTCGGGTTCAAAAGGCATGGTTCTCTTTTTCATGATTTAACTACCACAATAAACCCGCCAATTTTTTGCGATCGCTACGCGCAAAACATGATCTGTTTATTACTGTTTATTCCCTATATATTAGCCTAATGAAAGCAGTAGCCATCACCCATCCCGGCCCACCCGAAGTTTTGCAATTAGCCGAAAGACCGCAGCCTGCTTACGCAGCTGATGAAGTATTGGTAAAAGTTGCGGCAGCTGGTGTAAACCGCCCGGATGTATCACAACGCAAAGGCAACTACCCGCCGCCTGCAGGTGCCCCGACAGAAATACCGGGTTTAGAAATTGCAGGCATTATTACAGCCGTTGGCGCCGGTATCAGTCGCTGGAAGATTGGTGATAAAGTTTGCGCCCTGGTATGGGGAGGCGGTTATGCCGAATATTGCAACGTACCCGGCGGCCAATGCCTGCCCATTCCGGATGATTTAACTTTTATTGAGGCCGCATCCCTGCCCGAAACTTTTTTTACGGTGTGGAGCAATGTATTCGACCGCGGCCAGTTAAAACCGGGCGAAAGTCTGCTGGTTCATGGTGGATCGAGCGGGATTGGCGTGGCGGCTATCCAAATGGCAGCAGCAATGGGCAGTACCGTGTATGTTACCGCCGGATCAGATGAAAAATGCAGGTTTTGCGAAAGCCTCGGCGCAGCCAAAGCCATTAATTATAAAACCGAAAACTTTCCCGACCGGATAAAAGAGCTCACCAACGGTCGTGGTGTTGATGTAATATTGGATATGATTGGCGGCGATTATACACCCGGCAACCTGTTAGTATTAGCCGATGACGGCCGCCTGGTGATGATCAATATGATGAACGGCAAAGATGTGGGTATAGACCTTTCGGTAGTGATGCGTAAACGGTTAATCATAACCGGCTCTATGCTTCGCCCAAGGGACGTAGCCTTTAAAAGTGAGATAGCCCGCGGTTTAGAAAAACACATCTGGCCGCTTATCGCCAAAGGCGAAATAAAGGCGATAGTGCATGATATATTCCCGGCAGATAAAGCGGCAGAGGCGCACCGGCTAATGGAAAGCAGCACGCATATGGGTAAAATTGTATTAACCTTTGAGGGGATGTAGAAACCCGATATTTCTCCTCTCCATCATTAAAATCAACCCTCAAACAGGCAAAGTATTGCACCTGCGCAATACAGAAATAATATGTTAAAAAAATCTCCAATTAATATTTTAATATTAACACGGAAATCTTAACTTTGCGGCCTGAAATAGCGGATAAAAGTGTCCTGTCTGTTTTTTAATATTCTTTAAAATATACCAGGTTATATATGCCAAACATTGGAAAAATTTCCCGGATCATCGGTCCGGTAGTTGACGTTAGCTTTGCTGACAATGCCACCCTTCCCAGAATTTATAACGCATTAGAGATCACTAAGGAAAATGGCCAAAAAATCGTTTTAGAGGTTCAACAGCACTTAGGTGAAGACCGTGTTCGTGCGGTTGCGATGGACTCGACTGACGGCTTGTTCCGCGGAATGGACGTTACCGACTTAGGTTCGGCCATTAAAATGCCGGTTGGCGAAAACATCAAGGGCCGCGTGTTTAACGTAGTTGGCGATGCTATTGACGGTATCCCTAACCTGGATAAAACTAACGGCCGCCCAATACACAATACCCCTCCCCGTTTTGAAGATCTTTCAACCGAGGTAGAAGTATTGTTTACAGGTATCAAGGTTATCGATTTATTAGAGCCTTATTCAAAAGGTGGTAAAATTGGTTTGTTTGGTGGTGCCGGTGTAGGTAAAACAGTATTAATTCAAGAGCTGATCAACAACATTGCGAAAGCATACGACGGTTTATCCGTATTTGCAGGTGTTGGCGAGCGTACACGTGAAGGTAATGACCTTTTGCGCGAGATGCTGGAATCAGGCATTATAAAATATGGCGATGCATTTATGCATTCGATGGAAGAAGGCGGCTGGGATTTAACCAAAGTTGATGCAGCAGCGCTGAAGGATTCAAAAGCAACCTTCGTGTTCGGCCAGATGAACGAGCCTCCCGGTGCACGTGCACGTGTGGCGCTTTCGGGCTTAACCATTGCCGAGTATTTCCGCGATGGCGACAGCGAAGGAAAGGGCCGTGATATTCTTTTCTTTATCGATAACATCTTCCGCTTTACACAAGCCGGATCAGAAGTATCGACGTTATTGGGTCGTATGCCATCGGCAGTAGGCTACCAGCCAACGCTGGCTACCGAGATGGGTATGATGCAGGAACGTATCACTTCAACCAAGCGCGGATCGATCACCTCTGTACAGGCCGTTTACGTACCTGCGGATGACTTGACCGACCCTGCACCGGCAACAACATTTGCCCACTTAGATGCTACAACCGTACTATCCCGTAAAATTGCCGAGCTGGGTATCTATCCTGCGGTGGATCCGTTGGATTCAACCTCACGTATATTGAGCCCAAGCATTTTAGGCGACGAGCATTACAATACCGCTCAGCGTGTAAAAGAAACCTTGCAGCGTTACAAAGAGCTACAGGATATCATTGCCATTTTGGGTATGGATGAGTTAAGTGAAGAAGATAAACTGGTGGTATCACGCGCACGCCGTGTACAACGTTTCCTGTCACAGCCCTTCCACGTGGCCGAGCAGTTTACCGGCTTAAAAGGTGTATTGGTTGATATTAAAGAAACCATCCGCGGCTTTAACATGATTATGGATGGCGAAGTTGACGAATACCCTGAAGCAGCATTTAACCTGGTAGGCAACATTGAAGAGGCTATCGAAAAAGGTAAAAAATTATTAGAAGAAGCGAATGCTTAAATAGATATGAGTATTGAGATATGAGATATGAGATTAGGGACTTTCTGTCTCACATCTCAAATCTCACGTCTCACATCTAAAAACAAAACATGACATTAGAAATTCTTACTCCCGATAAAAAAGTATATGAAGGCGAGGCCACTTCGGTAACGCTGCCGGGTACTATGGGATTTTTCGAAATATTAAATCACCACGCTCCTATTATCTCTACGCTGGAGGATGGCAAGCTAACCGTTCGCGGTGGCAGTGCCGGTAAAGAAGAAGTATTTATGATACACGGCGGTGTGGTGGAATGCTCAAACAACAAAGTAGTGGTACTGGTTGAGGGCATTACCCCAAGATAATTTTTTTTTTTCGATTTTTTTTGCCCGGGCAGGTAACTGTTCCGGGCTTTTTTGTGGAAGAGATTTTTCGTTGATTTGTATAATGAAAAAGCCAAAAAGAACCAATTTATTAAAGGCGCCTGTTTTCAAATTGACTAAGGGGCATCTTAAGATAGTAGAGGAAGAGCACTCCAGGCATGTGAATGGTTTAAGTAAATCTTATACAAGGGAAGAGTCTTTGCAGATTATGCGGGGTGAGCGGGATTACTAACCTTTCAATTTCTCACCATCCTGCCGGGTACAAATAATTGTTTTTGTCCGTCCGGCTACTGGGCAGACATATGATGAACGGGCGGACAACTTATTCACCACCCTGTCATTGCGATACGCCGATAGGCGTAGTGGACAACCGACCGCAGGGAGCTCATTAATACCATTAAAAACAAACAACACATTAATAATCTCTTCGCTATGCATGGCGACGAGGTTGCTTCTTCGCTCCAATGCTCCAGCCAACGCTGCTCATCGCAATGACAAATCTTTTAAGTTTTGTTGTGTCCGTTCGGTTAGGGGATAGAACAGGCGAACAGCTATTAACCCTATTTGTCATTGCGATCCGCCTCTTGGCGGAGTGGCAATCTCTTCGCTATGCATGGCGACGAGTTTGCTTCTTCGCCCCAATGCTCCAGCCAACGCTGCTCATCGCAATGACAAATCTTTTAAGTTTTGTTGTGTCCGTTCGGTTAGGGGATAGAACATGCGAACAGGTATTAACCCTATTTGTCATTGCGAGCGATAGCATGGCAATCTCTTCGCTATGCAAAGGACTATTACGGACAAAAAGGCGTGCCCGAAATTATTATGGTTGAGCCTATGGTATTATAAATTTGCTACGAATGGGGCACGAGTACTCCACGCTTTTGTCGGCGCTGCATACTCGCGCCAGAGGGGGGATATAAAAGATATAATTTAAAGTAATTACAATATTTTAACGTACCAAATGTTGTCATTTAATGGCACTGACAAAATTGTGTCACCTAATTAAAAAATAAACATTTCTATATTTGATTAATCCCATTGCTCCGGGATTATAATTGCAATGTCCTATTGTAATTACTAATTTAATTCTTTTAATTTATAAACTGTAACTTTGTTACCTTTATAAAAATCACATGGAGCCTAAAATAGATATAAATCTTAATGCGCAAGCACCAGTCTTAGATATTCCTACATTAACAAAAGACCAAAATGTACCTAAATTTTATGGTAATGGATTTCAATGCCAAATGACATTAGGAGATTCATCTATAATTGTTAAGCAAAATGAAGTGCCAGTAGCAATGATTTCAATGAGTTTACATGCAATGAAAAGCCTAACTATTCAATTAAATAAAATAATATCATTGTATGAAGGCAGTACTGGACAAACCGTGTTTTCTTTTGAAGAATTAACGCAAAAGTTACAAGAAGCTCAAAAAAAGACTCAAAATAAGTAGGTGATGGAAGTTATTTTTTTAGACAACGAGAATCCTATAACAGGAGTTAGTTTTAATATAGGCGTCACACCTTCACCTATAATTAGCTGGCCTAATGAAAAAAAGGAAAATAAAAATTGGGCAATTGTTGAATATGGTCAATCAGGGGGTATTCGAGCCTTTGAAATAAATTCTGATATTATGGTAAATTTTATAAGTGATTCTACGTTTCCCAGCTCTTTTTTTTGAAAAAAAGGAGAATTTATATATAACAGCAATTCGTAACTTCCTTAGAAAGGAAAACTTCTCTGAATTGAATCAATCGTTGCTTAATGAACAAATTACAGAAGATGAATTTGAAAAGCAATTGGATGAATACGAAGATAAATATGTTATTGTGTTAAAAGATGTAAATCAGGATGAAGATGTAAAATTGATTGCACAATTAGTAGAAAAAATTGGGTACGATTTAAGAGATTTTTCTGTAGGCGACATTTCAGAAATGTTTTCTTTAAAAGAAGATCAACTAATATCTAAAGTTAACCTATTACCATCTTTGTAATAAATGGCTAAATATCAAGCTGCTGGAGATTCAATAGAATGTGAAAAATCGAGTATAGAAGTTAGATATATCAGTAACTCGCCATTTGCTACTAAGTTAGAAGGCTATGAGGGTAGACTATACAAATATAAAACTAATACCAGGACTTTGATAACTATAGAAAAACAGTTATCGCCTAACAAAGACGGAAAAATAGTTGGTAAAATAAACGAAAATTCAAAAGTAGATATTGGTGATTTGTTGGATGCGTATGGTGTTGAAATTTATTTAGCTAAACAACTAAAGAACTTGGCTTATAAATCAAACGCTTCAAATGTTCATGGGGCGCAAGTTACGCAAGTCAATGCTTTTACATATGCCATTATAACAGCCCCTTGGAAATTTCTTACAGAAGGGAAGTTATTAATATCTAAAAATTAGATATTAATAAGTTTTTTCTTAGCACTATCAGAAACGACACGCCTTATTAGTGCATAAACCTCCTCCGCTACCGCAAGCGTCCCGCTTGTGGAGGCTACGTGCGGGCTTGTTTTGTTCATTACCTGTCTATTTACCACAAGCGGGGCGCTTGCGGTAGCAGGGGTCAATCTGCGCGGGGCTCAAGCACATCAAGCAGCACAGCGACTACTTCTATTCCTCCTCCTCCCCACTATCCACCCCATCCCACATTTTAATCACCATAATATCAGGATCATCCTCCAACGGTGCCAGGTCACGGGTTTTGGTGATGTGGAGTTGGTCGTTTTCATCGGCGCAGAGCTGGTACTCCAGTTCGCCGGGTATGTGGCCGTTGAGGATGGTGCCGGGTGGTATGCCAAAGTGCTGTAGAATGGTCAGGATAGTGCGCCCGGTGGCTGTTAAATCGTAAAGGGTTTCATCTGCTTTGGCTTTAAGGGCCTGCGCGTTGCGGTAATAGCTGATGATGGCATCTATTTCAGCCAAATTAGTTTGCCCGCTATACAGCGGCGCATTGGCCAGCACCGTTTGCAGGCGCGCTTCGCGCCGGGCCAACAGCTGGGTGAGTTTGTAGTATCGGCTGCAATAGGCCATGAGTTCGCCGGTCATGTTTTTTGGTTTAATGGTTTACTATAAGTTAGGTAGCAGTGGCTGTTGCGGTAGCAGTTGTTTTGATGCCGAGATCGCAGTTATTGGTTGCCATCTTCTAACTGCCACTGCTTCCTGCAACTGCTACTCCCTACTGCAACTGCTACTCCCCCTTCCCACTCATCTCCATCCACTCCCCAATCCATCGGTCGGCCATGTCGGCGCCGTTGGCGCGTTCTTGGGGCGTTGCGGTGCGTTCCATTTCCTGGTGTACGGTAAAGTTGGCGGCCGGCATCTTGTAGTTGAGGCTGCGGGCGCAGTCCTTCCAGTGGTGATAGGCGCCAACATCGGGGAAGAGCAGAACTTCACGGTTTTGCAGCACCCGGCATTTATCCTCATCCAGCCCGTGCAGGCTGCCCGCCGCCAGCCAAATAAACTGCGGCATCATGATACTGGCCATTACCGCCGTCTTTTCGCTTTCGGCAATGGCGATGGTGGCACTGGTATCGGCGTTAAGCAGATGTTCGCCGAAGAGGCATTGTTTTAGAAGGAAGTTTGCAGTTGGCGGTGCGCAGTTTGCAGTTGTTTGGCTGCCTACTGCCGACTGTTTACTGCTAACTGGCAACTGCCCACTGCAAACTAAACGGTGCGCCCAGGCAACATGATTAAACGGCTCTTTCACCCGTTTGCAGGTATCTTTGTTGTACAGCATAATTTTGCCGGTGCGGATGCGTCCCTGCTGGTCCACCTGCCAAAAAACGGTTGCGCCGGGCCAATGGTTGGCCGTGCCGATATGATACCGTTCGGCAGCTTGCAGGGCAGTTTCCCAGCCATAAACTTCGGCCAAAAACAGGATAAAGTTATTGTGGATATAGGCCCTTTGCATTAGGCTCGCGGTTAACAGCGAGGTGTGCAGCTGGTCGTACGTGCGGTTGTCGGCCGCGGTTGTAGCACGGTACGCAGGTGCAGGGCGGGGCTGGCCGGCAAAGTATTGTTTCGGCGTACAGTGGTAGCCGCATTTATCTTCGCGGTCGCAGCGGCCCACATGGTCGGCAAGGTATTGGCCGGTTTCCAGGTCGATGTAGCGTTTAAAGGTTTTGTTGCGGTGCCCGCATTCGGGGCAGCGGAAGCGGCTGTGCGGACCAGCATAGGGTTGCAGGATGAAGCGGTGGGGATGGTTCATTGGGTTATTGGGTCATTGGGTCATTGGAGCATTGGAGCATTTGCGCTAAACAATCTGTCATTGCGACGAGGTTGCTTCGTTGCGCCAACGCTTTGTCCCTATGCTGCGCCTCGCAATGACATGGTGGTGAAGTTGAGGCTGGTTAAAAGTTTGTCCGTTTGTTTGGTAGCACCCATCCCCCGAACAAACGGACAACATCAGGCTTTGGCGGTATGGGCCTTCAGCAGGCGGTCGACCTTTTGAAAAGATATGCCCATCTCATTTGCAATCTCGCGCAGGGTTTTGCCTTCCAGCTTCAGTTGTGCCGCCTGTTCCATCTCGGTGTCGCTCAACCTGGAACTGGGTTTGCGTAAATGATCAATCTCATTGCCATAACCGGAAAATTCAAACTGCAAAAAGTTTTGGGGCTTGCTTACCGTGCAAAGGCAAATATTGCTGTAGCCGTACACCTGCTCGGTATTGCGCTGTTTGATTTGCTTGAGATAGCGCAGCCGGGTATCGGTGCTGCTTTGGCCGATGGTAAAGGCACTGTCGCAAAAGTTCATCAGCATTTTACTGCCCTGCAAATCATTGCCGGTTATCTGCTGACTCAAATCGCGTTTGGGCGTATGTGCCAGGGCCAACATGCTCAGGCCATATTGGTTCTTTAAAGCCTTTAAATGCTTCATCAGGCTCAGGGCATTTTTTAGCCTGCTCGGTTTCGTTGCGCAGGTAAGTAAGGTTATCCACAATCACCACCTTTACGCCGGTTTGTACAATGGCACGCTCCAGCGCTGCAATGAGGTATTCGTCAAAATTGTTAAAGCCTTTGGGCAGCTCGGTACAGGTGTTAAGCTCGGCACGGTAAAAGTCGTCGCGAAAGGGATGATGGTTTTGATAGTTATCTGAGTAACGGCTCTCAAACTGCTTATCTGTCAGCTCAAAATCGCAATACAAAATAGGTTGTGGCCGCGACTCGACGGCAAACGGCTGCATAGCCTCGCCGGTATTAATGCTATTGCCGATCTGCACCGCAAGGATGGATTTGCCGAGGTTACTGTCCGCAAATAAAATGCATAGCTCGCCTTCAAACCAAAACTTACCGAAAAGCATTTTGGGTACTGGTCGTTCACTGGCTTGCTGCATCCAGCCCTTGGCGGTGTTGACGGCGAGCAACTCTTCGGGTTGTTCAAACAGGGTATCTTCGGGCGATACCGTTAATGGCTGCTCATATTGCAGATGAGCGCCGATAGGTGGGTTAAACTTCATGATGGATATAGGGTGTTTTAAATTGAAAATTTAAAAAATACTCCCCCCTCAACCTCCCCTTAACAGGGAGGCTTTGGTCTGCTGTTTGACGGGCAGACTATACAAGCTATGTGGTTGGTTTTGTCCGTTTGTTTGGGGGATGGGTACACCCGAACAAACGGACAAGATTTGGCGGGTTGAAAAACCACCGGGGGATGATGATTAATACAAAGGTAAAGGGGTGGTATGAATAGGGTGGTGACAGTGGTTTGTCAGTGAGGCTTTCCCACCAACTTTTCCACTCCCCTACGCTCTTTTACGCCGAAAATCACGCATTTACTATGCATGCATAAAAAACATACCGAATACCGTTTTAAACTTTGGTATTATTACTTGCAAATTTAATTTGTATAATTAGTATATTTACATAACTTTATATTTAATTATTCGTATTAAACACATTATAATACTTAATTAAAAAAATTGATTTATACTATTGCCAGTTTTTTGGTCGATGTCTATCTTACAAATACCAATTCCTGTATAAAGGAAACCGAATAACAATTAGCAAAAATGAACGCAGCTACTACCGAAGCGATAGAATTAAACAAATATAGTAAGACCCTTACGCAGGACCCTACCCAACCCGCCGCGCAGGCTATGTTATATGGCATTGGCCTGACTGATGACGACCTGAAAAAGGCGCAGGTAGGCGTAGCCAGCATGGGGTATGATGGTAATACCTGCAATATGCACCTGAATGATTTGGCTAAACTGGTTAAACAGGGCATTTGGCAGGAGAACCTGGTGGGCCTGATATTCAATACCATTGGCGTAAGCGACGGCATGAGCAACGGTACCGAGGGTATGCGCTACTCGCTGGTTAGCCGCGACGTTATTGCCGACTCGATAGAAGCCGTATGCGGCGCCCAATATTACGACGGGCTAATTACCCTGCCGGGATGCGACAAGAACATGCCGGGTTCTATAATGGCTATGGGACGATTGAACCGGCCATCGATAATGGTATACGGTGGCACCATCAAACCCGGTCATTGGAAGGGTGAAGATCTGAACATCGTATCGGCATTTGAGGCCCTGGGCAAAAAGATAGCAGGCACCATAACACCCGAGGATTTTATGGGTGTGGTAAAAAACTCCTGCCCAAGCGCGGGCGCCTGCGGGGGCATTTATACCGCCAACACCATGGCAGCAGCTATCGAGGCGTTGGGCATGAGCTTGCCCTACTCCTCTTCAAACCCCGCATTAAGTGATGAAAAACAAGCCGAGTGTTTAGCGGCGGGCAAAGCAATCAAAATATTATTAGAGAAAGACATCAAACCAAGCGATATCATGACCCGCAAAGCATTTGAAAATGCTATGGTGGTAATTATGGTATTGGGCGGAAGCACCAACGCAGTGCTGCACATGATAGCCATGGCAAAAAGCATTGACGTTAAGTTAACACAGGACGATTTTCAACTGGTAAGCAACCGTATACCGGTACTGGCCGATATGAAACCAAGCGGCAAATACATGATGGAGGACCTGCATAATATTGGCGGTGTGCCTGCGGTAATGAAATATTGCCTTAAACAAGGCTGGCTGCATGGCGATTGCTTAACCGTTACCGGTAAAACTGTTGCAGAGAACCTGGCCGAAATACCTGAGCTGGAATTTGATACTCAAAAAATTATACTACCGGTTGAAGCACCTGTTAAGGCTACGGGTCACTTACAAATACTATACGGTAATATAGCCACAGGCGGCAGTGTAGCCAAAATAAGCGGCAAAGAAGGAACTCACTTTGAAGGTCCTGCACGGGTGTTTGACGGTGAGTTTGAACTGATACACGGCATACAAAGCGGCCGCGTTAAAGCCGGCGATGTGGTGGTTATCCGCAATGTGGGCCCTAAAGGCGCACCGGGCATGCCCGAAATGTTGAAGCCAACATCAGCCATATTTGGTGCGGGCCTGGGTAGCTCGGTAGCATTAATTACTGACGGTCGTTTTAGCGGCGGTACGCATGGCTTTGTGGTAGGTCACATCACTCCCGAAGCTTTTGACGGTGGGGCCATAGGCTTAATTAAAGACGAGGATAAGATCATTATTGATGCGACAACTAACCAGATCAATGTGATTTTAACTGATGAAGAAATGGCTAAACGCAAAGCCAGCTGGGTACAACCGGAACTTAAAGCAAAAAAAGGATTACTCTATAAATACGCAAAGACCGTTAGCACCGCCGCAGAGGGTTGTGTGACGGACGAGTGTTAGAGGTTATACGTATGACGTTCGACGTTGTACGTATAAATTAGATGAAAAATAAAAAACGTATTACGTAAAACGTACCACGTAAAACATAATAAGTATGGAAGCAGCACAGGAAGTACAAACAATCAGTGAAATCACAGAAACATCGGTGAAATCAACTACCGAAGTCAGTGGTTCCGTAGCATTATTAGAGGCATTGATTATTGAGGGTGTTGATGTTATTTTCGGTTACCCTGGTGGCGCAATAATGCCTATTTATGATGCGCTGTATGATTACCAGGAAAAGCTGAACCATATTTTGGTGCGTCATGAGCAGGGCGGCATACATGCCGGGCAGGGTTATGCACGTACATCGGGCAAGGTGGGTGTGGTATTCGCTACCAGCGGCCCGGGTGCTACCAATTTAGTTACCGGCTTAGCCGATGCGCAGATAGATAGCACGCCATTGGTTTGTATCACCGGGCAGGTATTTGCACATTTATTAGGTACCGATGCTTTCCAGGAAACGGATGTGATCAACATTACCAACCCGGTTACCAAATGGAACTACCAGGTAACCGATGCTACCGAAATTCCGGAAGCTATTGCCAAGGCCTTTTATATCGCTAAAAGCGGCAGACCGGGACCGGTGCTGATTGACATTACCAAGAACGCACAGATACAAAAATTTGCTTACGAGGGTTATACGCCTTGCAACCATATCCGCAGTTACCGGCCAAAACCGGTGGTGCGCCCGCAATACATTCAGCAGGCTGCCGACCTCATCAACAGCGCCAAAAAACCATTTGTTATTTGGGGACAGGGTGTAATATTAGGCAGCGCCGAGCAGGAATTTAAAGCATTTATCGAAAAAAGCGGTATCCCCGCTGCCTGGACCATCTTAGGTGCCGGCGCCATACCAACCGCCCATCCTTTAAACGTGGGTATGCTGGGCATGCACGGCAATTACGGGCCAAATGTGCTGACCAATGATTGTGATGTACTTATCGCCATCGGTATGCGCTTTGACGATAGGGTTACTGGTCGTTTAGATAAATATGCCAAACAGGCCAAAGTGATTCATTTGGATATTGACCCGGCCGAGATAGACAAAAACGTAAAATCAACCGTACCGGTTTGGGGTGATTGTAAAGAAACATTGCCTTTGCTAACCGCGCTTGTCGAGCAAAAAGAACATACCGATTGGTTAAAAACCTTTAATGAATATACCCGCCAGGAAGTTGAACAGGTTATTGAAAAAGAACTGAACCCGACATCCGGCGAGTTAACCATGGGCGAAGTGATCAAGCAATTGAATGATTTAACCAATGGTGAAGCGATAATTGTCACCGATGTGGGCCAGCACCAGATGGTGGCCTGCCGCTACGCGCAATTTAACAAAACCCGCAGCAACGTTACCAGCGGCGGTTTAGGAACGATGGGTTTTGCCCTGCCGGCTGCCATAGGCGCCAAATATGGCGCGCAGGACCGCACCGTAGTAGCTATTATTGGCGATGGCGGTTTCCAGATGACCTTGCAGGAGATGGGTACCATCATGCAATCGGGCGTGGATATTAAGATTGTTATACTAAATAACCGCTTCCTGGGCATGGTACGCCAATGGCAGGAGTTGTTTAACGATAGAAGGTATTCGTTTGTAGATATTCAAAGCCCCGATTTTGTGGCTTTGGCAGCGGCTTACCGCATTGCCGGTAAGTGTATATCAGATCGTGCAGATCTGCCGGGTACATTGAAAGAAATGCTTGATCATAAAGGCTCGTACCTGCTGGAAGTAATGGTAACCAAGGAAAACAATGTATTCCCAATGGTACCGCAGGGATGCAGTGTAAGCGAGATCAGGCTTAAATAGGAGCCCTAACCCCCTAAAGGGGGAATTAAAAAAGAAAAAGAAGCAATGAGCGATATCAATACAGATGAAAAACAAAAAGTCTCTCCGCCAATTGGCGGAGGAGATTTAGAGGGGGCTGAGCAACAGGAATATAACATCACCGTGTACACGGAGAACCAGATAGGTTTGCTGAGTAGGATTGCGATTATTTTCACCCGTAGGAAGATCAATATCGACAGCCTGAATACTTCTCCGTCGGAGATTGAAAGTATTCACCGCTTTAATATTGTGATCACCGAATCGGAAGAAGTGGTACGCAAGCTTTGCCGCCAGATAGAAAAGCAGGTAGAGGTGTTGAAAGTGTATTACCATACCAACGAAGATGTGATATGGCAGGAACTGGCGCTGTACAAGGTATCAACAGATGTAATTACCGAAAAGGTAAGTGTTGAGCGTTTATTGCGCGAGAATGGAGCCAGGGCGGTAGTTATCCGCAAGGATTATACGGTATTTGAAACAACCGGGCACCGCGAAGAAACGGACAACCTGATCAGCATTTTACAACCTTATGGGCTGATAGAATTTGTACGCAGCGCAAGGGTGGCTATTATTAAAGACAGCGAAGGCTTTAACTCCAAACTACGTGAGTTTGAACGGTTAGAACCCGGCGAGGATGTAATAGAAAATGAATATTTAAACAAAGGACAGAAGGTCTTTAGCATGTAAAGCCCCCTAACCCCCTGAAGGGGGAACGAAAGTTTAAGCAGAGTATATAAATCATAGTAATCAAAAACAATCGGTGAAATCATCAGAAACACATCGGTGAAATCAAAAAGAAAAAACAATGGCAAAATTAAATTTCGGTGGTAGTGAAGAAAATGTAGTTACCCGCGAGGAGTTCCCTTTATCAAAGGCACAGGACGTTTTAAAAAATGAAGTGGTAGCTGTAATCGGCTATGGCGTTCAGGGTCCCGGCCAGGCGCTAAATCAAAAAGACAATGGCATTAACGTAATTGTTGGTCAGCGTAAAAATTCAAAAACATGGGATAAGGCGATCAGCGATGGCTTTGTACCCGGCGAAACCCTTTTTGAAATTGAAGAAGCTTTAGAAAGAGGAACCGTAATTTGCTATTTATTAAGCGATGCTGCGCAAATTGCTTTATGGCCAACCGTTAAGAAACATTTAACTCCGGGTAAAGCCTTATATTTTTCACATGGCTTTGGTATCACGTTTAAAGAACAAACAGGTATCATCCCTCCTGCCGATGTTGACGTGTTTTTGGTTGCTCCAAAAGGATCAGGCACATCCTTACGTCGCATGTTTTTACAGGGACGTGGCTTAAATTCAAGCTATGCTATTTTCCAGGATGCTACCGGTCGTGCATTTGAGCGGGTGATATCCTTAGGTATTGCTGTAGGCAGCGGTTACCTGTTTGAAACAGATTTCAAAAAAGAAGTATACAGCGATTTAACCGGCGAGCGTGGTACGCTGATGGGTTGTATCCAGGGCATATTTGCCGCACAGTACGACGTATTGCGCGCCAATGGCCACTCCCCTTCCGAATCATTTAACGAAACCGTTGAAGAGTTAACCCAATCATTAATGCCATTGGTTGCAGAAAACGGAATGGACTGGATGTATGCCAATTGTTCAACCACCGCACAACGCGGCGCTTTGGATTGGTGGAAACGGTTCCGCGATGCTACCAAACCGGTATTTGAAGAATTATATAACAGCGTGGCAACAGGTGTAGAATCGCAAAAATCAATTGATTCAAACAGCAAGCCTGATTACCGCGAAAAACTGGATGCAGAATTAGCAGAACTACGCGACAGCGAGCTATGGCGCGCAGGTAAAACTGTACGCAGTCTGCGCCCTGAGAACCAGGTTGTAGAAGCATAAATAGTAGCAAGTAATTAGTATCAAGTATCAAGACAGCTTAATGACAGAAAATAAATCTTGCTACTTGATACTAGCTACTCGATACTAAAAACAAAATATTTACACTAAAAAAATCATCCCATGTTACACGATCCAAACCGCGTTTATGTTTTTGATACCACGCTTCGCGATGGCGAGCAGGTACCGGGTTGCCAGTTGACGACCCCTGAAAAAATTGAAATTGCTCATGAACTGGAAGCATTGGGCGTGGACATTATTGAAGCCGGCTTCCCGATATCAAGCCCGGGCGATTTCCAGAGTGTGGTAGAAATATCAAAGGCGGTAAAGAACCCCACTATTTGCGCCCTCACCCGCGCCAATAAAGGCGATATAGATGCCGCTGTTGAAGCCTTGCAATATGCCAAACATCCGCGTATCCATACCGGTATCGGCTCATCGGATATGCACATCAAAAACAAATTTAACAGCACCCGCGAAGAGATATTGGAGCGTGCCGTTGAAGCTGTAAAATATGCTAAAAAATCGGTCGAGGATATTGAGTTTTATGCGGAAGATGCCGGCCGGGCTGATATTTATTACCTGGCTCAGATGATCGAGGCGGTCATCGCGGCAGGCGCAACCGTGGTAAACATTCCGGATACCAACGGCTATTGCCTGCCCGATCAGTACGGAGAAAAGATCAAGTTCTTAAAAGAAAACGTAAAAAATATTGACAAAGCTATTATCTCGGTTCATTGCCATAATGACCTGGGTTTAGCTACCGCAAACTCCATCGCGGGACTTCAAAATGGCGCCCGTCAAATTGAAGGCACCATAAACGGCATCGGCGAACGTGCCGGTAATACTTCAATTGAAGAAGTGGCTATGGTTTTAAAAACACACCATAGCCTGGGCCTATACACCCAAATTAACACTAAAAACTTTTACGAAATAAGCCGCCTGGTAAGCACGCAAATGCGTATGCCGGTGCAGCCTAACAAAGCCATCGTAGGCAGCAATGCCTTTGCGCATAGCTCAGGTATTCACCAGGATGGTTTCCTGAAAAATCGGGAAAACTACGAGATTATCAGGCCGGAAGATGTAGGTTTTCCTAATGCAAGCATTGTGCTTACCGCACGTAGCGGCAGGCACGCCCTAAAATTCCATTTGGAACGTTTAGGATATAACTTAGGCAAGGAAGAATTGGGCAATGCCTATCATCGGTTCCTTACACTCGCCGATAGTAAATTAGACATTAATGATGATGACCTTTTATTGCTGATGACCGGTGATAATGTATATGTACAGTCGTTGCAAAAAAGATAATAAAAAAGAAAGTTAAAATGAGCAAAACATTATTTGATAAGGTGTGGGACACCCACGTGGTACGGAAGATTGAAGGTGGCCCTGATGTGCTTTTTATCGATCGCCATCTTATTCATGAAGTAACCAGCCCGGTAGCCTTTTTGGGCCTGAAAAGCCGCGGCATAAAGGTTTTATACCCTGAGCGTACATTTGCTACTGCCGATCATAACACGCCGACCATTAACCAGCATTTACCGGTTGCCGATCCGCTTTCGGCTAACCAGTTGCAGGCTTTAGAGTCAAACTCCAACGAATATGGCATCAGCCATTGGGGATTGGGTCATCAAAAAAATGGTATCGTTCACGTGGTAGGTCCGGAATACGGAATTACACAACCTGGCGCAACCATTGTTTGCGGCGATTCACATACCTCAACTCATGGTGCTTTTGGCGCTATTGCATTTGGTATTGGTACTTCCGAAGTGGAGATGGTTTTGGCCTCTCAATGTATTATGCAGCCCAAACCTAAAAAAATGCGCATTAATGTGAATGGCAAATTAGGATTTGGGGTTACACCGAAAGATGTGGCGTTATTTATCATTTCGCAACTAACCACCTCGGGTGCTACGGGCTATTTTGTGGAATATGCCGGTGATGTTTTTGAAAACATGAGCATGGAAGGCCGGATGACGGTTTGTAACCTGAGCATTGAAATGGGTGCACGTGGCGGCATGATCGCCCCGGATGAAACCACCATTAATTATGTAAAGGGCCGTGAGTTTAGCCCCAAAGGCGAAGCCTGGGATAAGGCTTTGGCTTACTACAAAACCTTAAAAACAGATGCTGATGCCGTATTTGATAAAGAACTGACGTTTGATGGTGCTGCTATTGAACCGATGATCACTTACGGAACAAACCCGGGTATGGGTATGGGGATTTCGCATGATATACCTGACGCAGCACACACAGAAGGCGGCGCGGCAACTTACGCCAAATCGTTAGGCTATATGGGTTTCCATGAAGGTGAATCTATGATAGGCAAACCTGTCGATTTTGTTTTTGTGGGGAGCTGTACCAATGGACGTATTGAAGATTTCCGGGCGTTTACTTCCCTGGTAAAAGGCAAGCATAAAGCAGCCAATGTTACCGCATGGTTAGTACCCGGCTCGCACATTGTGGAATCGCAGATAAAAGAAGAAGGCTTACTGGCTATTTTAAACGAGGCAGGTTTTGAGCTTCGTCAGCCGGGTTGCTCCGCTTGTTTAGCTATGAATGATGATAAGGTTCCTGCCGGGAAATATGCCGTGAGCACTTCCAACAGAAACTTTGAAGGCAGACAGGGCCCCGGTGCAAGAACCATGCTGGCCAGCCCGTTAGTAGCTGCAGCTGCAGCCGTAACAGGCGTAGTAACAGATCCAAGAACGTTAATTGAAGAACTTGTATAACAGTCGGTAGTCTTGAGTCGAAAGTCTTGAGTCTTGTTAACACAAAGGCTAAGAACTATCGACTATGGACTATAGACTATAGACTAAAAAACATGGCTTACGATAAATTTAACATACTGAGAAGCACCGCGGTTCCGCTTCCGATAGAAAATATAGATACCGACCAGATCATTCCTGCTCGCTTTTTAAAGGCTACGGAACGTGTTGGCTTTGGCGATAACCTTTTCCGCGACTGGAGATACAATGCTGATAACACGCCTAAACAGGATTTTGTACTAAACAACCCTACTTATAAGGGTAAAATACTGGTGGGCGGTAAAAACTTCGGTTCCGGTTCGTCAAGAGAGCATGCGGCCTGGGCCATTTATGATTATGGTTTCAGGTGCGTGGTATCCAGCTTTTTTGCTGATATTTTCAGGAATAATTGCCTGAACATTGGTGTATTGCCCGTACAGGTTAGCGCTGAATTTGCCGAGAAGATATTCGCGGCAATACATACTGACCCGAACACAGAGCTGGAAATAAACCTGCCTGAGCAAACTATTACGCTTTTATCAACCGGCGAAAAAGAAACATTCGACATCAGCCCTTATAAAAAAGATAATATGATAAATGGTTTTGATGATATCGATTATCTGCAAAGTATAAAACCTGAAATTGAGGAATTTGCATTGCATTTGCCGATTTAATTAAATTATTAAAGTTCCCCTCTTGAGAGGGGGCGCGTATGGCAGTGCGAAAGCAGGGGTGTGTTATACGGGCGAAAGGACACACCCCTCCACCCCCCTCAAGAGGGGAGTCACACAGTCCACCGTTTTTGTATTTACTACATAAATAGCCGAAACAATCCAGTACATGGAACGAAGAAAAATAGAGATAATGGACACCACACTTCGCGATGGAGAACAAACATCGGGAGTGTCGTTTTCTATATCAGAAAAGCTGACCATAACTCAGTTATTACTGGAAGAGCTCCGGGTAGACAGGGTTGAGATCGCTTCTGCACGTGTATCCGAAGGAGAATTCCAGGCGGTTAAAAATATTTTAAAATGGGCAGATACAAATGGATATGCCGACCGTATTGAAGTATTGTCTTTTGTAGATGACGGCGTTTCTATCGATTGGATGATTAAAGCTGGTGTTAAAGTACAAAACCTGTTAACCAAGGGTTCATTGAACCACTTAACGCATCAACTTAAAAAAACACCTGGACAACATTTTGCCGAAATAAAGCAGGTTATTGACCTTGCTGTAAGTAAAAATATTACCACCAATGTTTATTTGGAAGACTGGAGCAACGGCATGCGTAATTCTCCGGAATATGTGTATCAGTTATTAGATTTCCTTTCATCACAACCCGTAAAAAGAATATTATTGCCGGATACTTTGGGGATATTAACCCCTACAGAAACTTTTGCCTTCCTGAAAGGCATCCGCACAAAATATCCTGATATCCATTTTGATTTCCACGCACATAATGACTATGACCTGGGTACTGCAAATGTATTGGAAGCAATAAAAGCTGGCGTAAATGGTTTACACCTAACCGTAAATGGCATGGGCGAGCGAGCCGGAAATGCGGCTATGGCCAGCGTGGTTGCTGTGATTAATGATTTTGCACCAGAAGTTGAGGTACAGGTTAAAGAATCTTCCATTTATACGGTGAGCAAGCTGGTGGAAACTTTCTCAGGTATCAGGATCCCTTCCAATAAACCGATTGTTGGCGACAATGTATTTACTCAAACCGCAGGTATTCATGCTGACGGGGACAATAAGAATAACCTGTATTTTAATGACCTGCTGCCAGAGCGGTTTGGAAGGAAGCGTAAATATGCTTTGGGGAAAACATCGGGCAAGGCAAACATCGAAAAAAACCTGCAGGAGCTGGGTTTAAAACTAAATGATGCCGACCTGAAAAAAGTTACCCAGCGTGTTATTGAATTGGGCGACAAAAAAGAAACCGTAACCAAAGAGGACCTGCCTTATATTATTTCAGACGTGCTGGATAGCAGCCTTTATGAAGAGAAAGTTATAGTCGAATCGTATGTATTAATGAACTCAATGGGCCTGCATCCTTCTGCAACCATTGCGGTACGGATTGACGGAGAAAAGTTCGAAGAAAATGCACAGGGCGATGGTCAGTTTGATGCTTTTATGAACGCACTTACCAAAGTTTATACCAAGAAAAACAGGTGCCTGCCCAAACTGATTGATTATGCGGTGCGGATAGCACCGGGCAGTAACTCGGACGCTTTATGCGAGACTATTATAACCTGGCAAACCGATCTGAAAATATTTATTACCCGTGGTCTGGATTCGGATCAGACAGTTTGTGCCATTAAGGCCACTCAAAAAATGCTTAATATTATATAGAGATTGGCGATTAGAGATTAGTTGGCAACTAAAACAACAAAATCATCATTGCAGCAAACTAGTAAAATTAGATAAAAGGAAATAAGCTCAGTGGAATCATGCGTAAATCGGTGAAATCAAACATAAAAATCAGTGAAATAAAACAAATAAAATGAAACTAAATATCGCCCTTTTAGCAGGAGACGGAATTGGACCTGAGGTTATTGACCAGGCCGTTAAAGTATCAAATGCCATAGCAAAAAAATTCAATCACGAAATTACCTGGACAGCTGCCTTAACCGGCGCAGCAGCAATTGATGCCGTTGGTGAACCTTATCCGGATTCGACACACGAGATCTGTATGGCTGCAGATGCTGTTTTATTTGGCGCTATCGGGCACCCACGTTTTGATAATGACCCTAAAGCGACCGTTCGCCCGGAGCAGGGACTTTTAAAAATGCGCAAAAAACTGGGGCTGTTTGCCAATGTTCGCCCAACATTTACTTTCCCTTCATTAATTGATAATTCACCTTTAAAAAGGGAGCGTATTGAGGGCACCGACCTGATCATTCTGCGCGAGTTAACCGGTGGTATTTATTTTGGTGAAAGAGGAAGAAAAGACGATGGCAACACGGCTTTTGATACCTGCACCTATACCCGTGCTGAAGTTCAGCGCCTGGCTAAACTGGGTTTCGAAATGGCAATGGCCCGGGGAAAAAGACTTTGCTGTGTAGATAAGGCCAACGTATTGGAAACATCCCGTTTATGGCGCGAAACCGTACAGGATATGGAAAAAGATTTCCCTGAAGTTACGGTAAGCTACGAGTTTGTTGACGCCGTTGCTATGCGTTTAGTACAATGGCCAAATTCGTATGACGTGTTAATTACCGAAAACCTTTTTGGCGATATTTTAACTGATGAAGCGTCAGTGATCTCAGGTTCTATGGGATTAATGCCTTCTGCTTCAATTGGCGTTCATACTTCATTATTTGAACCTATTCATGGTTCTTATCCGCAGGCAGCGGGTAAAGACATTGCCAATCCGTTAGCAACTGTTCTGTCTGCCGCTATGATGTTTGAAGATGCGTTTGGCTTAAAAGAAGAAGCCGAATTGATTAGGTCCGTAGTAAATAAATCACTGGCAGAAGGAATTGTAACTGAAGACCTGGCCGGAAAAAACAAGGCCTATAAAACAAGCGAAGTAGGCGATTGGCTGGCCAAAAATATATAATCGTTTTGCACACTTATTCGCGGTAAAAAATTAAGCCGTTACTTACAATAAGTAACGGCTTAATTTTTATTGACTCGTCAAACTTGGCACCACACGCTTATCGGGAGGCAACGCCATATATTTTTTATACGAATCATTAATATAAGCTACTAGTGACGGTCCGTTATTATTCCTCAAAAAAGCATAAGTAGGGCGATAGAGCGTCATAAAGTTATCCAGGTCCTGGCCCTTTAACGGTACTATGCTGCCCACATAAGTCCTTGTATATACTTCATCCACGTGTCGCTCCTGCTCTTCTTTAGCAAAGTAACGTTTCAGCCTGCGGGCATCTTTGCCTTCTTTGGAGAACCACGTACTGGGCGATATGACATATACTTTGCTCTTTTCGTACACGTCAGGATATTCTTTATGCGGATCAAACGAATCGTGACGGGTTGTACTGATATTTACTTCACGTAACGAAATGCTCATTGATTTTAATTCGATCTTTTTAGGTTTCATATTTATAACGTACAGTGTATCAGATATATAGCCGGGCGAATTAAATATTAAAGTGTGGCCGGTTGCTGTCTTTATATCGAAGCTGCCATCTTTATCGGTCAGGGCAACTTGTTTGTTATTGATATCCCTGATGAATACATCGGGCAATTTGTTATTATTGCCATTTTCGTGCACAGTTCCCTTTAAAACGTCTTGTGCATTTAATGAACCAACTATTAATCCCAACAGGGCAATACAAAAAATCTTCTTCATGGCTCAATTAAATATTTGTTTAAAATTAACCTTTTTTAAGCATTAATAGTTTCATTTAGCTGCAATTTTAAGATAAAACAGACTTACTCGTCATTGCGCGATAAAACGCATTGAAACAAAAAAACCCGGTTATCAGCCGGGTTTTTATAACAGTTAAATTAGTTTACTTTTTTGATGTCCAAACGTTATTGGCCAGGTTCGCATCTGGTAATTTATGGTCCGGATCTATCGTAACAGATTCGATAGCTTCGGTAGATGGATATTTAAATGACCAGCTAACATTACGTTCCCATATTTCGGCTGTGTAATTTACACGGTCAGTTTTACCACTAACGGTTTTAATTTCTATGGTTAACGGCATAGCCATTTTTTCCAGGTTATCAATGGTAATGAACGCACCTTTGGTAGGGTCATCATCCACGTATCTAACCGTACGAACAGCCTGATCCAATTGCCAGTTATTTTCAAACCAACCTCTCCAAAACCATTGTAAGCTTTCGCCTGATGCAGCTTCCATCGTACGGAAGAAATCATCCGGTGCAGGGTGTTTGTAGGCCCAACGCTCAATATAAGTCTTGAAAGCAAAATCAAAACGCTCAGCGCCTAATATCTGCTCGCGCAGCATTACTAAACCGGCACTTGGTTTGCTGTATAATAAAGTACCGTTATTAGCCTCTTTAAGGTTATCCGGGTTACTCAAAATTGGTTCCAAACCTGGACGGGTAAAACCGGTAGCACTTGGCTGGCCCGGCGCTCTGTAAAACTCTCCTTTTAATGAATAAGCTGTTGAAAGTGTATTGATAAAGGTATTAAAGCCTTCATCCATCCAACCGTATAAACGCTCGTTTGAACCCACTACCATCGGGAACCAGTTATGGCCAAACTCGTGGTCAATAACACCCCAGTTGCCACCGCTTACAAATACGATGCCCGGGTACTCCATACCACCGGCACGGCCTACAGCTACAGTAGCATTAGGGTATGGAAACTCAAACCATTTTTTTGAATTGTATTCAATTGAATTCTTGGCAAATTCGGTTGAACGGGCGTTACGTGTAGCCGTTGAAACGGTATAAGCCGATATGGCCAACGGCTTTTTGCCGCTTGGCATATCCATTTTTGCAGCATCAATAACAAACGATGCTGATGTTGACCAGGAAGCATCACGCGCATTCTTGATCTGGAAGTGCCAGGTCAGTTCTGATTTACCTGCCGGGCGTGACGAAGGACTAAAAACTTCTGACGGTTTACGGATAAAAACTGTTTTATCGCTTTTAGCGGCTTCTGCCCATCTTGCTAATTGTTCAGGTGTATAAACATCTTTAGGGTTCAATAATTCGCCCGAGCATACAACGATATCTTTTGCAGGAGCAGTGATATTGATATCAAAATCACCATATTCTAAATAAAACTCGCTTTCGCCGGTATAGGGTAAAGTGTTCCAGCCTTGCAGGTCATCATACACACACATGCGTGGGTACCATTGCGCAACCTGGAATACTTTTCCTTCTTTAGCATAAACTATACCCATACGATCTGAACCATAATCGGGCGATATGAAGGACCATTCCACTTTTAACTGCAATTTACCACCATTAGCTGCTATACCACCTGGTATAAATACCTGCATACGGGTATCATTGATCAGGAACGTAACAGGCACTTCAGTAATCTTACCTTTTACATTGGTTACTATTTTTACTGATTTAATTTTATCACCGGCATCAAATACCTGGCCCATGCCCCAGTTACGGCTGCTTTGTGCAACATTTTTAAATGGCTGATCGCGATCAGGAGCAACCAATGGCACTTGCTTAACGCCTCTTGAATCCATTTTAAACAGGTTTTGATCTAACCACATCCAAATAAAATCCAATTTTTGAGGGCTGTTATTAGTATAAAACAAAGTCTCAGAACCGGTTATTTCATTTTTCTCTGTGTCTATCTTAGCATTTATTTTATAATCCACATGGTTCTGCCAGTATTTTGGTCCGGGCTGGCCATCTGCAGCACGAAATTCGTTTCCGTTTTTTGTGTAAAAAAACGGCTTCCAAAGTTCATTGTAATCGTACTTTGTTTGGGGTGCGTTAGGCTCGGTAAAAGGAGCGCTGTTTTGACGGGGGCGACCGCCACCACGTGCCGGAGCAGCTGCCGGGGTTGTGGCCGGTGGCGTAGTTTGCGCGTCGGCAAGAGTAACACCAGCCACAAAAGCCAGTGTACCAGCAATTAGTTTAAATTTCATCAGTTAATATTTTTATGAATTGATAAACAAAACTATAAAAAAATACCGCTGAATATCTTTGAAACATTATTATTACAATTGGTTTTGATACGATTTATCGTCCAAAATTTATATCAAAATCAATAAACGATCCGAAATTTTATCGTAGAAAAGAATTTCAGGCTATTATTTTTTGAAATGTTGCGCATAAACACCTTCATCAAAGCCAAAAAACAAAAAATCACCGTCTTCTATCACCGGTCTTTTAATCATACTGGTTTTTTGCTGTAATAATTGCAGGGCATCGGCCTTTGTTTGTACGTTTTCCTTTATTTGGGGGTCCAATTGTTTCCAGGTAAGACCCTGTTTGTTCATAAACTTTTCATACCCGGCTTTACTGTCCCACTCCGCTAATTTATCGGCTGATACGCCCAGCTTTTTAAAATCCTTGAACTCGTAAGGCACATTATTAGCCTTTAGCCAATCTAATGCTTTTTTAACCGTGTTGCAATTGGTGATGCCGTATACTTTCATGATGTAAAGTTAGTGATTAAGTCTTAAGTCGGAAGTCTTGAGTCCTTAGTCTGAAATAAAATGACTTAAGACTTTCGACTCAGGACTTTTAACTAAACCTAATTCCTCCCACCACCGCTGGTATCATCATTATTAATACCGCGCTGGGCCTTTTTGATCTCGCTGTTCAGCTTTCCAAACTTATAATTGAAGCCTAAGTAAATGCTGCGATAATAGTTTTGATTACTATTATAGGTTTCAAAATCGGGGGTCTTCGTAAAAAAGTCCAGTTTGTTGAATTTACTGAACGGATTGGCGACCGATAGCGAAATGGTTCCCTTTTTATTCAATACTTCTTTGGATGCGCTGTAATTATTATTGAAGTACCAGTTGTCGCGACCCTGCAATAATACATACCGGCTATCAAAACCGAGGTTCATTCCCAAATGCAGCCCGCTATCAAATTTATAATCGGTATAAGTAAATATATGACCCTGCTGGCCGCTATTGGTGTAAAAACTACCGTTATAAGTGCCCTTTAGCCAAACCTGTAATAATTCGGAATTAATATTCAGGTTCATTTTCTTTGTCAGCGGGTAATTAATATTTACATCAATACCTAAATTGTGATTTTGGCCTACGTTAGCATAGGTTGTAGTAGTTACATCATTGGCGCTAACTGCTACAACATTTTGAATACTATTATTAACAAACGAATAATGTGTGCTGATATTGATGGAACCCTTTGCAAAATTGCCGTAGCTCAATTCAAAGTTGTTATTTATCGCGGGGCGCAGGTTAGGATTACCGGTGCTGATATATTTGTTGTTGGATGAGTCGACAAATGGGTTTAATTGATAAATGCCCGGGCGCTGTATACGCTGTGTAAAGCCGAAGGTAAGGCTGCTGGTAGTATTTAATGTCCGTTGTGCCGAAAACGAAGGAACCAGATTGCTATACCCTTGGTCGAACGAGCTTTTAGGCGTTGTAAAATCCGCATGAACATTCGTTCGTTCCAATCTCAATCCGCCTTTAACAGTCCATTTGGTAAATTTAAGCTGGTATGAATTATACAGGCTGTAAACATCCTGGTTATAGGTAAAACTGTTATCCTGCAAAGCATTATCAACATATTGATTGGTTGCCGCGTTAAACATATTATAATTAGAGTTGCTGTAATTATCTCTCAATATCATTTTACCACCGGCTTCAATGGTCAGCACTTTTAACGGATCAATATAATCCAGTTGTGTAGTATGCTCTTTTGATCCCGAACTATTATACTGGCGGTAATTAGGCGTAGTATAATTCAAGCGCTGGTCATTAGTTACATCGCTGTTCTGCGTGTTGTCTGATTTGCTGAATTTATATGATGCCGTTAACAATTCGTTTTTGTTAGCCTTAAAACCGAGCTGGTAGTTTACACCAAGGTCCGAACCTTTATAATTGGCTGTACCTTTATTTTGTGTATGATAGGATTGATTAACCAGGTTATTGGCATCTGTTTGCGAGGTAAACTGGCTGCTATTGGATGCATTATCTCCCTGGTAAATATTAAATGTGCCGGTAAGCAGGTTCAATGTATCAATCTCATAACTTAACTCATTACCTGCATATTTATTGGTATTGGCATTGGAGCGACTGCCCGTTTGTGATAATGCTGATACCGGGTTAAAAAAGCTGCTCAAATTCTCAAAATCCGACGAACGCGCCGGTCGATTGCCACTGCCCGCATAACCCGTATAGCCTAATTTACCTTCTTTTATACTCAAATTCAGGTTTGCCCGGTAACCGTAGACACTATTGTATCCACCGTTTATCGACCCGTTATAACCCTGCGCGGCATTTTTAGTAGTGATGATATTAATAATACCGGCCAACCCTTCAGCGTCATATTTTGCAGGTGGCGTAGTGATTACTTCTATTTTCACAATATTACTTGCAGGCATTGCCTTTAATATATCCGACGGGTTTTTAGCCATCAGTGCCGACTCTTTACCGTTGATCAAAATTTTATAGTCGCCGCTGCCTCGTAGTTTAATATTATCGGTAGCATCAACTGATAGCAATGGCACTTTGTGGATCATATCCAAAGCCGTTATGGTTTTACTCTCGGGGTCGGCCTGTACATCATAGCTTAACCGGTCCACTTCTTGTTTCATCAAAGGTTTTGGCGCACTTATCGAAACAGCATCCAATGTTTTATTTGAAGCCGACAGAAATACCTTATCCATGTTTATAACCACTCCTGTACCATTAACTGCTATTGTTTTGCTTTTATAGCCTACAAAAACCAGCACTAACTGGTAAGATTTTCCTGCGGGTACGGTTAACTCAAAACTACCGTCTTCTTTGCTTAAGGTGCTACGTACAGATAATTGCGTTT
>Ga0207020_1015_pt1 | contig 42994 bp, 42 predicted proteins | sample Alteio_BWMinCont_48_FD_153500 | JGI IMG/M metagenome (GOLD analysis project Ga0207020, IMG submission 153500) | Enriched cells from forest soil in Barre Woods Harvard Forest LTER site, Petersham, Massachusetts, United States -... | ecosystem: Environmental > Terrestrial > Soil > Temperate forest >... | reverse complement strand
CGGCATCCTCCCAGTCGAAAGAATGCTGGGTGGCGCATTTTATATTTGCCCCCCACTGCAAAGGCTGGTAAGTCCTGGCATCCCGGGTTTCAATAAAATGTTTGGGTTCAAAAAAAGATCTTAAGTCCTGCATTTTGTTCAGTTAATGTGCGGCTAAAAGTACGGAAATGTAAACTGAATTGGCAAAATTTGAAAACTCAATATATCCCAAAACACCGTTGAATCCTGGAATTTAAATTTTGATATTTGGGTTTTCAGCAGCTTATTGTTAAAAATAGTTAAGCACGATGTTATAAAATCAATAAATGCGGGCGGATTTTTATATTTTTGGACATTATCCGACACTGGTTTAATAATGTTGATTGGATAAGAGCAGTTCAGACACCTAAATGAAATATGGCTACAGGTAAAAAAGCTAAACCAACTTATATCAATGCTATTATGGGCGTGGCACTTGTGCTGTTCCTCCTTGGGCTGCTGGGCTGGTTGCTGATCAATGGCAGGGCATTGTCAAGGGCCTTTAAAGAAGATCTTGAAGTAAATGTAGATTTTCACGATAACATCCCGGATGAACAAATTACCAAAATGCGCTCCATACTGGATAAGCAACCTTTTGTGCGCAGTACTAAGATAATTACCAAGGAAGAGGCCGTGCAGATGGAAAACCAGATAGAAGGCAGCAATATGGTTGAGTTTCTCGGCTATAACCCGTTGTTCAGCTCTATTTCTTTAAAAATGAACGAAGAATATGTGAATAAAGACAGCCTCAATAAAATAAGGAAATTCATTATGCAAAGTAATGTAGTGCGCGATGTTACCTGGCCCAATGTAGTCGTAGACCAGATGAACAGTAACTTCAAAAAAATCGGCATTATCCTCGGTGGCATATCCATAATCCTGTTCATTGTTGTGATATTCCTTATTGACAATACCGTTCGCCTCGCTATGTTTAGTAACCGGTTTATTATTAAGACCATGCAAATGGTGGGCGCTACCCAATCATTTATTACCCGCCCGTTCGATGTGAGGGCGCTGATAAATGGGCTTACAAGTGGTGTTATAGCGGTGTTGGGATTATGGATTGTGATCTCTTTTGCCAAGGCGCAGCTACCAGTGCTTAATTTACTTAACGACCCTGCCCTTATTACACTATTGGTAGGAGGGATGATCATACTCGGGATATTGATCTCCACCATAAGCACCCACCGGTCGGTGGTGAAGTATTTAAAAATGCACGTAGATGATCTATATTAGTTTTGAAGAAAATCAGACAACCAACCGTTCAACCCTTTGATTATTTAACTTAATTTCGCAACTACTCAACCAAAAGATATGTCAACGCCACAAAAGCCAGTTGCCCGTACTACACCGCCGCCAGCAGCTACACCGGCACCAGTCGCACCTAAAGTAACCAAATCAGCGCCGCCGCAGAAAGAAATAACGTTCTTATTTGACAAAGAGAACTATGCGTGGATGGCGGCAGGCATAGCCCTGATATTTATCGGCTTCATGCTTATGTCTGGTGGCAAGAGCGCCAATCCCCACGAATTTCATTATGACGAGATATACAGTTTCCGCCGTATCACCCTGGCGCCAATGATTATATTGTTGGGCTTTGCCATTGAGGTATACGCCATAATGAAAAAACCAAAGGATGCGGAACAGAAAACCGCACTATAAGTAGAATTGCGTGATAAGAAATATTAGAAAAGGCCGGCCATGCCCGCCTTTTTTCGTTGAGGGTAGTTGTAGCGGTCCTACGGAACTTCCGAAACAAAGTCACCGGCCTGGCATTCTATATAGCGATGCCAGGCCGGTGATCATTTTTTATGGTACGAATTAAATACTATTTTCAGAAGTAGTTGTATTATTTACCGACCCCTCGTTGTTTTGAGGCATCGCAGAACTATCGGTGGTCGTAGTTGCCTGGGGCATCATGGTTACTTTAGATGCTGCTTTTTTAGGTGCGGCTTTCTTTGCCGGAGCTGCTTTTTTGGCTGGAGCAGCTTTCTTCGCGGCAACTTTTTTAGGCGCAGCTTTTTTCGCCGGTGCACTCTTCTTTACCACTTTTTTTGGAGCCGCTTTCTTTACTACGGCTTTTTTAGGAGCCACCTTTTTAGCAGGCGCAGCCTTCTTTGCCGGAGCACTCTTTTTTGGCGCGGCCTTTTTAGCTGCCGCTTTTTTGGGCGCTGCTTTTTTAGCAGCTTGTTTCTTTGAAGTTGCCATGATTTAAATGTTTGTTAGTGAATAAAAAGTGTTTGTGAAATAATAGTTCAAGTTAAGAAAACAAAATAAAATTATAACACTACTAATAAAAAAAATAACATTGCGCAGCCTTTTTGTTCATAATGTGTGAATTCAAAAAAGCCTCGGGTATCTGGATTATTATTGCCCGCCACTATCGTTCGTTTTGTATTTTTATTTTTTTTTGAGAATCCTGTAACTTTTTTCTTTCCCCTACGATATACTATCAAATGGACGCTAATGACTACAACGCATGTGTACGGGAATGGGCTGATGCCCTCTTCAGGTTCGCGTGTAAGTGTACCGGTCAGCAAAGCGATGCACATGATGTAGTACAAAACAGTTTTGAAGTTCTTTGGCAAAAGAGAAATGAGGTGCAGCCGGGCAAAGCAAAAGCGTACCTATTCCAGGTAGCATACAGGCAGTCGGTAGACAATTACAGGAAAAGAGTGAAAGTGTCATTTATAGAACGTCCTGAAGAAACCTACACCCCATCGGCCAACCCCGACCTGAAAAAGATACTGGACCGGGCGCTGGCGCAGCTCGATGAGCAATCGCGGGCATTGGTACTGCTGAAGGATTACGAAGGGTACAGCTATGAAGAAATAGCGCAGATAACAGGTCTTAATGACAGCCAGGTTAAGGTTTACCTGCACCGGGCAAGGAAGATATTAAAAGAGTATTTGGTAAGCGTAGAAAACATTATATAGTATGATCACGTGGGAGAATTATGAAGAGTATATGATGATGCATGCCGATGGTGAATTACAACCGGCTGAAGAGCAGGAATTAACTGCCTTCATCGAAGCGCATCCCGAATTGAAGAAAGAGCTGGCTTTATTTGAAAGCGTAAAACTGGTTCCCGATACAGCGATGGTTTATGATAGTAAGAAATCGCTGTTGAAACCTGCAGGCGGGCGGCTCATTGCATTTTCAGGCTGGCAGCGGTATAGTATAGCAGCCGGAGTTGCAGCTATCCTGGTCATCACTTTCTTTAAATTCAATGGTTCCAAAAACGACGTTGCCATAATAAATAACGATTCACCTAAAACACTTGTAACCGAACCTAAAAACAATGTAGCCCTGCAGTCTCAGAACAAAGCAGTACAACAATCACAAAGTAATATTGCCGAGGCGATTGATACTACTCATAAATCCCAGGCTCCCGCTAACAATAATAATATAGCCGCTGTTATCCCTAACACCAATACAATAGCGAAGCAGCCGATGATAAAACAGATACTTAAAAGGCATCGCCGTATGGCTGACGATCAGCAGCCGGTAGCATCAGTTAAAACCCAAAACCCTATCAGCAAAATGTACCCCTCTGACATAAAGGAATTTCCAAACAATGGCATAGCTGCAGCTTCGCCCGTTGTTGCCGAAGTACCCACCTTACCTGTGACGGAAACAAAAAATGAACAGGAGCAATCGTTCTTTGATAAACTGCCAATTGGCGATCATAAAAAGCAAGGCCTGGAAGACGCGGCCACTGCGCTGGCAACGGGCTTTGACAAGATATCGTCAATAAAGCAGGAAATCAGTGAAACAAGCATCAGCATTAAAGTACAAAAAAGAAGGCTCGTAATATCCTTCTGATTATTAACCACAAAACTTCATAACAATGAATCATACATTTTGCGCCATAGCTATAATAGCAGGCCTGTTATTCGCCAATACCCTCCTTGCCCAGGAAAACAGCACAGTTGATACTACAACCGCAATGAAGAAGAAAAAGGGCCATACCCTGACAATATCCAACAAGGGTATAAGGCTCGAAACTACTGACAGTGCGAAAAAAACACAATCTGGAAAAGTAAAAACAGAGGATAAGGAAAAGCAGGGAAGGTTCTCCAGTGAGGTAGCGCTTATGGATCTTGGCATCAACCTAATCCGCGATAATACAAATTATACCGACCCATCGGTAAAAAGCTATCTCAATGTGCCGGCAGCAATGCAAAATAAAAGCCTCTTTGACTTGCGCGCCGCAAAATCAATTGACGTCAATATTTACCCCTGGATGCTTAAGTACTGTGCTCTGAAAACACACGGGCAAAAGATATACATCTCTACCGGCATTGGCTTTCAGCTATATAATTTCCGTTATGATGAGCCTATTACTTACATTAAGAACCCGGCTGGCATTATCCTTGATACCATTTCTTTCAAGAAGGATAAACTGGCGCTCGATTACCTGAATGTGCCTCTGATGTTTACTTTCAAAACAAGGCTTGGCAAGAGTCAATGGTTGGTGTATGGTGCTGGCATAACTGAAGGCTACCTGATAGGCTCCCTGAACAAGGAAGTATCGGACGAGCGCGGCAAAGTAAAATACAGGGGCAGCTTTGGGCTGGCTGATTTCAATACCTGTATTAATGCCGAGATCGGAATTGAAGGAGTTATCCGTTTCTTTGCCAGCTACCAGCTCACCTCGCTTTATAGCAATGGCTTAGACCAGCACCCCATTGCCTTCGGTTTCCGCCTTAGCGGTATATAACCGGCAGATCAATACCGCAACGAACTTTGAAGAGGTTGTCTGAAATAGCGGGCAACCTCTTTTTCTTTGATCTCACTCGACCCCACCCTATCCTTTGGAGAGGGCCGGGGTGAGGTTATTTCCCTTTTTTGGTATTATATTTACTACCAAAATCTGCCATAATGAAGAATCTATGCCTGCTTATCGCCTTGCTGATAACTGTTGCTGCCCGCTCTCAGGAAATGCCCAATAAAATAAGCCCTGAAGACAAGGTTTATGGTCTTTCCCGGTTATGGCAGGAGGTAAACTATAACTTTGTCTATTACGATAAAATAAACAAAAATAGCTGGGACAGCGCCTACAAAAGCCTGATTGGAGTGGTGGAGAAAACCACTAATGATTATGAATATTACCATGTTTTAAAAGGATTTTACGGTATGCTTAAAGACGGCCATACCGACATTAATTTCCCGCAGTTTATCAATGGTGCATTGTACAATACCATGTTCGGTAAATACAAGCTGTTTGTAACCAATATCGAGAATAAGGCTATTATTACGCAAACCAATGCCAGCATAAAGGATGAAGTGCCCTATGGCAGTGAAATAATAGAAGTAAATGGGATGCCCACAAAGGAGTACCTGAGAAAGTTTATAGCGCCATACATGTCCACATCTACCGAATATATCCTGCAGGACTGGGCCACGAGGTGGATGTTCAGGGGGGTAAAGGGAGATAAGTATGACATAACGGTAGTGACCCCAAACGGTGTAAAAAAGCAACTTTCTCTTGAGCATGATAAGACAGCGGAAAAGGAAGTATACCCCGCCACAGAAAGCAGCAATGGGCTATTTGAGTTTAAATGGTACCCAGATGACATCGCTTATATAGCCCTCAATTCCTTTTCTGATAAAAAGATAGACAGCCTGTTCATCCAGAAATTGCCTGAAATATACAAGGCAAGGGCGATCATTATTGACCTGCGCAATAATGGCGGAGGCAGTACAGAGATTGGCACGGCCATCCTCGAATATATAACTGCTGACAAATACCTCTATGGGGCTAAGACCGTTACCCGCGAGCATCTTCCCTATTATATGGCAATGGGTTCGTATTATTCTAAAAATAAGGACGAAATGAAAGAAGAACCAGACGCCGCGGATATGGTTAAATGCTACAACGGCAGCCTTTATCACGACCTCGGGAGTAATATAGATACTGTGAGGCTAACTGAACGGCGCACCGTTGTGCCAACAGCCGTGCTTATAGGCCACAATACCGCTTCGGCGGCAGAGGATTTCCTCATCTTTGCCGATAACCAGAAGCACATCATCAAGATAGGCCAGAACACCTGCGGCAGTACGGGCCAGCCCTATTCGTTTCCCTTACCCGGCGGAGGCAGCGCAAGGGTATGTACTAAGAAAGATACTTACTATGATGGCCGCGAATTTGTAGGTATAGGTGTGAAACCAGATATAGAAGTTACCCCAACAGTTTCAGACCTGCTGCAGAAGAAAGACGGCACCCTGGACAAGGCACTTGGAGTATTGAAATTTAAGCTGAAATAGAATTCCTCTAAAGATAGGATGTCGCCGCCGATGTCTCGCCTTTTCCGGCGGACTCGGCGTGATGACCTTGATAAGGCTCAATTTCTCTTATCAGCGTGGTTGACTTGCTTAGTCACTTTACTTGTGAGTTTGTTGCCTTCTTTCTATTTAGCAATTTTTATCGCAGTAGCTAATGACTGATGATAATTGCTTACCCTATAAAAATGAGCGGGTTCGCCGTAAAACGATGGAATGTTTGCGTTACGGGCAATCCGGTTGCGTACTTCCTGTGAACTGACAAGAAATTTCAAAGTACTGTCTGCGACTTCTGATATCGTCACAATATTGTGGTCTTCATTTACACTTAACTTAGCAAAACAATACCCTTCGGTTTCTTTTTTCCGGTTGAAGTTATTGCTACCCTCCGTGCAGTCCTCGTAATTAAAATCAACATTAAGGAAAGTAGCATTACCAACCCTGGAAGTAAATACGGTATACTGTTGAATAGGTCTGTTGATCCCATCTATTTTCGCGGAAACATACGTTACAAAGTAATTGTAATTGCTGTAGTCCATATCATGAACGACCCCTATGTCATACTTTTCAGTACTCGCAGTGAGGCCTGTAATATCGTGAAAAACATCGTTGTAGTCCTGCACTATCATGAATATCGTCTCGCTCGTATCACCAAATCCTTTCCAGATACCCAGCAAACTATTGTCCGTTTTCATCTGCGGCTTTGGATCAATCGTATACCTGGCATAATTCTCGCAACCAGCCAATGAGGCTACCATAGCAATGGCGATGACGTATTGGAAAAACCTGTTCATAATCGGAAAATTTACAATAAACTTACTGCTTTATTTATGAATTTTCCAATTCACACGCAAATTGCTCCTAATATTGATTGAATTCGCAAACACTAAGACTTTTTCATCCCGATCAGGAGAGCCTCGTGCGGCACCACCCGACTATTTCTTCTCAGCAATAAAATTAAGGCCGAAAAAGAAGTATTCACGGCGAACGCCCGGTGAAGATTGTATGCCCATCTCTTTCGTGAGTAATTTGGCGGGATCAGCAAAGCGGTAATAGAAGGGCAAATAGTAACGTATGTACTGTATACTACCCGGCAACATACTGAAGCCATTTTGCTCAAATAAATGCTGCCAGCTTTCAAGGCTGCGGATATTCTCATTACCTATCAATATATCTTTCTTTAACTTCTTATCGTAGATGGTAATAATGCGCTTGTTGCCACGATATTTATACAGCTTTAGCCTCTGTATTAAGTTACTGCCATTCTCCTCTATTGACAATACTTTGCCGCTTTTTTTAAGGCTCTGGTTAAATATCTGCAATGCCTCGTTTATCGGCTCCAGGTGATGAAGGGTATCCTGAACTATTATCCAGTCGTAGCTTGCGGGTGCCGGGCGGTTATCAAACAGGTTTTCATAGGTACAGGTAAAAAGTGTGGTATCGCCATATTTGCTCCAGTACTCCTTGCGTTTTTGAACGGTATCATAATAAAACTCAAGGGTTGTACCGTAGGTTTTGATGCCATTCATAGCCAGGAAAAGGCATGTGGTGCCATAACCACAACCGCAATCCCAAATCGAGATGTCATCTTTACCGCCGGTATCGGGCGGGCCGATCATGTATTGCTGAATGTACCTGAGCCGCTGTAAAAAATAATTCCTCCTGAAATGCCATGACGATTTTTTGCCGAGGAACTTATAATAGGGCTGCATTTCGGTGTGCACTTCCAATTCTTTAAGCAGCAGTTCAAAGAACTGTTCAGGCGACATCATCTATATTAAAGTGTTTTTTTGGTGCTACGGCAGATTATGAATCGATGAATTCGGGTTGCTCAAAAGGATACACAGAATCTTTCAGCTTATGTCAATACACATTGTACGGCATTGTACGCTGGTGAAAAACAAGGATGGGAGCTTTAAATATAACAAGGCTGTTCCCTACTTTTTGCCGGCAAAGCATATACTTGCTGGCACCTGTTTACCGGCAATGGTATAAACTAAATTTAGGTCATAGAACAATTCATGGCCGGTAATATTGCCGGAGCCGGTTATTACAACCGCGTTGCCGCAACCATCAGTAAAATTCTGTGAGTTAAATTGGATATAACCACTGCTAACGGATCCTGCTACATTCACTATCTTAGCGCACGTACCAACGCCAATAGTAGACGGTATTAGTATGGTGCTATTGTCACTCCCCTGGTTCACAGTAACGTTTGGGGCGGGGCTGCTGTAACAGTTTTCACCAGAGAAAATGCCGGTAATATGCTGTCCCTCAGGATCAATACTCTTCTTACATGATAAAAAACAAACAGCCGAAAAGGCGAAAAGCGCAACCGATCCTGCCAATAGAAGCCTGAATTTGCGGGTAAAAAATTTTGTCATTTTATCTGATTTATTAATTGCGATGCCAAAGTAATAAATTTTCAAACATAAAGCGTAAAAAGCCCCACATAAATAGCCGTTCAAGGCATTTATTTTTTTGCAATGCTAAGCTTCATTTTCCGTTAACATTGAAGTGGAATGGTAAATGTTGCTATTATTTTCTTAGTCATTTGCTTCCTGCTTTGCCGCCCGAAACTCAATGGGGACTATAATCTGAGATTAAACAGCCGATTCTTATAAAATAGTACTTGATAAATTTTTTTAATTAATTTAGTAATTCAGTTACAATATCATAATAAGATGATAATGAAATACTTAAATAAATTTACTCAATAAACGCTTTAAGCGGAAAATAATTTTCTTTGGCGGCTATTTCTTTATCTGGGAATGTATTTTATCTTTATAGCTCAACCAAATTTATGAGGAAATTAGTACCGTTATTCAAAGCCTCATACCATTTTATGCTTGTTTTACTTGTCTGCTGTGTCCCGGCATCAGGCGGATATTGCCAGCAAGCTACTGGTGATAATACCTTGCCCGAAGAACAAAACCTTAACTTTTGCTTTCCCCAAACAAACGAAATAAAGTACAGCGTTCTCACGCTTAAAAAGAACACGACTACAACAGGCCCATATCTTTACATACTGGCTGCCGACCTGAAAATGCCAACCGGAGAAAAAAACCTTTACTCCTCAAATTACATGGCGTCGGTAACCAGTGATTCTTTGAAAACAAATGATTCAATGGCCGCCACTACGGGCGAGACGGATTCAGTCGATACTAAAGATGCAAACAACACACGCCAAAAGACCAACGACGTTGCCGGAACTGACTACTCACCACTGAAGAGTACCGCCAGCCTGTTTGATGATGAAGCCGATCTGCTGGCGAACAAATATGCGCAAATGATCAGCGTGGAACCAGAGGATGTGAACAATTTTTCATTGTATAAGTTTATTGATCAGTGGTATGGCACCAGGTATAAATATGGGGGCACAGATAATACCGGCATAGATTGCTCGGCCTTCGCACAGAAGCTTTATGGATCTATATACAGCACCCCATTGTTGCGGACATGTCGTGAGCAGCACAAAAATTGTGAGATCATCAAGGATTCGGATGAAGCAATGGAGGGCGATCTTATCTTCTTCCGCATAAACCGGATCCGTGTATCGCACGTAGGCGTATATCTTGCTAATGGTTACTTCGTTCATGCCTCCAGGTCGCATGGGGTCACCATCAGCAGCCTGAACGACAAATACTGGCTGAGGCGCTACGCCGGTTGTGGAAGGATGTCGAGAGAAGACAAACCGACCACGGAGTCTGATTATCTGCAATAAGCAAATCTCACTATCAATGCAGCCCATGACAGACACCGGTTCTCACATCGTCGTACTCACCAAAGTATATTCTGCCGACAGATCGACCCTGTTCAATTTGTTCAGGGACGGCACGGTATTCAAATTGACCGGCGCTGACAACATCCAAAGTGTATTTGAAACAGGCGGCCCATTTCGCCTGACGTTCCATAACAGGGGCGTCATCGCGGGGCGCTTCATTGAAATTACGGATGCCGGTATAACGCTTGAATGGAACGTTGACGGCTTCAAAATGCGCCCTCAAACAGAAACCATAGTTGAAATATCCCTTGTTGACGACGCGGGAAAATGCACCTTAACCCTTGTTCACAAAAACATTGTACATGAGCCTTCCGCTGTAGTGAAACGAAAGGCATGGGCTGAAATACTGGACGATATCGAAAGGGAGCTACAGGATAAACGTTAGAGACAACCTGCCAACGCCTGCCACAAAAGAAATGTAGCCCAACCCTACCAGGTCGGGCTACAAACTAATAAACTTATTTCATATTCCGCTTCCGCCTACAATTCATTCACCTGGCCTTTGAATACAACCGGATCCACTTCTGTAAGCGTTACTGCATAATTATTTCCCGTGACGGGTGTCGCACCTATGATACCCCCATAGAATTTTCCGCCTATTAATGTGAATACTACAAAATGCACGGGTATATTGGGTACGTGTTGCTCCGTAAACACGCCGTTTGCGTAGCTTCCTATCCAGCCCAACGGCCATACAGCTTTGTAGTTGTCGTACAGGGCATAAGCAAAAACACCAGAAGAACCAGGCACTGTGGCCCCGGTAACCAGGGCAGTTACCGTAAAAGTCTGGTAATTGGGTGCGGTCATAAACTGGTCTGCATTACACTCTTTAAGGCTATCGGAAATAATAGATAACGTATCCCCGCCGGGGCCTATTATTTGTGCTATGTTGTGGCTTGAGCTATCAATCTTCAGCCAGTTTACCTTATTCTGCGTTGTATCGGTGTTTGGCTGACCTGAGAAGAAGGCCATTCCGGCTGGTGGCACAGTAGACTGAGGTACATTAGCCACAAAATAATTATAGGGTTTCAGGTAAACCGACTGACCATTTTGGGTAGCGGAAACATTGATCTCACCACCAGAAATCAAAGGCTCTTTATTACTGATGGGCAGCATCTTCGAAAATAGCATATCGCCTTTCTGCAGGTATTCGCATACCTGTACCTGCACCGTACCGGTGACTGTGGTGCCTGACGCGGTTTGAAATGAATTTCCGAAAAAAGTGTACCGGGTGCCGCTATTGCCGTAGAAAGTCCCCCCGCCTACAGCATCTACATTGAACGTAGCGGAATGAAGCCTGAGAATATTAAATATCGAGTCCATCGAGGCACTCGCCACGATTGTGGAGGAAACAGGCGTATTCGTTTTAGAACACGAGAACAAAAAGGCAGAGAGCGCAATGCTCATAACAAGTGTGTTGAATATTTTTTTCATACTGTCGTTTTTATCTAATACAACAACAAGTGTGCCGGATTTGCACTTTTTCAGCACAAAACCTTAAGCCCTGATACCCACTTAGGCATATAGTAATCAATAGTTTATAAAAAACATAAAAACAAAAAGATAGGGCTATATGACGGCTAAAAAATAATTTATTCCATACTGCATCGAATCAAATCCACGAAATCAGGTGCAATGCTTACCGTTTCCTTAACAATAGATTAGGTATCTTTATAAAGTTACAATTGTAACAATCAAGCAGGTTTCTTATTTCTTTTTCGGCGTTCTGCACAGGTTTTTAGCATCTATCTTCAGCAGTACCAACTAATACTTATCTCCTCTTCTTGATCTCATGTTTTCAAGGAATTGTCATGTCTGTTTTACTGTTTTTTATTGCCATCTGGTACCTGTCCCTTTTCGGCCAAACGTTTTTTCTGCACCGCTACGCGTCCCACGGGGCATTTGAAATGAGTAAGGGCTGGGAAAAGGTATTTTTCATTTATACGTATATCACGCAGGGATCGCACTATATGAGCCCGAGAGCATATGCTATCATGCACCGGATGCACCACGCGCATACCGACACAGATCTGGATCCCCATTCTCCAAACTTCTCGTCCAACATTTTTTCCATGATGTGGCGTACAAGGAACATTTACACGGATATCTTCAACAACAGGATAGTCATAGAAGAGAAATTCCTGAAAAACCTGCCCGAATGGCCCGCTTTTGACCGCTGGGCCAACTCTACGGCGTCAAGGGTATTGTGGGGCGGCCTGTACCTGGCATTTTTCATCACTTTTGCCACTTCGCCATGGCAGTACCTGCTCCTTCCGGTTATCCTGGCTATGGGGGCCTTTCATGGCGCTATCATCAACTGGTTCGCGCACAAATTCGGCTACCGGAATTTTAATTTGAAAAACACATCGGAAAACCTGATGATCGTGGACGTACTGATGCTTGGAGAGTCATATCACAACAATCACCACAAAAGGCCGTCTGCCATAAACTTCGGCTATAGATGGCATGAGATAGACCCGGTATACCCTGTCATACTTCTGCTGAACTGGCTGCGCATTATTAAGGTACCAAAATTAGCCCATGTACCTGTAGCAAGTAAAGGTAAGCTGAAAGAAAAGATACAAATCGACTAAGATTTGCATTGCCCACGGTGTATCTTCGAAATGCAGACATTGAGTTACCTATATTGTTTTTTCGCGGCCTTTCCAACTAATACAGCGTATTGTTTTTATATCAGATGCAGCTGCAGTTCCCAGAAAAAAATCGAAAGAAGCGGTGAGCGAGCTATCATTTTTTTCCCTTGATGGACTATTGTTTAATTGCTCCATGAGGCTTTGTATAGAGATGGGATAACGAGCGCATCCTGCTAAAGCCATTGTGAAAAGGACTAAGATAGAAAACGATATTTTACTGCTTGTTGCTGGTTGTTTCATTTGTCTGAACCATTGGTTAAACTGATTAACTGATTACCCTGAAACACATTGTGATAACGATATGAAGGCTATAGTTTTAAGTAACCGGGGGAATGTTGATTAATCAATCTTATCAAAAGAGATCGCTATGGGTGCCGGTTCTTGTTAGTGTGATTTCCTTAATGTCTTCATTGATTGCCCATACTAGTAGCCAGTCGCCTTGAATATGGCATTCAAGGAAACCTGCATAGTTACCACTTAGTTTGTGTGTCTTATATTTTGCCGGCAGGCTACCCGTTGATCCCAGCAATTCAAATACAGTATTGATCAAGTCTGCATTTAAGCCGCGTTTCTTACATAATTTGTAGTCTTTCTCAAACTGTTTTGTTGTAGTAAGTTGGTACACAGCATTATTTATTCAGAAATGAAATAAGCTCTTTAACGTTTTTATGCTTAGTTGTTTTGCCTTTCCTTGCCGCCTCCATGGCCTCAATGGTAGTAGCATTTTCCCCCGCCTGTATAGTGGCAAATGGCAGAGTTTTTACATACTGCAAAAAAGCCTGTGATTGTTTATCTGTAGTGTCAATTACTATGTACGTCATATAACCGGTAATTTGCTGCAAAGGTAAGAAATGTTGTTTATGGTGTGGCATTAATGGTTGAATTCAAATGATTCTGTCCCCGCCGGGTCTCCGCCCTTCGCGGGATCCGACGGCATCAGGGTTGCAATAGCCGATTGAAACTACTCTTAGCATTTCGAGCGAAATCCCAATCTCATAGCTTTTACTAAATCAGCAATAAATTATTCGTCTTGGACTCAATCGATTATTTACAGAAATTTGTGCCGCAATTCGAAGCCTCGTATTTTGGTTTTGGTCACGTAAATGTTATTCAAGGAGGATAGGTAGCACTATACCTTTTTATACCCTGTAAGCGTATAAAATCCCTGAAATATACCTTTTTATACCTGATTATACTATTTTTTTATTTGCAATAAAAGCCACAGTATGTGCTTTTAGCGTTTTTACCCACTGTCCAAAATACCATTTTTGCGTTTACTGCCATTTTATACCTATCCGAAATGCTTATGATAAATAGATTATCAATCAGGGTGCGAAAACGGGTACATAACAGCCTGCGGTGAGCTTGCCGAACCGGGAAAAAACGGGAGATTTTTCAGATACAAACCACTGACAATCAGTAAAAACATGGGAGATTTTTTTCTCCCAAAAAGCGGGATATTTTTTATAACACACTATTTTCAGGTCAATCAGCCAATCACGGTTAACCTGCTTGCCGGTAGGCAAGGTCTGAGGTTCAGACTGTCTTTCCTACCAATCACCGACATTTTCCCCACTCCTGCCGACAAATTATTTACTGTTGTCATTGCAAAGTGTACTTTTGGTAAAAATTTTAAACATTACACAAAATGAAAGGATTATTAATTGGTTTAGGGATCATTGTATTGATCGTATGTATAGGCGGTTGTGGGTATAATGGTATGAATGCCAGTCAGAAGGACGCACAGCAGGCATGGGCAGATGTACAGAGCAGCTACCAGCGCCGCAGCGACCTTATACCTAATTTAGTGGCTACAGTAAAGGGCGTTGCCAACTTTGAGCAGACTACGCTTACACAGGTAATACAGGCAAGGGCCAGCGCCACTTCTATAAAAGTTGACGCAAAAGACCTGACTCCTGAAAAGATGCAGCAGTTCCAGGCATCGCAGGGCCAGCTGAGCCAGGCGCTGGGCAGGCTGATGGTGGTATCTGAGCAGTACCCGCAACTGAAGGCGAACCAGAACTTTACCGATCTGCAGAACCAGCTTGAGGGTACTGAGAACAGGATAAAGGTATCGAGGGACAGCTACAACCAGGCGGTGAAGACTTATAATGTAAAGGTGTCGAACTTCCCGATGAATATACTGGCGGGGATGTTCCACTTTAAGGAGATGGAGATGTTTAAGGCTGATGCGGGTTCTGAGAAGGCTCCTGCGGTGAAGTTTTAAAACCTCTCCCCGGCCCTCTCCGAAGGAGAGGGTGAGGTCGAGTCAGATACATGGGTTGCGCAGCTTTTAGATAAAACCAATAGTTATGTTTTCATTGTTCGGTAAGAAACCAATGCTTGATAAGGCTTCGCAATTGAAAATTGTGGAGGCTATCAAGGAGGCGGAAAGCAAGACCAGCGGCGAGGTGCGGGTATTCATGGAGCATCACTGCGCTTATGTGGACCCTATGGAGCGGGCTAAGGAAATATTCGCCAGCCTGGCCATGGAGCAAACTTCGGCGAGGAACGCCGTGCTGGTTTACGTCGCCATTAGTGACAGGCAGTTTGCCTTGTTTGGCGATGTAGCCATATACGAGAAAGCTGGTGGGCCTATCTTCTGGAAAAAAGCTGCTGAAAAACTGGTAGGCCACTTGCGCAAGAATGAGATTGCGGAGGGTATGCACAACTGCATACATGAACTGGGAACGGCGCTGGCAACACATTTCCCTTATGACCCTGCTGTGAAGAAAAATGAATTGCCTGACGAAATAGTATTTGGGAAATGATCAATAACATAATGGGCTGGCTGCGGCCAATGGTTTTTTCTTTATTGTTCCTGGTTGCGGGCGGGCTTGCCTATGGCGGCGATAAGATGTTCCCCGATAAGCCGTCGCCACCGAGGTTAGTGAATGATATGGCGCATATGCTGACGGAAGGGGAGCAGAGCCAACTGGAGCGGAAACTGGAGGACTATGCACGGGAAACATCGAACGAGATAACGATAGTGACTATAGATAGCCTGGGCGATTATGATGTATCTGACTATGCCATAAAACTGGGTAAGGCGTGGGGCATAGGCAAGAGCGGCAGGAACAATGGCATAGTGATCATTGCATCGCTGCAGGACCACAAGATAAACATATCTACAGGTAAGGGTCTTGAAGGGGCGCTTACTGACCTTATGTGTGGCCGCATCATAAGGAATGAGATGGTGCCGGCGTTTAAGGATAAAGATTTTTATACAGGCTTCTCAAAGGCCGCTGATGCGGTAATAGCGGCTACCAAGGGCGAATACAAGGCCGACCCCAAAGAAGCGCATGGAAGGCATGTGCCAGGTGCGGCCATCATCATTGTTATCATTTTTATCATTTTCATCATCAGGATGATGGGCCGTGGTGGCGGAGGTGGTGGCAACTATATGAGCGGCGGCGGCCTGGGCAACTTTGTAGGTGGTATGATACTGGGCAATATGCTGGGTGGCCGTGGCGGAGGCTGGGGTGGCGGCGGAGGCGGAGGCGATAGTGATGGCGGAGGAGGTTTTGGCGGCTTTGGCGGAGGGGACTTTGGCGGCGGCGGTGCGAGTGGAAGCTGGTAGGATCAGGATTTGCAGGATTTAAGAATTTGCAGGATTGTTGCCGTTGACAATTTTTTTAAAGTTGCCAACTCTGGCACATCATAAACCAAAACTTGCAAGGACTTAATTGTAAGGTACTTTTTTACATTACACAATTAAAGGCGTAAAGGCAAATTTACTGCCATCAAATAAGCCCTTGTCGCTTAGTTTCAACGCTGGTATCACCAGCAGGGCCATAAATGATAGGGTCATGAAGGGGGCGTGGAGGGGTGTGCCGAGTTCTTTTGCTTTCCTATCCATACTTGTATATGCAGCAGCTACTTCGGGGCCAGTGCCTGTGGACATGAGGCCGGCTACAGGGAGTGGCATGGTGTATACTTCTTCTTTGTTGCGGGCGACGGCTATACCGCCCCGGGTATCAATGAGCGCATTCACGGCAGCGCATAACGAAACATCATCAACACCTACGGCAATAATGTTGTGGCAGTCGTGCCCCACGGTTGATGCGAGGGCGCCGTGTTTAAGTCCGAAATTTTTAATGAATGCAAGCGCTACAGACGCGTCAGCGGTGAAGCGGTTTATGACGGCCATTTTCAGAATGTCTTGTCCGGTATCGCTTACAATGTAGCCATCGTGTATTTTAGCGGGTTGGTGCAGTTCATTGGTCACTAATTGGCCTTCTATGGCTTCTATCACCCGTATGGTGGCTTGAGCAGAAGGGGTCTTTATAAGGAAATCACTTTCCGTTTTCCTTTGCGCGCTAAAGTTGTTGATGGGGCTTACCTCTATATCGGGTAATAATGATCTGCCGTTTTCAGCTACGAGTTGGCCACTGATGTAGGTTTGCTGTATGTGGAAGTCGGTGAGGTTATTTACCACAATGAAGTCTGCGGCATCGCCGGTGCGCAGCAGGCCTATGGGCAGTTTGTAGTGTAACGCAGGGTTGATACATGCAGCAGTGAGCACGTCATACAGGTCATAACCTTTCTGAACGGAACGCTTTACTAGTTGATTGATGTGTGATAGGGTAAGTTCATCAGGATGCTTGTCGTCGCTGCAAAACATCACCTTTTCGGGGCGGATGCGCAGCAGTTCTGAAAGGCCTTCATAATTCTTTGCTGCGCTTCCCTCGCGTATAAGGATGTGCATACCTGCGCCTATTTTATCAAGGGCTTCGTCAAGCGCGGTACATTCGTGATCGGTGGTGATACCAGCGGCGGCATAGTTGATAGCATCATTGCCACGTAATCCGGGGGCGTGGCCATCAATAGGTTTCCCGGCATCTTTTGCCGCGGCTATTTTTGCCATTACTTCCGGGTCTTTATATAGCACGCCGGGATAGTTCATCATTTCCGATAGGTACCATATATCGGGGCTTTGCAGGAGAAGGGCTACTGCTGCGGCATCGAGGGTGGCACCGGCGGTTTCAAAGCTGGTGGCAGGCACGCATGATGGTGCGCCAAAGAAGAATTTGAAGGGACTACGCTTGCTATTGGCGATCATGTATTTCACGCCTTCTATGCCGCATACATTGGCTATTTCGTGTGGGTCGCTTACGGTGGCTACGGTGCCATGCACTACCGCCATTTGAGCGAAAGCCGTTGGCACCAGCATGGAGCTTTCTATGTGGATGTGCGCATCAATAAAGCCGGGTAGAATGTATTGGTCAGCAGCATTATCGGTTTCAGTTATTGAAGTGATAATGCCGTCGGTAACTACAACAGTAGCCGGAAATATCCGGCGGTTGAAAAGGTCAATTAATTTGCCTGAGATGGTCATTTGTCGGGATTGAAAGTTATGGGTCACACTTACTAAACGCACTATTGTATCAGGTTGCCGTCCCTGCTCATTTGTATTTTTATCCTGATAAGGTTTGCCATGAGCGCGCCGCGGTTTTTGGCTTGATCGGCATTTTCCCCGGTGAAAAGCCCGTCTATAGTACCGTTCCATAATTCGAGCCAGCGGTCGAAGTGTTCCTGCTCCAGCGGTATACGTTTGTCCATGTCTACATGCGCCCTGGTGGGGTTGCCGCCATAGCCCGGTTTACTGAATAGTACCATATCCCAGAAGTTGTACATGATGGGGAGGTGGTGGCTCCAGTCGTCGCCAATGATATTGTTGAAAATAAAACCGATGGTTTCATCTTTTTTCACCTTGTCGTAAAATGAGTTGATGAGTATTTCTATGTCCTGCCTGTTTTCGATATCGTGCATATATGTGGTGGGGCGATAAACCGTTATGAGCATCAAAATTATTGTATTTGCACCATTGCATTTTGCCTTTTTAACGTTTTAACCAATTACCCCATACCCATTTACTTCATACCTTTGTGCCAATGGATGTGCTGGACGTAAAAGAGTTGCGCCTTTCTGAGTTACCTCCCGGGGTGAAGGCCATTATCAAAAGCCATGATGAGAGCGAATTTCAACTGACCTTACTGGAGATGGGCTGCCTGCCGGGTGAGCCAGTATTGGTAGAAATGATAGCGCCGCTGGGAGACCCGATCGCTATATCAATCGCAGGTTACTACCTGAGTATCCGTAAGCAAGATGCGGATAAGATATGGGTATATCTTAGTTAAGTCAAAAGTTAAAAGTTAAAACCAGAGTGCTGATGAAGGGCTAGATGCACCATGGCATTTGCAATGCCGATGTTGACTTGGTGAACAAGAAAAAACAACTATAAAGACACAAAGGCCACAAGGTTTGCACAAAGAAAAGTAATTGTTGAACAGGTTTATTTCCAGATTGAAGTACACAAAGCTGGGCCGGTTACTCTTAATTAATTTCCAAACTGGTCAAAGTCTGTATTGGACGTAATATCAAGCCTTAATTTACTGAATCTTTTGCTGTCGTTATTCAGGTCTAGCCCTTCTATTATTTTGAGTTCTACCACAGCGCCCTGGGAAAATGCCTGGTCTATTACCTGCATTATTTCTTTCTTCATGAGGTCGTTCACTTTATCAGCGTCGTCAGCCCCTGTGGTTGAGCCATTTATCATGTAGTCTTTCCGTATCATTTCAATGAAATATTTAAAGGACAAACCTAACTATTTATCTAAACAATACGCGAAAACACAATGAAAAAATTACAATAATATATGTTCGGCTTATTAACGCCTTGGTGTCAAATGTTTGTTATTTCTTTATTTTTATCAGGAAATCGTTTGAGAACTTCACGTTGTAGCCACCTGTCCACTTAATGTGCTGCCATTCTGAGGTGGGTTTAATGGGAGTTGTTGTTTCGCCTGCAATGATGGTTAAGGGCAGCGTAAAGCCTTCTACCGTATTATTAAATTTGAAACTCAGCTCATCGTCCTTAATGTAGTATTCCAACTGCGGGATATCAGTAGTGCGCAGGTATTGGTTGAAAAATGCTTTAAGGTTGAGGCCGGTTTTGTTGCTGATGTAGTCTTCGACCTGCTTGGTGGTAACTGTCTGGTGATAGAATTCTTTGCCGAGGCCACGCAGCATAAGCCTGAATTTTTCATCGTCGTTGGTCATTACCCTTATCATGTGCATGATGGCCGAGCCTTTTTCATAGATGTCGCCGGGCCCTTCTTCATTTACACCATAATCGCCGATGACGGGTTTGTCGTTGCGGATGTTATGCCAAAGGCCCCTGCTGTACTTCATGCCCTTTTCCCGGCCCATAATGCACTCGGTAAACAAGGATTCGGAATAGGAAGTAATGCCCTCATGGATCCAGTTGTCGGCCATATCCCTTGCCGTGACATTATTGCCAAACCATTCGTGCCCACTTTCGTGAATAATGATATAATCCCAGGCATTGCCGTAGCCCGTCATAGACCGGTCGTAACCAAGATAGCCCATCTGGTAGTTGTTGCCATAGGCTACCGCACCCTGGTGTTCCATGCCAAGATAGGGCGCCTCTACAAGTTTGTAACCGTCTTCGTAAAAAGGGTAGGGCCCCATCCAGTATTCAAAGCAGTGGATCATTTGTTTTACCACCGCAAATTGCTTCCTTGCCCTGGCCTCATTGTAGCGGAGTACCCAGAAATCAAGGTCTAATGTTCCCTTTTCACCAGCCAGCGTGTCGTGCCAGTGTATATAGTCGCCGATGTAGAACGTTACATCGTAATTGTTTATCGGGTTCTTTGTCTCCCAGGTAGACTGTGTATAGCCATTTTCAGATACCTGGCTGATGAGGCGGCCATTGCTGATAGCAGAAAAGTTGCCGGGTACGTCAAGGGTTACTTTCATTCCCTGTTCGGGTTCATCCCATTGGGCGTCTTTGCAAGGCCACCACACGCTGGCGCCGAGGCCCTGGCAGGAGACAGCTATCCATTGTTTCCCGGTACTGTCCCGTTTCCAGCTAAAGCCGCCGTCCCAGGGCGGATTTACCGCTTTCCTTGGAGTTCCGTGATAATACGCAATAAGGGAATAAGTGCTGTCGGTCTTTAATTTGTGAAAGGGATACTTTACCCACCACACATTTCCTTCATTGACTATGGCAGCCCTTGACTGAACGGAAGAGCGCAGCGACTGTACAATAACAACACTATCGAGCTGCATGGGCGACTGCAGATCGATCTGCATGCTGTCGGTTGGTGTATTGATAACTTTGAAGAAAACCTGGTTCCGGCCCGTTATGCTTTTTTCGAGTGTATCGAATTTCACGTAAAGGTCGTAATGCCTTACATCCCACCAGCTCCGGCCCCTGCCGTCGCTGCCCCTAAGTGTATCGGCATGGGTATAAGCAAATGTGGTACCTGCCGGAAGCAGGTACCACAGTATTAGAAAACAGTAAGACAGTTTCTTCATTTTATTTGTCTTGAGATACTAATTCCACATCGAAAACAAGCACTGAATTGGGCGGGATAGGACCGACAGATTTGGCGCCATACCCAATAGCCGAAGGCAGGAAAAATGTGGCCTTACTTCCAATGGTCAGCAATTGTACCCCTTCATCCCAACCCTGAATAACCTGCCCAACGCCGAGAACGAAACTAAACGGATGAATTGGCTGAAAATTATCGTCCACATTTGCATCAAATTTCTTTCCGTCGAGGAATTTACCGAGATAGTTCATTGTTACCTTTTTACCGAACCTTGCTTTTCCTCCCGTACCTTTTTGGGTAACAGTGTAGTAGAGGCCGGAAGCGGTTTTAGTGGCCTTGATTTGGTTTTTTTCCAGGTAGCTTTTTATCAGGTTGTCGTCTATGGCCTTTTGGCTCTGCCCAAAGCAGCCAAAACTTACAAGCAACAATGCAACGATTAAAGAGCAACTGATCAACGACCTTGTCATATTGTACCTCTTTTTCTAAGATTATTATTTATCAATGCTCACGACTTCCACGTCGAATATCAAAACGGCATTTGCGGGGATAGCGCCGCCACCAGCACCACCAGCACCATAAGCCAACGCTGATGGGATATATAAAGTAGCCCTTGCACCGAGATTCAACAATTGTACGCCTTCATCCCAGCCTTTGATAACCTGTCCTTGTCCCAGTGGGAATGAGAATGGTGCGACGTGGTTGAACTTAGGATCGGTGTTGGAATCAAATACTTTGCCATCCATCAATTTACCAGTATAGTTCATCGTCACTTTTTTACCGGGTTTTGCAGTTGGCCCGAGGCCTTTTGTATTCATAGTATAGTAAAGGCCCGAAGCAGTTTTGGTAGCTTTGATGTTGTTTTTTGCGAAATAATCCTGCAGCAACTGATCGTCGATCTTTGCCTGCTCAGCCGGGTCTGTTTGCTTCGGAGGAGCGGGAGCATCTTTAATATCCACTACCTCAATGTCGAAAATGAGAATGGAATTTGCCGGTATCTGTGCACCACGGTCCTGTGGGCCATAAGCAAGGCCAGACGGAATGTATAAAGTGCCTTTCGCGCCCTTCTTCAGCAATAGCAGGCCTTCGTCCCATCCTTTGATCACGTTTCCTTTGCCACAGGCAACGGTAAACGGCTCAACATGATGGAAGCTTGAATCGGTATTTGAATCAAACTTTGAACCGTTTATCAGCTTGCCGGTATAGTTTACACTATAAGACTGCCCGATATGACCTGCCGGCCCAGTGCCGTCCTGGCTAATGGTATAATACAAACCTGATTCAGTCCTGGTGGCTTTGATATTGTTTTTGGTAAAATAATCACGGAGCATTATTTCGTCCACGCCTTTCTGTTTGGCGGCGTTTTCCTCGTTCACCTTTTTGTCCTCTTCAGCGCTCCTTACGGTCACCATCTGCACATCGTACTCAATTTTCTGTCCGACGCCTTCCTTCATCCATGGCATAAGCTGGTTACCAATTTTTTTCATGGAGTCAACAGAAATGCGCATAACCGCACTATCGCCAGCTACCATCTGCATGAACCCTTCCATGGCATCGCCCCTGAATTTAGAAGCTATAATGGTAACGGGAACTGGCTTGGTCGCGCTAAATGTTTTCCTTGAATCAAACATAACACTGTCGCCGACATGCACATGAATGAACAGCTCGGTATGGTCGGATACCAGCGGCTTGCGCGTTCCGGTGCCATGCACTATCTGTTTGTATTCAAGGCCACCGGGCAATATTGTAAAACCATCATCAGCTTTTTTCTTTTTTACGGTTTTAGGTTTTGAGCCTCCTTTGGCCGGCTCTTTTTTCTCCTGGGCATTCGCAGCCTGGCATCCGAGCGCTAACAGCGCCGATAAAAGGGTTATTTTGATTGAGCTTTTCATTGAAAATAGCGTTGATTATTTTTTTGAGTCAAATGTTTAAGTCCCCGTGCTTATTGTTTTGGGTTACCTTCGGCCACGTCGGTGATCTCCACTTCAAATACCAATACAGAGTTTGGAGCTATGTTAGGGCTCGGGCTCTGCGCACCATACGCGATCGGCGATGGGAGGTATAAAGTAGCCTTGCTGCCTTTCTTCAACAAGCCAACACCTTCATCAACGCCGGGGATCATTTGACCCATACCAACAGGGAACTTAAGCGGAGTATTGCCATGATGACCAATAGCAGTGTCTATGTTAGAATCAAATGCCTTGCCGTCGAGTGTTTTCCCGGTATACATCATGCTGGCTGTCTGGCCTTTGGCGATCTGTGCGCCGCTGCCTGGTTTCTGGATGGTATAATAAAGACCAGAAGCTGTTTTTTGCGCTTTAATATTGTTTTTAGCGAAATAATCCTGTAGGATTTTGTCGTCTATTGGCATTTGGGCAGCTTTTTTAGCTTCCATTTCCTTTTGCATTTCAGCCTGCTTGTCCATTGCTTCCTTCTGGTGGTCGGCATTAGATTTTACAGAAACCACGGATACGAGGTATGTAAGATGGTGATTGCCACCTGCCGTCATCCATGGTGGCATATGCTGTTTTGGCAAAGCCTTGATGATGGAATCCATAGATACTTTGATCACGGCGCTGTCGCCGGGAGAAAGCATTGGGAAAGCGGCTTTGAAATCGCCCCTGAAATTCGGGGTGTCCACCTGGATTGATACAGGTTTGCCCTGGTTGTCCCTGCGGGAATCGCCCAGCATAAAGGTGTCACCTTTGGCGCCGGAGTCGGCGTATACCTTGATGTTCATATCTATCCAGTCGCCCATAGCAGCGTTTTTGCCCTTGGCGTCTTTTACTATTTTGTATTCAATACCATGAGTTTTTTTAAACTCTCCGCCACCGCCGGTACAACCGGTATTGCTGATGATCACTGCGCTTAATAAAGCGATTGGTAAAATCCTGGTTATCATGTTTGTTTTAATTTTTATTTTTAGTTTAATGCTTGATTATGTTTTACTTGTTGCCTAATTTGTTATAGTTAGCGAGCGAATTTATATCTCCCTTTCAGGGTTTTGTCCGAGATTGAATTATTTTGCTACAATAATACCAACCCTTCGGGTTTAGTAGTTATTTAAGTTTAAAATCACGTTTATGACCGTAAGTTTTTTACTTTTTACTTTTTACTTTTTCATTTATTTCGGGTGAATATCCGACAAAATTTTCTTAAAATATGCAATTGTGTCTGTAAAACTTGTTTTTGTGCGTCCTCCGGATGCATTAAAATGCCCACCGCCGTCAAAATATGTCTTTGCAAACTTATTGACATCGAAGGTTCCTTTACTTCTGAAAGACATCTTCACTTCATCAGAACGCTCAGTGATCAAGGTAGCGAAGCTGATACCTTTTATACTCAACGGGTAATTTACCAGGCCTTCGGTATCTCCATTTTGTGCCTTAAAGAGGTTGAGGTCTTTACGGGACAGGGCAATGAGCGCTGAATTATACTTATGGAATACTTCCATTTTCTCTATCAGCACATAGCCAAGAAAGCGCATACGGCCCTCGCTCCACGAGTCGTATACTTCTTCATGTATCCGGGTATGATCGAGGCCACGTCGTTTCAGGTCGGCGGCCATAGTATGCACGCTTGCCGTAGTTACCGGGAACTTAAAAGAGCCTGTATCGGTCATAAGCCCGGTATAGAGGCATGCTGCGATATCAAGGTTTATGAGGTCATTGTCATTATTGAGGTTGATAAAGTCATACACCATTTCGCTGGCGCTGCTTTTTTCAGGTATACTCATCCCATAATCCCAGACAGGAGCGGGGAAGAGGTGGTGATCCAATAATATTTTGGGTTGGGTAGCGGCTGCAAGAAACGGCTCCAGGTGTTTTGTGCGGCTGTAATCGTTAAAATCCACGCAAAAGATAAGAGCGGCTTCATGAAGCGCATCAAGCGACTCCTTGGGCTGTTCCTCGTAATTGAGCATGGTAGCTATGCCGGGCATCCATCGTAAAAAATCAGGGACTTCGCCGGGTGAAACAGCGGTTACATCGTGGCCTTTGAGCCTGAGGTAATGAGCTAAGCCCAGCATACTGCCTATCGCATCGCCATCGGGTTTGTGATGCGTGGTGATGAAAATTTTCTTTGGTGTCTGCAGTAAAGGGAAAGCGTCTTGTATCGGCCGCATCAGATATACCCCATTGCCATGCACATGCGCAGCGTTTTTTCTTAGGGGCTGCAAAAATAATGTTTCTATCTGTTATGACAAACGGGAAATGTTAAAAACTAAAATTATCTGTGCTTTTGCTGTTAAAACTTGCTGTTTGTCGATAAAATCAGGCTTTTCGTGCAAGAAACTGTTTGAATGCTCTCTGGATTCGCCTGTTGCCTAACCCGCGCAGGTGTTTTATTTCTTACTCTTCATGTCCTCCAATATCTGTAATATCAGCTTATTTTGATTTTCGAGGTGCAGCAGGATGGTCTCTATTTCTCGTTCTGACTCGACGTTCACTTCAAAGTCGGCTTCAGCGCGGGCATCAGCATGTTTTGATTGCAGGTTTTGTCCTACCATAATGAGCGGCATCAGGAAGAGTTGTATCATGTTGGAAATGAACAGCCATAATACAAATGCAGGGAAGGGGTCGAAGCGTAAAGCTACCGGCGCCAGCATGTTCCAGCCAAGCCATAATGCAGTCCATGTGAAGATGATGAGGAAGAATTTCATGCTGCCTACATGTTCTGTTATCCAGACCGCCAGCTTATTAAGCCCGGTAATTTTGTCTTTGTCAACTACTTTTATTTTTACTTTCGGTTTGCGGAGTTTTCTAAGTTCTTCAACTGTCAACGGGGTGGATGTGTTTGTGGTCATGGAAGGCGCTTTGTGTTTTACAATTTACGAAGAAAGATAGTGAATATAAACCGCGCAAGGGCACTAAGTTCACAAAAGTGTATGCTTTTACCGGTAAGGGTACGAAGGAGGGAGGCCGCAAGGGCTGATACTTTTTACCACTAAGGGCACAAGGGAGGGCACTAAGGTCGCAAAGGTGTATGCTTTTTATCACTGAAGGCACAAAGCAGGGCACAAGGTTCAGTAACGATTATGATAAATCAGATATTTTTGCAAAACCAACTACTTGGCATTGCATAGTAGCAATATTTCACTACTTTTGGGTATCAATTTCATCTTATGCCTGCGCGGAGGTCAATTTTGTATTATTACCTGGGTTCTTTACTGGCGGCAATTGCACTGCTGTTCTTTTTCTTTTTTCTGCTCTTTATTGTTTTCCACCTGGGGGATGCAGGGGCAGGGCGACTTTTGGCTAATCCGGTATCGTGGGTAGCAATACTCAGCTGGATAATTGTAATGCCAATAGCGGCCGTTGTTTATTTCAGGCGGACGAACCAGCAACAGTTGCATGACTATATCAACCGGTCTGTAATCAGGTATGTAGTCGCATTCCTGATGTTCTTTTATGGCTACACCAAAATATACCAAAAGTTTTTCGATATTACCTACCTCACTCAGGACTCCCGGGTAGCGGATCTTGAGAGCTTCCGGATCGCGTGGCTTTTCTTTGGCCGTTCAAATGTGCAGGAAGTGCTGATAGGCATTATGGAGTTTGTGCCTGCGGTGCTTTTGCTGTTCAGGCGCACCACATTTCCGGCTATAGCCATAATGATACCTATAGCGCTAAATGTGACGATGGTGAATATTTTCAATCATATTTCGGGACTGACGCTGCCGTTGTCTGTATTCATTACATTTTCGCTCGCCTATCTCTTTTATGGGTATAAAGAGCAGGTAGTCCGTTTCCTATTTGCTATTAGTGATAACAACAGTTTAAGCCTAAGTAAGAAATGGAAATATTTAAGACTGGCTCTTAAAACAATGGTAGTGGGTGTAATAGTTTTTGTTGCGATCGGGTCATTAATCAACAAATTATCAACGAGGGCAAACCACAATTACGCGGGCAGAAATAAAATTACCGGTGGGTATGAGCTTGAGGAACTCAGGGTGAACGGGGTAGTTACGCACCCCGATACAGGGGATACCAGGTACTATAAAGCGATATACATGGAGCCCCAAAACCGGTGGAATACTGTTTTGACCTTTGCCACATCTTACTCGCCCAGGATGATCACCGTAAAATGGAACACCAAAAATGATTCGGTGGGAACGGCGCTAAAACTGGACAATGATGTTTCGCTGGAAGCCACAGATAGTACAACCAATTTTAGAGGCACTTATAAGCTGCAGGGCGATAAGCTGTTAATATCGGGCACGCAATACGGGAAAACAATTGATGCGGTATACCGCAAAAAGAAATTAAAGGACTATACCTGGTTTTGGTAGTGCGCAGAGTTATCTAAGCCAGAACTATCTACGCTAGAATTACTTAAGCCAGATAAATATAAAAACAGCAAAGACAGTCAATATCAGGGAATTAAAAAAATACGTGATCTTGTTAGTTTTATTATAAAATTTTTTCTCGCTTTTTGATGGTGCGTTTTTGATCAGGCTTTTACTGTACAGCCTGAAAAATTTGTAGTGAAGCGGTTGCGTTTCATGTCTTTTCGCATAACCATAAACATTTACCTGCATTACAACTAAGTAGATGAGGAACACTGCGGCAAAAGTAACACACCCCAACAGAATGGAGTCATGTTTGATAGTAGATAAAAGAGAGCTTAGCATAGCAATAGGTATTTGATAGTGACATTAAGAATAGGTTACTTTGGTATTATGCCCCAAATATAAAATAGAATTTATTTACTATCATTGGCGTTAACAAAAATTAAGAAATTAATATCCACATACTATGTTAATAGCAGGTTATTTACGAAGTACTGTTTTGCAAATAGGGCGTGTGGTAGCGCTGTAATTTTCTTGTTTTCGCTTCGATAAGTTAGAAGCGGCCTATAATGCTACTTTATTGTAAAAGGTTGTTCTTTTTTACGCACAGGCTATGCTGAAAAAATTTAAATAATTACATTTGGCTATCACTAACAGATAATGGCAAAAAAATCGAACAATACCGGTAAAAGACCTGTGCAGGTAACGCAGGAAAAAAAGGCTTCAGTAGTTGAAAGGGTCCAGGTCGTGCGGGATGCTTTAATTCCTGACTGGATGTATGAATTTAAGGCACAGGCAATAATAGTAGGTCTGCTGGCCTTCCTATTGTATTGCAATACCTTTGGCCATGAGTACGCTCTCGATGATACTATTGTGATCGTAAAGAACGAGTATGTGTACGAGGGTTTTGCGGGTATACCCGATATCCTTACCAAGGACGCTTTTGACAGTTATTACAAGCAGTTCAACTCATCGAACCAGCTGTCCGGGGGGCGTTACAGGCCATTATCCATTGTCACCTTCGCTATAGAGCAGCAATTCTTCGGAGCAGTGCCCAAAGACAAAGTGGACAGTGTGCTCAACCGCGGACTCTCATACCAGATGAATGAACCTGCTGAAAAGAAATTCCTGCAGAATATGCATATCCGGCATGTTTTCAATGTGCTTTGGTTCACACTATGCGTGGTGGTACTGTTGTATTTCCTTCGCTATGTGGTATTTAAGGACAATCCGATAATGGCATTTATCGCTGCAATACTATTTGCGGTTCACCCGATACATACGGAGGTCGTGGCCAATGTGAAGAGCCGGGATGAGATCATGTCGCTGCTGCTGATGTGTACCACATTCATACTTGCCTTCAAGTATCACGAGCATAAGAAGCCGTGGATGTTGTATACCGCGCTTGTCTCGATGTTCCTGGCATTCCTTGCGAAAGAATATGCGATAACAATGGTATTATTATTGCCACTTGCTTTCTACCTGTTCAACGGGTTTTCCATATCGAAGTGTTTCACTGCTACTTTGCCCTATATCGCAGTGGTAGTAGTATACGCCATGGTCAGGTTCTCTATTGTGGAACAAATGAATGCCGCATCGGACAACGATATTCTGAATAACCCGTATGCCAACGCAACAGACAATGCCGAACGGCTGGCCACGAAGATCGCTACCTGCCTCAACTACATCAGGTTACTCATCTTCCCGCATCCTTTGTCTTCCGATTATTCCTATAATACTATTCCGTACAAAACTTTCGCTAATCCGTTGGTTTGGTTGTCGCTGATATTCCATGGCGCCCTGATCCGCTACATGTTCTACTTCTTTAAACAGCGCAGTGTTTTGTGTTTTGCTATCGCATTTTACTTTTTAAACCTGCTTATTGTCTGCAACATCATTTTCAATATTGGTGGCACGATGGGGGAACGTCTCATATTCCATTCTTCTGTAGGCTTTTGCATAGCGGTGGCATACCTGCTTTATAAGGGCATGGAAAAAATAAAACCGGCGCTTACCGGCAGAAGGTTGCTGGCCGGGTGCGTCGTTTTGATAGTAGTTCTTTGCAGCTTCAAAACCATAGAACGCAATGCTGACTGGAAGAACGATGAGATACTTTTTGCGCATGACCTTGAAAACGCGCCTAACAGTGTGCTTGTTAACGCCAACGTGGCTTCATCATATATCAATAAGGCCGAATCGGAAAAAGATACAACCAAAAAGATAGAAGACCTGCGCAAGGGTGTAAAATACTATGATAAGGCGATCACTATTCACCCAACGTTTGTATCTGGCTACATGAACAGAGGGGTGGCATACCTGAAATTAGATATGCCCGACAGCGCAAAAGCGAACTATGATAAGGCAAGGGAACTTTACCCAAATTATCCGAAGTTGTATGAAGTGTATTACAACCTGGGTGTATGTTATTACCTGGCTAAGAAAGTGCCGCAGGCGATAGCTGTTTGGCAGCAGGTAATGAAAATGAACCCTCAGTATATTATTGCGCAGCAAAGCATTAATACCGCCATCCAGGCTATGAATAATCCGCAGGCGACCCTCGGGGTTGGGCCCGCACCACCCGCTACGCCTACGACAAAGCCTGACGTGCCCCCGGCACAGACGACCGCACCACCCGGTAAGTAAAGCACGGGCACGCGAAATTATAAGGTATGTTGCATTTCGATTAGACAACTTTTGAAAAGTTGTCTAATCTTACGTGTAAAATCGACGCATGGATGATTACTTTTGAAACCACAATGAAACAATACCTTTTTCGTAAAAAATCGCTGGAGCATATAAATAAAGAAGTGGCTGCGGGGCTAATTGACGGCCACGCTTCCTCCATGAATAAGGTACTCAATGTGCGCGACCTTACCTTTATGGGTATAGCTGCGATAGTGGGCGCGGGTATTTTTTCCACTATTGGCAAGGCCAGCTTCGATGGCGGGCCTGGCATTATCCTGTTGTTCCTGTTTATTTCTGTTGCCTGTGGTTTTTCGGCGATCTGCTATGCTGAGTTTGCGAGCATGGTTCCGGTATCGGGTAGCGCCTACACCTATTCTTACGTGGCTTTTGGTGAAATAGTGGCCTGGATAATTGGGTGGGACCTGCTTATGGAATACGCTATTGGCAATATAGCCGTAGCCATATCGTGGAGCAGTTATTTCGTTTCATTGGTCAATAGCATACATATCGGCAACCTTCAGTTGCACATACCCGAGTACCTCGCCACCGACTACTGGACCGCAAAAGATGCCCTGACCCCCGAGGCGAAGCTGGCGTGGACCAACGCGCCAGTAATAGCTGGTCTTAAATTTATCTGCAATATCCCAGCTTTCCTTATAACATTTATCATTACCTGGATTATTTACATCGGCATCAAAGAGTCGCGGAAGACGACCAACATAATGGTGATACTGAAAATAGCCATAATACTACTGGTGATGATAGCCGGCTGCTTTTATGTAAATACTTCCAACTGGACGCCTTTCCTGCCCAATGGTATCGGGGGCGTGCTTACAGGCACATCGGCGGTGTTCTTTTCCTACATTGGTTTTGACGCTATCTCTACTACCGCTGAAGAGTGTAAGGACCCGCAGCGCGATTTGCCCAAGGCCATGTTCTATTCGCTCATTATCTGTACGGTAGTATACGTGCTTGTGGCCCTGGTGCTCACCGGCATGACCAGCTATAAAAACCTGAATGTAGGCGATCCGCTGGCTTATGTTTTCAGCATTATGAACAGCCGGTGGGCCAACTGGATAGCTGGTATCATATCCATAAGCGCGGTTATCGCCACTGCAAGCGTATTGCTGGTTTTTCAGCTCGGGCAGCCGCGTATATGGATGAGTATGAGCCGCGACGGGCTTTTGCCACCAATTTTTGCAAGAATACACCCAAAGTATAAAACACCATCGTTCTCTACAATCCTCACCGGTTTTATCGTGGGCATACCCGCACTGTTTATGAACCTTACCGTAGTAGTAGACCTTACCAGTGTGGGTACGCTATTTGCTTTTGTGCTGGTATGCGGCGGCATACTGAAACTGCAAAATGACCCCAACCGCCTGCAAAGCAAGTTTAAAACACCATACCTTAATGGTAAATGGATAGTACCGGTACTATTTGTTATATCCGTTTTCCTGTTTCAGAAATATTATCCCGGTGGCTTTGCCCATTATTGCAATATGGCCGATGACAAGGGTAACGTGACCTGGGACGTAATCCGCCAGAAGGTTCCGTTCTTCTTATTTGGCGCTGTGTTTGTTGCCACAACAATACTGTCTTTTGTGAAGAATTACTCGCTGATCCCGGTTCTTGGGTTCCTTTGCTGCACCTATCTCTTATCTGAATCAGGCACTACCAATTGGGAGCGGTTTCTGATCTGGCTCATTGTAGGTTTAGGGGTTTATTTCCTATATGGGTCAAAGAACAGCAGGTTGAGGGATAATGTGCCTGGATAAGTATACAGACACAAGTAAATCTGCATATGGAAAGTACAAAACAAAAGGGATGCGATTATACACCGCCATCCCTATAAATACTCTAAGCGTTTTAGTTTATGATTAAGTCCACATGTCTGCGCTCTTGGCGCCGAAGTCGAAGTGGTCGTGGAAATAAACCGCTAGAAAATGAGCCAGTTTCGAGAAAAAATTCACTATCCGTTCCATAGCCTCAATATTTTATTGTTTACATTTGATTTGCATTGCTTTTAAAGGGCAATCTCAATGATATTCAATAAAAAGACTGTTCCACGAATACCGTTGAAATGCTAAGATTTTGCTAATCCGCTACCCTGCATTTTACGCTGGGCAAGAAGTATGTGGAGCATGTTTATGAACGATTTTGACATAATAAATAAATTACATGTAATTGCCTGAAGAAGAATGGGGCATTGGAAAAGCAGTTTCCCGAAGAGAGTAAAAAGAAAGATTCCCGGTGAGTTGTGCATTACCAAGCTATTTTAATCGTAATACAAGAATCTTTAGTTAAAAATTTGGCCAAGCGATAAAATTCAAAATAGGGAACGAAAAAAAGATTACCTTCAATCAATCCAATTATACAGTACCCTCTTTCCTGATTGTTGAAAAATTCAGCTTGCCACAAATTCCCACTATGACAATAACGCCAGAATTGAAAAGCAAATTCAATTCTTATTTTACGCGGATAATGAAAAATACACCTCCTGAATTGCAAAAAAAATGGGATGGCAAAATTGAATGGCCTGATATGAGATCCTATCCCCACATTCAGCCGGAAGTAATAGCGGAACTACCAGATGGGGCTAAAGCTGCCTATATCAATTTGCTGAACAAACTGAGCAGGGGTAATATATAACTGGTTTGTTGAAGTTTTAGTTTGCCGTGGCGTGCCATGCGAACTGAAGTTCAAAATGTATTAACCGCTTCGGATTCATCCGGGCTCCATGCAATTGCTAAACTTGTCATATTATGTCTATAGAAAATGAAGTATTCCGGAAAATCAAGGAAATAAGCACGAGGGCCATGCAGCCCCGGCCCCTTGTAAACACCAGCGACCTCGCTGCAGAACTGGGTATAACACGCGAAAGCCTTATGCCATCACTTAACAGCCTTAAACAGCTAAGGTTAGTAAACTTTAACGACACCCAGGGCGCGGCCATCAGGCTTACTTTGCTCGGCACCGTTGTGAAGAGGGATAAGCTTGATAAGGTAGAAAAAGTATAGTCCGACCATTATAGTTCATTGCACCCTTGTAATACCTGCATTACGAGCGGGATAAGGATGCATGGAATATTTAGGGCCTGTTGAATAAGTAAAATACCCACATCCAGCCTGTATTTCAGAGCTTCTGTATTTTATCATATACACTGCTTTTATTGAAAAAGCATCAAAAACAAATGCACTTGTTTTTTTACCACAAAGTACACAATGGAATTCACAAGGGTCACTAAGCTCACTTTATGACCTTAATGCTTCAACTTTGCGCCCCTTGTGGTTATTTTCCCTTACACCTTTGACTTAATCAGCATACCCTACTTAAACCACACATTCCTGCCGAAAGAATATTCTTTCACAAACAGGTATTTATATCCGTTTACGGTCAGCGGCTCATGGTTGAACACACTGACGATTACACCCACATCTCTGCCGGTGATCGAGCTGATCAGCGATGGATCTATCACAATACTTCCGGTAGTGGGGCTTGCGTAATAGCGCAGAGTAGTCGTATCCTTACCCTGCGGAATGATTAGCTTCAGCAGCACGGTATCTGCGTTGAGCACAGTTGTTGCATTAAAAACAAAGGTATTGTTCCTGCCTTTAGAGATCGTATCCGGTAAGTAGACGTTATAAGTAGGAAAACTATCCGTATTGGTGTAAGTAAAGTCATAACCCGTTATCCCTGTCATGCTCCACGCCACTGAAGTATCAGGACTAAAACCAACGGGCGGAACGGATTGATTGAAACTAGCCGACAGGTAATAACCGGCGCCACCTAAAGTAAGGCTGTTGGCATTGATCACCACCGAATCAATAAAACCGGCCGATACTTTTTGGGTAAACCATGTAGCGAAATAGATATTGTATTCCCGGTGTGCTTTCGTAGAGTCGAACAGTATATTGGCCGAAAAAACCGCATCAATAAAGGTTGTATCATAAGGCAGATCGGCATAAGCAGGGAAGGTTAACGGATAGGTAACCGCCACAGCTGCAGACTTCTTTTTCTTACAGGCCACAAAATAGCCAACACTGAATAAACACAGAAAAATGACAACAAGGCGCTTCACCAGGCGAGTGCGTTTTAAGTCATAAAAGTAAGTAAAAAAAGGTTGCCGTTGAAAGGTCATGCTATTTGAGGATTACTGCGCCGCAATTAAAAAAGGTCAGGCCGAATACGGACAAAGTTCAGAAAAGCCATTATTTTTAAAACATAAAACGATGCCCGATGACAAAGTCAGAAGAGATATTCAACGATATTGCCAAAAGCATTCCAAACTCTATAGTGAGCAAAATGTTTGGCGCACTATGTATAAAGGCGCCCAACGGGAAAGCGGGCATTATGCTGTATAAAGACGATATGATCTTTAAGCTCGACGCCGATCATGAAAAAGAAGCGCTCAAAATAAAAGGCGCGAAAATCTTTACACCCATGGAAAACCGCCCCATGAATGGCTGGGTACAGATACCGCAGGCCCATGCCCAAAAATGGAACGAACTCGCGGCCCCGGCCATGGAATATGTAAGCAAAATAGAAGTGGTGAAGAAGATTAAAAAGGCGAAGGGTTAATTGCCCATTACGTTGAAACGTTGACAAGGTAAAAGGTTGACAAGTTCAAATGTAGTTTGTACAAATGACACCCAAATGAGGTATAGAAAATGAGGGAAAGCCCCCTTCAGGGGGTTTGGGGGTTACTCATAAACAATCCTGGCTGTATACTTCGTACCGCCAATATCCATCTTCACAAAATAGATCCCTTTCGGCCTGTTAGCTGTTTGCAGCACAGTAGTATTGCTCCATTGAGTAGCTATAAAACTCCCCTTGTCCATACGCCTCCCCAGGGCATCTGTCATTTCCAACTGCATCTCTGTACCGGGCTCAGCAAACCATCGAATTGTAAAAGAACCATCGGATGTTGGATTTGGATAAATGCTCAGCACCGCACTTCCATCAATCCAGATCACGGTACGTATCAGCACTACCTCAGTGCCATCGGCCAGTACCGCCGTGAGCCGGTAATGTACCGGTTCACCACTAATGATCCGATCCTCAGGCATATCGTTATAATAATATTGCTGGCCATAATGCCGCAGGGCCGGAGCAATATCAATCGTAGTGTAAGCCCCGTTATCAATGGCACGCTCCAATGTATAATGATCCACTATACCGTCGATATAAGAAATCCAGTTTACAAGGGCGTCCCTGCTGCCGGCCATCGCTGCATTAAAAACAATTAGGCCAGCCGTAGAGTCAGAATTATCAACCTTGCGTATTGGTGAATAATAAGTTGTTGATTTCCCCACCATCTGCCAGGTGAGGCGGTAATACAAAGCGGTATCGCCCGTGAAAACTATCGGGTCGTTGTAAGTATACGATGCGGGGCTTGTATGGGTAGCCGCCTTTGTAGTCACTGAATCAAAATTACTGCCATCGCCAGATCGCTGAAGTGTATAAGATGCTACGGTGGTATCAATAAGCGAATACCAATACGTAGTAACCCCGGAAGCACTTTTAAAAGCCACAAAATTCAGGTAATCAACGCCAGCCGGAAAGTTGTGCGTTGGGCCGCCATCATTAAACCAAAACTCTGATAGCGGCTTTACATTTAGCTGTGCATAATATCCCCTATCGTACGGCACCCACTGCACGCCCTGGTATGGATAATAGGCGAATACACCTCCGGTATCATCGGCAAGCGTTCCGTTCTCAGCCACTGTATTGCTATTGGTATACTGTGTAACCCCCAATGAATAAGCATCCCGTATGCGCGGGCAAGACGCGCAGGTAGTGTCCTTCAAGACCCTTACCACATCACTGTCCAGAAGGTACAGGCGAATGGCCACACTGTCAGCAGGCAACTGGCCGGGCTTTATAGTGTAGCTCCTTGGAAAAGTGTATTGCGTGGCCGAGGGATTGCTCAGCGTATCGTGGGCGTAAAGAGTGGCAACAGCATTGAGAATACTCTGATTATTCGGTTGTAGCGAAGCCAGTAGCTGATTAGAAACCAGGTAATCATTCCACTGGTTGCCGCTCACATTTTGAGATAATGTAGTGACGCCAGACGCGGGGAAAATTGGATTTGCAAGGTCATATATATGCACATCATCTACCGCCAACCCCTCAAAATCAACCGCCGGATCGGATGAGAGCACAAACCGCAAATGCAAAGTACCTCCTGCGGGAGGTTGAGGTAATGATATCGTAGCTACATGCCAGCGGGTGAATCCATTAGTGTTCCAAAGGTTAAAGGTCGAATCATACCAGTTCGTCCCCTGCCCGGCGGCGCCAAGTTTCGTCCACAATACGCCGTCAAAAGAATATTCTACCCATGCGCCATCACACAATGTGCTGCCACAGTTCTCCAGATCCATTGCGGCACTAAAGCTAAAAGTAGGGTTTGTCAGCTGCGAAATATCAAAGCACGGCGAATACAAATAAGATTTTTCAAGGCTGTTGTAACGTCCCGTGAGATTGGTTTTCCATGCTTTCGTGCCGCTTGCCGCCTTGTTTATATTAGGCGAAGCGGGTGTACCGTATTGCCATGAGCTTTTAAATCCATCGGTATAGTACCCGCCGTCGCCACCTTCAAAGTTTTCAAGGTATGGGTAACCCGTTACGATCTGGCTGTTGCGGAAATGATAATTCAGGATACTGTCGTTATGAATATAAGTATCGCCACCCTCCATCAGCCACACATTCAGCGAATGTGTCGTTCCAATACCAATAGCCAACTGCTGCGCAAACGTGAAGTTGATGGTATCTTTCGCCCTGATTGAATCGATCACACCTGTATATACCGTACCGGAATCCATACTATAGAACATTTGCACATTATGCAGTGTATAGTTAACCCCATTATGTACCTGCACTGTTAACGGTACTGTAGAGGGCAGTCCGCAATTGCCGGGGAGCGGGCTGATCACCTGGGTAAGCATGGCATCATTGGCGACGGTATACAACTTAAAATTGTCGAGCGTAATGCCGTTGCCATAGTTGATGCCTGCAATAAGTGAGGTATCGTTTTGCCCGAAAGACAACTGTGTGCTGGCTGTGAAATTGCGCCCGCTAAACCGCATTGCATCAGTAAGAGAGAGCGACCGTACCGGTGTAACAAAGCCAGGGTAAACGCTCAAATCGTAGGTATATAGCGGAGACCAGGGGTCTGTATCTACGCCCCTTGCCGTTACAATATTGCCATCCGAAGATTTGGGTGTGCCATGAAGTATATAATCAAAATCAACCCTGACCTCAGTAGCTGCGGTATCATAACCAGAAAGGTTGAACGTACCCACGAAAGTATTTTTACTGCCATTGGAAGCCGCCTGGTACTCATCGAGGCTCACCGCCCTGTTACCTGTTATGGCTATGCTGTCATAAACAAAAGACCTCATCCTTCCGGTATCATTTATATTGAAGTAATCCCAATGAGCATTTGGTGTAACCCCAATAGAATCATGCGTGACGGAAAAAACAGCCAGGTCTTCAAAACCGTCAAAAAACGCTGTTGACAAATCAACGGGATCATTCGGCAAATTCTTAATGGTAACCGCTATCGTATCATTGCCTGGTTGCGGATCTGGTAGATCAAGGTTATGTACAGCAACAACAATATTATAATTGCCGGGCAGTGAAAGATCAAAAGCAGGCAGCGTTACCGGGAATACACTGTTGGCGGGGATAGTCCCCGGATTCACTACCGTCTGCCACGGGCCGGAATTTACCTGGTACGACAATGTATAATTGACGCAGGGTAACGCGTACAGGTTCCTTACATTAACAACAATGGAAGTGCTTGTCGTAAGCGCATTACTGGTGAACATCCTGCCACTGGACGGTAACAATATCTGCTGAACCATCATATCCCCCGACGATACAGGGTTAGTACAATTACCGCTATTGGGAACAGTATACAATGCTTTGCTCCGGTAACCGGGCGTACCATTCACTATAGGCCGTACCGCTACATAAGTCATGTCTGTAAGTGGCAACCCGCCAAAAGAATAAGTGGTATCGGTGGCAGTGTCTACCACCTGCATATATGCACCTATCTTCTTCATCACCTGGTAAGCGGTTGCATCCGGCACCGGCGACCAATGCACATTCATATATCCGGGGCATTGCGAAGCCGCAAGTTGCACCACTGTTTGCGCGGTTATAGCAAAAGGTTGCGATGTACTGGTTTCGGCCGTGCCGTTCCTGTGTACCCTTACCAGGCACTGGCCGTTGTTATAGCCAGCCGGCACGAAGGAGCAATAATGCACATTAGCCGGTATGCTATTAGCCACGGTCAGCCAGCTACCACCATTATCTGGCGAAAACAACACCGAAAACGGGTTGCCATCAGGTATATCATTCCAGAACACACGGAGGCTGTCCGTATTCGACAATTGTTCACCACCTAACGGGAAAGTCAGCTCCATGGTTTTAGGAATAATATCATACGCCAACACGTAGTGCTGCGGCCCATAAGGGATGCTGTGACCTTTAACAACAATAGTATACACTCCGGCGGCAGGGCTATTTATGGTCACCTGCTCCACATTATTAAGGTGATCCTCCTGTTCAGTTGCATTATTATTTACATTGGCAGGCGTCGCATCGAGCACCAGCGGCAGGTGCCGCTCGGCGGAGGGATCTTTCACGACCACGTCGAGGTCATTGATCAATTGAGTTGCGGATGATGGGCTTGCAGGTACATCATTCCAATACAGCATCACCTTTACCTGCGCGGTATTGGCGGGAATATTCAGCGTTACTAATTGCGAATCCGCATTATTAATGTCACCCGTTCTATACTGGTTGTTGTCTAATATTTTCAACGATCGGTCAACGTCCATCGCCCCAAAGCCATAACTATAATCAGGGCCGGGATTACCCAGGTCCATGCAAGCATCCAGCAATACTGTTTTCAGCAAGTCGGCGCGGGGCTGCGCACCACTGTGCAGTTGCTTGTAACGCTGGGTAAGTGCCGCCAACCCACCCGCTACCTGGGGTGATGCAAAACTGGTTCCCGCTGAAATTTCATAGTCTGTATTGGCGATTTCAGAATAAACACCATACCCTACCGCTATAAGTTCCGGTTTCAGCCGACCGTCTTTTACCGGCCCGCGCGACTCATCATTTGCCTGCACCAATTGATCAGTCATACTACCCACTACTATATCATTTTTGGCGGGCTGGTAACCACCGCCAACAGTAGCGAAGCCAGGCAAATATGGAGAGCAGTTCAGCAGCCCGTCATTGCCCGCCGCAAACACATGCTGCACATAAGGGTATTGGATTTCCAGGGTATCGAGCAACACCGAATATGCGTCATAAGTACCCGAATAGTCGCAATCGCCCTCTATGACCGTATAAGAGTTGTTGGTAATGGTCATATTGTAATCATGATACATTGCCCCGGTTGCAGGTAGAATAAGATCGAACAGGAAATCAACCAGGTTTACATGAGGCGCCTGCCCTTCAGAAAGCGGGTCTATTATTGCAGCGCTGCCTACAATTCCATTTACAAACACCCCATGGTGCGTTATTGCCGCAGGATTAAAATTGGTCACTCTATCCTGCATATCAGCATGATATATGCCTGAAGTGTTGTCCCCCACCCCTACTGTAATACTGTCGCCCAGCAAGTCGTAACCCCCATATAACGGCGATGCCACGGCAAGGTTCCCTTTTACTGCAGGCCTCGATTGCAGATCGAGCGGAACCATTTTGGTGACCGGGCTAATGTATCGAACACCATACCAGGCAGCCATTTCCTTCACCGCACCCGATGCTATGATCACTTTATAAGAGCCGTATTGTTCCATCGGCCCGGGATCAACCCAGCCTCCCTCACTTGTAATAAACTGCCGGATAGCAGATGTACCTATACCCGGGCAAAACGACACAAGCACTTCAACCTGGCCCTCGGTTTTAGCTATCTTCTTCCACATGTAGCCGTCGGCTTTCCATTCAGCTTTGCTATCTATAATGCTATGTATTGGAACGGATAATATCTTGTCCTGATCTAGTGGACCCTGTATTATCGCGGTGTACGTATTATCAGGTATATAATCAAGTAACGTTACTCCGTTTTGCCGTAGCAATTCCCTGTGTTCTTTTGAAGGCAGCGAACTAAAGTGTATTAACACCTGCACCGGTTGCACACGGACCTGGCTATTAGTCGCATCTATCCAGGCTGCCGCATTTGGCTCAGGAGCCACATTTCCGCTTTTCAGATGAATTGTTGAACGACCCGTTGCATCCTGCGCGGATAACTGGAGAGCCAGCAAAAAGCATGATAATAATACTGCAAAAAATAAGCAAACTGATTTCTGTATAATTCTTGTCATAACCTATTACATAACGTCCCGGACCGGCTGATTGTTGCCCGTAATCACAATCCTCTCATAGCAACATCAACAATCCTGCCATTTTTTGGCTATACAATTTACTTATTGTCGGGCATATATTGGGTTAAATGAACGTCAGCGGGCTATATTTTTTTCCCAGTATCTCTTTCGAACTTACCGAAAGCCAGTTGTCCAACACGGTGGCGTAGACATTCTTAAAATCAACATCATATTTAAGATCATCTTCGTCAAGGTCGCCAAGATCAGACAGATCATTGTATATACCCGCCTTTTTCAGGCCGCCGCTGATAAAAAACATATTATTGGCGGTGCCATGATCAGTGCCACTGCTGGCGTTCTGTGCCACCCTGCGCCCGAATTCAGAAAACGTCATCACCAGCGTATTGTCAAAATTGCCGCTCAGTTTCAAGTCAGCAACAAGCGCACCCATTGCTTCATCCAGTTGCTCCAGTAGTTTATCCTGCCTTTCAGCCTGGTTCACGTGTGTATCAAAACTGCCGTGCGATACATAATACACCCTTGTTTCTGAGCCCGAACCTATCAACGTCCCTATCGTCTTCATCTTCTTGCCTATCTGGGTGTTAGGGTATGCCTGGGTGGTGTTGTATATCTTGCTTTGGGCATAAATATACTTTGCCGCCGATGTAGTCTCTCTCATTGTCTTATACAGATAGCCTGCAAGATGTTCCCGATGTTCATCGCTATGCGCGGCCAGTTTTTTAAAGTAGTTATTGGTGGCTGCCGAATAAAACCTGTTGATATCTTCTACCGCTATCGCATTCTTTTCTTCGCCTTTCAAGGCCAGGCTTAGCGTATCATCAATTTCAAGCGCTATTGAGTTGTGCGCATTGCAATCGGCGCAGGCATTGTCTATATACCGCCCTATCCAGCCACTGGTCACTAATTCACCTGAAGTACTGGCGGATTGCCAGATATCCATACTGCGAAAATGCGACCTGTCCGGGTGCGGATAACCAACACCATTAACTATACTTACGTGCCCTTCATCGTATAGTTGCTTAATATTCTTCAACCCGGGATTAAGACCTGTATCATCGTTTAGTTGCAAAGCCACCTCGCGCTTTATGCCTATCGAGGGCCTGCTCTTGTAATAAATGTCATTACGGTATGGTATAACCGTATTAAGGCCGTCATTACCGCCCGACAACTGCACAATTATCAATACCTTATGCCCGTTTTTCTGGATCGGATTAAATTCAAAACCCTTCAAAAACTCCGGCACAAACAGCGACGCGCTGGCCAATGATCCTAATTGTATAAACTTCCTGCGGGATAAACTCATGACTTTTCGTTTTGAACCTCTCCCCGGCCCTCTCCGAGGGAGAGGGTGAGGTCGAGTACGCGTTAATTACACATCTATTCTAAGTACTTTCAAGCCAACTGGTATTCCGACAATTCCATCAATAGTATTGTTAGGCTTTTTATATAGGTTTCACTTGTAGTTCTGTCGGCAAACGACATGATCGTTTTCATTTGTTCATCAGCGATGGGCACCGGTAATAAATACTTCGCAAGCTCCCCAGGAAGGCTATCTGCACTGACCTTACTCCAATACGCCAGATAATTAGTCCAGTCCACATCTGCCTTCCCGATCCTGAACTGCTTTGTCGGTTGGGTGTCGCCATTTACCGGCCCATGTGCATCGGTCATTTCTGCGGTAGTCTCCTTGAGGCTCAGATTTAATTCTTTCGACGAGAAAAAAGCCTCTGGCAACCTCATCCGTATTGCAAGCGAAGAACTGTCTATCCAGTACTTTCCTCCGGGCCACCCCGCTACATTGGGCGGAAAGAACAGGTACTGGCCCATAGCCCGCTGCAGATTAATGATCGTCTTATCATTGGAAAATTGCATCGGCAGCATCCGTTGATAGCCAACCAGCAATTCTATCGGCGACTTTATCTTCGCCCCCAGTATAGTCTCGTCATAAAACCAGTCGGCGGTAAATAGTGTACGTAATAACAAGCCAACATCATAATTGCTTTCATAAAATACCGAAGCCAGTTTATTTACGTGCTTGCCTTCAACTTTTTCGTCACTCACAAAATAGCGGTAGAGCTTCTGTGTAATAAAAAGCGCGGTCTGCTTCTGCTCCAGCAGTATTTTCAGTATATCATCTCCGTTGAAATTACCCGTCTTTCCCAGAAATTTCTTTTCACCGGTATCGTGCTGCTTTTCATTAAAAACAAAATTCCCGTTTCCGTCAAAACCCCATCCTGTAAATGCCCTTGCAGCTTCTTTTATATCGTCTTCGGTATAGTGCCCGCGCCCCAGTGTAAATAATTCCATTACTTCTCTCGCAAAATTCTCATTTGGATGCTGTTTTTTGTTCTGCTTATTATTCAGGAACTGCAGCATGGCGGGGCTTTTCGAAGTCATGACCAGGAGATCGCCAAAATTACCAAGGGCGTTTTGCCTGAACTGGTCCAGTAATTTTTGGTCAAAATAAGGATTGTCAATGTGCGTGGCGAAATGCCCGTGCCAGAACAACGCTGTTTTTTTCAACCAGTGGGTACTCAGTTTTCACAATGGCCTGCA
>Ga0207020_1014_pt1 | contig 43470 bp, 53 predicted proteins | sample Alteio_BWMinCont_48_FD_153500 | JGI IMG/M metagenome (GOLD analysis project Ga0207020, IMG submission 153500) | Enriched cells from forest soil in Barre Woods Harvard Forest LTER site, Petersham, Massachusetts, United States -... | ecosystem: Environmental > Terrestrial > Soil > Temperate forest >... | reverse complement strand
AACGGATGGTATTCCTCATTCAGGGAAGTTATTTAAAATGCAAATATAAGCAAATTGTGGCCTGTGGGCTGCGTAGGGTGGGCATTTCAAATCTTCGCAGTTTTATTCAGCCCCTGTAGGGCTGGGTTGATGATTTATTTGTCCGTGGGCTTCACCCACGGCTATTGATATTTAAGCCTTTCAGGCTTTTTTTAACGTCAACCATTATATTTATTGTTATGCGAATATTTGAATTGCACCCGCTGCGTAAGGAAAGGCGAGCTGATAATAATAGAGGTACAGAGCGACTATATGCAGGACTACCTGATGCGCATGCTTTTTGGCACGTCAAAGATTGTCATTGACAATATGGATGCCGGGATGCTCTATGGAAAGGTGAAAAAAATAATATCGGTAAACATCGTTTACTTCGACCTCGGGCATGGCAATGACTATATTTATCATGGCACCACCAGCTTTACAGGTATGAATAAGAAAGATACCCTTAGCCTTTCGCAGCAGGAGCAGGTAGTATATCACACAGAAAAGATCGCCACTATTTACCCCGAATATTATATCATTAAAGTCAATCAGTTTGACGACATAGCAAAAAACACGCTGGACGAATGGATCAGCTTTCTGAAAAGAGAAGAGGTAGGGGAAAATACGAAGGCAAAAGGACTGAAAGAGGCAAAAGAAAAATTAGACATACTGAAACTTAGTAAAGAAGAAAGAAGGGAGTATGAATGGTATATATCAAACTGGCGTGATACGGAAAGCGCAATGATTTCCAACTTTACAGCAGGGGAATTGAAAGGAAAAATGGAAGGAAGACGGGAGGAGAAAATAGAAATGGCAAAAAATTGCATTACAGATGGTATGAGCATAGAAAAGACAGCTAAATTAACAGGTCTTACCGAAGAGGAGATCAGGGGCATGGCTTAATTACATCCCGCGTGATTGCCATCTTTCCCTGAATTGTAATCCCGAGACAACATCGCCGCCAAGTTATTCACACCTGTGCATTACTTTGCAGGTAAAGGACGAGCGGTTATACTAATTTCGATAGTGAAAACGAAACCGAAGAAAGATGGATATTGAACAACTGATGCCACATGTAGAGGCGCTGATTTTTGCAAGTGAGCGGCCACTTACCCAGATTGAAATGACCGAGATTCTCGGCCAGGCTTTAGAAACCGTAATAGAATCTGAACGCATTGCCACCTGCCTCGACGCCATACGTGAAAAATATGACGTAGACTATTATCCTTTCCAATTAAGGGAAATAGGCGGCGGATATCAATTCCTGACTAAAAAAGCCTTCCATAAAACGGTATTACAGCTTAATGGCGACAAGCACATTAAGAAATTGTCAACTGCCGCCATGGAAACTTTGTCAATCATCGCTTACAAGCAACCTATAACCAAGAGCGAAATTGAATATATACGTGGCGTAAGCGCGGATTACAGCATCCAGAAACTACTTGAAAAAGAGCTGATCGTAATATCGGGGCGTAATGAGGACATGGTGGGCAAGCCATTGATCTACAATACATCAAAGAATTTCATGGATTACCTGGGGATCAATTCACCTGCACAGCTACCCCAGTTAAAGGACATAACTGATATACAGATAGTTATGCCAACGAATGCTATTGAAGCTGCGCCTAATGATAATCCGTCATTGATTATTGTTAACGGGCATAATATGCTTAAAAAAGCTTCGTAATTACATCTCTGGAACATATCCCCGCCTGACAAATCGCATAACAGATAAAAATATTACAAATTCGCAACCTGCCGCTTCCCTCATGGAGCGGTTTTTTTTAAGAACAGATTTGTGATGCCATTTTTCATTTTAGACATTAGTTGCCTGCGGCTGATACCTGTTCAAAAGTTGCAGGGAGCACCGCATAAACCGCGCAACTTTATCCGTACATTTGTTTCAAATACCGGTTATGACTGCCCGTAGTTTTGCACTGTTCGTTTTATCCGCAATCGTTGGTTACCAGCCGTTGGTATATGCGCAGAAAAAAGCCGATAAAAAGATGGTGGCACAACTGGAAGCGGATATAACTTACCTGGCATCTGACGAACTGGAGGGCCGCCGGACCGGCACCGTGGGAGAAAAGAAGGCTGCGGAATACATCGAGAAAGCATACAGGGATGCGGAAATAGAACCCTACAACAACCAGTACGTCCACCCTTTTCATTTTATTTACGGGAAAGAAATAGCGCCTGCCACATACATATCCATCAATAATGTGCGCCTGCAAGTGGACGAGGATGCCTTCCCGTTACCGTTCAGCGCCAATAAAAGAGTATCGAGCGATATACTGCCCGACATAATGGAGCAGGGAAGTATATGGATAATACCCTTGTACAGCGACCAGGGCCAAGCCAACGATGCCTATTTCGACTGGGAGAAATCAATTTACGAACGGGGAAAGGAAGCGGCAAAACAGGGAGCAGCCGGCGTGGTATTTTTCGATGCCTTCGGAAGTAAGTACGAACCTTCGTTTAACCGCCATTCGGAGTACGATGCTGTGGGCATACCGCTTGTTTTCCTGACCAATAAAGCCTACCAGAAAGCCATTGCCAAAAAAGATGGTGTATCCATAGACATGGATATTACGATCAATAAAGCGGAGCGCACCGGCGCTAACATCGCCGCCTATATAGATAATGGAGCGCAATATACAGTAGCCCTCGGGGCGCACTTCGACCACCTGGGCTATGGCGAAGACGGCAACAGCCTTTATGCAAATGCCAAAAAAGAACATAAGATACACCACGGGGCCGACGACAATGCCAGCGGCACCGCCGCCCTGCTGGAACTGGCGAAATGGATAAAGAAAAACAAAAAGCTGCACCATTATAATTATCTCTTCATCAATTTCTCGGGCGAGGAGCTCGGTTTGTATGGCTCCAAAGCTTTTGTAAAAGACAAAATGATGGACAGCGCACATATAGCCTACATGATCAATATGGATATGGTGGGCAGGCTCAATGACAGCACCCATGCACTTACTATAGGCGGGATAGGCACATCGCCTGCATGGAGCGAGGTGGTAGATATGGGCGGCCCGGATTTCAAACTGGTTATAGACAGCAGTGGCGTAGGCCCTTCCGACCACACCAGTTTTTACAATGCGGGCATACCTGTGCTTTTTTTCTTTACCGGCACCCACAAAGACTATTATAAGCCCAGCGACAAGGCCGAACTGATCAATTATACCGGCGAGGTGAAAGTGATAAAATATATTAGCAATGTGGTAGCCAAAATGGATAAGGAAGATACCAAGCCCCGGTTCACCGCTACCAAACAAAACGCTACCGGTGTTGCAAAGTTTAAAGTGACACTCGGCATTATGCCCGATTATACTTTTGAAAGCGGCGGTGTGCGTGTGGACGGCGTTAGCGATAACCGGCCGGCAATGAAAGCCGGCATACTGCAGGGCGATATCATTACCAAACTAGGCGATAATAAGATAATGGGTATGCAGAGCTATATGGAAGCTCTGGGCAAATTTGCCCCTGGCGACAAAACCAAGGTGACTATATTAAGAAGCGGCAAAGAAATGGTACTGCCAATTGAGTTGAGTAAGTAGCCCTTAACAGAAAAGGACATACCTTCATGAAATAAAGAGCCTCATTCCATGCTTAACAGATACATCATTAGCGTTGTTATAGTTTGGGTATTAATTCTCATCATAGTAAGGTTTTTTGGCAGCGCTGAGCGTTTCAGGACGATGCTGATATTTTGCGCCGGATTTATGATAGGAATGCTTGCCATGTGGATAGCTGTTCATGTTTATAAGAAGTGACCTGCGTTTTTTAAGGACACCTACGTTGTTCCTGATACCGTTCAGCGCATCACGAATAACCGGGAACATGTGTACGCCGTCATCTGCCATTTCTGCAAACATATTTTATACATTTGATGAATAAAATTAAAACAAAATGACAATAGCGCTTTGGATTGCACAGGGTTTGCTGGGTTTGATTTTTGTAATTACAGGCAGCTTTAAATTTTTTCAAAGCAAAGAGAAGGTTATAGCCAGCGGTGGCGCCTGGGCCGGTGATTTTAAACCGGGCATAATTAAATTAATAGCAGGTGTAGAACTTATCAGCGGGCTCGCGGTGATAGTACCCAGGTTGTTGGGGCATGGGCATCGCCTTACTTTTATAGGTGCAGCCTGCATTGCCCTGATCATGGCAGGTGCCATATATACGCACATCAGGCGGAAGGAATACCAGCACGCAGCTATAAATGCGGTGTTTCTGCTTATGGCCCTGTTTGTGGCTTATGTGAGCAGACCATTTTGATGGTAACCAAAACAACAGTTAGTAAGTCGTGCGAAGAGCGAAGGGGTTAGGAAGCTGTAGCATAAAACCCGGGAATCCTTATAACATGATGGCGCATTACTGCCATTTTCCCCTCTTACAGCGGGGTGTTTACCCAGGAAACAAATTATATCAATTAGACTTTGAAATACTGCAAAAAAATTGAACCGCGAAGGCGCAAAGACGCTAAGCCCCATGATTTCTAATTGCGGATTTTTAATGTCTAATTGGTATTACATTACCAGGCTTCTATTTAATGGTCAGACATCCTTACGTCCCGCAATTTAGGATGCGGCTATTTCCATGTGGCCCTGTGCGAGAAGCCCCAACCCTACCGCGTGCCGCCTTTAGCATTAGCGGTGGCGCAAAGGGAGATGTTACGTAAAACGCGAATATACCTGCTATTTCAATCTGCGAATTCGTCTTTCAACAACGCTGATTTTCCGTTAGGTTCAGGAGTTCTGAATGTTCAGGATACAAAGCGATTAAAATAACGTCAGTTCGGCACTTAACCAAATGAAAAACAATATTTTGTGTCGTTCCCTCAAGCTGTGTTTTATGCCCCCGGGGTTTCACAAATTTTTGCTTTCATTTTCTACAATCATGCCATCCCTATCGGGATTAACCCTTAATTCATTGAATTATAAAGCTTAGACCATCGAACTCACGTTAAAATAATAAACCATCCCGCTTTCGGGATGGTTTATTATTTTAAGATCAAAAGAGAAATTATTTCTTCTTTTCGTCCATTTTCTTTTCTGGAGCTGGAGCGGCAGCAGGTGCAGGTGCAGCAGCAGAGTCCATTTTCTTAGTTGTGTCAGCAGCAGGTGGTGCAGGAGCAGGAGCTGGTGCAGGAGCAGCGGCAGCAGCAGCAGCAGCCGAATCAGCAGATGCCTTGGCAGCATCACCGCTTCCGCTTCCGCAAGAAGCAACAAAAAGACCCATTGTAAGTGCGAATACGCTCAATTTTACTAATTTCATAACTTTGTTTTTTAGTTGGTTATGCCGGTTTATACCACTTTCTAAAAAAGGTAACCCAGCTATTGAAAAATATTTTTTGGGATAGGCTTATTTCTTCTTTTCTTCCATTTTCTTATCCGCAGCCGGTGCTGCAGCGGCAGATGAATCTGGCTTGGCTGGTGCTGCTGTCATAGTGTCAACGGCTGGTGATGCCGGGGTCGGGGCTGGTGATGCAACAGGAGCTGCGGCTGAATCAGTAGTTTTTGCATTACCGCCTCCACTTCCGCAGGATGCCGCGAAAAGGCCCATTGTAAGTGCAAATACACTCAGTCTTACTAATTTCATAACTATAGTTTTTTAGTTGGTTATGCGGGTTTATACTGCAATCTGTAAAAAGGTAACCCACGGAAACAGAAATATAATTTTGAAGTATCCGGTACACTGTGTATGTTTTTATTGTTTTATTTCACTTTTCATTATTTACCTTTATGCCATTATTCATTAACCCAACGTTAAGAAAAAAATCCCCTGCGAGCGGGTTACTTTTCAGATAAAACAGTATTAATCAGTGCACAGCCCAACAAATAACGAACACCATTTATTAGCGGCGCTTGCGGCAGGTGAGCGAACGGTTACCGGGCAGATCTACCAGGAAAATTACCATATTATTAATGGCTGGCTGATCAAAAACGGTGGTTCTTCAACTGATGCTGCTGACTTGTTCCAGGAAGCGATGGTGGTATTATTCGGGAAGGCGCAGGATAAGGATTTCAGGCTTACCTGCAGTATCGGCACTTACCTGTTTGCCATTAGCAAACATCTGTGGTATAAAAAGCTACAGAAAAAAGGCAGGGATCCGGTTTTTCTGCAGGATAATATCGGGAACGATGATGAGGAAGGCGGCATAGCGTGGGAAGACGATATAAATGTGCACCAGGAGCGGGAGGCGCACTACGAACAGCTGAATAGCGCGCTCGACCAGGTTGGAGAACCCTGCAGATCTTTGTTGAGGGCTTATTATCACCACGACAAGAACATGCAGGAAATAGCGGCGGACTTTGGATATACAAACCCTGACAATGCCAAAAACCAGAAGTACAAATGCCTTGCGAGGCTGCGGAAACTGTTTTATAATGTGAAAACGTGATTAATAAATGTGGGAAAATACGATAATGTGGGAAATGCGATCTAAATAAACTTTGCACCCCTTTTTGAATTTTGACTTTTAATTTTTGACTTAAAAATGTCTATCAATAATAAGAGTATCTGGGAGCTGGCTGAGGGATACCTTGCGGGTTCTATACCCCAGGAGGAGTTTGCGAGGCTGAAAGATCGTTTGAGTGCGGACGCGGCTTTTGCCAGTGAGTTTTATGAAGCTACCGACCTTATCCGCTCTATGGAAGATGGCGGCAAGCACAAACGCTTCCGTGGTATGTTGCGCGATATTCACCAGGAGCAGGCTGTAAAACAGCAGACCAAAAAGGCAAAACTTATTTGGTTCACGCCGCAGTTGTTGCGCACTTCCGCTGTTGCCGCGTCTGTAGCGCTCATTATATCCACCATTACGATCTGGACTTTAAAGCCATCCATCAAACAAAGCGAATCGCAATACTATACGATCAGCCGGGCGGTGACCGACCTGAAAAAGGCGCAGGCGCAGCAGGCCGCGCAACAAAAACAACTGAAACTGGATCTTGACAATACTAAAAAATCATCAGCGCCGGTTTCAGATGTAAAATATACCGGCACCGGTTTCGCCCTTTCTAATGACGGGTATTTTGTAACCGCTTACCACGTTATTTATACTAAAGAGGACGGTTATGGGGACTCAGTTTATATCGTTAACCATGACGGGCAATATTACAAAGCGTCGCTTATCAACTTTAATGCCGATGCAGACGTAGCCATCCTGAAAGTGGAAAAACCCGGGTTCAGGTTTGGCAAGGGCGAGCTCCCCTATACATTTTCGGCTAACAAAGCCGGGCTTGGCGCCCAGATATTTACGCTTGGTTTCCCCAAAGACGATATTGTGTACAGCGAAGGCTACATAAGCGCGAAGAACGGCTTTGCAGGCAATGCACTGCAATACACTTTAGAACTTCCGGCCGGGCACGGGCAGAGCGGTTCCCCGGTAATAGACGAGAAAGGCAATGTGCTTGGCCTGCTCACAGCTGTTGGCTCACCGGGTGAGGAAAACACCTATTCTGTGAGCTCAAAAGCTATCATAGACCTGCTGGAAACCCTGCCGGATGACACAAGCATACGCCTGCCAAAATCAGGAAAGCTGGCTAAAATGACCCGTGAGCAGCAAATAGACAAAATGGAAGATTATACTTTCTCAGTGAAGGTGTATAAGAAGTAGTATTTGCGGGGGCTGGCGCTCAATATCTAAAGCAGTTGTATTAACCCTGCAACAGTTTATCAAATTCGGGTCCTTTCAGGTATCCGTTCGTGACCTTGTTCATACCCTTTGACCTCAAATATCCCTTTTCAGACAGCATATTCAAATCATTCCTTGCGCTGCCATTTGACACAGCAAGCCTTGTCTGGGTTTCTTTTACAGTGAGCAATAAGGCGGGGTCTTTATTAAACCATTCCAGGATCACGGATTGCCTGTAGCTGATGCCCTCAACACCCATAAAATCGGATAACCGCTTTTTTTCTTCGTTCTTTCTTTGGATATAGCCCCTCAATTCATCAAAAGACAATTTCATCACCCTCAAATTGAACACAATAAAATAGGTGAGGTCGTGCTCGTCTACTTCGGTATATTGGAAAGCCCTTGCATACTGGGCCTTGGCTTTCAATATCATTCTTGATATTGATAAATATTCGGTCAGCCAATATCCTTTTTTTAATAAGTACCAGTAAAACAATGCCCTTGCCGTGCGGCCGTTGCCATCGGCGAATGGATGTATATACCCCACCATAAAATGTATGATAGATGCCTTAATAAGGGGGTGAATGAAGACTTTTGAATCTTCGTCATTGAAGAATTTGTATAGATCATTGAGAAAGTTTCCAAGTTCGGCGGTATCTGGTGGATGATGCACTATTTGCCCGGTAGCCATATCCACCAGTTTTACATCATTATCTTCCCTGAAAGCCCCTTCTTCCAATGGATTTGATAAGGTATTAAACGCTATAAGCTTGTGTATCTCAAGCAGGTTCTCTTTATTGAGCGGCTGGGCTTTTATTTCAACAATTCTCTTAATTGTACGATAGTTATTGACGATCATTTGCTCAGACTTATTGGTAGGCTTCTTGTTCTGCCGCAACATTTCTTTAGCTATTTTGCGTGTTGTTACAGCACCTTCTATCTGGCTCGACGCTATGGCCTCTTCCATGATGGAGCTGATCATGTACCTCCCTTTGTCTTCGCTCGGTATGGTATATGGCGACTCCAATGTACCGCCAACGTTCATATCGAGGAAATGAAGAAATTCCTGTATCCTGTTATTGGTATTCCAGTTGAATAAATGCTTGTTAAACTGGATGCGGGTCGGGGATATCCTCCTTCTTAGTTTTACAATACCCCATAATTCAAGCGGGGTGATTCCCTGGGGCAGTGGTATTCTTTTTATCTTATGCCAGTAATAATATTCTTCATTAATAAAATCGAGTATTTCAGCGACATCATCTCTCTGTATCAATTTCATCAAATCCCCTGATGCCTGAAATTTATAAGTACTGGGCGCTTTCTCTACCATAATAAATAAGTTTGGACCTTCTCAGTTCTTCACAACTTATCACATCTTGTGAAGAATTGTGCAATATTATACTTAATTCTTCACAACTTATCACATCTTGTGAAGAGCTGAGCGATATTCACCTTAATTCTTCACAATTTATCACATCTTGTGAAGAATTAAGCAATATCGTTCACAATCCTTCGCAATTTATCACATCTTGCGAAGGATTTCTCAATATTGTTCACAATTCTTCACAATTTGTCACATCTTGTGAAGAATTGTGTAATATTGCTCTTAATTTCTCATAGCCTTATCACATCTTGTCAAGAATTAGGTAGCATTGCTCACAATTCTTCACAATTTATCACATCTTGTGAAGAATTGTGAGCTGTAAACATTCAGCCTAGCAACACATCAACCAATCAACTTAACCCCATACCTTTGCACCCCTAATGCACGGCTTTGAGTATCATAAATAAATTTCTGGATAAAAGGAAGGACAATCCCAACGGGGAAATGAATTTCCTTGATCATATTGAGGCGCTGAGATGGCATATAGTGCGCTCGGCGTTCGCGGTGCTCATCGGGGCTATCCTTGTTTTTATTAAGGTGGAGTGGATATTCGACCGCATCATCCTGGGGCCGGCGCACAGTGATTTTATTACTTACAAATGGCTGTGCGTACTCAGCAAAATAGTACACATTGACTCTCTTTGCCTTGGCGACATAAAAGTAAAATTACAGAACACCTCCGTTACCGGCCAGTTTATGATGAGCATGTCGGTGTCTATGATGCTGGGCTTCATCCTGGTGTTTCCATATATACTGTGGGAGCTTTGGAAGTTCATAAAACCTGCATTAAAGCCCTCTGAGGTCAAAATGGCGCATGGCATTGTATTCTGGTGCTCGCTGCTGTTTTTTCTTGGAGTACTCTTCTCTTATTACGTGGTGATGCCGTATACGGTGAACTTCTTTGGTAATTACCAAATCAGCCCCATCATACAGAACAATTTTACGATAGACAACTACTACGACATGATGAGCAATATGACGCTGGCCCTTGGCGTAGTGTTTGAATTGCCCATGCTGGTGTATTTCCTGTCGCGGATCGGCATACTGACTCCCGAATTTTTGAGGGCGAAACGCCGTTACGCCTTCCTCATATTATTTGTACTGGCCATTATTATTGCTCCTCCCGATGTTTTTAGCTGTCTGATCGTTTTTATACCTTTATATATCCTCTTTGAGATATCAGTGGGCATAAGCGGACGGGCAATAAAGGCGAAGAGGCTCAGAGACGCATTAAAAGCAAAAGAAGCAGAAAATGAATAACACTTTTGACAAAAACCTGCCCATTGCCATCGGTTGCGACCATGCGGGCTTTGAATACAAGGAAGCCTTAAAAAATATGCTTACCGCTCAAGGTTGGCAGGTATCAGACAAAGGCACCTATAGCCTCGACAGCACCGACTACCCCGACTACGCCCATCCGGTAGCCCAGATGGTAGAGGGCGGCAAGGCCGCAGCGGGCATACTGGTATGCGGCAGCGGCAATGGCGTGTGCATGACAGCCAACAAGCATGCCAGCATCCGTGCGGCGCTTTGCTGGAACGAAGAGCTGGCTGCGCTGGCGCGGCAGCACAATAATGCAAATATTATCTGCATCCCCTCACGCTTTGTTTCTTATGAGCTTGCAGAAAAAATGGCCGACATCTTCCTTTCCGCTGCTTTTGAAGGCGGCAGGCACGAAAAAAGGGTGAACAAAATTTCGTAGCAACATCTTTACATATTATGCTAACAATTAGCCTTTGTTATATTTGCTAAAAATGAAAAAATGAAAATAAAAAGGTATTTGATTTTAGAGGACAGTACAGCAATTAACCTTACTCAGCAAGTAAATATATGCATCGGCGACGGCTGGCAGCCTATAGGCGGCGTAGCAATCGTATCGTCAAATGAAGACGGTGTATGCGCATACTACCAATCAATGGTTGAGTTCGAATAATCGTCCATACTTTTTTTTAGAATTATTCTGGTTGATCGCCTGAAGAATAAAATAACAGCAGCGGATCTTGTTAATCATTCGGATTTCAAAATTGTCGGCGCTTGCTTAAAATAAAATCTTCCTTTTATAACAAAATAATATATTTTTCCTGCTTGGCTTAGTTCTCTTTCGAGTAAATTTGTATTGGTATAAATTCCACTCTCGACTATTACTGGATTATTTCCATTTTAATCTTAACCAAATAAGATATGAAATTTGACTGGGAACCAAGCGATGAAAATATTGAGAAAATCACCGAGTCTGAGGCGAAATTTATATTTGACCATGCGGAAAAACTTTTGAAGGACATCGTAGAAACAAATGCACTGATTGTGAACAGAACTACGATGCTTATTACTTTTTCTGTTGGTTTTATGCTCGCATTAATTGGATTCTTGTTTAATAGGTATGCTAATACTAAAAATATTTTTGACGAACAGTTCATTGTGTGCTTGTTGTCAATGCTATATGTCTTTGCTTTGTGCAGAATGTTAGTCAAAAACATTCAAGGGCATGACTATCAAATTAGCGGAGGAGAACCAAAGAAAATATTCACTGACTCATTTTTTACAAAAGATATTCCTAAAGGGGATAGGATAAAATATTTTTATATTAATGAGATTGTGGTTTGCCAGCATAAGATAAATTCAAACTTGATAATAAACAACAGAAGATGGGATTTATTCAATAGATCACTATGGAGGTTGCTTTATACCCCCATAGTGATAATATGCTTTTACTTAACGGTTAAATTCCTGACTTTTTGCGTCGGAATTATTTTTTACTATCAAGACCCTTTTTGATGGGAGTAGATGTATCTTGGAAATCAAATCTATTTGAAGCTTTTCCCTCGATGGATTCATTAAATGTCTTTGTTGATTCCCTCGTTGGTTTTTGAACTGGTGCTGCGGGTTTAGCGGGAATCACTGGCTTCTTACTATTATCTTTATCGGACATTTTATATGCTTTATGTTAGAATGTAAATATACGCTATTCTCACCACTTGTGCATTTTATTGCATGACTATTTTAAGTACAAATTTAGGCTGGCCTGAATTTGCATATGGGTTCCTAATATATAATCTTCGTTCTGATTTTTCTGTTGTTTTAGAAAGACATTTCTGCCATCATGAGGTCATCTGTATTGTACCGGCTTTTACCTTGTTAAATCGATGCGATTTTAAATAACGCAATTTTGTATTTTATACGAAAAAGAATTTTTTTTGAAAGTAAAACCTATATCTTTGCACAAAATTTCAAAGCAGGTAATGAGTTATAAACGGCTGTTTTCCTTGGTGGTATTGACTTTCGGGATGTTTGGAGCGTCTTTTTTTGCCGATGCACAAGCTGCGGGCAATGATCAGGCGGGCGCTAAAAACGAGCCTGCGACGGCTGAAACCAAGACTGGTAATAAAGAAGAAAATAATAAATTAGACGTTGCTAAGGTCATTTTCGGTCACATCGCCGATGCTCATGAGTGGCATTTGTTTACCATAACGCACCAGGGTGGAGAACCTACTCATGTGTCTATGCCGCTACCGGTAATCCTGTATAACCCGGCAAAGGGCTTATCCGTTTTTTCTTCATCTAAAATTGCCGAAGGCGAAGAATATGAAGGCTATGTTTTAGACAAAACCAGCGCTATGAAAGAAAAGATCGTGGTAAAAGACGATCCGGCTGCGAAAATATATGATGTGTCTATTACCAAGAATGTTCTGTCCATGCTTATCGGCGTAGCGATACTTCTTTGGGTATTATTAAAGGCTGGTAAGAAATACAATGTGTCTGGTGCGTCAAAAGCTCCTACCGGCATGCAGAACTTCATTGAAGTAGTGGTTATCTTCATTCGCGATGAAGTTGCCAAGCCTTGCATGGGTCGCCATTACAAAAAGTATCTTCCCCTGCTGCTTACCATATTTTTCTTTATATGGATTAATAATCTGCTAGGGTTGCTACCTGGTGGTGCAAACTTTACCGGCAATATCGCTGTGACCTCCTGCCTTGCATTGCTTTCCTTTATTGTTATCCTTGCCAACAGCAAGAAGCACTTCTGGATGCACCTGTTCAATCCTCCGGGCGTACCGGGCTGGATGAAACCAATGCTGGTTTTAATTGAGATCATTTCATTGTTCATTAAGCCAATGGCATTGATGATACGTCTTTTTGCAAATATCATGGCAGGTCACATTGTGATCCTGGCGCTTATTTGCATGGTGTTCATTTTTGCCGCTATCAACGCGTTTATTGGGGCTGGTTTCGTACCGGTTTCCATCGCGTTCGCTATATTCATGTTCCTGTTGGAATTATTGGTTGGAGCCATCCAGGCATTTATCTTCTGCAATCTTACGGCTGTGTTTATCGGACAGTCTATCGAAGATCCGCATGAGGCGCATGATGGCCATGAGGTATACCAGGAACATGCATAAGTTGTAAAGTTGTTTTTTTAATCAAAATCCATATAGTATGTCTTTAATGAGCATTATGTTAGTATCCGGATCGGTAGCATCAGCGGGTGGTGCCATTGGTGCAGGTATCGCCGCACTAGGTGCAGGTGTTGGTATCGGCCAGATTGGTAAGGGCGCTGTAGAAGCGATTGCCCGCCAGCCAGAAGCTATGGGAGATATCCGCGCAAACATGATCCTGATGGCAGCCTTCGTAGAGGGTGTGGCACTGTTCGGGGTTATCGTTGGTCTGCTGGCTATCGTTCTGTAATCCACGGATTCGATGACGAATTGACTGCATCCGACGCAGAGGGCAGAGGATGCAGTTATTTTACCACCACAAACCCCCGGCCCCTAAAGGGGGGTACGTAGGTGCTTTACTTTTAGCGGCAGGACTCTCTTCAGCTTTGTAGTTCTTTAAAATAATTATCAATAATGCCTGTTCGCTTAATATGTGAACGGTCGTTAAATGTTAACCACTTCCGTACTCCCCTTTAGGGGCGGGGGTTTTTAATCACGCTCCCGTACTCCCCTTCAGGGGCCGGGGGTTTTTAATCACGCTCCCGTACTCCCTTTTAGGGGCCGGGGGTTAAATACTTGAAATTATGGATTTGTTAACCCCGGAGTTTGGGCTATTTTTCTGGACGCTGATCGCGTTCCTTACGGTTTTCTTCATACTCGGTAAGTATGCCTGGAAACCTATTTTGAATATGCTGGGCGAGCGCGAAAAAGGCATCGCCGAGTCTATCGCAGTAGCTGAGCGTGTAAAAACAGAAATGAGCCAGTTGAAATCAGAAAATGAAAAGCTGATGGTGCAGGCCCGCGAAGAGCGCAGCGTGATGCTGAGAGAAGCTAAGGAAATGAAAGACAAGATAGTGGGCGAAGCCAAAGAGCAGGCTAAGACGGAAGCTAACAAAATAATAGCCGATGCGCAGGTGCAGATCAACCAGCAGAAAATGGCTGCCCTTACAGAAGTGAAAAACGAAATAGGCACCCTTGCTATTGAAGTAGCAGGCAAAATACTCCGCAAGCAACTGAGTACCGCCGAAGGCCAGGAAGCCTACATGAGTATGCTTTCGCAGGATATTAAACTGAACTAAAAGACCCCTCCCGGCCTCCCCCAAGGGGAGGAGGTAAGGAGTGGCCTATTTTTAAATATTTTAAAACACTTCCCTCTCCTTTGGAGAGGGTTAGGGAGAGGTAAATATTATGCAAAATCCCCGTCTTGCGTCGCGCTATTCGAAATCATTACTTGACCTCGCTATAGAGCAAAACAGCCTGGAAGTGACGTTGAAAGACATGCGTACACTGCATGATATCTGCGCCATGAGCAGAGATTTCGACGCTATGCTGCGCAGCCCGGTAATAAAAGGCGATAAGAAACTAAGCGTGATACGTGAAGTGCTGAAAAATCAGAATATCAGTCCGCTTACCAATGCATTTATCAACCTGCTGGTGGGCAAAGGCCGTGAGCTGAACCTGGCAGAGATAGCCGAAGAATTCGTCAACCAGTACAATAAGCTTAAGAACATCAGGACGGTAAGGCTTACCACGGCGACCGCCATGAATGACAACATAAAAAAAGGCATTGAGGCTAAAATAGCGAGTTTCATGCCCAGTGATACTGTGAACCTGAAAACATCTGTTGACGAAAGCCTTATTGGTGGGTTTGTTCTGGAAGTTGAAGACCAGTTATTCGATGCGAGTGTGAAGAAGAAGCTTAATGAAGTTAAGTCGAGACTGATAGACCATAGCTACGAAAGCAAGATGTAAACCTCTCCCGGCCTCTCCAAAGGAGAGGAGATGGGCTGAAAATAGTTTTTGAATTTTAAATTTAAACTTTTGAATTTATAAGTTATGGTTGATATTAAACCGGATGAAATATCGGCGATATTGCGCCAACAACTGGCCAACGTAGACGGCGCTGCCAGTCTTGAAGAAGTAGGAACAGTTTTGCAGATAGGTGACGGTATTGCCCGTGTGTATGGCCTCAATGGCGTGCGCCAGGGTGAGCTCGTAGAGTTTGGGAACGGTGTTAAAGCCATTGCCCTCAACCTTGAAGAAGACAATGTGGGTGTGGTACTGATGGGTGACTATATGGAGATCCGCGAGGGTGACAAGGTAAAACGTACCAACCAGATCGCGTCTATCAAGGTCGGCGACGGTATCGTGGGCCGCGTGGTAAACACCCTTGGCGAACCTATAGATGGTAAAGGCCCCATAAAAGGTGAGCTTTATGAAATGCCGCTGGAGCGTAAAGCGCCGGGCGTTATCTTCCGTGAGCCGGTAAAAGAGCCATTGCAGACAGGTATCAAGGCTATTGACGCTATGATCCCTATCGGCCGCGGACAGCGCGAACTTGTTATCGGCGACCGCCAGACAGGTAAAACCGCTATCTGTATCGATGCCATCATCAACCAGAAAGAATTTTTTGCGGCAGGCAAGCCTGTATATTGCATATACGTGGCCATTGGCCAGAAAGCATCTACCGTTGCCGGTGTTATGAAAACACTGGAAGACGCAGGCGCTATGGCTTATACAACTATTGTTGCGGCATCGGCTTCTGAGCCGGCTCCGTTGCAGTTCTACGCACCATTTGCGGGCGCTGCGATCGGTGAGTTCTTCCGCGATACAGGCCGCCCGGCACTGGTTATCTATGATGACCTTTCCAAGCAGGCCGTGGCTTACCGTGAGGTGTCGCTGCTGCTTCGCCGCCCTCCGGGACGTGAAGCTTACCCAGGTGACGTATTCTACCTGCATAGCCGCTTACTGGAGCGCGCTGCAAAGGTGATCAACAATAATGAAGTGGCCAGCAAAATGAACGACCTTCCTGAGAGCATCAGGCACCTGGTAAAAGGCGGTGGTTCACTGACAGCCCTCCCAATCATCGAAACACAGGCAGGTGACGTATCGGCATATATCCCCACGAACGTGATCTCTATCACTGATGGGCAGATATTCCTTGAGTCGAACCTGTTCAACTCAGGTATCCGTCCTGCGATCAACGTGGGTATCTCCGTGAGCCGTGTGGGTGGTAATGCACAGATCAAATCGATGAAGAAGGTAGCAGGTACCCTGAAACTGGACCAGGCGCTTTACCGGGAAATGGAAGCCTTCTCTAAATTCGGTGGTGACCTCGATGCCGCTACAAAGAACATCATTGACAAGGGTAGCCGCAACGTGGAAATACTAAAGCAATTGCAGTTCAACCCATATAGCGTGGAAAAGCAGGTTGCAATGGTGTACTTAGGTACCAACAACCTGATCCGCGAAGTACCAGTAAAGAATGTAAAAGCTTTTGAAGAAACATTCCTGCAGCAGATGGAACTGAAACTTTCAGACGTACTGAAAGAATTCAAGAAAGGTAATCTTCCTGAAGAAGGCATCGCCAAGATGGTGAAACTGGCACAGGAACTGATACCACAGTTTAAATAGTAAGTTTTATTAAGACACACATACAAAAGCCCCTGATTTTTCGGGGGCTTTTTTGTTTGTGAAATATCGTATTACTTTAGTAAAAAATGAGTGTCACGGCGCTAAGAAGATATGTAGAGAGATATCTCCAAAATGAACTGCTTGCAGTTCAAAATAGCCTGCGTGTAAATGAACTAAACAATCTCTCAATTTATGAAAAGGCGACGATTTATAAATATACCAATGATGGGTACGAGAGCCTTAATGAAAATTTAAGGGCAACCAAAGGAATAAATAATAACCTGTATGGTACATTTTTAGAACAGACCCTTAAAAAGCTTCGAAACTATGTTGGTGTTGTATATCGAGGGGTATTTTTATATCCTGACGAAATTCAGCGTTACAGCAGCGCGCTTTCTGATAATGTACTTATTAATGAGTATTCGTTTTTATCCACAAGTTCTATGGTTTCTATTGCCAACCAGGTACCCGGTATGAATTGTTTGTTTGTAATATTTTCAAAAACAGGGAAGGAAATAGAAAAAATAGCTAAATTTGGATTGCATAATCCACCTAATGAACATGAGGTGCTATTTCCACCTAATATTGAATTTAAAGTTTTAGGAATAACAACGGAACCCTCATATACATTGATAACTTTAGAGGAGGTATAATTATGACAGCATTGCAACAAATGGAAATATCGAGCAGGATTGGCGAAGAAGAATTTGACAGCCTTTCTGAAATTTTATTTCATTCAGTATCACTAAACAGGGAGTATAAAAGTCAGTCGGCTATTTCCAAAAAGGAAGAATTGATACAGGATCTTGTTTTATTCCTTAACAAATATCTCGCATTAAAAGTAACAGCCTCATCGAAACAGAAACTGCAAATAATTACGCTTATTCATAAACTTACGATGCAGAAGGAGTTGATTGAACTGCAAACTGGCAAGCTAAATATGAAGGATATAAAGGCCGCATCGAAAACATTTGGAAAAAAGGCGCAGTCAGCTGTGGGTAATGTCAAGTAGTTTATTGTGTTGAACCTTGCCGGAAACTGACATCACAGTTTAAGAACTAATCCTTCGGCTCCCGCTCAGGATGAATTAATACACAAGCAAAAGCCCCTGATTTTTCGGGGGCTTTTTCATGACATAGCTTCAGGCAGCATGCCTTCCTTAAAGCAAAAAACATCCGGAGCGCTATGCCCCGGATGTTTGTATATACATGGTAATCCATGATCTTCTAATGATATCTGCCGCGTTGCTCGTGCGGGCGTGGGCCATACCTGCGGCGGCCCCATATTGCCCTGCGTTGATTGAAGTGCCTGCGCGCACCCCAATGCCTGGAGGTCCTGCGCCCGGGATGCCATACATGGTAAGGAGTGCCGTATTGATAGCGCATGGTGCAGCTGCTCATACTCAAATCAATAAGCATTATCAGAAGGGCTAATAATAAAAGTATAGTTTTCCTCATAACGGCACTAAGATATAAAACTATTTACCAAAATAAAAAATGCCGGGCCTGTAAAAGATACTTTTTTTGCTCCCTCGCCTTCAATTCCTTATTCTTCGGTTTTCTTTTTCTTCGCGGTTTTCTTCGCTGGCTTTTCTTCAGCAGTCTCCCCTGCTTCAGCCTCGGGCGCTTCAGCCTTCTTCTTCTTCGCTGCTGCCTTTTTAGGTTTTTCCTCTTCCGCAACCGCAGTTTCAGCTACCTCAGCTTCCTTTGCTGCTTTGGCTTTTTTGGCTGGTTTTTCTTCCGGAGCTTCAATACTGGTCACACTTTCCGCTTCAACGGCAGGTGTTTCCACTGCTGCTTCACCGCTTTCTTCAGCATTTGCCTCAGCGTCTTCTTTATTCTGCGCTTCGAAATGGAGCAGGTCGTTTGCCTTAAGCACCTCGTACCATTTTAGCATTTTCTTCATGTCGCTCACATATACCCGCTCTTCGTCAAACTCGGGAAAGATGCTTTTGAAGTAGCTCTTTATAATGCCGCTATCAGCCGTCTTAGAATCAGCCAAAGGTATGCTGGTCTCATGTTCCAGCATTTTCTCAAACACGGTGTGCAGTCGCACATTATCGCCGGTAGTGTACACCTCAATGCTTTCCAGTGGTGTTACATTATGCTGGCGTGCAGATATGAATTTCGTCGTTTTATCCGCCACATTGCGCACTATGGCGCCATCGCTTTTTGTTGTCAACAATTGATAAAGTCCGCCAAGGCCTGTAACCGCTACTATTTCTCTGTATTCCATTATACTGTTTTAAAAGGGCAGCAAAAATATAATTTTTAAAGTAATTAACCCGAAATTTTTTTCCCGAAAAAAGTTTTGCCTTTACTCATTGAGGATGAAGATTATTATATATTTGCCGCATGATTCTCTCTGATTCCCGTATTCTTGAAGAAATAGAAAAAGGCACAATAGTTATTGAGCCTTACGATCGTAAAAATTTAGGTTCCAATTCCTATGACGTGCATTTGGGCAAATTCCTTGCCATGTACAATGATACAGCGCTTGATGCACGCAAACATAATAAGATCACCCACTTTGAGATTCCGCCAGAGGGTTACATACTTCAACCGCATATGCTGTACCTTGGCGTTACCGCGGAGTACACGGAAACACACGCCCACGTGCCCTTCCTTGAGGGCAAATCATCTACCGGAAGATTAGGTATAGATATACACGCCACCGCAGGAAAGGGCGATGTAGGCTTCTGCAATGCATGGACGCTCGAAATATCATGCGTTCAGCCGGTGCGCATCTATGCAGGCATGCCCATAGGCCAACTCATTTACTTCGTTACCGAGGGCGAAATACTCAATAACTATAACAAAAAAGTGGGCGCTAAATACAATGTCCGCACAAATATGCCTGTAGAGAGCATGATGTGGAAAAATGAGTTTTAAGACAGCCCGCAATACCATCAATTTAGGGACAATTTGGTGATGCCGAAGGCATCAAATGTTTATAGAAAACACCACAAAACAAGGACGATGCAGAAGGTATCGCACCTGCTGCACACCCTGTGTTGACTATATTTTTAGAATCCAATTGCTATGGTATGTGAAAATGAGGGAATAGTCATTACCATTTAAGGCCTTCCCGTATATCCTGCTTTCCTTCATAATTGACAGGGATGGTGATGAAAACGCCATGCCTGCCTGCTTTTACAGTGCCTGCAAGCTTCACCGATACTTCGCTGTTGAAGGCCAGTTGCAACATATTGGGGATAGCATTGGCGAGGTCTACATCAAGGGATACAGGCATTGAAAAAGTATCCAGTTTTGGTACGTGTAGTGTTTTCCCGAGGTTTACCTTACCCACCCGGTTGTTGTTGATAAATATATCGAGGTCGGCAGTTTTCAGTTTCATCTTGTACCGGTTTGGATTATACAGTTCCACATCCATCGAAAGCACCGTTTTCTGGCTACTTGTCTGCTTCAGGCTGAAGTTCTGCATACCCTGATATACCAGGTCTTTAGGAGTATGGCAGGAGGTGATGCCCACCGCAAGTAAAAAACTACACAAAAGGGTTCTCATAGAAAGTAAGTTCTTTCAGTTTGGGTGGTTGACCTATTTAGATGATAAATACCGGTATTATGTTTTCTTTCTGCTGATCGCTTTTTCAGCAGCCGCCACAATGTGTTCGGTTGTAAGCCCGTATTTGTCCAGCAGCTGCTTCGGTACGCCACTTTCGCCGAAAGTATCCATTACGGCTACATATTCGTGCGGCACGGGGCATTCGCGGGAAGCTACATTGGCTATACTGTCGCCAAGGCCGCCATTGATCTGGTGCTCTTCAGCGGTAACTACACAACCAGTCTTCTTTATTGATTTTATCACCGCTGCCTCGTCAAGCGGCTTTATGGTATGTATATTGATCAGTTCTGCAGAAATACCCTTGGTAGCAAGTATCCTCGCTGCCTCCACAGCCAGCCACACCATGTGGCCGCACGCGAATATGCTGATGTCTTTGCCCTTGGCAAGCACCTGCGCCTTGCCGATCTCAAATACCTCGTTCTCAGGAGTGAAGTTGGGCCATTTTGGCCTTCCGAAACGCAAATAAACCGGCCCCTGATATTCGGCTATAGCTATTGTTGCAGCTTTGGTCTGGTTAAAATCGCAGGGCACTATCACAGTCATGCCCGGCAGCATCTTCATCATGCCTATGTCTTCCAGCACCTGGTGGGTAGCGCCATCTTCGCCCAGGGTAAGCCCGGCATGCGAAGCGCATATCTTCACATTCTTGCCGCTGTAGGCCACACTCTGGCGTATCTGGTCGTATACACGGGATGTGGAGAAGTTGGCAAACGTAGTTGTATAGGGTATTTTGCCACCAATGGTAAGCCCTGCGGCCACACCTATCATATTGGCCTCTGCTATGCCTACCTGTATAAAACGGTCGGGAAATTCTTTCATAAAAGCGTTAAGCTTCAGCGAACCTGCCAGGTCGGCTGTAAGCGCCACTACATTAGGGTTGCGGCGGCCAGCTTCCAAAATCCCTTCCCCGAAACCACCACGGGTTTCTTTCTCGTTTAATACCTGTATGTCTTTCAGCATTATGTAAGTTAAAAATTATAAATGTGGACCCTGCTTTATAAAAATGAGTGCAAAAATACGAAAAGAGTAAAGAATGAGAGGGCGAAATTTACAAACGTGTCGCAGCAGGTGAAAAATCCTTTTGCCTTAATAATTGTTGGGAATTGTGTATATGGCAACTTCTTCTGTCAATAATTTTTCCAAATATCTTTATCTTCTATGCTGTCTTATTATATTAAAGCTTTCTTCAACAGAATAGGATTTAGATATCCCCTTGTTATGATTTTCCATTCTCTGGTATAGCATGTTCATTGTTGCTTCATCGTATATAGAATCATTGTGCTGCTGCATATTACCTTCCATAAAAATATACATTTCAGAAATATGCTGATCATCAGCAGTATTTATATACTCATGCAGTTTTTCCCTTATTACTACGGTATCCATCTTCTCGATTTTTCTAAAAAAGCTTTACAATATCGGGTTTGTGCTATTAATTTCGGATTGTTGATAGAGATTGGGCTATTCATTAACCTATTCCACCTATTTGTAATCAACCTGGTTGCCCCCAAACGCCCGTGCAAGGCGGCGGCGGCCCGCAAGTGTTTGCTTTAGCTTAATGAACTCTTGTTCAAATTTTTTGGCTATGCGCTCCTGATCTTTCACCGGCATTTTATCAATAACGCCCTCATTCCAATCAATAGTTTCGTCAGCAGCTTGTTCGTGATTCTTATGCATAATATCAGATATTTAGGCTCTTACAAAGTTCTAATAAATTCCTCGAATTAACAACATGGCATGTTTTTATAACACAACGTTTTGGCCGTTCAATAAAGAAAGCTACTGCCTGGTAGTACTTGCCATTGTGGCGAAAGAGCCCTTGCCAATAGCGACCATCTTTAATAAATATTGCCGTTTCCGCATAAGCCTCCACCTGCATCAAATCAATTTTATGCGAATGATGGTCTTTACGGTTCATTATATGCTGGGCGAAGTCGGTTACCCAAAATATTTCATAACTTTTACCATTATACACCGCTTTTTTATTCTGATATTTATACATAAGAATGTGGGCTGTTTGGATTAGTCTGAATACCTGAATAATCATTTCGCCAAAACATATCCCCAATCCTTCAGCCAGGCGATAACCTTTTCCTTATAGTCGCCCTGTATGATGATGTAGCCATCCTTTACACTGCCGCCAGCCCCGCATTTTGTTTTCAGTTGTTTTGCCAGCGCATCCATATCGTCAGCTGTGCCGGTGAAACCATCCACCAGCGTCACCACTTTGCCTGCCCGCTGCTTTGTATCCAGCTTCACACGCAGTTTCTGTTTCTCTTTAGGCAATGTTTCCATGCTCTCCTGCTCGGGAAAGTCATTAAAGAAATCCTTGTTTGTGGAGTAGGCGAGGCCATCGGGGCGGGTGGTGTTTTTTTTGGACATGGGTTGTTCTCGTTTCGTTTTTATGGTATCTTTACAATACTATACAAAATGATATGGAATACATAGTAATCCCAACCAAAGATAAAACCGAAACTACTTTTTTCCTGAATTTGCTGAAAAAAATGCGCAAGGATGTTTCTTCCTATTCATCGAAAGAAATGGAAGACGTAGCATTTATTGCCGCGCTGAAAGAAGCGGAGCTATCCGGCAAAGGAAAGCTTGCCCATGTTGAAGCGCACCTTGCAAAAATAGCTTCTGGTAAATGAAGGTGGAAGTTCAAAAATCTTTTGAGAAAGATATTACTAAAGTGAAGCAGCGGGAACTTGCAATAAAGGTCCTTGCAGTCATTAATTCACTTAAAACCTACCAAAAATTATCTGAGATACCAAAGCTTAAAAAAATAAATGCTAATGATAATTATTACCGCATCCGCATTGGCGAATATCGCATAGGTTTGAAGGTTGATAATGAAACACTGATTTTACTTCGCTTTATGAACAGGAAGGATATTTACAAATATTTCCCTTGATCTTCATTAAAAAAGTCCTTGTTGGTGGGGTAGGCAAGGCCATCGGGGCGAATAGTGTTTTTTTGGACATTTTTCAGATTCAAATAAGTGAGTGCAGTACCACAAAAATAGTAAGAAGTTCTTACTATAAAGGACAACGAAATACCCAGACTTCCATTGATCACCTTACATTGTCAATAAATATTTTGCTACACCACATGCCATTTTTTGTAGTGGCTTGCACAAAATATACACCGGCGGTTGCATCCAGCTTAATTTCATTGGTCTTATTGGTCACGGTAGTCAGCTCTTTGATGCGTCTGCCGGTGATGTCAGAAATGGCTATATCGACTTCTTCTGTGTTTGAATACGAAATAGAAAGATCAAATGTGCCATTATTTGGGTTTGGGAAAATAGCTACAGCATTATCGTTATCACTTACCGGTGCCACGTATTCACACCGCCAAATCTGAAAAGTAAGCGTATCAGTAGCTGCTCCGCACATATTTGTAATTGTATGGATTACTGTGTCTCTGCCGGAGTGTAAATAAGTTATATGACCTCCTGGCGTAATTGGTGCAAGTAAGCTATCAGAAGTCCATATCCCCCCCGTATCAGGACTGGTTAGAGTCTGGGAAAACCCCAAACAATACCAGCCGTCACTATGTATAGTTGGATTGAGTAATCCAACCTGAACAACCATAGTTATTGTATCATCTGACATACCATCGGTCCCCCTTATTCTTATTGTATCCTTTCCAGAATACCCAGTGGCGGGTGTATAAGTAGTCCCTGATGGCGTGACTATTCCCCCGGTTGCGACGGTAGAATAGGCGATGGATGCCGTGCCATGTGTAGGCGCCAACAAAATGTTCCAGGAAATTGTTTGCCCCGCATTAGTATCTAATATACTTAAGAAGCTGTCCAACACCGCAGTACCTGAGCACAGGGTGAAATATTGAGTCGTAGTATCAATAAAATGAGGTGGGTAGTTAGAAGAAGTTACTTTCCTGATCAGGGAGTTTTGCCAGTCACAAATATACATATTGCCCTGCCTGTCAAAAGTTATACCACTGGGTTGGTTCAGTTTCGCATTCGTAGCGGGCCCGCCATCCCCGCTATAACCAGCAGTATCGATGCCAGCCACTGTAGTAATAACACCACCGCTTATTTTACGGATCCGGCTGTTAAAATGATCGGAAACAAATAGCGCGCCATAGGGATCAATTGCTATTCCCCATGGAGTATACAGGTTGGCAGCAGTTGCAGGTCCGCCGTCTCCGCTGAACCCGGCAGTGCCCGTTCCTGCGATAGTTGTAATAATGCCCAGCGGATTCACTTTACGTACCCGCTGATTACCCTGGTCAGTTATATAGATGTTACCCGCAGTGTCAACCGTCACACCATAAGGCGTACTTAGCTGTGCCAAAGTAGCCGGTCCGCCGTCGCCACTAAAACCTGCTGTTACAGTCCCGGCAACTGTGCTGATTATTCCCGAAGTGTCTATTTTGCGCACCCTGTTATTCACGGCATCAGCAAAATACACCCTTCCCACCGCGTCAACGGCAATCCCATAGGGCTTGTTTATTTCTGCATCAACCGCAGGCCCTCCGTCCCCACTGAATCCAGCTATTCCCGTTCCTGCTATTACGGTGATGACGCCCGAATATGACATTTTGCAGACAACATAATTGTGGGCGTTACAGAAATAAATATTGCCTGCATGGTCAATGGTTATCCCCGTGGGCCCGTTAATACCAAAACTACCCGTTCCGGCTCCAAGGACCGTGGTAATTGTCCCCACCGCATTCATTTTGCGGATACGGCTGTATGTGTTATCTGTGAAGTATATGTTGCCGAGGGTATCTTTTGCTGCATCCCAAATGTATTCAAAAAGACCATCGGACACATAAGTGCTAATGGTCTGCGCCCGACCCTGGCAGGATAAACAGATAAACAGAATAAAAAGGGCGTTGTTGGTAAATTTTTTCACCATAGTTGAAGCATATTATTATTTGCAGCAATTTTCATGCCTGATTATAATAATTTGTTTTTCGCCTCATATAGCTCGTGCCCGGCAATTCATTGCCTTCGCATTTTTCTCAACTAATCGCTTAATTTATCACCCAAATTCCGATCAGCAAGTAACAAACTACTTCTACTTCTTTTTCCCAAACAATCTTTGAAAGATGTTTCTTTTCTTAGGTTCGTCCTTTCCTTTAGTATCGGTGGTACCACCTGCCAGGGCTATCATCTTGTCGCTGCGCACAGCCGTCTTTTGTGCGCCCAGGTATATATTCTGCCATATCAGGAAGAGAAACCCGTTATTAGGATTACGCCTCAGCTGTGTACTTGTAGTCCTTGGCGCTTCCCCCTTCATAGGGTTATCAGGATACAGTATGGCGGCATCTGCAAGAAAAGAGAATGGGCCCTTCTTCTTTTCTCGCTCATCTGATTTGAATTTCAGTAAAGATATTTTCAGGTCATTATACAGCATTGTATAATTGCCCTGTGCATACGATTGGTCACCCTCTACATGGCACTCCATGTGTCTGAGATGGAATGAAGTTACCTTGGCAAAGGTAAATGCAGCCGCCTGCTTGCTGATGTCATTACCGTTAAGGTTATTTACATAACCATCAACCGAAAAACGGCCCATAGTATCGGAAAGGGAAAGATGAAAAGTGGCTTTGACCGGGCTTTTATGCATAAACCTACCTTCCAGTTTTACGATACAGGTATCATCGCGCTTCACAAAGCGGTCTATATTGGTGATATTGTTGAAACTGCCGCTGATATTATCAAACTGAAACAGCGCTTCTTCGCCTTTATCATAGGGCTCATTATACTCTATCCGGCCGTTTTCTATGGTCAGTGCGCCAATGTATGTTTTTATGAATTCGCGGATCAGTTGATGCGGGTATTTACCCATCCTGTCGGTACTGGGAGAGAAGTTGTTTCTTTGATAATGAACTTCGAGGAACGGGTCAGTTGTATGTATGTTTGATGCAATCAGCACATCATTATGCAGTAATTTTTTCCAGTTAAAATTATCAACTTCTATGGCCGGACAGTCAAAGTTGTAGCTTTCCAGCATATGGCCCGTACTCCTCTCCACATCTTCCATATGCCTTACGGCCACATTTTTCAACGTTATGCTATTGGGAGATGATTCAAAGTTGATGTTGGGTGTGAGGACGGTATATTCTTTGCCGTCTTTATCTAATCTAAAAAGTTGAGGTGTTACGCTGCCATTGGCAGCGTATAAAAATGTGCTCGTATCTTTTTTAACATCCCTGTCTATTGCCCAGTTATTTAATACCGCATTGCCGCCCTTTAAATAACAGAAATAGGTGTTGTTGTCACCTACATAGTGATAAGTAACATCAGGATTAATTATTTCGAGGCGGCCTGCTGAAAAACGCGTTACCATGGCGCGTCCCTGGGGTTCATCAGTATAGCTATAATCGGGATGATGGGTTTTTGTTTCCATAAACCATACACCATTATATGCAACCATTACCGCACAATCAAATGATTTGCCGGATAGTATATTCCCCCATTTTATACCCCGAAGTTCTACCCTCGGTGCAGAAAGATAGGAAACTGTATTAGGTGCATAGCGTTTCTGTTGCCGTAAGTTATTTGCCTGTATGGTATCGGCCCAGAGCTTTAAATTGGTAACAGTTATTTCCCTTTTAAAAAAGTTAATATTTATATCCTGGATGGAAATATGATACAGGCTGTCGCTTTTCTCTGCCACCATATTTGGCAAGCGTTTTCGGATAATATCTTTGTAATTGGCAGATAACCACAGGCAACCCCCTGCTACACTTAATACTACTCCCAATAAAACTAATAATATGATTCGTATTACCAGTCCCCGTTTTGCAGCTGTTACCATGACCTAAGAAGATGTAAAATCATGCCACTCAATGAAAACTGATGTTTATCATTCTCAACTAAAACAGTAATTTAGCACCCAAATTCCAATCAATGAACAAAGTTGTAGCAGGCGCTGACGTGGCGGTGAAGGATATACCATCGGGCGCTACGCTGATGCTGGGCGGTTTCGGGCTGTGTGGCATACCTGAGAATTGTATTGCCGCATTAGTGAAAAGCGGTGTTACCGGGCTTACTTGTATCTCTAATAATGCAGGCGTAGATGGCTTTGGCATCGGCCTGATGCTGGAGCAGAAACAGGTGAAGAAAATGATATCCTCTTACGTTGGTGAGAACGCTGAATTTGAACGCCAGCTGCTGAGTGGCGAACTTGAAGTAGAATTGGTGCCCCAAGGTACCCTTGCTACACGGTGCATGGCCAGCGGCTACGGCATGCCGGTAGTATACCTGCTGGCAGGTGTAGGTACAGAAGTAGCAGAGGATAAGGAGGTGCGCAACTTCAACGGGAAGAACTACCTGATGGAGTACGCCTTCGATGCTGATTTCGCCATAGTAAAGGCATGGAAGGGCGATACGCAGGGCAACCTGATCTTTAAAGACACCGCCCGCAATTTCAACCCGCTTATGGCAATGGCCGGAAAGATAACTATTGCCGAAGTAGAGGAGTTGGTTGAGCCCGGCGTCCTTGATCCTAATTTCATTCATGTGCCTGGCATTTACGTACACCGCATTTTCCAGGGTGAAAAATATGAGAAAAGGATTGAGCAAAGGACGGTAAGGAAGAAAAACCCCAACCCCTAAAGGGGCTTGCCCTTGCTTCGTATAGAAAATTTGATGTACAATGATTTTATAACTTAATCTTCCTGACCTCAGTGTTTGCAAAACATGGGAAAAGCCCCTTTAGGGGTTTGGGGTTTTCGGTTTTTATGGCACTTAACAAAGAACAAATAGCGCGCCGCATAGCGCAGGAATTGCAGGATGGTTTCTACGTGAACCTCGGCATAGGCATACCTACACTCGTTGCCAATTACATACCCGAAGGGGTGGACGTGGTGCTGCAGAGCGAGAACGGCCTGCTGGGCATGGGTCCGTTCCCATTTGAGGGGGAGGAAGACGCCGACCTGATCAATGCCGGCAAGCAGACCATTACCACATTGCCCGGCTCCGCTTTTTTCGACAGCGCCATGAGTTTCGGGATGATACGTGCCGGCAAGGTAGACCTGACAGTACTTGGCGCCATGGAAGTAGCCGACAATGGCGATATAGCCAACTGGAAAATACCGAAGAAAATGGTAAAAGGCATGGGCGGCGCCATGGACCTCGTGGCTGCGGCAAAGAACATCATAGTGGCTATGCAGCATACCAACCCCAAGGGTGAAAGTAAATTGCTGCCTCAGTGCTCGCTTCCACTTACGGGTGTGGGCTGCGTGAAAAAGATCGTTTCAGACCTTGGTGTTTTTGATGTTACACCTGATGGGTTCAGGTGTATAGAGTACGCACCCGGCGTAACTATTGATGAGATAAAAGCCAAGACCGCGGGCAGGCTGGTAATAGCTGATGATGTGAAGGAAATGGTGGTGTAAGGGGAGGGTTCTGTACAGGGGTAACATGGATTTTTCAGAACAAATTCTTTTTTTTATCTTTACATTATGCCAGTGTTGAAAGAAATTAAAGAGCCCGGTAAAAAGAAAACAGCAATACCGGATAACGGCAAGGCTACAAAGCCGCGTGTTATAAAAATGACAAAAAAAATGGCCGAGCAGATACGCACAATGTCTAAAGGCTGGATACATATTATGCCATCCGATGAAAAATGGAGGGTGAGAAAACACGGCTCCCTGCGAGCATCTGGTATTTATAATGACATAAATACCGCGATTTCCGCTGCTAAAAAAATAGCTGATTCCGCTACTAATTCGGAAATTTTTGTCCACAATACTAATGGCGAGGTTACACAAACAATTCATAAATGAGCTTCGAAAGAAACGTTTTTATTAATTGTCCGTTTGATAACGACTATAAGCCTTTATTAAAGGCGTTGATCTTTACCATTGTGCACCTTGATTTTGAACCTCAAATAGCAATTACTACATCATCGGCAAATGTTAGGATCCACCAGATAATGCGATTGATCCGTGATTCAAAGTATTCCATTCATGATATTTCAAGGTGCGCGCCTTTAAGACAAGGTGAATTACCGAGGTTCAATATGCCTTATGAAATGGGATTAGATATTGGCTGTGGTCAATATGGGGCTGGAAAACTGAGAAACAAGCAATGCCTTGTATTGGAAAAAGAGAAAAACAGGTATGATGCTGTAATCTCAGATATTAGCGGTCAGGATATAAAAGACCATAATAACGAACCAAAAGAACTTATTGAAAAAGTACGGGAATGGTTTGGCGCTATTTTAAATACGCAAGTGCCGGGCGCAGTCAATATCTGGGATAAATATAACGATTGCCTTATCGCTATAAATACAATATTCCAAAACGAATTTACACAACAAGAGATTAATAATTTTCAACCTGCAGAATTTATTAAAGCTGTAAAGCTTACAAGAACGCTTCCGTAAGCCCATATCACCATATCATAATAACAACCACGTTGCCACCCACCACCATATACCACAACGACGACTGCAGCAAATTCCGCGGCGCACTGGAAATAATGCAGGAATTGGGTATACCACATGAAGTCAGATGGTATCTGGCCGACCCGTTGACCGAAATTGAAGTTGCTGTGCTGCTTAGGAAGTTAGGCATGGTGCCCTCGCAACTTGTGCGCAAAAGTGAACCTCTTTACAAAGAGCATTATGAAGGCAATCAAATTACTGAAGCAGAATGGCTGGTTATACTTGCTGCTAATCCTATACTTATTGAGCGGCCAATAGTGGAGGCGGGAGATAAAGCAATTATTGCAAGGCCACCAGAAAGGATTTTTGAATTGGTGCCACCTAGTAGCACCAATCGCCCGCTTTAACTTTTCCACAAATCAGCCTTTTCCGCTAAATGACTAACTTTATCGCGTTCTAATATCAATAATGAAGCGTTTTCTTGTCCTTTTCTTATCAATATTGTTAGGTACAACCGTTTTACAGGCACATCTGTTAAAACGGAAATCAAAGAATGCGCCCAAAACAGAAGTCACCAGCATCAATAATGTGATCAGGTGCCTGCAGGCTAAAGACACCGCCTCATATTATAACCTCTTCCCGCCGTTCGACACGCTTTGGCACATGGTGATGCACAATACCGACCCCGCACCCGAAGCGCAGAAAGAACTTGCCGTTTTGAAAGAGCACCCCCAAAGCCTTATTGAGTTTGATCCGCGTTACAATCCCGACATTATAGCCCGGTTCTCGTATGTGCTTGGCAAGGGCGAGGACTCGGGCATTGTATGGAGCAGTGTTGTATTGCAGCGGTATGAGCTGCAGAAGGCAAATCCGACCAGGGACCTCGAGGGATATGACCTTATAGCGCCCGAAAGGTTCATGGGGTTTATTTTCTTAAAAGACTTGCTCAGCAGGCGCACTTTTTGCCTCACCATTACTGAAATACAAAAACTCAGGGGCGGCTTCTTTGGCGGGCAGGTAGTCAATATCCTTGAGGCATCAAACATTGATGACTTTTTGAAAAAAGAAGAGAAGGAGCAAAAATATTTTGCATGGGCTGCCGCGCATCCCGATACCTCAACCGCCGATTCTGCCAAAGGCGGTATCAGCGACAGCCTGAAAAGCATTGCTGAAAGCGCTAAAAAGAAAGACCCGCTGAGCGTAGCCAGCGACAATGATGAGGACGATACAAAAAAGAGGACGGAAGTAATAGACAGGAAGTATTATGAAGGTATGTTTGACAATGAGATACCTGTAAAATTTTATGTGCGGTATATGAAGGATATGGGTGGTAAGAAGCTTTCCTACGATGGATTATACAAATTTGGCGACCAGAAAAAATACATAAAGCTCGAAATAACCATTACCCCTGAAGGCAAATGGATGGTAGAAGATGATGTGCCGCTGGGTGTGATGGAACTGGTACTGAAAAACAATATCTATACCGGAAGCTGGACCAACAGTGATGAAAACGGCTATGATGTAGTGATGAAACTGACCGGGATACCCGAGAAAAAGATAGAAGCCCTCGACAACATCCTTGACCATGGCGCCTCGGGACGGGTTGATGACGGCAGTTTTGAGCAACCGGAAAAAACGGACGACAAGAAAAAAGATGAAAAAGACGAGGAAAAATCGAAAGATAAAAAAGATAAAAAGGACGATAAAGCCAAAGATTCGCAGGACGATGAGGATAAAGAATGGACTAAGGAACAGCAAAAGGCCCAAAAAGAAGAGCGGAAGAAACTGAAAAAAATGTACAAACCGAAAGAGGAGGATTAGGACGGTAAATTCCAGGTTTTAAAATCCAAATTCCAAGCTTGGAATACGCCGGGAACGAGACCATTTTCAATCAGAAATTTGTAATTTTCTTTGTATTTTTACATAAAATAAAACTATGTCGGCAACATATCATATTCGCATTAAGAAAGACTATGCCGCAGATGTTATAGAAGACTTGCGGAAAATGAAAGCAGTGGAATTGCTGGATGAAGAAAACCAGGTGGCTATTCCTGAATGGCAAAAGAAGGAAGTACGCAAACGGGTGAAAGAGATAGAAAAGGATCCTTCAATACTTGTTGACGAAGATGTTGTTTTTAATATGCTTAATAAGGACTAATGGCTTCTTACAAGCTCAGATTCCATCCACTGTTTGTTGATGAGCTTGAAGCTGCAATTTCCTACTATAACGGGCATTCAAGAGTTGCCGGTATCAGGTTTAGATCAGGTGTAAAAAAACAATTGCAATTGATCCGGAAAAACCCACAATTAAAGTCGGTTAGGTACGATGACATTCGTTTTGCCCAAATTGACAAATTTCCATATTCCATTCACTATTCAATAAGTAAGGTCGATAATTGTCTTTTTGTGCAAACATTATTATGTGATTACCAGGATCCTGGAATTCATTGGCGCAAAAGGCTATAGTACTCCCATAAATAGATTATCCTTATACTCTTATCTCCCGGACAAAATTACCCTCCGATATTTGAGCATTTTTATACTGTAACTTTACCCGCACAAACATTTGCCATGACGGCGCAATACAACTATGGATAAACCGGAAATAAGCAGCCTTGGACAACTCAAAAAGGCTGGATATTCACCTAAGCAGGTAAAAGAAGAGCTTCGAAATAACCTCGTTAGTTTTATACAAAAAAAGGAAAGCCCGTTCAATAGTATCCTCGGGTATGAGCATACCGTGATACCTGATGTGGAAAGGGCTTTATTGTCGCGCCATAATATACTGTTCCTTGGCCTAAGGGGGCAGGCAAAGACCCGTATGGCAAGGGAAATGGTAAACCTGCTCGATGAATGGATACCGGTAGTGGATGGCAGCGAAATTAATGACGATCCGTTTGCGCCCATATCGTTGTATGCGCGCAAACTGGTTGCCGAGATGGGAGATGCAACGCCCATAAACTGGCTGCACCGCAGTGAGCGCTATGGCGAAAAGCTGGCCACGCCCGATGTTTCTGTGGCTGACCTAATTGGCGATATAGACCCTATAAAGGCAGCCAATATGCGCCTGAGCTTTGCCGATGAGCAGGCCCTGCATTATGGCATCATCCCCCGCTCCCACCGGGGCATTTTCGTTATCAATGAATTGCCCGATCTCCAGGCGCGCATACAGGTTTCGTTATTCAATATCCTGCAGGAAGGTGATATACAGATACGCGGGTTTAAACTCCGTATGCCGCTTGATATCATGTTCATATTCACCGCCAACCCTGAAGATTATACGAACAGGGGCAGCATCGTTACCCCGCTGAAAGACCGTATAGAAAGCCAGATCGTTACCCACTATCCTAAAACCGTAGAAATATCGAGGGCTATTACTGTGCAGGAGGCTGAAATTCTTCCGGCGCAGTCGCAGAAAGTGGAAGTACCGGATATGTGCAGCATGCTTATAGAACAACTGGCCATGGAAGCCCGCAAAAGCGAGTATGTGGACCAGAAAAGTGGTGTATCGGCAAGGCTTACCATTTCGGCCTACGAAAACCTGGTAAGCACTGCCGAGCTCCGTGCGCTGAAAGGCGGCTTAAAGAAAACAATGGTGCGCATAGCCGATTTTATAGGCGTAGTGCCGTCTATAACCGGTAAAATAGAACTGGTATATGAGGGTGAGCAGGAAGGCCCGCTTAATGTTGCCTACCGCCTCCTGGGGCAGGCTATCCGTACCACTTTTACCCAATATTTTCCCGATCCGCAGTCATTTAAAAAAGGCAGGGACCCACAAAAGGCTAAAAACAGGCCAAGCCCCTACCAGCCGGTTATTGACTGGTTTGGCAAGGGCAATGACCTGGTGCTTATCCAGGACGAAAGCGATGCCGCTTACCTGGGCCACCTGTATAAAGTTGACGGTTTATATGCTGCCGTAAAGCAATTCTACCCGAACGCCGATGAAACCCAGGCTGGTCTCCTCATGGAGTTTTTGCTGCATGGCCTTTCAGAGTTTTCCCTTATCAGTAAAAAAGGCTTGGAAAAAGGCGGGTACAAATTTGGCGATATGCTGGGTAGTATGCTCAATATGAATTTCACTGAAGAGGAGGAGGAATAAAACCCCGTTTAGGTGTGCCACACCGGAAAGGTGTGGCACACCATGTTCACCAGCGGGTTTGGGGTTTAACCTTAAAAAAATTACTTTTGCGTTCCTTCCTTTCATAAACCGGGATGGGAAACTCAGAATTTCGACCAAATGAGCACATTATCCATTGTCATTCCTGCTTATAACGAAGGCCCTACTATTCACCGGATACTGGATAAGGTGAAGGCAGTGGTGCTGGTTAATGATATGAAAAAAGAGGTGATCATTGTTAATGATTGCTCTAAAGACAATACTGAAGAAGCCATACTTGCATACAAATCCGCCAATCCCGATCTTCCGATCACATATTATAAACACGAGGTAAACCAGGGCAAGGGCTCGGCGCTGCATACCGGTATCGAGAAGGCGACCGGTGACTATGTGGTGATCCAGGATGCCGACCTTGAATATGACCCTGAGGAATATAATATACTGCTTAAGCCTTTATTGGCCGGGTTTGCGGATGTGGTTTACGGCTCCCGCTTCATAGGCGGTGAACCGCACCGGATCCTGTTCTTCTGGCATTCTATTGGAAACAGATGGCTCACTACCGCCTCCAATATGTTTACCAATCTGAACCTTACCGATATGGAAACCTGCTACAAGGTATTCCGCAGGCCCATAATACAAAGCATTAAACTGCAGGAAAAACGCTTTGGCTTTGAGCCTGAAGTCACCGCCAAAATATCCCGTATCCCCAAGGTGCGCATCTATGAGGTAGGGATATCCTACTATGGCCGCACCTATGAAGAGGGCAAGAAAATAGGGATGAAGGATGCTTTCCGGGCCTTGTACTGCATCGTAAAATACAATGTGTTTAAGAAGTAGAAAAACTCAGAAATACTTCGGGAAAACTGAACCGCAATGGCGCAAAGGCGCAAAGCCCGTGTGGTTTCTAATTGTTGGCTTTTCATGTTTAAATGGTTTTATTTTTGAATTTTTACTTTTGAATTTGCAATATGCCAGTAATACTACCCGTAAAAGGCGTTTCGCCGCAAATACCTGATAGCTGTTTTATAGCACCCAACGCCACTGTGGTAGGCGATGTGATCATGGGTGAGGATTGCAGTATATGGTTCAGCGCGGTTGTGCGTGGGGATGTAAACAGCATCCGTATCGGCAATAAGGTGAACATACAGGATGGCGCCTGCATACACTGCACCTACCAGAAAACAAAAACGGTGATCGGCAATAATGTATCTATTGGCCACAACGCCCTCGTGCATGGCTGCACCGTTGGCGATAATGTGCTTATAGGCATGGGGGCCATTGTTATGGACAATGCCGTAATTGGCGAGAACAGCATTATAGCCGCGGGCGCAGTGATCCTCGAAGGAATGATAGTACCCCCCGGCAGCATCTTCGCCGGAGTGCCAGCCAAAAAAGTAAAGGACATCAGCCCCGAGTTATTAAAAGGCGAAGTGGAGCGCATTGCCAATAATTATTTGATGTATAGTTCGTGGTTTAAGTGACATAATCTGCGTGGTTAGTCTGAAGTCGGTTGAACTAAATCCATAATACTGTGTGTGAGCTTCCGCCCCCATTCCATTTTTTCCGATAATATTCCTATTTTACCAAAAATACCAAATAAATAATGAGACTATCTAAACTTGCTTTACTGGCGATAGCCATATTTGTTGCCGTAGATGTGCGGGCTAAGGACAAGAGCGATGATAATGGTAAGTATGAATGGCAGAGGGAAAAGTCTGGGGGCTATACGTATAAATATGTGACCGGCGACCCGATGCATGCAAGGTTCTATACGCTTAATAACGGCCTTACGGTGATCCTTAGCCCAACGCATAAGGAGCCGAGGATGCACTTTTACATAGCTACAAAAGCTGGCAGCAAAACTGACCCGGCCGATCATACGGGGCTGGCGCACTACCTGGAGCATATGATGTTTAAGGGCACGCAAAACTATGGCTCACTGGATTGGAGCAAGGAGAAGCCAATGCTGGACAAGATAAACGCGCTGTATGAGGAGTATAACCATACTACCGATGAAGCAAAACGGACAAGGATCTATCACGCTATAGACAGTGTATCGGGCGCGGCGGCGAAGTTTGCGATAGCCAATGAGTATGATAAGATGATGTCTTCGATAGGGGCGCAGGGAACCAACGCATTTACTTCTTACGAGGAAACAGTGTATACAGAAGATGTACCTGCGAATGCGGTTGACAAATTCCTGAAGGTGCAGGCTGAGCGGTTTCATGATCCCGTGTTCCGTATCTTTCATACAGAGCTTGAGGCCGTTTATGAAGAGAAAAACCGCAGCCTGGACAATGATGGCAGCAAGGTATCTGAGCTAATGCTCGCCAACTTATTCCTGAACCATAACTATGGCAAACAAACCACCATAGGCACCATAGAACACCTTAAAAATCCATCGCTGGTGGAGATAAGAAAGTACTTCGACACTTATTATGTGCCCAACAATATGGGCATCATCGTTTCGGGCGATTTTCAGCCTGATGAAATGATCAAAAAAGTGGACGAATACTTTTCGGGCATGGAGCGGAAAGATGTGCCGAAATATACTTTCAAACCTGAGGCGCCTATCAGTGCACCAATAGTAAAAGAAGTATACGGCCCCGATGCCGAATTCGTGAGCATCGGCTACCGTATGCCGGGCATCCACTCGCAGGATGCCCTGCTGGCAGACCTTGTGGGTAAGGTACTGACCAACGGCCGCGCGGGCATAATAGACCTGGACCTCGTGAAAAAACAAAAGCTGCTGCGCGCAACTGCAAGGGTGGAAGTGCTGATAGACTATGGCTACATGAACCTGCGGGGCACACCCACTATGGGCCAAAGCCTTGATGATGTAAAGACCCTGATGCTGCAGGAAATAGATAAACTGAAGAAAGGGGATTTTGATGACGACCTGCTTGTTTCGATCGTGAACAACCAAAAGAAATCGCTGATGCAGCAAACGGAGAAATACAGCACACGGGCATCGGCCCTGATGAACGCGTTCACCAGCGAAGAAGACTGGCGAGACGACGTGGCTTATGTGGACCGCCTGTCGAAACTCACCAAAAAAGATATCGTTGACTTCGCCAATAAATACTTTGGCGAAAATTACGTGGCCGTGTACAAGAGAAAGGGCGAGGACAAGGATATTGTAAAAGTGCAGAAGCCGCCAATTACAGCAGTAGAGACCAACCGCAACTCGCAATCCCGATTTGTGAAAGCAATTGTCAACACACCGATCGACCCACTTAAACCTGTATGGCTGGACTACAATAAAGACCTAACGAAGGGCAACCTGGGCCCGGCCGAGGTACTGTATGTGCAGAATAACGAGAATGGCCTGTTCCGGCTTACGTACCGTTATAAATTTGGCACGTGGAATGATAAGAAACTGAGTGTTGCTATGCAATACCTCCAGTTCCTCGGTACAGCAGATAAAAGCGCAGAAGAATTTTCAAAAGAATTTTACAAACTGGCCTGCAGTTTCAATGTACGTGCCGATAATGAATACACCACAATATTTATAGAAGGCCTGCAGGAGAACTTTGATAAAGCCACTGCCCTGTTCGAAAACCTGCTTACCAATTGCAAACCCGATGATGCGGCGCTTGCATCGCTCAAGGCCCGTATCAATAAAACAAGGGCCGACGCAAAGAATAATAAGGCGGCCATCATGCAGGGCCTTGTAAGCTATGCACGCTACGGCCAAAAAAATCCGTTCAATGCTGTATTGAGCAATGATGAGTTAAAAAACATATCCAGCGCTGAACTTACTGATATGCTGCACCACCTCTCAACATGCAGCCACAGGATATTGTATAATGGCCCGGCATCGCTGAACACGCTATTAACGTCATTAAAAGGGGTACATAAAATGCCAGAAATGTTCAGCCCGGTGCCTGCAGCAACTTCGTTCAGCTTTACCGAGCAAACAAGCAACCAGGTGCTCTTCGCCGATTTTGATATGGTGCAGAGCGAGATACGCTGGGTAAGAAATATACCGGGCTACGACCCCGCCAAACAACCGGCCATAGAAATGTTCAACAACTACTTTGGCGGCAATATGGGTGCCCTTGTTTTCCAGACAATACGCGAAAGCAAGGCCCTCGCCTACTCTACCAATTCCTTTGTAGCTGCCCCCGAAAAGAAGGAAGACCCTTATTACATAGGCGCTTATGTAGGTTGCCAGGCCGATAAGTTCAATGAGTCTATCACAGCTATGAACGAGCTGCTTAACGACCTGCCCTCGGTGGAAAACAATATGCTGGCGGCAAGGTCGGCTATGAAAAAAGACATTGAGTCAGAGCGCATCACACAGGACGACATAATCTACAACTACCTGGATGCAGAGCGTAAAGGTCTTAACGAGGACATCCGTAAAAACATCTACGAAAATGCTGACAGGCTTGGCTACAACGACCTGCAGAAATTCCACAAAGACAATATGGCCAATAAGCCGTACACTTACTGCATAGTGGCCTCAGAAAAGAAAGTGAGTACAGCTGATATGGAAAAATGCGGTGTGGTGAAGAAGCTATCGCTTGATGAAATATTCGGTTACTAAACATACTACTGAAGCAACTTAAAATTGTAGTTTGTGATAAATAATTGGTTTGCATTAAATCTGAAATATGTAATTAAACGCGAAAATTAAATGCCCTTCAAAATTGCAATTTCTTCTGTCGCCAAGATAATATATAAAAATCAATATGAATTTTTAAGACAAAAGTTGTTGTTGACTTACATTGAATTAGCTGGCACAAAAATTGCAAGAAATGATATACTTGAAAAACTATTAATTTCCGCTGAGGACCACAGATTTAAATATCACATTGGATTCGATGTCCTCGCTATTCTTAGAGCATTCAGAAATAATTTTTTTTACAATAAAAATGAAGGGGCAAGCACGATTGAGCAGCAAATTGTCAGAGTCTTGACGAATGATTTTGAAAAAACAGCCAAAAGAAAAATAAAGGAAATATTTCTTGCCACAACATTGTCCAAAATTGTACCAAGGCAAGAAATTCCATTAATATACTTACATATTGCATATTATGGTTCAAATATGACCGGATTGCAAGGGGTTTACGACAGGTTTCAACTTCCGCAGGATATCGTTATCACAGACGATATAGCTGCTGAAATTATCGCAAGAATAAAATACCCAGAACCGAAAATTCTTAGTGAGAAACGTGCAAATCAAATAAATATAAGAAAAAAACACATTTTATGGCTGTATAGCAACCACAAAAAAAGGACGATCATAAAAATCTATTAGCGAAAGTAGAATTGTTAGGATTTATTCAGCACGACTGTCCCTTTAGAATTTGCTGCTGTGCTTATAAGCGCGCCTTCTAATTTATTTGCGCTCCTAAAAATAAGTCTAAAACAAGTCCTTGATTCCCTTAATCTACCAAATTCAATAATATTAATATATATCCTGGTTTTCGAAAGAAATTTCTTATCAATATACCCGACGAATTTGACAGTCACTCTCTTTTCCGGTTCGTATTTATATTCCTTGCCATCGGGAGGAGTTTCGCTAATTTTTTCACCACTGCCCTCTAATTCATAACCCTTTTGGAGTACATGTAACTTAAATTTCAATACATATCCTTCGAGTTCTTTCCTTGACGAATCCTCAACTAACTCTATTGCCTCCCATTCTCCACTAATATTTCTATTAGGGTAAAACCACTCATTAATCGCGAACAACATAAACGTAAGTATACTCCCTCCAGCAACAGCAGCAGACGTATCAATGAAAAACTCAACCCAGTTATGCATTAATTCCTTTTGCTCGGTTACGGCAGCTGCAGAATCAACAACCAGCCCAGTTAAATAAAAAAACATTTTTTGTGGTGTTTCGAACAATAAAATTAATCAAATTAATTTTATTTGAAAAATAATTAGTTATCCGGGAAATCTAGAATTTATAGGTTGCGCTCAGCTTCAGGAAGAATGGCGTGCCCGGGGTGTAGCATACGTCTGTTTTGCTGGTGGGCTCGAGCATTCCGTTGGGCAATCTTAGTCTCGTCTCCGTGGCAAATTGAGCCTCGTTCCACTGCACATTAAACAGGTTTTGTATCTGCGTGCCAAACTCATAATGTTTGTGGCTGTAGTTTACTACAGCATCGCAAACGGTGTACCCAAGAGCTGTCAGGGTGTTGTCCTGGTTGGCCGGCCTGTCACTCATGTGCCGGTAACGAAGGCTGGCGTTAAGGTTTTTGTTTACTTTGAAAGTGACGCCACCGATTGATGTGAAGGAGGGGGCGAGTGGTATGTAATTGTTGCCTGCTTGCTGGTCTACAAATCTTCCATGTGCATAATTCAGGTCGAGATCAAGGTAAAGCCATTTCAGCAACTCATACCGGGCAGATACATCAACACCATAACGGCGGGTTTTGCCACTGGTATCTAAGACAGCCACATCCCCATCGTAAGTGTACTCCTGTTGCATGTCCAGCCTCCATATTGCGGCCGATAGCAGCAGTTTACTTGTTGGTTTGGTGACTATACCGAGATCCTGTGAAAAAGCCTGCGGTATAGTATTGTTTACTATCACATCGTTGCCCAACTGCCTGCCTAATGCCAGGGTACGCGTATCATTGCTATGGAAGCCAGTGCCGTAGCTGTAATAGATACGCGTATTGTCGCCAATGTTGTAATACAGGCCAGCTTTGGGGCTGAGCCTGCCGTTAATGAATGCACCAGTGGCATTGTCGGCAGGAAGTTTATTGATGTATTGCTGAATGAATTCATCGTACCTCGTACCGAGGTTCAGCACTAACTGTGGCAGCAGGTATATGGACTGATTCGCGTAGCCGAAAATATTGGTCTCGTGCACATCGCCCAGCTCTATATGCCCAAGTGTCAATGTCTTTCCCACCGTGCTGTCCAGCGCATCGTTCATAATATCATCATACCTGAATCCGAGCCCTAACTGCGTTTTCATTTTTAACCCCGCAAAGGTATAGTTGGTGGTGTATTCATTGTTATATCCGGTCACAGCCCTTTTCTCGCTCTGGTGTACCTGATCGCCGTTAAGAGGGTCTGCAGCAAAATAGGTGAAGTCGGAAAACAGGCTGAATGTGTAGTAGGTAAGGTACACATTGCTTTTGAAATAGCTGTTGCTGTTGATGCTTTGGAAATATTGCAGGTTCATATTGTAACGGCTGGTGACGCCGCCCTCTGGGTCTATTTCTCCGAAGCGGTCCGTTACGCCTTCGGCTACTGCCCTAGTGGGTATCTGTCCCGATGCATCCCAGGACGAATTGAACCCTGATAAAGTAAGGGACAATATTTTGTCTGTAGAAATATAGTTGGTGTACTTACCCATTAAGTTGATCCGGTTGAAATTCTGCGAGGCGTCGAAGTAACTCCTGTTGTAACCATACTCGCCCATTACATAAGCATCCTGGTGGGCGTTTTCGCCGTCTTTCCTGTTGAGCAGGCTTATGCCAGCGGCCGTGCGGAAGTAATCATACATACCGCCTTCGGCTTTTACAAAGCTATTGTCCAGTGAATTCACAGTTTTAAAAGCTACAAATCCGGCAGTACATAGATCGCCTTTATCTACCTGGTATGGCCCCTTGCCATAATCCACTTCCTTCACTGCTTCAGGTATTATAAAGTGCGTATCAGCAAAGCCCTGGCCGTGCGCGTGAGAAACCATGTTCACGGGCATATTGTCTACACTTACGTTTACATCGGTACCATGATCGCAATCAAATCCGCGCAGGAATATCTGCTCCGCCTTACCGCCGCCCTGGTGCTGGGCGGTGAACAGGCCGGGTACCAACCGCATCAGGTCCTGGGTATTGTTCACGGGTCGTAACTTCAGGTCCAGCCCGCTTATGCTGCTCAGGTTCATATCCTTCTTCGCATTTACCGATACAGAGTTCATCTGCACCGCTGCCGTGGCAAGATTGTACTTCAACTCGGTCGTCACACCATCCTCCACCTTTATTTCATCCTCAACATTCGCATACCCGATATGGCTGATGGCAATAGTATACCTGCCGGGCTCAATACCCTTAATAAAGAATTTACCAAACGCATCGGTAACAGCGCTTCCGTTCGCCGCCTTTATATACACCGACGCGCCTTCCAGTGGTTTGCGGGTATCGCCGTCGAATACCACGCCACGTATACTACCAGTGTGCGCCAAAAGCCGTGAACCCGGGAGGGAACAAAGTACCGATAGCAAAAGAGTGAGTATAAATGTGTGTTTCATTGAAGAAATTTGTCTGAATTATTTACGCACGGTTGTACAAAAAGGATTTGACTTTCGGCGAAAACCCCGATTATTTGTAAATCTTTCTTAGTGCTTATCGGTGCTCTAAACAAAGAATATCCTTTGAACAGTCCAGAAAGCGGCTACGAGCATGATAACTACGCTGACGGGTACTACGATCCGCTGCCTGTACCATAACCTTGTTGAGAACTGCCGGGATACGAGGAAATACAACAACAGGATTATGGTAAGCTGCCCGATCTCCACACCTACATTAAAGCTGATGAGCGCCGTAGCAAAGGCGTATTGCGGCATACCCAGCCCGGCCAATGCCCCTGCAAAGCCCATACCATGCACCATACCAAACAGGAAGACCATTACCAGCCTCCAGGGCTTCACTTTGTCCGACATGATATTCTCAATGGCGAGGAATACAATGGACAGCGCAATCAACGGTTCTATGATATTAGCCGGAGGCCTTATGATGCCATACATGGCCAGCCCCAGCGTAATAGAATGGGCGAGTGTGAACATGGACGCCTGTATCACCACCTTCTTGATGTTCGGGTTAAGAAAGAACACGCAGGTGATGAACAGTATATGATCGAACCCCTCCGGGATAATATGCTGGAACCCTATGAGCATATACTTCCAGAACACAGTATTGCTGCTCATCTGGTCGAGCTCATATTTGATGACGTGGGCAGACAGGGTGCCTGATACCGCAAGCAGCAGCAGGAGCACCAGGCAGAGTTTTTTCATTTACAGTTTTGTTACGGTTAATGGCTGCCTTGTCTCGTTGATGGTCCGCTGGTCTATATATGGATTTGAAGTAAGCGCATCACGCATCATCTGGTTGCCTTTTTCTATCTCGCCCGCGCCCAATGCTATGGCGCCAGCCTTATACCAGGTAGCTGCATTGCCGGTTTTTGTTGCCAGCATCTTATCAGCATGCATCTTAGCGTTATTGTAGTCACCCTTTAAGTAGTATATCCATGCAGCCAGTTCGTTGGCGTCTATATTGTTTGGTCTCATCGCCAGGTCGATATTCGCGTATTGCAACGCCTTATCAAGGTCGCCAGCGTTCAGATATGCTGTGGCCAGTTCACGGCTTGCATTATGTTTTACGAGATTATTATCGGTTTCTTCTTTTACCCCGTCTTCAAGTAAGCGTACCACATCTTTACGTGTGTCCTTTGACTTTACAGCGTCTCCTTTCAGCTCATATATATCTGCAAGAAATGATACAAATGCTGCTTCGCTTAAAACGTTTATTGCC